>WNGH01003856.1_pt1 | contig 18940 bp, 19 predicted proteins | sample 5400631 | NCBI WGS metagenome assembly WNGH01 (sample SAMN13153373, study PRJNA577476) | soil metagenome | isolation source: 115 cm soil or saprolite under Garry oak tree replicate 1 | place: USA:California | collected 2016-06-15
CTTCAACGCGTAAGCTTAATCGGTTTCCTCACATTTGCCGGTTTTTGCTGTGCTCAAACATCCCCCACACCGATGCCCGAAGCAGCCGAAACAGGAATTGAAGGCGTGATGACGGTGGGGCCGATTCATGGCGGACCGGTCCGGCCCGGTATCCCGAGCACAAAGCCGCTGGCCAATGCGACATTTGTTGTTGGCAACGAAACCGGCGCGGTCGCCGAGTTCACGACCGATGATCAGGGCCGCTTCAGAGTTTCACTCGCGCCCGGTCATTACACCGTAACAAAGAAGGATCACCAAAAAGGAATCGGACGCTACGGGCCGTTCGATGTCGATGTTACGGCCGGTCAAATGACGAAGGTCGAGTGGCATTGCGACACCGGGATGCGCTAAAGAAAGTAAAAATTAGAAAGTAGGAAGTAGAAAACAAACAGGCACGGGTTGTGCGGCAGGTAATGCGAAATGCCGCGCATTTGCAAAATCAGTTTCCCGATCTTCTTGCTCGTGGCTGCAAAAATCGCGGCCGCGGCCGGCGTTTCGGTTTTGTTCGTGGGAAATAGTCTAACCCAGGCGAATGATTTGCCGACGGTATTCAAACGTCTCGCGGCTCAGTCAGCGCTGCATGTAGATGTCGATGTTAACTCGATCACGCCCGGCGGCGCTTTCCTTTATGATCATTGGAGGAGCGGTGTAGCGCTTGGGCGACTGCGTGAGGTTCAGCCGAATTTTCTAATTCTTCAGGGCCAGAGCATCGAGCCGCTGTTGGCGCCGCGAAAATTCAATTACTATGCGAGCCTTTTCAAAACGGACGCCGACCGTATTTCCGCGAAGACTATTTTGTTTTCAACGTGGGCGCGACCGGCCGGCGATCCGTACTATAAAGACGTTACCTCGGGCGGATCCAACTACCACGCCAGCTTGCCAGCAACTACGGCTGAGACTTTGCAACGCGTCGCCAATGCGATTCCGCTGAACCCGGCGAAGTAGAACTTCGTCGCACAGGGCGGCGATTAATTAAAATTCCTGGCCACTCGAGGCCAGATATTGTTCTTGATCGCTGCCAGGCAGTTCGTTAACCCTGCACCCGTCAACGTCTTATCCAATATGATATCCCTGCTTCTATTCGCGCCGTGTCCGTTTTTAGCTCAAGAGACTTCTTACTCGTATTCCAGTTCGGGTAATCCGCCGGGCCCGGTGTTCTGGATCTGTTGGTCCGCGTTCGTCATCCTGATGATCGCCGCGATGTGGAAAGTGTTCAGCAAGGCCGGTCAGCCGGGTTGGGCGGCACTCATTCCGATCGTAAACGTTTATTTTCTGTGCAAAGTCGCCGGGCGCCCCGGTTGGTGGCTGATCCTAATGCTCATTCCGCTGGTCAATTTCATCATCCTGATCATTCTGGACATCGATGTCGCGAAGAACTTCGGGAAAGGTGCCGGTTTTGGGATCGGATTGCTTCTGTTGCCCTTTATTTTCTTTCCGATCCTCGGATTCGGCAGCGCGCAATACCAAGGCGCTCCACCGCCGCCACCGGTTTAAGCCAGGCCTTACTTCGTCCAGTCCGGTTTCCGTCTTTCGTTAAACGCCGCGATGCCTTCGCGCGCTTCGGCGGATTCGCGCGCGCGCATGTGATGCTTCAACGCAAGATCGACATCTTCTTTCACCGACGTCGACCAAAGTTCTTCGATCAAGCGCTTGGTTTGCACGATCGCGTTAGGCGCGCCTTGCAAGACTGAATCGGCAAACTTTTGCGCCTCGATCATCAATTGATCAGGCGCAACTACGCGATTGACCAAACCGATTCCGCGCGCACGCTCGGCGTCGATCAATTCGCCGCCGAGCACAAGCTCACGCATGTTGCGCTCGCCAGCTTGCCGGCGCAAAAAAGTCATGACGAGTCCCGCAACCAAACCGCGCCGAACTTCCGGATAACCGATCTTTGTTTTCTCGGCGGCGACGACAAAATCGCAGGCTGACATGATTCCGGCACCGCCGGCAACCGCCGCGCCGTGAACGGCCGCGATCGTTACCAGACGCGTTTCGGCAAGTGTGGTCAAGGCTTTGGCGACTAATTCGGCAGTCATGTGCGCCTTCTTCCGGTCGGCCGCTTCCTTCAAATCGAGTCCGGTGCAAAACGCCGCACCCGCGCCGCGCAAAATAAGAACGCGCTCGTCCGCTTGATCGGAAGCAACTTTAATCGAGGCGACTAATTCATTCAGCAGCTCAATCGTCAACGAGTTGCGCCGTTCCGGGCGATTCAACGTCACTACTGTGATCTGCGGACTCTGCTTCTCGATCAGAACGACTGGCATAAATCAGAGGTCACCGATCAGCATTAAACTTGGATGACACCGGTGTGGAAGCGCGCTGTCGGCGTCGGACGAGAGACATATTGGAGTAACTGAACCAACGCCTCCCGCGTTTCGTGTGGTTGAACGATCGCGTCGACCCAACCGCGCGCCGCGCCGTAACGAATGTCGGTTTGCTCTTCGTAATTCTGTTTCACTTTTTTGCGGAGTTCGTCGAGCTCTTCGTGCGATGCCTTTTTGTCGCCACGATCGCGGGCCCGCGCGAGAATGGAAAAAACTGTGTCCGAGGCCTGGGCCGCGCCCATCACGGCGTAGCGCGCAGTCGGCCACGCCACAATGAATCGCGGGTCGTAAGCCTTGCCGCAAAGCGCGTAGTTGCCCGCGCCGAACGAACCGCCCACCACCACCGTGATTTTCGGCACGACTGAGTTACTGACCGCATTTACGAGTTTCGCGCCGCTGCGAATGATCCCGCTTTGCTCCGCGTCGCGACCGACCATGAACCCGGTCACGTCCTGGAAAAAAATGATCGGCAGTCCGTCTTGATTGCAATCCATCACGAAACGCGCGGCTTTGTCCGCGCTGTCGGAATAGATGACGCCGCCCATCTGGATTCCTTCCTTTTTCGTGCGCACTTGCAGCCGTTGACTCGCGACGATTCCGATGGGCCGACCGGTGATGCGCGCGTAAGCCGTCACCAATGTCTTGCCGTAATCGGCTTTGTATTCGTCGACCGAATTTGAATCGACGATCGTCGCAAGCAGATCGCGCGCGTCGTAATTCTTCTGACCGTCGAGACTGACGAGATCGTAAACCGTGTCGGGACTCTTTGCCGACTTAGAACCTTTGTTCTCGATCCTGCGATCAGAGGCGCATTCCGCCTCGGGCAGAAGCGCCACCAGAGAGCGCAAGCGTTTCAGGCACGACTCATCGCTTTTCTCGTAGAAATCGACCGTGCCGCTGATTTCCGAATGCATTTTCGCGCCGCCAAGTTCTTCTTGATCGACAACCTGGCCAATGGCTGCTTTGACCAGCGACGGGCCGGCCAGATAGAGTCCGCTGCCTTCGGTCATCAAAATTTTGTCGCAGAGAACGGGCAGATAAGCCCCGCCCGCAACACAGTTCCCCATGATCGCCGCGAACTGCGGAATTCCCGCCGCGGAAATGACCGAATTATTTCGGAAGATCCGGCCGAAATCGTCTTCGTCCGGAAAAATCTCGTCCTGCATCGGCAAAAAAACGCCGGCCGAATCGACCAGATAAATAATTGGCAGCGAACATTCGAAAGCGATCCGTTGCGCGCGCAAAAGTTTTTTTACTGTCGCAGGAAAGAACGCGCCCGCTTTCACGGTCGCGTCGTTCGCGATGATCATGCATGGAACGCTCGAGACGTTTCCGATGCCGGCAACCGTTCCGGCGGCGACAATATTCCCCCACTCTTCGTACATTTTGTAAGCCGCCCAGAGGCCGATCTCGAAAAATTGCGCGTCTTTGTCGAGAAGCTGACCGATTCGTTCTCGCGCCGGCAGGCGGCCGAGCTTGCGTTGCCGCTCGAGTCCGGCTTTCCCGCCGCCCTGGCGCAGGAGCGCTTCCTGCTTCAAAATTTCGCGACAAAAATCGCGCAACGGCTCATCGGAGGGTGTCGATGTTCGGGCCATGTGCGAAGGAGGGTTTAATCCGCGAAGGCGACCGAATCAAGACGCGTTGTAGCTGCCGCCGTCGCTAGCGGCAGAATTTGGCGACTGCCGACGGGGACATCGGCAGCTACAACTTAATAAATATCTGTCTCGGTGGAATAGCCCGAGTCGCCGCGAATGGAACGCAAGCGCGCGCGGCTGCCGCGTTCCGATTCCGGACGGTTAATCCGCTGGAGCGCTATTCTGACCAGAAACGGGACCGCAGCCAAAGCGCCGACCGACATTAACGCGATGGCGGCCGTCTGTCGGGCCGGCCGTTTGATTTTGTCCGCGACGAGCATTCCGATTCCAAGTCCAAACGCAGTGCGCGTGAACGTGAGCAAATTATCCAGCGGAATCTGGTCGCTCGTTTTTGGAATGGATACCGAGAGAGACATCGGCTACTAATAAGTCCGGTTCGCGAAAAAGAAACGGGAAAATCTGCGCGCTGGCGTGATCTCCGCTATTGGCAGCTTCTGACATGTCGAATCCGATTTATGCGCTCATTCTTGCCGGCGGCAGCGGTGAGCGTTTTTGGCCGTTGAGCCGGCGAAATCGTCCCAAGCAATTGCTGCGTCTCGTTTCCGAACGAACTTTGCTCGAGGAGACGGTCGCGCGCCTGGAAGGCTTTGTTCCGACCGAGCGCATTCTCATTCTTACCAATATTGAACAGGAGAAAGGTGTTCGCGATTTGCTCGAAGGTTTTCCAAAGCAAAATATCATCGCGGAACCGGCCAAGCGCGATACCGCGGCCGCCGTCGCGCTCGGCGCGGGCTGGGTCGCAGCTCGCGATCATTCGGCAACCATGCTGGCGCTTCCAGCGGATCACGTCATTGCTGATCGCGCCGCATTTCAAGAAACAATGAAGACCGCGGCTGCGGCCGCGGAGGAAACGGGCGCGCTCATAACGATTGGAATCAAACCAACCTGGGCTTGCCCCGGTTTCGGTTACATCGAGCAAGGTGAGCCAGTGCGATTGCGCAGCGACGGAAAAATCGGTGTTCACCGCGTCGTCCGCTTTCGCGAAAAGCCGAATGTCGATCTGGCCGAGTCCTTTTTGCGAAAAGGAAATTTTCGCTGGAACGCCGGAATGTTTGTCTGGTCGGTGCCAACTGTCCTGAGCGAATTCAATCGCCACGCTCCGGAATTGGCCGACTTTATCTCGCAAGTCCGGTCTCCGAAAGATCTCGACAAGATTTTGCATGAACGTTTCGCGAAGTTGCCGCGAATTTCGTTCGATTACGCGATCATGGAAAAAACCGAACATGTTTTAGTGGTCGAAGCAAGTTTCGATTGGGACGATGTCGGAAGCTGGCAGGCGGTGGCACACTATTTCAAAAAAGACGAACACGGGAATGCAGCCAACAGCGCGCTGACCGCGCTCGATTCGACCGATAACATTATCTTCAACGACGGCGAGACAACAATCGCGCTGCTCGGCGTGCATAATTTGATCGTCGTCCGGACAGGCGATGCGATTTTGATTTGTCATCGGCACCAGGCTGAGAAGATCAAAAATCTCGTCGGGAAGTTGCCGCCGGAGCTGCAATAGTTCGAATGAATCCGATTTTGGGGATCGATTTCGGCCGAGCGCGGATTGGTCTGGCGATTTCTGATGAGCTCCGCTTCTTAGCGCACCCGCTCGCAACAATTCCAGCGAACAAAGACTCCGTGAAACGCATCGCGGCGATCGTGCGCGATCGAAAGATCGACAAAGTCGTGATCGGAATTCCGCGACAGATGAGCGGAGAGATTGGAATAGCCGCAAACGAAGCGTTGGAATTCGCCGACAAACTTCGCACCCAACTCCGTTGTCCGGTCGAAACCTGGGACGAGCGACTAACAACGGTTGCTGCAAATCGCGCGCTCAGAGACGCCGGGAAAAAAACGCGCCAGACGCGTAAGTTTGTCGATCAAGTCGCCGCCCAAATGATTTTGCAAAGCTACCTTGACCGCGAAACCGCGGGGACATCGCCAAAAGGAATTCCGCGCTGATCGACATGTCGCCGCGGCTCAAGTTAACCGTTGCTTACGACGGTGCGGCCTTCGCCGGCTGGCAGAGCCAGGCGCATGGCAATACAGCTCAGGACCAACTCGAGCGCGCACTCCATAAGATCAGTGGCCAGCGCGTTCGCGTTCACGGCGCGGGACGAACGGATACAGGTGTTCACGCGCTTGCGCAATGCGCCCACGTCGATCTCCCGGATCGGCGTCTGTCGGTCGAACGTTTAGCACGCGCGCTGAACGCGATTTTGCCACCTTCGATTCGAGTCTTGGACTGCCGATGTGTGTCTGAGAATTTTCATGCCAGGTTTTCAGCGATCGGAAAACTTTATCGCTACAGAATTTGGGCGGGACCAATTTTACCGCCACATGAGCTGGGCCGGGCATGGCACATTCCGTCACCACTCGACCTCGATCTTTTGACCGCGGCTGGAGGGAACTTCGTCGGCACCCATGATTTTGCCGCGTTCGCGGCGAATCGCGGCAAAAGAGAAAAGGACACGACACGCACAATTCGGTCGGTTCGCGTTCGGAAATCCGGACCGCGGGTCAAAATCGACGTCGCCGGCGACGGCTTTCTTTACAAAATGGTGCGCCTAATGGTCGGCGCGATGGTGCGAGTGACCCTTGATAAACTGGATCCGGCGGAGATCGCCAGACGATTGAATTCCGGGCGCGCCGATGGTTTCCGCTATGTCGCACCGGCTGCGGGATTGTACTTAGCAAAAATCTGGTACTGACTCTGTTTTAAGTCTCGTTAGGCGCCGGGCGACATTTGAAGCAGCCGCGGTGGCAGGGGAGCTGCTTCATAGCAATTATGGTAGACCCGTCGGTCGACGCCTCCGTACCAAATAGCCTCAAAGCACGGCGACGATCGATTTTCGGCCACGTCGCCGACTGGCTTTTTAGTCAGCGACATTTCCATCTTAAGCTTCTCTCCGGAACAACGGTCGCCGTCATCGTCATCATTTTTCTGGTCGGCGTTTTTTTGCTGGTGACGCTGCGCGATCATTACCAGGACTCGCTCCGCACGCATACGATCGAAGTGATGCGCCTAAGCAGTTTGATCGAAAACGACATCGCCAGCTTGGAAAGCGGCCACCGCGGTTATCTTTTGAGTGCCAACGAAAACGACATCGAACCCTTCGAAAAGAAGCGCGACCTGATTAGGCAGCGGATTGACGATTTGACCGTGCTAATTCTGGAAAACCCGCGACAGCGCAAGCGTGTGATAACGGTTCAGGAAGTCGTTCAGGAATGGCTCGACACGGTTGCGACTCCGGAAATGAGCGCCCGCCGGGAAGCCAAAGGCACTGCGACCAAGAGCGAGACGAACCCAGCCGGAACTTTGGCGCTCGGCAATGCTCTCCTCAATCAAGCACGTGAAGTTCTGCAATCGTTGCAGGACGAAGAGCAGATCGTACTCAATCAGCGCATGCACGATCAGGACTGGGCGACTCAATCGGCCCAGATCTTGAACTTCCTCACCAAACTGGACCGCGCGGTCGTGGAAATGGAAAAAGAGAAGCGAGGCTATCTCCTCACCGGCGAGAACAGTTTCGTTGAAGCTTACAAACGCGCGGTCACGGATTTTTACACTTACAACGGTTACCTTTCGATTTTGGTCGCGAATTCTCCAGCGCAAGCCGAGCTTCTGGCCGAAATTCGCTCCAGCGTCGAGGGCTGGATTAACAAATCGGCGGTTCCACAAATCGATGCTAAACGCGCGAGCAAAGATGCCGAAGTCCTCGCGCTCATCGGATCGGGCGAAACGCTGATGGCCGATATCCGCCAAATGCTGACGAATTTCGAGAAAAACGAACTGAGTCATTATGAACTGCGCGCAAGTTTGGCCACTCGCCAAAGGATTTTACGAACGTCCGCGCTCGCCCTTCTTGCCCTCGTTGCCGTTAGCCTTCTGGTGGTTTCCAACAGCTACAGTTTTGTTCTCGTGCGCCGCCAGCTTTCGGAACTCGAGGGCGCCGAAACACACATTCGTTCGGTGATCGATAACATCCTGGACGGAATGATCACGGTCGACGACAGCGGTGTCATTCGCTCGATGAATCCCGCGGCGGAAAAGATGTTCGGCTGTCGCGACAACGAAATGATCGGCCACAATTTGACTCGGCTCGTCCCCAAGCGTTACGAAAGCGAACACGATTCGAAGCCGGTCGTTTGCAGCTGGACCGAGCTTATGGGCCGCACCGGTGGCAGCACCCTCGCTCTCGGCCGAACACGTAAGCACGTCACCTTCCCGGTCGAAATGTCGTTGAGCGAAATGATCATCGATCAGCAACGGGTCTACGTCGCGATGGTGCGTGACGTGACCGAGCGGAAACGTTTTGAACAGCAAATCGCGGCTGAAAAGGAAAGCCTCGGGGTAACTCTGCGCGCGATCGGTGACGGCGTTATCACCACCGATGTAAACGGCAAAGTGATCATGCTGAACAGCGAAGCGGAAAAATTGACAGGCTGGAGCTCAAAAGAAGGGATCGGCCAGCCGTTGAAATCAGTCTTTGACGTGACGATCGATCTTGCCGCGCAAGCGAAAGTGCAGAAGAGCGGCTATCGCAGCGAGGCGCAGTCCATTTTGCTAAATCTCCCCGAGAACGTCACTCTGACTTCGCGCGACGGCAACGAGCGCGTCATCGAGCAGGTGGCATCGCCGATTCGGGATAACAAAAATGAGGTAGCCGGCGTCGTCCTCGTTTTCCGCGACATCACTGCACGGCAACGCGCCGAAACAGAGCGGCGCAAAGCGGAGACGCTCGAGCAACTCGGGCTCCTCGCCGGCGGCATCGCGCACGATTTCAACAACCTTCTCACCGCGATTATCGGCAACATTTCCCTCGCCTCAGTGCTTCTTCCGCCGAACGACGAAATGGCCGAGCGTTTGGACGATGCGAAGAATGCGTCGCTACGCGCGCGTGATCTCGCTCAGCAACTTCTGACTTTCGCTCGCGGCGGGACGCCAATTAAGAAGACCGCTTCGATCGGAAAATTAATTCAAGACACGGTTAGCTTCTCGCTGCGCGGCAGTCACAACCGGAGCGAGTTTGAATTCGGCGTCGATCTCTCGTCGGCCGAAATCGACGCCGGCCAGATCAGTCAGGTCATCGCGAACCTTGTCGTTAACGCCGACCAGGCGATGCCAAACGGCGGAACGCTGCACGTCAGTTGCGAAAACTTCAGTTACTCTGCCACCACCACTCCGGCTGTTCCTGATCTCGCGGCGGGAGATTACGTTCGAATCCGCATCCGCGACGAAGGCGTGGGTATACCTGCAAAGTACATGAAACGGATTTTCGATCCCTACTTCACCACCAAGCCAAAAGGCAGCGGACTTGGCCTCGCCACCGCTTACTCGATTATCAAAAACCACAGCGGTCTGATGACGGTCGAATCTGAAGTGCACGTCGGTACGACGTTCACGATTTATTTGCCGGCGGCGCTCGATCAGGAAATGCCGGTTGAAGCGCCGCGAACCTTCACTCCGGCAATGCCTGGAACAGGTCGCGTGCTTGTGGTCGACGACGAAGACGCTATTCGCGATCTGGTTGAATTCACTCTGACGCGACTCGGCTACAAAGTTTGGCAAGCGGCCACCGCGCTCGAAGGCGTGAACATTTATCGGGAAAAATTCGAAGCCGGCGAACGCTTCGATGCCGTCATTCTTGATCTTACTCTTCCGGGCGGGATAGGTGGAAAAGAAGCCCTCAAAAAATTGATCGAGATCGATCCGACGGTGAACGCGATTGTCTCGAGCGGTTACGCCACTGACGCAACGATGAGTCGTTATCAAGACTTCGGTTTCCGCGGGGTCATCGCCAAACCGTACGAGGCCGCCGAGCTCGGGAAAATCGTCCACGACGTGATCGAGTCGAGTCACGTCGACATCATCGACTATCCGAACCAGGCCGCGGGCTGATCTGGAGCCAGGCTGCCCTCAGCCTGGAAAGAAGCCACGCAACGGCCCGAGGCCGGGGCCGTCTCCAACGACTCTAGTCCGCCGGCATCGGCAATTCTTTCACGAAACGGAAGCCGTTGCGCGTGTAGCCGGCCTTTTCGTAAAACTCGTGCGCTTCCTTGCGTTCGAACCGCGTGTTCACAGCTACGCGTGAAATATTTTTCTGGGCGAGATCTTTTTCGGCGACAGCAATCAGCGCATGACCAACGCCGCGGCCGCGCATCTTTTCAGACACAACCAGCGCCAGAATTCTGCCCGACGGACTGTTATGTTCGTAACTATAACACGTGTATGTGCCGATCATTCCGCACACCTTGCCTTTGCTCACCGCGACAAAGGTCGCGTAGTTTCTGTCGGCGCGAATCGCTTCCATTCTCATCTGCATTTCAGATGCACGTGTTTCGTAACCGAGCTGCGTCATTAAGTCTGCCAATGCTTCGACATCGGCCGCTTCGGCCACGCGAATCGTAACATCGAGATCCCTCGGGTCAGGCATGGGAGGCGGATCGAGCAGTCCGTAATGCCAGTCCGGCTCGGACCTCGATGTCAATTTGTAAGGCGAAGCCGAATTTACTTAGCATCGCCCGACGGAGCGGCCGATCCACCAGAAGAGCAACATGTTTACTCATTGGATTCTTCCGGTTCTAGTCGCGGCAGCAATCCTTCAAGAATTGTCGCGACCGATTCGTTGACCGTTTGTCGATCGGTGTGAACAATGATCTCGGCGTCTTCCGGCGGCTCATAAGGCGCGTCGATTCCGGTAAACTCGCGAATCTCACCGGCGCGCGCTTTCTTGTAGAGATTTTTCGGGTCCCGCGCTTCGCAAACTTCCAGCGGCGCGTCCACGAACACTTCCACGAACTCCGCATTGCCTTCGAGTGCAATCTCGCGCGCGCGGCGGCGATCCATTCGATATGGCGAAATGAAAGCCGTGATCGCAACGACGCCGGAATCGGCCATTAGTTTCGCCACTTCGCTCACGCGACGGATATTTTCGACCCGGTCCTCGGGTGAAAACCCGAGATTGGAATTCAGTCCGTGTCGAATGTTGTCACCGTCGAGGACGTAAGTTTGCATCCCGCGCGCGAACAATTCGCGCTCGAGCGCTTGGGCGATTGTCGATTTTCCGGCGCCTGACAATCCCGTGAACCAGACGACCGCGCCGCGGTGGCCCGTCCGCGCCGCCCGTGCCTCCGCCGTGATCTTTCCTTCGACCCAGAAGATATTTTTGCTCTTGGCGACGGTGCGATCGGTGTAGACCCCGCCAAAAATTGTGCCGCCGCCACAAATCTGGTCATCATCGACGATGACAAAGCGTCCAAGCTTCGGAATTCGATCATGATTGTCGATCACCAGCGGGCTGCGTGTCTGAAGGGTCAGGCGGCCGACTTCATTGCGTTCGAGTTGTTCGCGTTTATCGGTCGTGGATTCGAGACTGGATGAATCCATCACCTGATCGATCGAAACGATTTCGCATTTCACTTCCTGGGTTGCCAAACGCAAATCGTAGAGGCGGCCGCTTCGCATCGGCTCGCGCACGATCCAGAACACGTCGGCGTGAATGCGGTTTGCCTCGATCGGCGTGTCCGTTTGATGCGAAGCGACGTAACCGCGCTCAACGAAAATTTGTTCGCTTAGCGTGATCCCGATCGAATCGCCAGCCAGAGCTTCGGCATCCCCGGCTCCATCCCATTCTTCAATCGATTGAACTTTCGAAGCCTTGTTCGCGGGCGAAAAAACCAGTTCATCCCCCACCCTCAATTTTCCTGTCTCGATTCGGCCGGCGATAATGCGACGCTCATCGAATCGATAAAGATCCTGCACGCAAAACCGCAGCGGAAGATCGACATCGGCGCTTTGCGGCTCCAATAAATCGAGCGCCTCGAGCACGCTCGGACCGCGATGCCATTTCATCTTCTTGCTCGTGCTCGCAACATTGTCGCCATTCTTTGCTGACGCCGGAACAAACACCAGCGCTTCAAGCCCAAGTTCCGCGAGAAACTTTCGATATTCCTTTTCGATCTCCTCGAATTTTTTCTCTGAGAAATCCGCAAGGTCCATTTTGTTGACCGCGACGATCAGTTGCTTGATTCCGAGTAGGTTGAGCAGATACGCGTGCCGCCGGCTTTGTTCGCGGACTCCTTCGTTCGCAGCGATGACCAGAACAGCCGCGTCCGCCCGCGACGCGCCGGTGATCATGTTCTTCAAGAACTCCTTGTGCCCCGGCGCGTCGATGATGATGTATTTGCGGCGCTTGGTTTTGAACCGGATCTCGGTCGTGTCGATCGTGACGTTCTGTTTTTGCTCCTCGAGCAGGGCATCAAGCACGAACGCGAACTCAAATTCCATTCCCTCCGCCGCGCACGCCTTCTTCACCATGTCGATCTTGCCTTCCGGCAGCGAATCGGTGTCGTGCAAAATCCGCCCGATCAATGTCGATTTCCCATGATCGACGTGCCCCACGAAGACGATCTTCAACGGCAGCGATTCTTTCGTCATAGAAATCCTTTCGCGCGCAATTTCTGCATCGCATTGCGCTCGTAATGATCCTGAGCGCGGCCGGCACGCTCACCGACTTTTGTCGCTTCCAGCTCGGCAATGATCTCGTCGATGTTCGAAGCGTTGCTTTCAATCGGATGCGTAATCGGGCTGCAACCTAACGAACGAAATCGTTTCCCATTTCGCGAGAAATACATTTGCGGGATGGGAATATTCTCACGCTGGATGTAGCGCCAGACATCGACTTCGGTCCAATCAAGCAACGGCTGGACGCGCACGTGCTCGCCTTTGGCTGAGCTGGTCGCGAATTGTCCCCAGAATTCCGGCGGTTGGTCTTTGTAATCCCACTCGAACTGCGCGTTGCGCGGCGAAAAATATCTTTCCTTCGCACGCGTCGGATCTTCATCGCGCCGGATGCCGGTAATCAACGCGTCCCATTTGTATTCCGCCAGCACTTGCTGGAGCGCGACCGTTTTTAATTCGTGCGTCACCGTGACCGGGTCGTGCGTCTCGTAGCCGATCCCATGCTCGCGCGCTTCGGTGTTGATCTTCACGATCAGGTTCAGGTTGTGATGTTTCTTTGCCCACTCCCGGAACTCGAGCATCTCGGGAAATTCGTAGGTCGTGTCGATGTGCAAAACCGGAAACGGCACCCGACCGACGAACGCTTTCCGCGCCAGCCAGATCAGCACGTTCGAATCTTTTCCCATCGACCAGGGCATGGCGATGTTCTTGAACGCGTGATACGCCTCGCGAAAAATGAAAATGCTCTGGTTCTCGAGCTCGTCGAGATGAGTGCGCTGGGTTGTTTGCTTCATCGGTTCTGTTAGGTAGGGGCGGTTCACCGAACCGCCCGCCACGCGAGTTATGACAATCACCGAGCGGGCGATTGAGGTCAATCGCCCCTACCTGATTTACCTTGCGCGCGGTGTGGTGAAACCTAACGTTTCGACGTGGCTGAACACGCGACCGCGTACGATTCCAAGATCGAGGGCAACGTCATCTTTACCCGGCTTGATGCCGCCTTCAATTGGGTCCGCAAAAATTCTCTTTGGCCGATGCCGATGGGTCTCGCCTGTTGCGCGATCGAACTGATGGCGACCGCCGCGTCACGGTTCGATATCGCGCGGTTCGGTGCCGAGGTGATGCGTTTTTCGCCCCGACAATGCGACGTGATGATCGTGGCCGGCACCGTCACTTACAAAATGGCGCTGGCGGTGAAACGGATTTACGAACAAATGCCGGAGCCGAAATACGTCATCGCCATGGGCGCGTGCGCGTCCACCGGCGGAATGTATCGCTCCTATGCCGTCTTGCAGGGAATCGATCAGCTTATTCCGGTCGATGTTTACATTTCCGGTTGTCCGCCGCGTCCGGAAGCATTGCTCGCAGGCCTGATGAAATTGCAGGAAAAGATTTCCGGCGAGAAATCGTTCGCCGCACAAAATCCGAAACTCACCAAGAAGCTCGTCGAAGTAATTGCATGACTGGCCAGGAATTGTTCGATTCGTTAGGCAAACTGTTTGGACAAAAACTTCAAAATAAAACGGAGTTTCGCGGCGAGACGACCTACACGATCTTGCCATCCGACCTGCGCGAAGTCGCAAAATTCTGCCGCCACGATCTCTCATTCGATTATTTGATCGACATCACGAGCATCGACAATTTCGACGAAGATCCGCGGTTCGAAATTGTTTACGAGCTTTATTCGATGACGCTGGCCGTTCATCTGCGGTTGAAACTGAAGATCTCAGAAGACGAACAGGTCGACACCATTTCCGACATCTGGCCGACCGCAAATTGGCATGAGCGCGAGATCTACGACATGATGGGAATCAAATTCAAAGGCCATCCCGACCTCCGCCGGATCCTGATGTGGGACGGCTATCCGTTCGATCTCCGTCGCATTCTGATGTGGGACGGCTATCCGTTCTTTCCGTTGCGCAAAGAATTTCCGCTGGAAGGTCTTCCGAGCGAAATGCCCGACGTCGCGTTCACCAAAGCCGCATCACTCGAAGGCGGCCCATTCGTCACCCGCCCCAGCACCGCCACCGCCAAAGACCGCGAACCCCGCGCACGTCCGCCAGAATTGTGAATATGTTAGACGAAAAAATGTTCGCCTTATATTACGAACGTTCGTCTAATTCTCGTTAGGTGAAGACGTCTGTTCACAGTGTCGCGTGTGTTGTCGGAGCCGTAGCCGTGGTTGGTGTTGCGCGTCTCCTCGATATTTTTGCCTTTCCGACGCCCGGAATTAGCCAGGAGGAGCTGTTCCAGCCGGCGTCGCTTTGGCGTATCACGCTGTCGCGCCTTTTGCTTGCCGCTCCGCTTGGTGTCCCCTGCTGGGGTGTATTTCGTCAGCGACCAGCGTTTGTGCTAGGCATCGCTTAATCATTGGGACCGTTCCGGTGGTTCTCGGATGGCTTCTCATTCCGCCAGGCTCACGCTACGATCTTTTTCGTCGGTTCAATGCCTTCCAGATGGATTACGCGAACGTCTGTGCCAGTCTTGTTTTTGTTTGTGCACTTGGTGTTGCCGCTCTAATTCGAGCGTCGTTCGGCACGCGAACTTCACCTAACTAGGCGATGCAGCGAACCGCGCCCCGCTCCGATGCGTAGCTTTCGAATTATTAGTTCTTCCAGCTTGCAGCCGCGCGCGCTCTCGGGCGCGGTCGCTGATCTTGTGTCTCGTTAGGTAGGAGGAGCCGGAGACTTCGAGCGGAACGGCAAGATTAGGCGGCTGAAACCGGCGGAGCGGATGCTGGTTTGCGGAGCGAGGCCATGACGTCGGGTCTGAGCCTGTCGTCGTCGCTCGGCATGAACTTCGATTCGTGTTTCGGATAAGCGATCCGTGTGTGCAGCATTGTCATGAGCGTGAATCGAAATCGTTTCGCGATGACTCGCAATTCGCCAAGAGTGAGATCGCATTCATCGAGCTGCCCATCGGCGATGCGCTCTTCGATCAGTTCGTTGACCAATTGCTCGATTTTTTGCGGCGTCGGTTTCTCCAAACTCCGCGACGCGCTTTCGACGATATCGGCCAAACTGACAATGGCGCTCTCTTTGGTCTGCGGCTTCGGCCCGGTGTAACGAAAACTTTCTTCCTGCACTTCGGGAATGTCTTCCTTGCGGATGTTCATGATTTTACCGCCAGCGCGCGCGTCTTCCTGCTGTTGGATCGCGCGCTGATAGAAATAATAAACGAGCGAGGTGCCGTGGTGTTCCTGGATGATGTCGATGATGCGTTGATTCAGTTTGTTTTTGAGGGCGAGATCGACGCCTTCCTTTACGTGCGCGATGATGATCAGGGCGCTCATCGTCGGGGCGAGATCATCGTGAGGGTTGCGCTCGAAGTTCATGTTCTCGGTGAAATAGTCCGGCTTCACCAATTTGCCGACGTCGTGGAAATAGGAGCAAACACGGCAGAGCGTGGCGTTGGCGCCAATTTTTTCCGCGGCGCCCTTCAGTCGTGATTTGAAAGAGTTGTTCGAGCATCGGGAGGGCGCCGCCCACGATCATGGCGGTGACGATCCCGTTGCCGAGTGTGAGCGCGCTTTGCACGCCGATCATTCCCCAATCGTTGTCCATCGGCGGAAATAAATTGATTGGACCGATCATTCCGAAACTCAGCGAGGAAAGCCAAATGGCGAGACCAACGCCGACACCGGCGCGAATCAATTGGCCGCGCCGGCGAACTTGAAGAGTGAGATAAACGGCGGTGAAACCGCTGATCAAACTAATGACGAGAAGCGACGCATCGATCCGGCCGAATAAAACGCTGCTCCACAGACTGACGAAGACGGCGGCGTAAAGTCCGTGATCGCGCCCCAACAAAACACTCAGCACCAGCGGGGCAAATGCGTAGGGGGCGAGCAACCAGCCCATTTCCGGGGTGAGAAATTTAAACGCCTGCTCGCTCGACAAGACGAGAATGACTTTAGTGGCAGCGAGCTGGACAAAGATTGTTCCGAAAACGAGAAAGACGCGCGAGTTCTGGGAAAACGTTCCGGGCCGATTGATCCAGAGTTGCACGATCGCGGCCGCAAAAAACAGCAATGCAATCACGAAATTCTTGGTGGGTTCCGGCTGCTGGCCGCTAAAGATCAGAAATGCCAACCCAGCAATGAAAGCGGCAAGAATGAAGACTTTTACGTAAGATGCAGACTCGAGACTGCGCAGCAATTCGTTGCGGGTACGACGACGCCTCGTTTTTTTCGAAGCGAGCCCGCGCCGGAGAAGTCGTCTGCGTCGTAAGAAATCGAACATATTAGGTTAGTGCCTGTCCGGCTCGGACCCGATCTTTCATTTACGCGTGGATGGCGCGGGTGAGCGGTGCTGCTGGTAAGCGGTTATGATGGAACGAACCAGCTCATGGCGTACCACGTCGCGCTCGTTGAAATAAACAATCGAGATTCCAGGAACGTTTTTCAGTGCCTGCAACGCTTCGACCACACCGGAACGCTTGTTTGCCGGGAGATCGATCTGAGTCACGTCGCCGGTAATCACACATTTGGAACGAGGACCGATGCGCGTGAGCAGCATGAACATTTGCTCGGTCGTCGTGTTCTGGGCTTCATCGAGGATCACGAACGCGTTGTTCAAGGTTCGACCGCGCATGTAAGCGAGCGGCGCAACTTCGATCGTCTGCCGCGCAATCGACCGTTCGATCTCTTCTGGCTCGAGCATATCGCGCAGCGCATCGTAAAGCGGACGCAAATACGGCGCGATCTTTTGTTCGAGTTCGCCCGGCAAAAATCCGAGCGCTTCACCCGCTTCCACCGCCGGACGAGTTAAGATGATTCGGCTGACCTGATCCTTTTTCAGCGCAGACACCGCCATCGCAACCGCGAGATAAGTCTTTCCGGTACCGGCCGGCCCGATTCCGAAAACGATGTCATGCTTGTCGATGGCTTCGACGTAATTCCGTTGCCCGGCCGAACGCGCGACGATCGGCGGCTTCCGGGGCGAGGTCGTGATGATCATCGAGACCGCGTCGCTGAGATTGTCCTCGCGCGATTCGCTCACCGAGTTGAGTGCGTATTGAAATTCGTGTTTCTGAATCGGCACACCTTTCTTTTGCGCTTCCTCAAGTTGATTGAAGACGCGCTGCGCCTTGTCGATTTTCTCCGGCTCGCCCTCAAGTTTTACCCAGCCTTCGCGGGTGGTGACTTTGACGCCGAGCGAATCCTCCAGGCTTTTCAAGAGTTTAAGATCGTTCGCGTAAAGGGACTGCAGCAGGCGCGCGTTTTCGAAATGCAGAGTGCGCGTTTCGCTCATCAAAAATCGACAACTACGCGTCGCGATTTAGCGGAAGCCATAAACCAGCGCCCAATGCGTCCGTTCCTCGGGCGACTCTTCGACCGCGACGATAATGAAATAGCTGCCGGTCGCTTTCGGGATCACATGGGCGGCGGCGAAATGACCTTTTTCCCAACTGTCCGGCTGCTCGGCGAGTTTACCTTCGGAATCGTAGATGTGGACGGAGATTTTTGCACGCTCCACCTCCGTTCCCATCCAGAACCAATATTCGTTGCCTTTGAATAGTTGTTGCCGCACGGCCTTCTTCTCGCCCGAACCGAGATCGCCGCCCCAATAATCTTCGCGTACTTGAAAACCTTCTTTGACGTAGGGCTCGCCTGCCTGGAGCGCGAACGATTGGGCGTCATCTACCGTTCCGGCCGCGCCGCGCGGAAGTGCAAAGGAAACGACCAGGCACAGACTTACCCGCAAGCCGATTTTTGTGAAACCGTTCATGAAAGCGTCCTCAATCCCGTGTCACGATTCCGCTATCCAGCCGGTTTGTGATCTCGTTGATCTTCCGGACGGATTCCGTTGAAATGCGCGACGTGCCGACATCGACCAACGGTCTCACTTCGCCCAGCGCACCTTGAATGTCGCGGATGATCGGGAGATTAAATTCAGGCATCGCCTGAAGTTGCGTTTGAAAATGGACGAGCAGATCGGGCTGATGGAGTAACTCGGCCCCATCGGGCGAAAAATGTTTCGTCACCACCGAGGTCAACACCTGGGTGCCGCGCAGCCAGCCGCCGAGACTGACCAGCTGCGACAGTTTTTCGTCGTGCACTTCGTTCATCGCCGCTTGCACGCTGCTCTGGGTGCGATCGAGTTCCTGGCGCACATTCTCCCATTTGCGCTTGTCGGCCGCCTCGGTGATCGCCTTGGCGTGGGGCGTGATCGAATTGCCAACGCCAATGCCTTTGGACAAATTCAAAACACGCTGGCCGATCTCCTTCACCGCTGGAGCGTCTTCCGCTTGGACCGCGATGAATCCGTCGGCGATCACAGTGCCGAGCAATAGGGCAATTCGCGGTCGTTCGGTGAAGTTACTGCTTTTCTCGGTCCGGACGTATTCGCGCCAGTTGACCGAGCCGAGCTTGTTGAGCGCGCCAAATATTTCATTCGGCAGCGGAACGACCACATTTTCGACTTTCTTCGACATCTGCTTGACGTCGATTCGTTGTGGCGCCG
>WNGH01004981.1_pt1 | contig 18931 bp, 16 predicted proteins | sample 5400631 | NCBI WGS metagenome assembly WNGH01 (sample SAMN13153373, study PRJNA577476) | soil metagenome | isolation source: 115 cm soil or saprolite under Garry oak tree replicate 1 | place: USA:California | collected 2016-06-15
CGCTCATCCCCTCCCTTGAGGAGGTCGGCGCCAGGTTCGAGCGCGGCGACTTCTTCGTCCCGGAGATGCTGATCGCGGGCCGGGCGATGGCCGGTGCCCTGGAGGTCCTCCGGCCGCTGCTGGCCGAGACCGGCGCCGAATCGATCGGGAAGATCGTCATGGGCACCGTCAAGGGCGACGTACACGACATCGGCAAGAACCTCGTCAACATCATGTTCGAGGGGGCCGGCTTCGAGGTCATCGATCTGGGCGTGCAGGTGTCACCGGAGAAGTTCATCGACGCGATCAGGGCGCACAAGCCGGACATCGTCGGGTTCTCCGCGTTCCTGACCACGACGATGCCGATGTTCAAGGCGAACATCAACGCGTTGCAGAAGCAGGGCCTGCGTGACCAGGTCATCGTGATGGTCGGCGGCGCCCCGGTCACCCAGGAGTACGCCGACGTCGTCGGCGCCGACGGTTACGCGTCCGACGCCTCCGCGGCCGTGGCACGGGCCAAGGAGCTGCTGTCCCAGCGCCGGGCCCTGGCCAGGGCATAGGCGCCCGGCATGGACACCGTGCTCCGATCCGGGGCCGCCGAAGTGATCATCGGCCCGGACCATCCGTTCTGCATCATCGGCGAGCGGATCAACCCCACCGGCCGGAAGCTTTTCTCCGAACAGCTGCGCCGCGGCGATCTCTCCCGGATCGAGATCGATGTCGCTCAGCAGGTGGCGGGCGGCGCGATGGTGCTGGACGTCAACATGGGCGCGCCGCTGGCGGACGAGACCGAGCTGATGATCGGTGCGGTCACGGTGATCCAGGGCCTGACGGACCTGCCGCTGTGCCTGGATTCCTCGATCATCGAGGTGCTTGAGGCCGGCCTTGGCTGCTACCAGGGCAAGGCGCTCGTCAACTCGGTGACGGCCGAGGACGAGCGGCTGGACGCGATCCTCCCGCTGGTCAAGCGGCACGGCGCCGCGGTCATCGCGCTGCCGAACGACGAGCAGGAGATCCCGGCGGAGCCGGCCAGGCGGGTCGAGCTTGCCCGCAAGATCATCGACGTGGCCACCGGCAAGTACGGCATCGGTATCGAGGACATCGTCATCGACCCGCTGGCGATGCCGATCGGCGCGGACACCACGCTGGTGGCCAGGACGCTGGAGACGATCGCGCTGCTGCGGGACGAGTTCGGCGTGAACATGACGCTTGGCGCCTCCAACGTGTCCTTCGGGATGCCGGACCGCGCGTCGATCGGCGCCGCGTTCCTGCCGATGGCGATCGCCAGCGGCCTGACCAGCGCGATCATGGACGCCCGGTCGCAGCAGCTGGTTCGCGCGGTCAAGGCCGCCGACCTGCTGCTCAACCGGGACGCGTGGGGCGCGGCGTGGATCGCGGCACACCGCGCGCAGCAGGCTGCGGCGGCTACGTGATACAGGCCAGGGATGCCACGCTGGCCAGCGATCCGGCGCTGGCCAGCGATCCGGCACTGGACAGCGCGCCGGTCCCGGCCGCATCGGCGCGGGTCGATCTTTTCTTCGAGCCGGCCGGCACCCGGGTGCGGGTGCCGCCGGGGGTCACGCTCTTCGACGCCGCCAGCTGGAACGGCATCGCCATCGACTCGACCTGCGGCGGGCACGGCACCTGCAAGAAATGCAAGGTCCAGATCGTCGACGGCGCCGCCGCGGTGACCCCGCTGGACGTCCGCGCGTTCTCCCCCGATGAGCTGCGCGACGGCTGGCGGCTGGCCTGCCGGGTACTGGCCACGGCCGACGCCCGGGTACATGTGCCGCCGCTGGTCACGCGGCCGAAGGCGGCGACCGTCGGGGTCGGCAGGCAGGTCATCCTGCGGCCGGCCGCGCAGAAGCGCTACCTGGAGCTGGCCGAGCCGTCGCTCGCGGATCAGGTCACCGACACCGAGCGCGTGCTGGCCGCCGTCGACGACCTCGAGCTGCGGGCCGACCTGCACGCGCTGCGGTCCATCGGCCGGGTGCTGCGCGCCGCCGACTACAAGGTCACCGCGGTGATCGTGGACGACGTGCTGATCGACGTGCAGGAGGGCGATACCACCGGCCGGGTGTACGGCATCGCCTTCGACCTCGGCACGACGACGGTGGTCGCCACGCTGCTCGACCTGACCACCGGGACGCCGCTGGCGGTGGCGTCGATGCTCAGCAAGCAGCAGCCGTTCGGCGCCGACGTGATCACCCGGATCAGCGCGGTGATGATGGATCCGGCCGCGCTCGGCCGGCTCACCAGGCTGGCGCACGAGACGCTGAACGAGCTGGCCGCCGATGTGTGCGCGCAGGCCGGCGTGCACCCCGCCGAGGTGCTCGAGGTGGCGATGGCCGGCAACGCCACGATGACCCACCTGGCGCTGGGAATCGATCCCGAGCCGCTCGGCGTCGCGCCGTTCATCATGTCGACCCGGCTGTTTCCCGAAGTGCTCGCGGCCGACATCGGCGTCGCGGTGCACCCGCGGGCCAGGGCCGTCGTGTTCCCCTCGTTCGGCGCCTACGTGGGCGGCGACATCACGGCGGGCCTGCTGGCCGCCGGGATGGACCGGGACGCGCGGACCAGGCTGTTCATCGACATCGGCACGAACTGCGAGATCGTGCTCGGCAACCGCGAATGGCTGATCGGCACCGCGGCCCCGGCCGGGCCGGCCTTCGAGGGCGCGGCGATCCGGTGCGGCATGCGCGCCGCCGACGGGGCGATCGAGGTGGTCTCGATGCGTCCCGATGGCCTTGAGCTCAAGGTCATCGGCGATGCGCCGCCTGCCGGGCTGTGCGGATCCGGCCTGGTGGACGCGGTCGCCGAGCTGGTCAGGCTCGGGCTGCTCGATCCATCCGGGCGGCTGATCCCCGAGCGGGAAGCGGCAGCCGTCGCGCCCGGGCTAGCGCCGCGGCTGACCCAGCTGGGCGCCGAACGCGTGTTCGTGCTGCACTGGCTCGGCGAGCCGGGCGACGTGGCGCACTCCATCTACCTGTCCCAGCGGGACGTGCGCGAGCTGCAGTTCGCCAAGGCGGCGATCGCGACCGGCTGGGGCATCCTGCTGGAGGAGGCCGGCCTGCGGCCGCGCGATATCCAGCAGGTGCTGCTGGCCGGCTCCTTCGGCAGCTATCTGTCCCCGGCGAACGCGATCAGGCTGGGACTGGTGCCGCGACTGCCAGTGCTGCGCGTGGTCAGCGCGGGGAACGTGGCCGGCGAGGGGGCGAAGATGGCGCTGCTGAGCATGCGGGAACGGGCCCGACCGGTTCGTCGAGCAGTTGCAGTTCCCGGCCTGACGGCCAGCCGGTCGCGGTGATCGCTTGCGGAGCCCTTGGCGGGCACATCCGCGAGATCGCCGCCCGGCGCGGCTGGACGCTGGAGCTGCACTGCCTGCCGTCGCTGCTGCACAACCAGCCGGCCCAGATCGCGCCTGCCGCCGAGCGGCTGGCCCGCGACCTGCAGGAACGAGGGCGGCGGGTGGTGCTCGGGTACGCGGACTGCGGCAGCTACGGCGCACTGGACTCGCTGTGCGAGCGGCTCGGCATCCGCCGCCTGCCCGGGCTGCACTGCTATGACGTGCTGGGCGGGACGAGCCGGCTGCGGGCGATGTTCGAGGCGGAGCCCGGCACCTACCTGCTGACCGACTTCCTGGTCCGCGGCTGGCGTCGGTCCGTGCTCGCCGAGCTTGGCCTGGACCGTCATCCCGAGCTGTGGCCCGACTACTTCGGCCACTACCGGCGGCTGGTGTGGCTGGCCCAGGACCGGGATCCGGCGCTGGCCGCGGCCGCGGCCGAGATCGCCGGGATGTTCGGCCTGCCGCTGACCGTCATCGATGTCGGCACCAGCGGGCTGGAACGCGAGCTCGGGCTGCTCATCGGTGCGGCGGCACGGTGATGAGCGGCAGGCCGCCCGCCGCCGGGCGCACCGGATCGAGCCGGCCCCGGTCCCGGCTGCTTACCCGCCCCGGAGTGCTGACCCGCTCCGGGCTGCTGCGCGCGGCACCGCTGCTGCACTCGCCCCGGTACGAGGTGTTCCCGGCCGCCAGCGTGGAGCAGGCCGTGCTGGACTGGGTGCCCAGCGAACTCACCGTGACGGTGACGGCCTCTCCGGCCAGGGGCCTGGAGCCGACCCTGGACCTCACCGAGCGGCTGGCGGGTCACGGCTACCACGTGGTGCCGCATCTGTCCGCCCGGCTGGTCAGGGATGACGCCCACCTCGCCGACATCGTCGCCCGGCTCACCGGCTGCGGCATCGACGACGTGTTCGTCCCGGCCGGGGATGCCGACCCGCCTGCCGGGCAGTTCGCCAGCGCGCTGCCGCTGCTCGTCAGGCTGACCGAGATGGGCAGGCCGTTCGCGCGGGTGGGGATCACCGGCTACCCGGAAAGCCATCCCAGGATCGGCGACGATGTCACCATCCAGGCGATGTGGGACAAGCGGCTGCATGCCAGCTACCTGGTCAGCAATATCTGCTTTGACCCAGCCACGCTGCGGCGGTGGATCAGCCGGGTCCGGGCCAGGGGGGTCAGCCTGCCGCTGTTCGTCGGGCTGGCCGGCCCGGTCGATCGGGCCAGGCTGCTGCGGATGGCAGCCAAGGCCGGGGTCGCGGAGTCGGCCAGGTTCCTGGCCGGGCACACCGAGTGGTTCCTGCGCCTCGGCACGCCCGGCGGGTACCGGCCGGAGCGGCTGCTGGAGCGGACCGGGACCGCCCTCGCCTCGCCGGCCGCTGCGGTCGAGGGACTGCACATCTTCACGTTCAATCAGGTCCGGCAGACGGAGGAATGGCGCCGGGCGCTGCTCGGCCGGCCGCCGGCCGGGCCGGTACCTGATCCGGCGGGCTGAGTTCCCAGGCCTGCCCGGCTGGCCGGGCAGCCTTCGTAACTAAGAGGCCCCGGCCTCTCATGTGGGTGAACTCGCGATCATGGTTCTTCCGTTGGAAGAGCGGGCGCGGCGCATTCGGCCGCGCGGGTGCGGAACAGGGTCCGTTCACGTTCGTTGCTGGTCAGGGCCGCGGCGCGGGTGAATTCCTGGCCGGCCTCGGAGAGCCTGCCCAGCCTGGCCAGCAGGTCGCCCCGCACGGCCGGGAGCTGGACGTAGCCGGCCAGCGCCGGCTGGTCCGTTAGCTTGTCGGCGATCTCCAGCCCGCGGGCCGGGCCGTACGCCATGCCGACGGCGACGGCGCGGTTCAGCTCGACGACCGGTGATGGCGTCAGGTGGGCGAGCACCACGTACAACGCGGCGATGCGCTCCCAGTCGGTGTCCTTGACCGACGCCGCCCGGGCGTGGCAGGCGGCGATCTCGGCCTGCACCGCGTACGGACCGGGCGCGACGGGGAGCATCTCCGCGCGGGCCAGGGCCGCCAGGCCGCGGCGGATCAGCAACCGGTCCCAGCGCAGCCGGTCCTGGTCGGTGAGCAGGATCGGCTCGCCGGCCCGGCCGGTGCGGGCGCCGACGCGGGACGCCTGCAGTTCCATCAGCGCGACCAGCCCGTGCACCTCGATCTGGTGCGGCATCAGGCCGGCCAGCAGCCGGCCGAGCCGCAATGCCTCGGCGCACAACTCGGGGCGGATCCAGTCCTCGCCCGACGTCGCCGAATAGCCTTCGCTGAACACCAGGTAGATGACCTCTAGCACCGAGCCGAGGCGGCCGGCCAGCTCGCCCGGCGCGGGGATGGCGAACGGGACCTTCTTGTCGGCGAGCGTCCGCTTGGCTCGGACGATCCGCTGCGCGATCGTCGGCTCCGGGACCAGGAACGCCCTGGCGATCTCGGGCGTGGTCAGCCCGCCGATCATGCGCAGCGTCAGCGCAGCGCGGGCCTCGGCCGGCAGCACCGGGTGGCAAGCGATGAAGATCAGCCGGAGCAGGTCGTCGCCGATGTGGTCATCCATCTTGTCGACGTCCGGCTCGGTGCGGGTCTCTGCGCGGGCTTCCATGTCACGGCCTACTTCCTGCAGTTTCTGGTCGTAGCGGGCGCGGCGGCGGACCAGGTCGATGGCCCGGTGCTTCGCGGTCGCCATCAGCCAGGCGCCGGGCCCGTCCGGGACACCCTGGACGGGCCACTGCTCCAGCGCGATCACCAGGGCGTCTTGCGCCAGTTCCTCCGCCGCGCCGACGTCACCGGTGATCCGGGCCAGGCCCGCGATGAGGCGGGGCGATTCGATCCGCCAGACCGTCTCGATCGCGGACTTCGTGGCCGCATAGTCGGGCAGCGCCGGGTCAGCCAACGTCCGCCGGCCCCATTACCTGGCGGATGTCGGTCTGCCCTTCCCAGCCTGCCCAGAGGTCACGGTGCAGCCTGATGAAGCGCGAGGCCCATTCCACTGCTTCTTCCTTCGACCGGACCTCGTAGAGGGCGTAGCTGACCAGTTCCTTGGACTCGGTGAACGGGCCGTCGGTCACGGTCACCTTGCCGCCCGCCAGCGCGACCCGCGCCCCGCTCGCGCTGGGCAGCAGGCCCGCGGTGTCCAGCAGCAGGCCCGCTTCGGTGGCTTCGCCGCCGAGCCTCATGATCGCCTCGAACAGCTCGGGAGGCGGCGGGGTCGACGGGCTGGCACCGGACAGTAGCATCATGTAACGCATTGCTGTTGCTCCTGTTCTTGATTGTTCTGGTGGTATCAGGCGACGCGACGGTACAGGCTGACCGCGACGATGGCGATCCAGGTGAAGGCGGCCAGTACGGCCGCGTAGAACGGCAGCACGATGGCGCTGGAGCTTGATCCGGTGGTGACGCCGGCGAAGCCGGCCAGGAACGCGACGCCGGTGATGCGGGAGTAAATGGCCATGCCGCGCCGCCGGTCGCGGGAGAAGTAGCGGGCGATGACGAAGCACGCCGCGATCAGCGCGACGAACCCGATGCTCGCCGAGATGAGGTGGCCGTCGCCGTGCCAGCTCACCTGCGCTGCCTGGCCGGCCGGGGCGCCGGGGCCGAAGCCGTCGGCCGGGTCGGCGCGCAGCGGGCCGGCCGCCATCAGGCCGGCCCCATAGAGCCCGATCAGCCGCGGGCCCCAGTTACCGCCGGCCCGTCCGGCGAGTGCCCGGCGGGCGCCGACGGCGAACGCGATCGTCATCGCGCCGGCCAGCAGGAACGTGACGATCTGGATCCAGCCAAGCGGGCCGTTGCTCAGCAGGCTCGCGTCGTCGTGGGCGATGCTGAACCCGTGCCGGGTCAGTCCCTGGATGAGGATCGAGGCCTCGAAGACTGCTCCGGCCAGGACGCCGTAGCCGAGCAGCGACTTGGTAACACGATCGGCCAGGCATGGCTGCTGGCGCTGGCTGGCCGCCGTGGCCTGGGTCTTACTGGCTGCGGTCTTGGTGGTCATGACGGCTCGTCCCTTCGGCTCGGGGCGGACCGTCTGCTCGATCTGCCCTCTGCCTAGGCCTCGAACGAGCCGACGCGAACTCGACACATCCGGCAAGAATTATTTCGCGGGCCCGAGGCGCGCGGCCGGCCCGCGCGCTGAGCGGACTCCCGGAGCCCGGGCAGTTCAGCCGTCCAGGGCCTCGACGAACATCCTCGATCCCGGCGGAGCGATCTGCTGGTAGTCGGCCGCGGTCGCCTTTCCCTCTGCCGAGGCGAATGCCACCCCGAGTGCCTGCTGGTCGGCGAAGTAGAGTTCGGCGACCCGGTAATAGGTCAGCTCACCGGAGTCGGCCGCGGCCACGATCCGGCCAGCCTCGGCCCGCTGCAGGCCGGGAATCTTGCTCACCAGCGGCATGTGCACGTCGAGATAATGCCGGTCAAAGGCGTCTGCGTCGTCGGGGTGGGTGTACAGGACGACAAGTTTGACGGTCATGCGATGCACGGTAGGCGGGAGCCGCGAATTGGGCAAGGCAGGCCCGCGTGCAGCAGGCCAGGATCGAGCCCGCCGCCGGACTGCACGGCCGAGCCATCGCAGCGGCGCGGAAGAGACTGTTCACCTGGCCTGGGGTGCGAACGGTTGCGGCCGGCCGCTGAGCTGGTCAGCACACTCAGCGGATTCAAACGTAGCCTGAGAGTAACTGACTCGGCTCCCGGCCTGCCCATCGACAATGCCGTCCCGAAGTGCACACTGAGAGAGTCGCGGAACTCGTTCTCGGGCTCCCGCAGGCGGGAGCACGACGCACGCCGCGGCATCGCGATGAGGTGGAGCGAGAATGTTCGAGAGGTTCACCGACCGGGCGCGCAACGTCGTGGTCCTGGCCCAGGAAGAGGCCAGGATGCTCGACCACGACTACATCGGCGCGGAGCACATCCTGCTCGGCCTCATCAACGAGAGCCAGGGCCTTGCCTCGCGCGCCCTCACGTCCGCGGGGATCGGCCTGGAGCCAGCTCGCCAGCGGGTAGCGGAGATCGCCGGCCGCGGCAAGAAAGCACCGTCCGGGCATATCCCGTTCACCCCGCGCGCGAAGAAGATTCTCGAACTCTCGCTACGCGAGGCGCTACAGCTTGGCCACAACTACATCGGCACCGAGCACATCCTGCTTGGCCTCATCCGCGAGGGCGAGGGGGTGGCCGTGGAGGTGCTCGTCAGCCTGGACGCCGACCTGAAACGGCTCCGCCAGGGGGTAATCCAGCTGCAGGCGGAGAGTCCGACGACGGAGGAGATGCCGCAGGGCCCCCGGGGCAGGGTCAGCGGCCGGGCACAGGCCGCCGCTCAGGCTGCCCAGGCCGACGCCGCCCGGGCCGCGGTCGCCCAGGCCGAGGCGGCCCGCGCCGAGGCGCGGGCCGAAAGCACAGCCCAGGCCAGGAAGCTCGACGAGATCCTGGACCGCCTCGACTCGATCAGCGACCGGCTGGCAGCCATCGAGCGGACGCTTAACCCGGGCACCGCGGTGGACGACGACTGACCTTGCCCGGCGGAGTCATCCGGGACCTCAGCCCGGGGTGGCCCGCGCTCGCAGCGCGGTGACCAGAGCCGGTATCACCTGGTTCAGGTCGCCGATCACCGCGTAGTCGGCGTGGGAGATGATCGGCGCGTCCGGGTCGGTGTTGACCGCCACGATGTGCTTGGCGCTCAGGCAGCCCGCCATATGCTGGATCGCCCCGCTGATCCCGCAGGCCAGGTAGAGCTCGGGCGATATCCGGGTGCCGGTCTGCCCGACCTGCTGCTTGTGCGGCCGCCAGCCCTGGCTGGTGACCACCCGCGACACGCCGAGCGCGCCGCCGAGCAGCCCGGCGAGTTCCTCCAGCGCGCCGAAGCCCTCCGGCCCGCCGACGCCACGGCCGCCGCCGACCACCACCCGGGCGGTCGCCAGCGACACGCCGCCCGCGCGGTCCGCTGACTCGGTGGCAGCCACGGCCACGTCCTCGTCGGACAGGGCCGGGCGGGCGGCGTGCACGGTGATCGCCGCGGGCGCCGCCGCCGGGGTGGCGACGACCGCATCGACGGCCACGGTCAGCAACGCGAGCGCCGCGTCGAGCACCGCGTCCTCCAGCAGGCTGCCGGCCCACCGGTGCCGGACAAGGCGGCACGTGCCATCGGGCGTGCGCGCGGCAGCGACGCAGTTCGCCGCCATCGGCAGGCCGGTGATCGCGGCGAGATGCGCGAGCACCTCGTTCCCGTGGTCGGTGCCCGCGGCCACGACGGCCGTCGCCGCCAACCCGCTGGCCAGCTCCGCCAGTACCCGCGCCCAGGCCACCGGCGCGTAGCCGGCCAGCAGGTCCGACTCGACCGCGTAGGCGTCGGTCACGCCCGCTTCCGCCAGCGCGTCGCTGGCCGGCCCGGGCAGCGAGCCGAATGCGACGGCGGCCGGGGCTGACACCGGCAGCCCGGCCCGCGCCCCGCTGGCCGCGAGATCCCGGCTGAACGTCAGCGCTCGAAGCGACGCATCGGCCACGCCGTCGCCGTCCCGCTCGACCAGGCAGAGCACCGTCACGACAGCACCCCCAGCTGCTCGAACAGCCGGACCAGCGCCGGCACCGCGTCCGCGCCGGTGCCGAGGATCTCCGCCTGCTTGCTCTCGCCGGCCGGCGCCCGGAGCAGCTCCTTGCGCAGTCCCTCGCCGCGGTAATCGGGCTGGAATCGTTCGATGACGGCGCGCTTCGCCCGTAGCCTGCCGGGCAGGGACGGGTACCTGGGCAGGTTGATGCCTTCTTTCACGCTGATGACCGCGGGCAGCGCAAGGTCGAAGATCTCCTCGCGGTCCCGGTATTCCCGGCGGGCGACGGCCCGGCCACCGGCCGGATCCTCGGCCGGAGTGATCTCCAGGTTCTTGATCCCGGTGACGCAGGGCAGGCCGAGCGCATGCGCGACCCGCACCGGAACCTGGTAGTCGCCGGTGTCGGCGGCCTCGTTCCCGAACAGCAGCAGGTCATAAGGACCGTCCGGCCCGCCGGCCCGGCGCCGGGCCGCGTCGGCGATGGCCGCCGCGGTCGCGATCGGGCCCCATTCCCGGCCGTCGGTCTCCAGCAGCACGCCGCGGCCAGCGCCGAGCGCCAGCATGTCCCGCAGCTGATCGGCGGCCGCCGCGGGCCCGAGCGTCAGCACCGTCACGGTCCCGCCAAGCCGCTCGGTGAGCTGGACCGCCTCCTCGACGGCGCACTCCTCGTGCGGGCTGACCGCGAACCCGGACATCCGGGTATCAACCTGCTGGCCGTCGGGCGTGACGACGACCTTGCCGCCGACCATGGGGACCCGCTTGACGCAGACCAGGGCCTCCATGCCGGTCAGCTCCTGACCCGGGAGTTCTCCGGGTCGAACAGCGGAGTCGAGCCGGCCACCGCGACGGTCACCGGATACTGCTCGGCCATGTACTCCACGGCGAGCCGGCCGCCCTCGCGGGCGTGCTCGGCGGGCAGGTACGCCATCAGCAGGTGCTTGCCGACCGACGGGCCGGACCCCGCGCTGGTCAGGTAGGAAGGCCGGCCTTTCGCGTCCACCAGCCGCGCGCCGTCCTGGGTCAGCACGGGCTCGCCGCCCAGCATGTAGCGCAGCTGGCCGGCGGCCGACCGGTGGTCGTCCACCGTCAGGGTGCACAGCACCGCGCACGGCGGCGCCGCCCGCTGCCGGAGGTAGGCGTCCTTGCCCCTGAAGGGCTGCGGCTTCACCCTGGGGCGGGTCATCCCGGCCTCGACCAGGTTGTAGTCGGCCTCGAGTTCCGCGCCGTAGGCCCGGTAGCCCTTCTCCAGCCTGCCGGTCGTGCCGTAGACGCCGATGCCGACCGGAACCAGGCCGTGCGGGACGCCGGCCGCCCAGATCATGTCCCACACCGCGGCGCCCTGCTCCATCGGGACGTAAAGCTCCCAGCCGAGCTCGCCGACATAGGAAATCCGGGACGCCAGCACCGTCACGCCCCCGATCTCGACCGGACGGCAGGTGGCGAAGGGGAAACCCCCGGGCGACAGGTCAGCCTCGGTGACGGACTGCAGCACGGTCCGCGCGGCCGGGCCCCAGACCCCGAACGTCGCCCAGGCCGAGGTGAGATCGGACAGCTGCGCATCTGCCGGCAGCTGGCCGCGGAGCCATTCCTTGTCCATCATCCCGGTGGCCCCGCCGGTGACCACCCGGAACCAGTCGGGCCCAAGCCGCATGATCGTCAGGTCGGCCCGGAAGCCGCCGTTATCGTCCAGCAGCGAGGTGTAGACGACCCGCCCGACCGGCACGTCCAGCTGGGCGACGGCGGCCGACTGGACAGCGGCCAGCGCGCCCGGCCCGCTGATGTCGAGCACCACGAACGCGGACAGGTCGATCAGCCCGCAGGCATCCCGCATGGCCAGGTGCTCGGCGTTAATGATGGGCGACCACCAGCGTGATTCCCATTCCGCTTCGCGCTCCATCAGCCCCCGGGGATACCGTTTCAGCAGGTTTTCATTCGATGCGTACCAATTCGGGCGTTCCCATCCTGCGGTCTCGATGAACACCGCGCCCAGGTCCCGCTCGCGGTCATAGGCCGGGCTGAGCCGGAGCGGCCGGCCGGACTCCCACTGCTCGGCCGGGTGCACGATCCCGTACATCTTGTTGAAGCCCTCGCGGGCCCGGGCGGTCACGTGCGCGGTGGTGCGCTGGTGCTCGCAGAATCTAGAGATGTCGGCCTCGTGGATGTCGATCTCCGGAGTCTTGCCTGTCATCTGCTCGGCGACCGCGCGGGCGATGCCGGGACCTTCCTTGATCCAGCTCGCCGCCACCGACCAGAGCCCGCTGACCTCGGGCGTCTCGCCGAGCGCCGGGTGGCCGTCCGGCGTCATCGAGATCAGCCCGTTGATCGAGTAGCGGATGCCGACCCGCTCGTCACCGAGCAGGTCGGGCATCAGCTCCAGGGCTTGCAGCAACTGCGGGTCGAAGTCGTCCTGGGTGAACGGCATCTCGGTCGGCGACAGGACCGACTCGGAGATCGACGGGATCTCATCGGCGCCGACGATGATCGGCCGGTGCGCGTAGGAGCCGACCTCCATGTCACCGCCGTGCTGCCGCTCGTACATGTTAGTGTCCACGTCACGCACGATCGGGTACGCGATCTCTCCGCTGGTGTCGGCGAACAGCGGAACCGGGCCCACGCTGATCATCTGATGCACGATCGGGGTCAGCGGGATGCGCGCGCCCGCCATCCGCGCGATCCGCGGGCTCCAGACACCGCAACATATAACGGAGACTTCGGTGTCGATGTCCCCTTTAGTGGTCCGGACGGTGCTGACTCTCCGGCCCGCCCGGCCGCCCGGTGCCGTCTCGATACCGAGCACCTCGGTACCGGCGAGCACCTGCAGCGCGCCGAGTCGCTGCGCCTCCTCCCGCATCAGGGTCCCGGCCCGCAGCGAGTCGACCACGCCGACCGTCGGGAAGTACAGCCCGCCGAGTATCACGGACTCGTCCAGGTAGGGCACCAGCTTGGCGACCTCGGCGGGGGAAACGTGCCGCGCCGGGATCCCCCACGCCTTCGCCGCGGAGCCGCGGCGGCGCAGTTCCTCCATCCGCTCGGCCGTGCGGGCCACCTCGATCCCGCCGCTCTCGGTGAACACGCCGAGCGCCTTGTACTGCTCGGTACTGTCGCGGGTCAGTTCCATCATCATCTTCGAGTACTCGATCGGGAAGATGAAGTTCGAGGCATGACCGGTCGACCCACCCGGGTTGGGCATCGGGCCCTTGTCGACGAGCACGATGCCCCGCCAGCCGAGCCTGGCCAGGTGACAGGCCAGGCCGTTGCCGACGATTCCCGCGCCCACGATGACGGCGCTGGCCCGGGTGGGGATGTTATTCATGCCGCTGCTGCTACTCGACCGGGATCTCCTTGTTGATCAGGGACAGGTCGATCCCCTGCCGCCTGCGCACCACCCGCGCCACCACGTACACGACGATGGCCAGGACATACAGCGCGCCCATGAACCAAAGCGACGAGGAGTCGTTCACGAAGTAGTTGTCGTTCGTGAACCACTCGTACAGGTTGAAGCCAAGCAGCCCGATCGTGACCCATCCGGCGACCGGGACGATCTGCACGCCGAGGATCCTGATCTTGCTCGCGGGTGACGCGCGCCACAGATCCTTCTTGATGAACGGCAGGAGCACCACGGCAATCGCGCTGAACAGGAACGTCACGGCGATCACCAGCGTCGCGTCGTAGGTGTATTTCACGAACGTCGAGTAGTAGGCATACACCGCGCTCAGGCCCACCGCCGGCAGCAGCATCAGGATCAGGGAGTAGAACGGAACCTTCCGCTTCTCCGACACCTCAGCGGCCCGGTCCGGCAGCACCCGGTCGAAGGCCGCTGCGAAGATGACGCGCGTCGAGGACAGGAACAGGGTTCCTACCCAGCCGAAGAACCACAGGCTCATCACCAGGATCAGGATGACCTGGAACGCGGTGTTATGCACCAGCCAGCCTGCGAACAGGACCGGATACGGCCAGACCGGCAGGATTCCCGCGCCCTGGAAGTTCAGCTGGTTGGAGTTCTGGTAGAAGGCCCAGCCCATGGTCTTGTCAATCAGCAGCAGGAAGCCGATGGTCAGGGCGACGGTGATCCACAGGCCGCCGAACATGCCGGTGAAGACCCGCCTGAAGTCGCTCGCCCCGCGGATCTCGCCGTACAGCGTGGCGCCCCAGTTCGGCCACAGGATGAAGAACATCATCACCGGAACCAGGAGCATGGTCGGCCCCAGCGGGCCGAAGCCGAGGTGCTGCGGCGTATAGCCGGGGATCTTGGCGGCGGCCGCCTGCGTCCCCCCGTAGGCGTTGTTAAGGCCGAAGAGCTTGTGCGCCTCGGAGTTGAACGAATTGATGAAGTCCGCGTGCGAGTTGACCAGCAGCAGCACCACGATGACGCCGAACCCGACCAGCCCGCCGTAGAAGCACCACTTCTGGATCCTGGCGTAACCGGCCATCCCGATGGACACCAGGACGCCGGCTATCACGATGGTGATCATCGAGACCAGGAAGATTCCGTTGTGCGTGCCGAACCACGCGGCTCCGCCCGTTGGCCACGTCCATTTCATGGTCGCCCATAGCGGCTCGAAGAACTGGACGGAGAGGATATTGCCGTAGATCGGCGCCCACAGCCAGAGGATGAACCACCACCCGGTGGCTGCCATCACGAAGCCGACGCCACTGCCGAGGATCCGGGTCTGCCAGACGTAGTCACCGCCCGCCCGCGGGATCGTGACGATGAGCCCCGCATAGGCGATGACCAGGAACGAGACCCATACTCCCGAGATGATCACCGAGGTAATCAGCTGGCCCTTGGGGAACGCGGGGCCGGCGAAGGTGAACTCGTAGATCCCGAGGGTGACGAAGTTGGTGGCCAGGCACGCGTAGATTATCGAGTCTCGGACCGACCAGCCCCGAACCAGGCCGGTCGCGTTGCGGAGGAATAGTGTCGGCGTCTCGCCGCCGACGGTTTCAGCAGCCATGCTCGCCCTCCTAAGTGATGAAATATCAGGATCAGATCGTAGCCCGGCCGTGCCCGCAGATCACTGAAGTCACTCGTGCTTAGCCATTCACCATGATGTATTTGGTGACTTTGCCCTTCTTGGGGTTCAGCTCAAGCACCGCGCCCTGCAGCACGCCGTCGCCGTAGACGCTGCCGGGGTTGATGGCGAGGGTCCGGCCCATTCGCTTGATCCCGCGGCTCTCGTGAATGTGGCCATGCACCGACAGCATCGGCTGGTGCGCCAGGATAGCGTCCCGCACCGCGGTCGAGCCGACCGCCTTCATCACCGCTCCCCCGTGCGTCGGCCGCAGCGTCGCGTCCAGCGCAGGCGCCTCGTCCAGGCCGCTGCCGTACGGCGGCGCGTGGAAATTGAAGATCGCCCGCTCCATGTCCGGTATCTGGCTGACCACGGCCTCGATCTTGGCCGCGAGCTGTTCCTCGGGGGCCTCGCGGAAGGTGTTCCACGGGGTCGGGTTGGTCCACCCCATCGAGACCAGGTGGAACCCGCCGAGGTCGAGCATCTTGCCCTCGCCGAAGCTGACGCTTGGCGACGCCTCGATGATGTCGTCGATCTCCCAGATGTCGTCGTTGCCGCCGTTCAGGATGCACGGGATGTCGTGGCCTGCCAGCTTCCCGTCGGCCATGTCCAGCCAGCGGTCCAGCGACTGGGTCATCTCGACGGTGAACCTGCGGTCGACCGCGCCTTCTTCGCGGCTCAGCTCGGTGAGCTCGTCCGGCGTGACGATCGCCGGATAGGAGCCGGTGTTCCGGATCCGGGTCCGGACGTTGTCCAGTTCCTGCTGGGTCTCCATGCGCAGCGTCTCGCCGCGCAGCACGACCTGCCAGTACCCCGTGTGGGCGACGATCGGCACCATCACCTTGCCGGTGACGTCACCGCCCAGCACCACGATGTCCGCTTTGTAGAACGCGGCGGCGTTGAGGAACTTCCGCCAGCAGATCTCCGAGCCGTGAATATCGGTGGCGAAAAAGACTTTCATGCGAGTACCACGCCCTTACCGCGCTCCCTGTGCAACGGTGTAGCACCGTCGAAACCGTCCTGAGACGTGTCAGTGGTCGACCTCTTCCGGCAGCTCGTACCAGCGGACGCGGTCGCCAATATTCGCCCGCAGCTTCCACTTGACTGTCTTGGGCGCCGACTGGGCTATCTCCAGCAGCCGCTGGCTCTGCGCCACCGGGTCGAACGGCGGGCTGGGCGGGGCGAGGCCCGGCTTCTCGGCGGCCAGGCCGGGCAGTTTCGCCAGGTTGATGGTCACCGTCCGCCACCAGCCCCAGTCCGCGCCGAGCAGCTTGGCGAAGCGCTCGGTGTCGATGACCGGCTGGCCGGCCGCCGGGGCGGCCGCGTGCCTGCCGCCGGGCTGGCTGCCGCCCACCGGCAGCGCGCCCAGGATCTGCAGGATGTCCCGGACGTCCTTCTCGTTCAGCTCGACGATCTGCAGCTTGGACAGCAGGATGTCGATCACGTCGACGGTCAGCGGCAGCCGGCCGAAGGACGGCCGGAAGTCGAGCGTGTGGCACATCGTCAGCCGGTCCACCATCACGTCGATCGGCCGGCCCGACGGCGCGGTGAAGTACATCTGCCGGTCGCCGTTGAGGTTGTTGAACCTGCGGTCCCCGGTACAGCCTGCCTGTTCCAGGTAGGCGGCCACATCCTTGCGCCCCTTGGACATGCAGGCGAAGTCGATGTCCTGGTCCCGGCGCAGCCGGGGCGGGAAGTCCGGGCAGACGACCCGGACCGCCAGCCCGCCGAGCAGCTTGAGCCCGAGGCCGGCGTCCTTGGCGCCGCGGGCGAGCATCAGCGCCTCGGGCAGCGGATCGTGCTGGTCGCCTGGTGTCAGGTCGCCTGGATGGTCAGTGCCCACGACTGCTCCTCTGCCGGCTGGCCGCGCACGGCGATATCGGGCGCCACGACACATTATCGCCCGGTGCGGCGGTGGCGCTTCCGCCGCGCCAGGTCGTGGTTGACGCGGATCAAGGGGATCGTCATCCTAGTTGCGTGACCGAGCACGACGTTGCTGCCGGCGCAACCTACCAGTCGGCGGAGCGGGCCCTTGCCCTGCTCGCCAGCTTCGACGAGACCCGGCACGAGATCGGTGTCACGGAGATAGCCGAGTCGCTCGGGGTGCACAAGTCGACCGCGTCGCGGCTGGCGGCCGCGCTGGAGCGGGCCGGCTTCCTCAGCCGGGCCGGCCAGCGCTACCGGCTCGGCGTCGAGCTGATCAGGCTGGGCACGCTGGCGCTGCGCGGCTTCGACGTGGTCGCGGCCATGCAGCCCGCGATGGAGAAGCTCTCCCGGCAGACCAGCGAGACGGTCAACCTGGCCGTCCCCGACGGAGCCGACATCCTGAACGTCGCCGAGCTGCCGAGCACGTACATCCTGAGCTGCTCGGGCGGCTGGACCGGCCGCCGGACGAAGCCGCATGCCGCCGCCAACGGCAAGGTGCTGCTCGCCTACGGCGCCATCCCGCTGCCCCGCCAGCTTGACCGGTACACCGAGCACACGATCACCACGCAGGCCGCGCTGCGGGACGAGCTCGCCGCGGTCCGCCGGGATGGCTACGCGACGGCGGTCGCGGAGTTGGAGGACGGCCTTGTCGCGGTCGCAGCGCCGGTGTTCGACGGCACCGGGGCGTGCGTGGCGGCGCTGTCCGTTTCCGGTCCCGCGTACCGGATGCCGCCCGAGCGCCTGGCCGAGCTGGGCAAGCTCTGCGCGGAGTCGTGAGCCAGCCAGCGGCGCGGACACAGGAACCCCGGACACAGGGAACGGAGAGGCGAATACCGTGCGGGAGCACTTGCTGTACATCAACGGCGCCTGGCGCGGCGGCCGGGCCGGGCCGGCGGCGGCGGTCAGTCCTTCGTCCGGCGAGACGTTCGCGTCGGTGGCGACCGGCACCCCGGCCGACATCGACGACGCCGTCGCGGCGGCGCAGGCCGCCTGGCCGGACTGGGCCGCCGCCTCGCCCTTCGACCGGGCCGCCTGCTGCCAGCGGGTCATCGCCGGGATCACCGCGCGCCGCGAGGAACTGGCCCGCGCCCTGACCGAGGACCAGGGCAAGCCGCTGGCCGCCGAGGCTTACGACGAGGTCGACGAGCTTGCCGAGTATTTCCGGATGGCCGGCGAGGACGCCAAGCGCCGCGAGGGCGGGCTGCCGGCCTCCACGTCGGCGGGCCGGCGGATCCTCGCCACCCGGGTGCCGCTCGGCGTCGTCGCGGTGGTCAGCCCGTGGAACTGGCCGTACACGATGGGCGCCGAGCTGTTCGCGCCGGCGATGGCGGCGGGCAACGCCGTCGTGTGGGTTCCGGCCCCGACCACGTCGGCCTGCTGCGCGGTGCTCGCCGACGTGCTGGCCGGGGCGGGCCTGCCGGCCGGCGTGTTCAACTTCGTGCCCGGGCCGGGGCCGGTGGTCGGCGACGCCCTCGTCGCGCACCCCGGCGTCGCGGGCGTCGGCTTCGTCGGCTCCGTGCAGACCGGCGGCCTGGTCGCGGCCCGCGCGGCCGGGAAGGCCCAGCTGCTCGAGCTCGGCGGCAACGGCCCGATGGTGCTGCTGGAGGACGCCGACCTGGAGCTGGCCACCGCGGCCGCTCTGGAGGCCGCGTACCTCTGCGCCGGGCAGAGCTGCACGGCCGGCGAGCGGTTCCTGGTGCACGCCGCGGTGCGCGATGAGTTCGTCGAGCGGGTGGTGGCCGCCACCAAGGAGAAGGTCAGGCTGGGCGACCCGTTCCGGCCGGAGACCACGATGGGGCCGCTGAACAACGAGGCCACCGCGGCGAAGTTCGACCGGCACATCGCCGGCGCGCTGGCCGGCGGCGCCCGGGTGTGCTGCGGCGGACGGCGGGCGCCCGGGTTCGCGACGGCGTTGTACGCCGAGCCGACCGTGCTGGACGGGGTCATTCCCGGCATGGCGATCGAGCGGGAGGAGACCTTCGGGCCGGTGGTGCCGGTGGTCGAGGTGACATCGGCCGCCCAGGCGCTCGAGCTGACCAACGCCTCGCCGTACGGCCTGACCGCCGCGGTGTTCACCGAGGACCTGGAGCGCGGGCTGGCTTTCGCCGAGCGGGCCAGGGCCGGCTGGGTCAACATCAACGCCTCGACCAACCTGTGGGAGTCGCA
>WNGH01005701.1_pt1 | contig 18925 bp, 13 predicted proteins | sample 5400631 | NCBI WGS metagenome assembly WNGH01 (sample SAMN13153373, study PRJNA577476) | soil metagenome | isolation source: 115 cm soil or saprolite under Garry oak tree replicate 1 | place: USA:California | collected 2016-06-15
GGAGGTCTGCTTCCATTTCCCGGAAAAAACAAAATCTTCGAGCGGCTTGCGCGAGCGCGGCGCAAACTCCCGCGCGCGAAGGTTCTCGGGGACTGCGTCTGCCGTAGCGGGATACCCGAGCGCGATGGCCGCGACCGGCTCCCAATCCCGGGGAATAGAGAAGAGCTCGCGGGCTTTCTCCACGGAGAAACCGGCCATTTGATGGACAGCCAGGCCCAATGCGGTGGCTTCGATAACGAGACTCATTGTTGCCTGGCCAGTATCATGGAACGCATGCCGGTTGGGCTGGCCGGTCCGTTCGAAATTGCCTTTGGCAATGGAGAGCATCAGAACCGGAGCGTTTTGCGCCCAAGCGCGGTTGCCTTCGACCAATGTGCTGAGAACACGCTGGAATTCCTCGGGATCGTCCTTGGTCGCAACGATATAAGCCCACGGCTGCTCGTTATATGAAGAGGGCGCCCAGCGCGCCGCTTCCAAGAGGATTTTGAGAGTCTCGGCGGAGACGGGGCGCGGGGAGAACACGCGCGGGCTCCAGCGCTGGCGAAGCAGCTCGTGAATCGGAAATTTAGCATCGGCCGGCTTTTCCATATCCATGTCCTCAATTTCCTCTGCCGGGCTCTTTGTGGCTCGCCCCGCGACTGTAAGATGCGCCAGCGCCCGAACACCTCGCTGATGAAGCTCTGCGGGGCCTGGGTGAGGAGCATCTCCACGGCATGCGCCACGTCGTCGGGCTGGAGCATTTTCGCGGAATCCTTCCCGGTATGGGGCGAGAACTCGGTGGCTACAGTGCCGGGGCAGACGACACTGACACGGATGCCGTGGCCACGGAGTTCTTCCGCCAGGCAATAGGAAAAGCCTTGCAGACCCCATTTGGAGGAGCAGTAGATTGCTCCACCGGCGAAAGCGTTCTTTCCAGCGAGCGAGCTGATGTTGATGATATGCCCGGAGCGGTGGCGGATCATTTCCGGGGCGACGGCGCGGCAGAGCAGGAACACCGCCTTGAGATTGGTGTCTAATACAGAGTCCCAGTCTGCCTCGGAGAGCTCGATGGCTTGCCCAAAGACACCGACGCCGGCATTGTTCACCAGAATGGAAAGAGGTCCGAGGGCGGCGTGAACACGCTCGACGAGCGCGGCGATCTCGCCGGGGCGGCGGAGATCGGCAGGAAAAGGGAAGACTTCGCCGCCTTCGTGAGACAATCTTTCAGCAGCGGCGCGGAGGGTGGCGGCGTCGCGGGCACAGATGGCCACGCGCGCCTTCAGGCGCATGAGCCGCCGCGCAATGGCCAGACCGATGCCGCGACTTCCGCCGGTAACGAGCGCGGCTTGTCCGGCGAGCGATTCGCAAGGCGAAGACTCCTGAGGTTTCACAGGGCTCCTTGTGGGGCGACATTTCCGCCGCCCGCCCCATCTTAACATTCAGGAGCGCTAGAGCCGGAGAACCGGAAGGATAAGGCTCATGACGGGTTTGCCGGATAGGACACGTGGAACGCATGAAACACCCTTGCAGGGCAGGGGGCGTATTCCCTATAATCCAGAAGTTTTTTGGCCCCGTCAGAGTCTTCCCGAAAAAGAGGTCGCGCCGAGCGAAGGCGGGTGGCTCTTCTAATTCAGCCACACTTGAGGAGACAAAGATGAAGCGAACCCGGAAGAGAAATACCTTGGCGGCGATAGCCGCGCTTTTGGCGATGACGATGTGCGGGCCGGTCCGCCGGGCGGCTGCACAGGCTGCGGCGCAAGATCAGGGGAAGACAGAGTACACGCCGGCTCAATACAACACCTACACGGCGGCGACGAGTCAGCCGACACCCGCGGCCAAGGTGAGGGCACTGGAAGATTTCCTGCAAAAGGACCCCACGGTCTCGCTGCAACTGCAAATCCCGGCTCTGAAGACGATCTGGTTTACTTATTTCAACGACTTGAAGAATTATCCGAAGACCGTCGAATTCGCCGACAAGCTCCTGGCGCTGAGCGACAAAGTGGATGACACCACCCGGCTGCAGGCAATTTATTACCGCTCCCTTGCCTTCCATACAATCTTCAATTCGAAGGCCCCGGATGCTAAAGCGCAGGCTACCGCAGAGCTCGCTGCCGCCAAGAGCGGCATCCAGTTGCTGGGCGCCTGGAAGAAGCCCGAGGGCGCGACGGATGAGCAGTTTGCGCAGAGCAAGAAGCAGTTCGAGGCGATGTTCACCTACAGTGTGGGTTTTGCGGCGCTGGAGCTGAAAGACTATCCGGCGGCTGTGGAGGGGTTCAAAGCAGCACTGGTGGCGGACCCCAGCAACAGCGTGTCGTATTTCCGGCTCGGCGTGGCTTATCTCTCGATGACGCCGCCGCAGTACCTCGACGGCTTCTGGGCGCTTTCGCGCTCGATATCGCTGAAGGGGCCGACGGAATCTCAGGTGCGCCCGTATCTGCGCGGACAATTGCTCCGCTATCAGCAACCCGCTTGCGATAATTTAATTGATCCGCAAATGAACGAACTGCTTGCGTTGGCAGCGGGGTCGGCCGCGCGGCCGGACTCGTATAAGTTCCCCAGCTCCGCGGATCTCGATGCCGCCCGGAAGGATATGACGATTGCGTCGGTGTTTGCGGATTTGAAGGCCGGGGGAGACAAAGCCAAAATCACCTGGCTGGCGGCCTGCGGGCTGGAGTTTCCGGATGTCCCCAGCAAAGTGATCGAAGTGGTTCCGGGAGACCCGATCGTTTTGAAGGTTGCGTTTGTGACCAGCGATGAAGAGTTCAAAGCCAAGACCAAGGCGGATATGGAAGTAAAGGTGGTGGGGCAACCCGAGGCGGCGCGGGTCGAGAAGGCCAACCCGGCACGCTTCACCGCCACACTGGTTTCCTATGACCCGGACCCGCTGCTGGTGCACTGGGACAAAGCAAAAGTGAATGCCGAGGATATTCCCGAACAAAAGAAACAGCCGGCCAAGAAAGCGCCACCGCGACGCAGAGCGGCGGCAAAGAGGCCCGGTTAGCAGCAAGCGGCTCGCGCGACACGAAGGCAAAACGCACGCGGCTCCGGCATCCCGCCGGAGCCGATTCTTTTTGAGGAGCGCATGGCGCGGAGCGCGGGATGCGCCGGCGAAAGCTAGCGCGGACGGGGACGGTTTTCGAGCTTGTACTGACCGATCTTGCGGCTGAGGGTGTTGCGATGGATGCCGAGGACCCGCGCGGCGCGGGACTGGTTGCCGTTGGTGCGGTCGAGCACCCGCTTGATGAATTTCTTTTCGAATTCGTTGACGGCTTCGTCAAACAGAATCCCGCGTTCCACCATCTGACCAACCAAGCTTTCGAGTTGCTCTCTCACTGGCGCACACTCCGCTGGCAAATTCGACGTTCCGCGGCCGGGGTCCTAGTCAAGTTCGCGTCCGGCGAGCTGGCGGTAGGCTTCGCGGTACTTGGCGCGCGTGGCCGCCACCACATCCGGGGGGAGTTCCGGCCCCGGCGGCTGCTTGTTCCAACCCATCCGCTCGAGATAGTCGCGAACAAATTGCTTGTCGTACGAAGGCTGGGCGCGGCCGGGCTGATAACCTTCGGCCGGCCAAAAGCGCGAGGAGTCGGGGGTCAGCGCTTCGTCAATCCAGATGAGTTCGTCGCCGATCAAGCCAAATTCGAACTTGGTGTCGGCGAGCAGGATGCCGCGCGGCTCGGCATAGGCGGCGGCGCGGCGGTAGATTTCGAGGCTGACATCACGAACGCGCTCGGCAAGAGCGCCGCCGACCAGCGCGACGGCCTGATCAAACGAAATGTTTTCATCGTGCCCTCTTGCTGCTTTTGTTGAAGGTGTGAAGATCGGCTCAGGGAGGCGTTCCGATTCGCGCAGGCCGGCCGGGAGCGCGATGCCGCAGATCTTGCCGGCGGCGCGGTAATCCTTCCAGCCGGACCCGGAGAGATAACCTCGAACGACGCATTCGACGAGCAGCGGCCTGGCGCGGCGGACAAGCATGGTGCGGCCGCGCAACAGATCCGCGAAGGCGTCAAACGGCGCAGGGAAGCCGGTGGAGCTCAGCACGTGATTGGCAATGACGCCGCGCAGCTTGTCGAACCAGAACAAAGAAAGCTGCGTGAGGACGCGCCCTTTATCCGGGATGGGAGTCGGAAGCACGACGTCGAAGGCGGAGAGCCGGTCGGTGGCGACAATGAGCAGGCGATCGCCGAGATCATACAGATCCCGCACTTTCCCGCGAGAAGAGAGCGGCACTCCGGGGAACTGTGTTTCCCAAACGACGGTGCTCATGTGAGGAGAGGCCACGAAAAAGTTTTCCAAAAAGAGGCGCTTATTCTAGCGCAGGGTGAAGAGATGTCAACGCCGAAGAAAACGGGCTGAGGAAAAAAGCAAAGGGGCAGCACAAAGAAAAACCGATTTGTCCAGAGAAAAATTTTCCAATGGCGGGACCACGGCGAGCAGACAAAGAAGGAAACGGGATGGGACCGTGGAGCGATTCACGGCTACGCAGCGGTAGATGCGGATTTCGATTTTTCGTCCCAGCGGACGGAGACGAGCTTGGACACGCCGGGCTCCTGCATGGTGACACCGTAAAGCACCGATGCGGTTTCCATGGTGCGGCGGTTGTGGGTGACGACGATGAACTGCGTGTGCGTGCTCATCTCCGCAAGCAAGCGCGTAAAGCGGGCGACATTGGCTTCATCGAGCGGCGCGTCCACTTCGTCGAGGATGCAGAACGGACTGGGCTGGAAACGGAAGATGGCGATGAGCAGCGCCAGCGCGGTCATCGCTTTTTCTCCACCGGAGAGGAGCAGAACATTTTGCAGGCGCTTGCCGGGCGGCTGGGCGGCGACGTCAATGCCGGCTTCGCCGGAGCTGTCCGGTTCGGTGAGGCGCATTTCGCCGGTGCCGCCGCCAAAGAGCGTGCGGAAGGCCACGGCAAAATTGGCGTTGATGACGACGAAGGCCTCCTCGAATCTCCGGCGGGAGACTTCGTCGAGCTCCTGGATGGCCTGCTGAGTATCGCTGATGGACTGGAGCAAGTCGTCGCGCTCGCGGGTGAGGAAGCCGAAGCGCTGTTCGCACTCGTTGTACTCTTCCAGGGCCATCATGTTCACCGGGCCCATGGCCTCGATGCGCGCCTTCATCTCGCGGTAGCTGGTTTCGGCCACGGCGAGCTCTTCACCGGAGAGAAGCGCAGGCTCCTGCGCGATCAAATCTTCCGGATGGGCGCCGAGCTCGGCCAGGCAGGTCTCGCGCAGGTGATTGCGGTCGGAATCGTTGCGGGCGCGCTCGACCTCGTGATGGCTGCGCTCGCCGCGCAGGTCTTCGAGAGACTGGCGGGCGTGGCGCAGAGCATCGTCCACGTGGGCGGTGCGATTGCGAGCCTCGTCCCAGTCGCGCTCGAGCCCGGCGCGGCGCGCTTCGAGGCGCGACTTTTCGGCGCGGAGGGCCTCCAGTTGCTGCTGGAGCTCAACGGTCTGGGAATCCATTGCCGAGCACTCCGCTTGCAGGGCGGCGAGCTGCTCGCGGAGAGAGGACTCCCGCCGCTCGATTTGCTGCTGCTCCTCGGCGAGGCGGGCGGCGAGGGATTCCGCGCCGGCTAGGCGTTCGAGAAACGCGGCGTGTTCGGCGCGAAGGCGGCCGGACTCTTCCTGGTGGGCCTGGAGCTGCGCGCGGAGTTCCGCAAGCTCTTCGGCCGCGCGGATGCTTCCGGCTTCGGCAGCGGTCCGCGATTCAAGAGCCGTAGCGTGGCGCTGCTGCGCGGAGGCGGCGCGCTGCCCCGCGGCCTGCATTTCGGCGCAAAGGCGCTCGAGGTCCTTCTGACAGACGCCCAAATCCATGCCGAGACGCGCGAGTTCAGAGTTGGCCTGTTCGCGGTGATGCGCGGCGAGGAGCACAGACTTTTCGGCTTCGCGGTGCAGCCCAGCGGTTTCTTCGAGCGCCTGCTCGTTTGCGCGGAGCTCCGCGGCGATGCGTTCGAGGGCGGCGTGGGCCTGTTCGACCCGCCGCTCGAGCTGGATGATTTCCGCATCCAGGCCACGCAATTCGCGGCGCATGCCAAGCGGCCCAGCCTGGTCGGGGCGTCCGCCGGTGACCATGCGTCCGTGGTAGCTGGTCCCCTCGGGCGTGACGAAATGATATTGCGGATTTTTACGCGCGAGTTCTTCTGCGGCGGCCGCGGAGTCTACCAGGAAGGCCGACCGCAAGCGGGGGAGAAATTGTTTGGCCGCTGCGCCAAGAGGGTCACGGAATTCGACCAGCTTATCGAGACGCGAAACGACGCCGTGTTCCGCACGGAAGGGCGCGACCGGCTCATCGGCCTTGAAATTCAGCGTTCGCAGAGAGTCCACGAAGAAGGTGGCGCGGCCGCCCATTTCATCGCGGAGGAGCGCGACGCCGGTGCGGGCATGGTCGAAGGTTTCCACGACAACGTACTCCAGCTCGTCGCTTAAGAACTGTTCGACAGCGCCTTCATATTGCGGTTCGACCTCGGCGTAGTCGGCCAGCACGCCGACGGCGCGGAAGCCGCGGCTGGTGTCTTCGTTCGCGGCGAAAAGTTTCTGCACGGCTTCGGCCGTGTAGGAGTGGTCGTCAAGGATCTGCTCGAGGGTGCCGCGGCGGGCGCGAGCGCCGGCTAGAGCAGCGCGAGCGGCTTCGGCGTCCGCGGCGGCTTCCTGCTGAGAGCGGCGAAGGCCGGCCATGCGTTCCTGGATTTCGCGGAGTTGCTTTTCGAGTGCGCGCGTCCGGTCGGCAGCCGCCTGCCATGCGGCCGCGGCGGCATCGGCGCGCTCCCGCACGCGGAGCGATTCCTCGAGCAATTGATGCTCTTCGGCCTGGAGGCGCGATTGCGCTTCGGCGTAGTGTGCGAGCGCTTCTTCCGATTGGCGTTGCTCGCCGTGGAGGTGGATCAAATCCTCGGCATACTGGCCGGCTTTCTGGCGCAGGTCTTCCATGGAGAGCTCGGTTTGCTGAGCGCGGCGGATAAGATCCTGATTCTTTTCGGCGGCCTGTTCGATGAGGGCTTCGAGTCGGCGGGACTGCTCGGACAACGCCGCTGATGTTTCCCGCTGCGCGGCGCGGCGAACCCCGGTCTGGGCGGCCTGCTGCAGGGTTTGTTCCAGTTCGGCGTCGAGCTGTTTGCGGCGCGATTCCAGTTCCAGACCGCGATGCTGGTTGAAGACGATGCGATTCTCGGCGCGGTCCAGCTCGAGAGCGGCCTGGCTGAAGAGATTCTGGTTCTGGCGGAGCTCGGCGTCGAGGGAATACGTTTTCTGGCTGAGCTGCCCCTGCTCGAGTTCCTGCGCGCGGATGGCCTCGGTCTGCTGCGCTTCGCGGGCGGCGAATTCACCGAGAAGATGGGCGAGCCGCGATACCGCGCATCTGCTCGCGGATTTCCGCGTAGCGGCGCGCTTTGGAAGCCTGGCGCTTGAGCGACCCTAGCTGCTTTTCGACTTCGACGACGATATCGTTGACGCGCGAGAGATTGATCTTGGAGGACTCGAGCTTGGCTTCCGCGAGACGCTTTTTGGATTTGAACTTGGTCACGCCGGCAGCTTCTTCGATGATGGCGCGGCGCTCCATGGGCTTGGTGCTGAGAATCTGGCCGATGCGCCCCTGCTCGATGATGGCGTAGGAATCGGGGCCAAGTCCCATGCCCATAAAGAGATCTTGAATGTCACGGAGGCGGGCGACCCGGCCGTTGATGAGGTATTCGCTCTGGCCGGAGCGGTACAAGCGGCGGCCGACGACCACTTCGCCGGGCTTGGCTTGCACGGCCGGTTTATCGGCGGTTCGCTTGCGGCGGCCCGGCTTGAGACCTGCGGATGCGTCCGCACCCTCGGCGCTCTCCGTGGCTTCCGCAGCGAGTCTTTCGGGAGCGCCCTCCGCGGTTTCTTCGTTTTCGCGGGAGGAGAATCCTTCCGATGGGGAGGCGGCGTCTGCGGCATTCTCCGCGGACTGAGCGGCGCCTTCGATAATGAATCGCGCGGCGTCGGCCAGTTCGGGATCCTCGAGCGTGATCATCACTTCGGAGAGACCCATGGGCGGGCGTTTGGCCGTGCCGTTAAAAATGCAATCGGACATGCGCTCGGCGCGCAGAGACTTGTGGCTCTGCTCGCCAAGGACCCAGGAGATGGCATCCACGACGTTGGATTTGCCGCAGCCGTTGGGGCCGACGATGCACGTGGTGCCGTTGCCGCTGAACGTGATCGCCGTGCGCTCGCAGAACGACTTGAAGCCGATCAGGTCGACTTTACGGAGCTTGAGCAAGTGCGCCTCTCCCGGTCTCTACGACATCATCCGCCGCAATATGCGGCCGGCGCAAGCAGAGACGAAAATTCTTTCCTCGAGCGGAGGGGGTAACGCGCGACAAAAAGAGTGGCAGGTCCCGAGTCAGTGGCCCAGCCGCCTGGCGCTTCGGAAGGCGGTACGCGGAGAAACGTAGCATGGATGGCGGAGGCTGTAAAGAGAAACGCGACGCAAGGTGTCTGTAAAGAACTCCGGGAGACGGGCGGCGGAATTGGGCTGTTTGTGTCGCTGAGCAGCGTCGGCTAGAATGGCCCGTTTGGTTTTGAGACAAGAACAGGCGCTGAGCGATGCCGCAGATGGTTCTTCACAATACACTGACAGGAAAGAAAGAGCCGTTCGTGCCTTTGGCGCCGGGCGAAGTGCGCATGTACACCTGCGGCCCGACCGTCTACGACTTCGCGCACATCGGAAATTACCGCACATTCATATTCCAGGACATCCTGCGGCGGTTTTTGCGCTGCCGGGGATTCCGGCTGCAGCATGTGATGAATCTGACCGATGTGGACGACCGGATTATTGCCAATGCGGCAGCGGCAGGCGTGGGAATCCGCGAGTATACGGAAAAATACGTGCAGGCTTTTTTTGCGGATTGCAAGGCGCTGGGGATGGAAGCGCCGGAACGCTGGGTGCGCGCGACCGACCACATTGCGGACATGGTGGGCTTGATCGAGCGGCTGCAAGCCAAGACGTTTACCTACGGCAGCGACGGTTCGATCTATTTCCGGATCGCGAAATTTCCGGCCTACGGCAAGCTTTCCAAGGTTGATATGAGCGGGATTCAGGCGGGCGCGCGCGTGGACGTGGACCGCTATGAGAAAGCCGATGTGCGAGACTTCGCTTTGTGGAAGGCGCCCAAGCCCGGCGAGCATTTCTGGGAAACGCCAATCGGTGCGGGGCGGCCGGGATGGCATATCGAGTGCTCCGCGATGGCCATGCGCTACCTCGGCGAAACTTTGGACATTCATGCAGGCGGCATTGACCTGGCGTTTCCTCACCACGAGAACGAGATCGCCCAGTCGGAGGCGGCGACCGGGAAACCGTTCGTGCGCTACTGGCTGCACGCCGAACACTTGCTTGTGGAAGGCGAGAAGATGTCGAAGTCGCGCGGCAATTTCTTCACGCTGCGCGATCTCCTCGCCAAAGGCACCAAGCCGTCGTCGGTCCGTTTTCTGCTGGCGTCGGTGCCGTACCGGCGGCAGCTCAATTTTACGTTTGACGGCTTGCAGCAGGCGGCGACGTCCGTCGAGCGGTTGCGGAATTTTGCGGCCCGGCTGAAGACCGGGAAATTTTTATCGGGGCAAAACGCGGCGATGGCGGCGCGCGCACAGCGGGCGAAAGAGGAATTCGAAGCCGGACTTTGCGATGACCTGAACACGGCGCAGGCGCTGGCGGCGGTTTTCGATCTGGTGCGCGATGTGAATGTCGCCATGGACAAAGCGGAATTCCATCAGGAGGACGTTCCGCGCGTGCTCGAATTGCTGCGGCAATTCGACGCCATTTTTGCAGTGCTGGATGACGACGACGGCGCGCGGCTGCGCGACGTCGGGTATGGCCCATCGAACATTGGCCCCAGCGATGCAGAAATCGAGGCTCTGGTTGCCGAGCGGCAAGCGGCGCGCAAGCGGCGCGATTTTGCCGCTTCCGACCGCATTCGTCAGCAACTCGCCGAACGTGGTATAATTCTGGAAGACACCAAAGATGGCGGTGTCCGCTGGAAACGAAAATGAAACACAACAACTCAGCTTCCGTCCTCCGGCACACGCTTCCGTCGCACGACCGGCCGAACCTCTTCGGCGCGGCGTAACACCCCGCCTCATTATTGCAGCGCATTCGCGGGCGCACTTGGCTCACGCGAGAATTTTCCGCCATGCCGCTGGTGATAAAGCCGCGCGCCCGCAGAGCGCGTTCGGAAAACTTTTTGAGGAGGCAAATATGCTGGCCACGATGGAAACGAAGCTCCCCCGGTTGCAAACCGCACTCCCGGGCCCGAAGGCCAAGAAAGTTCTGGCGCTCGACGAACAGTACGTTTCGCCTTCGTACACCCGCGATTACCCGCTGGTGGCGAAGACCGGCCGGGGCGCGGTGATCGAAGATGTCGATGGCAACGTGTTCCTCGATTTCGCCGCAGGGATCGCGGTGTGTTCGACGGGCCACTGCCACCCACACGTGGTAGCCGCGATTCAGAAGCAAGCGGCCGAACTGATCCACATGTCGGGAACGGATTTTTATTATGAAAGCCTGCCCCAGCTTGCGCAGCGGCTCGCCGGCATCGCTCCGGGAAAAGAGCCGAAGCGCGTGTACTTCGGAAACTCGGGGACCGAGGCGATCGAGGCGGCGATGAAGCTGGCGCGCTATCACACGAAGCGCGAGAAATTTATCGCCTTTTACGGCTGCTTCCACGGACGAACGATGGGTGCGCTGTCGCTCACCGCGTCGAAGGCCGTGCAGCGCAAAGGGTTCGGCACGCTGATTGGCGGGGTGACGCACGTTCCGTATCCGAATGCGTACCGGTGCCCGTTCGGACATTCCGCCGAAACATGCGGCACGGAGACGATTGAGCTGCTCGAGCGTGAAATCTTCAAGCGGATCCTCGATCCCGAAGAAATCGCGGGGATCGTCATCGAGCCGATTCAAGGCGAGGGCGGCTATTTGCCCGCGCCGAGAGCGTTCTTGCAAGAAATCCAGCGCATCTGCCGGCAGCACGGCATCCTGCTTATTGTGGATGAAGTGCAGTCGGGAATGGGGCGCACGGGAAAATGGTGGGCCTTGGAGCACGCCGGCATCGAGCCGGACATCCTCACTTCGGCGAAGGGGATCGCGTCGGGCATGCCGCTGAGCGCCACGATTGCAAAGGCCAGCGTAATGAACTGGAAGCCGGGCGCGCACGCCTCGACATTTGGCGGCAACCCGGTGTGCATCGCGGCCGCTCAGGCGACCATGGATTTGCTCGAAAGCACGTACATGGACAATGCGCGGAAGATGGGCGAGTTCCTCTTTGCGAAGATCGGCGGCTGGCGGGAACGCCACAGGATTGTCGGCGACATCCGCGGGAAAGGCCTGATGATCGGGATTGAAATCGTGCGCGACCAAAAAACCAAGGAGAAGGCTCAGGACCTGCGGAACCGCATCGTGGGCCTGGCCTTTCATAAGGGTCTGCTGATTCTCGGCGCCGGAGAAAATTCCGTGCGGTTGTCTCCGCCACTCGTGATAGACGAAGAGCAGGCGGAATGCGCGGTTGGCACGCTGGACGAATGCATCAGCGAGGTGGAACGCAGTTTGTAGAGAATCCTGGGAGAAGGCACGTGCCGCTCTTCTCGAAAATGATGTTCAGCGCCGTGCAATGGGCCGCGCGAAAGGGCCTGCGTGGCGATATGACGGTGAATGAAGCCGAAGCCAAGCATCGGGCCAGGCGGACCGGGGTGCGCGGGGAGACTTATGCGTACTGGCTTTTGCGCAGCCGTGGATATATTTTCATTGCGCGGAACTATACTGTCCCGGGAATGAAAGGGGAAATTGACCTGGTGGGTTACGACGGGCCGGCGCTGGCCTTTGTGGAAGTGAAAACGAGGACGGCGGACGACCGTCAAATGGGGTTGCCCGAAGACAGCGTCAACTCGGAAAAGCGGCGCCGCCTGGTGCGCATGGCGCGTCAGTTTTTGGCGGAACGGCGAATCGCAGAGGCGCCGTGCCGGTTTGACGTGCTGGCAATCGAAAGCCGCCCCGGAAGCGCTCCCGTGGTCCGGCTGCACAAGGATGCATTTAGTGCCGCGTAAAGCGCGGCCGCAAACCGCAGTGCCCATGCGGGGGCCGCGCAGGTTAAAATAGCGGCGGGGCGCGACGCGCGCCCGGCAGAACTCCAAGACAAACTCAGGAGGAATCGTTGCCCGAATTGCGGAAAGACCCGATCGTGGGACGCTGGGTGATCATCTCCACCGAGCGTGGCAAGCGGCCCTCGGATTTTGTGCGCGAAAGCGTGGTGAGCCAGGGCAAAGGGTTCTGCCCGTTCTGCTACGGCAACGAGGCGAAGACGCCGCCCGAGATCCTCGTGTATGGCCGCTCGAACGGCGGGCCGAATTCGCCCGGGTGGGTGATCCGCGTGGTGCCCAACAAGTTCCCGGCACTGGGGATTGAGGGCGATTTGGACCGTGAAGGCGAAGGATTATTCGACAAGATGAACGGCGTCGGCGCGCACGAAGTGATCATCGAAACTCCGGACCACGCCGCGACACTGGCGACGCTGCCGGAGCGCGCGATTGAGGACGTTCTGTGGGCCTACCGCGACCGCATGCTCGATTTGAAGAATGATAAGCGCTTCCGCTACGTGCTGATCTTCAAGAACCACGGCGAAGCTGCAGGGGCGTCGCTCGAGCATCCGCATTCGCAATTGATCGCGCTGCCGATTGTGCCGAAACGCGTGCGGGAGGAAGTGGACGCCTCGAAGCATTATTTCCACGAGAAAGAACGCTGCATCTTCTGCGACGTCATCCGGCAGGAGATGGACAGCGGCGTGCGGGTCATCGGCGAAAACGACTTTTTTATTGCGCTGGCGCCCTATGCGCCGCGGTTTCCCTTTGAGATATGGATTCTTCCCAAGCAGCACGGCTCTTCGTTCGAGAACAATCAAAGCCCCGTGTATTCGAGCTTGGCCAGATCTCTGAAGGATAATCTGATGCGTCTGGATGCCGTGCTGGACCGCCCGGCGTACAACATGATGATTCATACCTCGCCGATCGGCGAAGAAATCAACGACCATTTTCACTGGCACGTCGAAATCATTCCCAAGCTGACCAAGGTGGCGGGCTTTGAGTGGGGCACCGGATTTTACATCTGCCCGACGCCGCCGGAAGAATCGGCGAAGTTCTTGCGCGATGCGGCCATAACTGTCCCGGCCGCGTCTGTCCGGGGCTGATCTCGTCGGAGCACCGATTCCGGCGCGTTTTTTGGCTGCCCTGACAATCTGCGCGGATTTCGATATACTGAATTTATTCAGGCGCGGTACCCAAGAGGCCTAAGGGAGAGGTCTGCAAAACCTCCATTCGTGGGTTCAAATCCCACCCGCGCCTCCAAAAATCCTTCCAGTACTACTGTAAGTGAGCCCAAGTCTCCGGCTACTCGAGCGCCGCTATCAATGCCGCGAATACTACATACCGCCAATAGGAACTGCAAACCCGGCAACGAGAAGTTTCGTGCGTGCGCAATCAAACGAAAGGTATCTCGCAGTCTAGAGGAGCTCCCCGGCGAGAAAGCGATAAAAGCGCCGGTCACCCCAGTAGGCCAGATGAGCGAGTCCCCAGCGCCAATACCACAGATGAAGCCGATCCTTCTCACGCAGCTCGTAGAAGCGGAGCTCTCCGCTGACCGGATCCATGCGGGACCATACGTTCAACCAGCGAAAGTCCTCGTCGAGCTGGGGAAAGGAGGAAGGTGCTTGTCCCGACTTCTTCGGGTCACCATAGGTGAAGGTGAAGGGCTTGTATTCTCGCCCGGAACGTTCTCGGCGGAAAGAATGGAGGAAGGAAAGAATCTGCGCGCGCACAGCCTGATCGGAACCCACATGCTCGCGGAAAAAATAATAGATTTTGTCGAGCGGCGAGCCGAACGTGACGAGTCCTTTCAGTTTGGCGAGGTCCGCGCGCCCGAGCTTCGGCGCTGGACCTTGGCCGGTCTGATCCGGGGCCGCCCACACCTGGGAAAGCAATTCGTTGACGGAGTCGTAGGCAATTACGCTCCCGAGCGAATGACCCGCGAGGATCACCTGGTCGTAGCCGGCCGCCCCGGCGTAGAGAAGCCTCGCGAGCGATTCAGTGGAATTCTTTAGGATCGTGGCGCGAGCCTCGTAGCTGGCGGATTTCTCATCGGCAGTGACGTAGACGGTCACATCCCCGACGTATTTCACCAGAACCTCGCGGAGGAGCCAGGCAATACCGGCAGCAGCCAACAAACCCAAAGTCCGCCAGCCCAAGAGGACCTTGGCAAGCGCACCCACATCCACCTGCCAGCACCATTTGATGAGCCACGCAAGAACCAGAAAGATCGCTATGAAAAAGGTTGCGAGACCAACCCATGATCTCTCGGCCACATGTTCGATGCCGGGTTCAAGGCGGTTGGCCCAACTCCACAACTCCTTCACGATGAAAACCAGGAGCACCGCAGCGACGACGAGGCAGATCAAGATGCCGGCCAGGGCATAGGGGCTTTGCACTTGGCGGAGTAACGGAGGCAACTTTTCCCAAATCTGGCTAAGAGATTTTGCGCTTCCTGGAATGAACCACGCGAGAAAAGCGATCACCAGAAGGAGGGGGATATAGAGCGTGACGGTGCGCCACAGCTCGCGCAGGAAGAGAAATGTGGCGCTCCTCGGTTCTTCTTTGGGGAGTTTACGTTGCGCCGCGAGCAAGGCCTGCAGATTATCGGTCAAATAGCGGAGCGGGGTGAGGGTGGTCCGCGCCAGCCATGACAGAACCCCTCTGTAAGTCACTTTGCCCTCGGTAAAGGGCGCCCAATAGAATTCGAAGAGGCTCAACCGGCGGAGCCCTCTGGGCGTCAGCGGCCGGTCGCTCTCCAGATGAATGGCAACCTCCGTCCAATCCTTGTGGCTGATGCGCTCCGGCCGCAGGGTAAGCAGGGGTTGACCAGCCTCCGTTTGAAAATAATGGGCGAAGCCGCGGGCAAAGCTGTCGAGCGTGTCGTAAGGATTTTGTTCGCCGATGCCGTGAATAACTAAGATCGCCGTATTCGTCGTCTTCGCCTTGTTCGCCGGGGCCTGCTTTTCTTGGGGAACTCCGGGATTGGCCATACGTAGCTCTCCCGCACGTTGCTGAGAAGATCAGGGCCGGGCTTCCAGTAGCGGGAATCTAGCACAAATAGTATCGAATGTGGTAATAAAAAACTTTATAGCAAGGAGGCGCGGCGGTGGAGGTCGGGGGTGATTGAGGCGGGTACGCACCTCCAAGCTTCTCTTCCGATCAATTGCATTCTGCTTCTCACCTCTTCGAGCAAGAAGATGTGGCGCGTGTTTAGACTTCGACAGTGTTCCACATTGGAGCAGCGATGTCGCGAATGGCACAGTGCGAATTTCATCTCCAATTTTCCGGCAGATTGCTCCGCTGTAACTCATTGATTCTAAGACCTTGAGCCCACTTTCCGTTGAGGGAGATTGGCCACGATTGTGCCCATCTTTGCTGGGCCGAATTGTGAGCGGTAAAGGGAAGAGCCGCCCGCGGAGGATTGCGATCATTCGTTCCACGACATTCGTTTCGAGTCAGCCTGCTCCGGGAATTGGCGCGCGGCTCATTCAACGCGCAGCGTTGCAAGCAATCCTGGCTGCCTTCTGGGTGTTTGCCTTGACGCCTGGCACCCCGGCGCAGGCGCCTTCTTCCGGTGAATACCGCATAAAAGCCGAGTATCTGGCGAACTTCGCCAAGTTTGTCGAGTGGCCTGACGGTGCGTTTGCGAGCGAGGACCGGCCTTTTGTAATCGGAGTGGTCGGCACATATCTGTTTGGGACTTCGCTCTCGGAAGCGGTCTCCGGGAAAACCGTGCGTGGGAGAAAGATCAAGATTCGGATTCTGACAGCGAAAGATAACCTTCGGGATTGTCAGATTCTGTTTATCGGCGTGTCCGACCCAAAACGCTTGACACAGATCCTGGCGTCCTTGCAGGGGGCCAATGTCTTGACCGTCGGCGAGACCGACGGATTTCTGCAAGCCGGCGGCGCAATCAACTTTTTAGTCGAACAAGAACGAGTGCGGTTTGAAGTCAATCTGGGCGGAGCAGCGCGCGCCCGGCTCAAAATGAGCTCACAACTGCTGGGGATGGCGCGAACCGTTTGGAGTGATGCTTCCGCGCCGAAGAGCTGACATGAATTTGTTCCGAAAACTTTCGATTCGCGGGAAGCTGATACTGATCGTGATGGCAACCAGCAGCACGGCGCTGTTACTGGCGTGCGGTACCTTCCTGAGTTACGACCTTCATGTTTTCCGGCAGTCCAAACAAAGTCAGCTCATTGCAATCGCGGATGCTGTAGGAACGAATTCCACCGGCGCGTTGACCTTCAACGATTCGGACTCAGCCACCCACACGCTGCAAACCATGCGGGCGAGGTCTCACGTGATTGCAGCCGCGATCTACGACGCAAAAGGGAAGCGCTTTGCCTCGTATGTCCGGGAAGACGCCGGCAGCCAGGCGGTGTTTCCGGGAAAACCCATCGGAGAGAGCCATTTCAGCAAAACGGAGCTGTATATCTACCGGCCCATCTGGCTCGACGGACAAAAGGCTGGAACTGTGTACGTGCAGTCGGATTTGGCAGATATCCGAGAGCGCCTCCGCCGCTATACGGAAACAGTATCGCTGGTGATGTTGGGTTGCTTAATCATAGTGTACGTGATGGCTGGCTTGCTGCAAAAAGCCATCTCGAAACCAATCCAGGAACTCTCCAGCGCCATGCAGTCCGTGGCCAGCGAGAAGAGCGGTTTCCTTCGCGCCGTCAAACGCGGTGATGACGAACTCGGGCGCCTGGCAGACGGGTTCAATCACATGCTGCAGCAGATCGAGTTGCGGGAAGAGGATCTGCGGGAGGCCCGCCATACCCTGGAAAAACGGGTCGAGGAACGGACCCGGGAACTCAAAGAAGAAATCATGGAGCGCCGGCGCGCGGAGCAGGCGCTTGGCCAAAGCGAGGAAACCACGCGGCTTCTGCTGGATTCCACTGCCGAAGCGATTTATGGAGTGAGCATAGCTGGCGAGTGCACCTTTGCAAACCCCTCCTGCCTGCGCATGCTGGGGTATGACGATGCGGAAGAGTTGCTCGGGAAAAACATGCACGCGCTGATGCATCACACCCGGGTGGATGGATCCCCGTATCCGGTGACGGAATGCAAGTTGCGTGAAGCGTTCCGGCTTGGAGTCGAGAGGCACGTGGACGACGAAGTCTTCTGGCGCCGCGATGGAACCAGTTTTGCTGCAGAATATTGGTCCCATCCCGTCATCCGCGGCAAGCAGATCGTGGGGGCCGTGGTCACGTTCTTGGACATCACCGAACGGCGCCGGACCGAGAAGGAGCTGGAACAGCGCACCAGCTTCCTGAATACGCTGATTGAAGTTAGTCCGCTGGCCATCGTTGTCGAAGATCTGACGCCGCGCATCCAGTTGTGCAACCCGGCGTTTGAAAAACTGTTCGGCTACACCAAACAGGAGGCGCGCGAGTATTCCCTTGACAATTTGGTCTCCCCGCCGGAGATGCGCGCTGAGGCAGAAGCGTTGACGAGCCAGGTTCGTTCGGGTGAGGCGGTTCATAAGATTGCCCAGCGCCGCCGGAAAGACGGTTCCCCCGTTGATGTGGAGATTCATGGGGTGCCGCTGCGTGTTGGCGGAAAACTGGCAGGCCAATTCGCCCTTTATCAGGACATTACCGAGCGCAAAAAAGGAGAGAAAGAATTACAGGAAACAAAGGAGGCCGCGGAATCCGCAAACCGGGCAAAAGGGGAGTTCTTGGCAAACATGAGCCATGAGATCCGCACACCCTTGAACGCCGTACTCGGGATGACCGAACTGGTCCTGGATTCTGATTTGAGTCCCGACCAGCGCGATTCCCTGGGGCTGGTCCGGTCCTCCGCAGAGGCTTTGCTGGGAATCATCAACGATATCCTGGATTTTGCGAAGATCGAGGCGCGTCATTTGGAACTCGAGCACATCCCCTTTCAGCTCCGCGAGGTCCTCGGGGACACTTTGAAGACGCTGGCGGTCCGCGCGCACCAGAAAGGCCTGGAACTATCGCTCGATGTTTCTCCTGAAGTTCCCGAGGAATTCGTGGGAGACCCTGCCCGGCTGCGGCAGGTCATCGTCAACCTGGTTGGGAACGGCATCAAGTTCACGGAAACCGGCGAGGTCGTCGTCCGCGTCCGAGGCAACTCCGTCGGCGCGGAAGAAACGGAACTCCAGTTTGCGGTGAGTGATACAGGAGTGAGCATCCCCAAGGAGATGCACACCAAGATCTTTGAGGCCTTCTCGCAAGCCGATAGTTCCACAACGCGAAAGTATGGGGGAACAGGTCTCGGGCTTTCCATCACGGCTCAATTGGTGCATCTCATGGGCGGAGGAATCCGCGTTGAAAGCGAGCCTGGGCAGGGAAGCACGTTTTATTTTACCGTCAGACTCCAGGTGGGCCACGATCGGGAACGCAAGCCTCCGTTTCCATCTCCTGAAGTGCTTCGAGGAGTTTCCGTGCTGGTTGTGGACGATAATTCCACGAACCGCCGAATTCTCGAGCGGATGCTCAAGTGCTGGGGCATGCGGCCCATCCTGGCAGACAGTGGTGCGGCCGCCCTCGCCGAGATTGCTCGGGCTCAGGCGGCCGGCGAAACGATACCTATTGCGCTTCTCGACGGTCACATGCCCGGCATGGACGGATTTGAGCTTGCGAAGCGCATACATCAGGAGCCCGGGTTCGAAACAACGCTCTTGATGATGCTGACCTCCGGAGGGCAAACAGAAGATGTCGCGCGGTGCCATGCTCTTGGCATCTCCCTGTATCTGATCAAGCCCATCGAACAAAAACTGCTCCTGGAATCACTGTTGCACCTTATGGGGCGCTCCCGCACCCGGGAGGAGACTCCGCGGTGCTCGGAGAGTCTGCCAAACTCCCGAATCCCAACGGGGCTCCAGT
>WNGH01002069.1_pt1 | contig 18919 bp, 15 predicted proteins | sample 5400631 | NCBI WGS metagenome assembly WNGH01 (sample SAMN13153373, study PRJNA577476) | soil metagenome | isolation source: 115 cm soil or saprolite under Garry oak tree replicate 1 | place: USA:California | collected 2016-06-15
TTTGAGTTACGCCGGCATGGTGAGCGTCGAAATCAACGAGGGCAACTGGGTGTCTTTGAATAACGATACCGTCTCGGTCGCGGAGCCTGGCAAAAGCTATGGAGGAATTGGCGGAGGTTTCCCCACGCTGAAGGTCACTCTGCCTCTCCAGGAGGGAGCCGTCGTCGGGGGCACCAATATCATACGGTTCCGGTTCAACCGCACCGATGGGTTGGCGAGCGGGTTTCGAGTACTGGCATTCAATTTCCTGACCAGTGATTCAATCAAAGTGTTAAAACCCGACGCGTTCAAGGAAGAGGATCCCAACACTTGGACGCCGCCGTTTCGCGATTCCGCTTCCTTACTGGCCGGCCGGCAGTTCTGGCAGAGCGCGACACTGACAGCAAGTGGACTCGAGGATGCCTCGCGCATTCGCGCCCACTGTTCCGACTGCCATGCTTACGATGGCCGGGATCTCAAATACTTCGGATACTCGAACGCGTCGATCGTTGCCAGGTCCAGGTTTCATGGCCTTTCGACTTTGCAGGGTCAGCAGATCGCAAGCTACATTCGCTCCCTGCCCGTTCCGAGCCCGGGGCGTCCATGGAATCCGCCTTATCAGCCGGGCCCCGGATTGGATGCTCAACCGGTCGCCAACTGGGCAGCTGGAGCAGGGCTTTCATGGGTGCTCGACAGCGACACCGCAACGCTTCCATTCGTCTTCCGGCCGAAGGGTGATTTGGCCAGGCAGCCGGATATCGGGAACGCACCAGAGAGTGCGATCGTTGCGGCAATCACACCTGATGTGTTTCGGCCGGATGGAAACTTGAATCCACGCGAAATTCCCATTTCCTTACAACTGCCGGACTGGAACCATTGGCTGCCGCGAGTGCATCCTCTGGACGCCTGGGGCCCGGCTTTCGAAAATAGTGAATTCTCCGAATTGTACGGCTCGACTGATTACGCTTCGAGTGGTGGCCGGAGAGCGCCTCGCACGTCCAGGCAGTCGTTGCGGGGCATCCTGGCGTCGCCGGATCTGTCGAAGCTTATCTCGTCGGGCCGCATCATTGCCTACTTCGAGAAGTGGACGAACGCAAGGCGCGCATTGCTCAAACCGTATGTGGAACGCGCACCCGTCGAGTGGTCGCCTGATTTGGCTAATAAAGCGTATTCAACTCAGCTTTGGCAGCTCGTGAAGGCCTGGGAGATCACTCAAGAATTTGGCCTTGAAGGACGGGGGCGGGAGTTGTTCGGATCTAGCGGCGAATCGCGGACCTGGTTCAATGCGATTCCGGCGGCGACAGCACCCTCGGCCGTCAACATTCCGGATGGACCTTCGGGTATGGGCGGGAGTGCATTGACGAACGAGTACTTCAACGCGTCTTGGTATCAACTGCAGGTGCTCCTCAACAGCGGCAATCACCGGCATCGGGACCGCTCCCCTGTTGACTGGCTATACCTCATCGGCGGTTTCCAGGATCTGTATCGAGAAAGCCGGAGACCGGAACCGGCGCGGCTGCTGGTGACGTTGATCAAGGCGATGCAGTCTACCGATCCACGCATAGGACCGGAGGACCGGGCGCAAGGCTGGCGTCCCGATCAGAGTGTGAATCCGACCATCATGGTAAATGAAGCGTGGGCGCCGATGTTTGAAGCGCTTTCCCGCGAAGTGAGGCGTGCCATTACGGAGTCGCTGCTCGCGGCATGGCTGGACAAGAACCTCCAGTATCCTCTCGGCCGGTATTTCACCGTGGGATTGACGGAGAACAGCTACACTCTCCCGGCAAATTACGGCGATATTTCCGGTCCCAATGTCTGGGATGCTACACCGTTGTTCATGGCAGCCAATGTAAATCCTGAGGTCGTCACTCGGCTTCAAAAATGGGGCGCCGCTTACACCGCTGTGGCCGCGCGGTTTCAATACTCGCCCAAGAGTCCTGTTCGAAGCAGAGAAACCGGAAAGCGGTTCTAAATCGCTGTCTTGACAATCGCAGCAGGTGATCGTTAGCGCCAGGGCATTCAGCTACTACAACATCTATGCCATTAGGCCCCAGTTTCTTGGATTTTAACCAAGATTTTTCTCGGCGTGCTCTGCCGGCTTTGCAGCGCTCGTCGAACAGGGGATTCACCGCAGAGTCGCCGAGAAGTTTTTGGATGTTCGGACAGTGGCAATGCGCGTCATGACGGCAACAGGTGCGGCCGGGTCAAGCAACCGGGCCAGCAATGCAGGTGGGCTGCAAAGAAGGCAGAGGACGCAGAGGAAGGCTGGATTCCGCTGCGAGCTTGTCGAAGTGGTTAGGCGGCAAGCTTGTTGAGCTGCTCCAATGTGATCTGTTGGGAGGCTACAACGGCGGAGACGATTTCGCGTCCGCGAGATGTCAGCACGTATCGATGGGTGTGGGGAACCTTCTGAATCAGATGGTGGGCGCGCAGCATGCGCAGCAAGCGTGATACTCGGGCCGAGCGCTGGCGCTTTTCTTCATTGCTATCGGCAGCGTGATCGAATAGCAGAGACCGAAGATCGCGATTGCGGAAACCATTGATGGAAAACTCCCCGCGATTAATCGCGCGCAGCAGAGCCAAGTCGGGGTCGGCCCATGGGCGGAGAGCGCGCACGGGCTTATTTCGGTACGTCGTCGGCTTCGAGATATCTCGGATCAGTTCACCCAGAGGGGTGGACGTATCGGTGGCGGCCAGAGCCTCGAGGTAGCGTTCATTGGCAGCCTGGCTGACCTGAGCGCGCCGGTGCACATCGGCGACACCCCGGCGTAGGGGCCGCCAGCTGGCTTTGCCTTTCGATTCGCCGTGTTTTTTGCGCAGGACTTTAAAATCACGCGGATCATTCATTGTCGTTTCCACACGCAAAACGCTTCCGCCCTTGTCGTAGGCTTTGATGGAGTTGTCTTTCAGGCGGTGTTTGATGCGAACGCCTTCGGTGCGATCTTTGAAGTCGCTGGTGACTTCTCCTTTGAAGTTGCCGTGAAGAATCCGTCGTCCGAGAAAACGCAGCACATCCTCACTGGAGAACGTGCGCATGCCATGGAGCACCATCGCCGGATAGATGGTGGCCAGGTCTGAAGGATTTTCAAACATCACATCGGTCGCCCATTCGCTCTGATAAATGGACCAGTAATAAGAGAGGCCAAGTCCGCGAAACATTTGGCCGTGAAGCGGATTCAACTGCCGCTGGATCCGCTGAAGCGCTTTGGGCCATGAGATGCGCAACTGCCGGTTCATCAGCCTTTGGGCTTTGGCAATGTCGTCGATGGCCGTGAAACAGTTGTCGTGACGGCGGTAACCGATCCCGTTCTCATCCAACATCTGGGCCAGCCACTCGCGGCCGTTGAGGCAGACCTGAATGGAAAAAGGAAGCCACGACTGGATGCGGGCATTCATCCAGCCGAACTGGGGATCAATCCAATAGTGGTACAACACCAACCCTTTGCGCATCCGGCCGACCAACTCCAGCTTATGCGTCTGTGGGTTGCGGTGAATTTCAAAAGAGTTGCACGGCTCCAAGCACGTCAGCACTCCCACCAAGCCGGTCGTGATTCCATCTTTAGTGGCGATCTTGCGCGCGACCTCCTCCTTGTCGGTGCTGGCGGATGGCAAATACACGATAGGCCGTTGCTGATCCCGAACCGCTTTCAAAGACGCTTCTTTCAGTTGCGCCGTCATCCGTTCGGCCCATCGGCCAAAGTCTTTCAACAGGATATTCTTGAGCCAGAGGACGCGTTTCATCCCCTCGACAGGAACAATAGCCAGTAACGAGCCGCGCAAGACGAGCCGGTCGAAACCGCCCAGGACTCCGGTGATTTTGTCTCCGAATCGTTGTATAAATCGTGACGTTGACATGGCGTGCTCCTTCGGATGGTTCCGATGTTTAGTGATGTGAACGTCCGATCGTCTGCAAGGCGGCAACGCCATGTCAACTGTAGTGGCCCGTCATGCACACCATCAACGATCTGTCTTCGACCATTATTGGAGCGGCCATCGAAGTCCATCGTGCCTTGGGACCCGGTTTACTGGAGTCGGCTTACCAACAATGTTTGGCGCGGGAATTGGCGTTGCGGGATATCCCCTTCGAACAGCAAAAATCCGTTCCCGTCTACTACAAGGGAACTCGACTGGACTGCGGTTACCGATTGGATTTTCTTGTCGCCGACAGCGTCGTCGTGGAGGTGAAAGCCGTCGACGCGTTGCTGCCCATCCATCAAGCACAGATGCTCAGCTATCTGAAACTTGGCGGATGGAAGCTCGGACTACTGATCAATTTTCATGTCCCTTTGCTCCGGGACGGCATTAAGCGAGTTGTGTTCGGTCTCGAGCAATCCGCCGAAGCATCTACATAAAATGCCTCGGCGTCTCTGCGGTGGGTTCCCTTTTGGTTGCGGCTTTGCCGCGCTGCGAAATGGATACAAAAGCACTCGAGGACAAGGCGCGCACGCTGTTCTCCGAAGCAAGCCTCGCAGCGTCGACCACCGATGTAGACGTTACCGCGTACGATCAGAAGGTGATTCGAGATTATTCGCGCAGAGATGGCAGCCTCAAGACAATCCCTGCGCAACACAAGAAGCTGGAAGCTATTCTCAGGCATGTCGTGCGCAGCTTCGATGTGAAAAAGCGATACAGTGAAAAGCGCGTGAATGAAATTCTGCGCCGTTATCATGGTGACACAGCAAGCTTGCGCCGCGAGCTGGTAGAAAATGGTTTTATGAAACGCGAAGGCGGCTGCGGAGAGTACTGGCGGACGGATCGAACTCTTGATGAATAAGAAGTACCAGACTTTCAGCGAGTTTTACCCATACTATCTATCCGAGCATAGCAACCACATATGCCGGAGGTTGCATTTCATCGGCTCGATATTCGTGCTTGCGACTGTCGTTTACGTGATCACGACGCGTTCATGGTGGGTCTTGCTCGCGTGCCCGATTTTCGGTTACGGCTTTGGTTGGGTCGGTCATGCATTGTTCGAGAAGAATACTCCGACAACTTCGACATACCCGCTGTATAGCTTCTGTGCTTGTTGGGTCATGGTCGGAGATATTTTCGTCAGACGTTTGAAATTTTAGACTAGCGCGTCAGCGGCCCTGCACTACACTCGGGCGCATGGGACGCGCATTCGGATTCATTCTTGTGGTGACCGTTGTAGCAATGGGAGGATATCTCTATACGAAGCAGGCGAAGTCGGTAACTTCCGTCGGCTCCAATCCGCAAACAACGGTTGAGGTGACCGGTGTACGCAATGATTTACTCGCTATTGCGAATGCGGAGCGCCGCTATTTTGCTTCGAATGGAAAATACGTCTCGCTTGACGAACTCCGAACGGGCGGTTCGGGCGGTGACATCAGCGTTCCGGCTCGCCCGAACTATTCCTACTCGGCTCAGACCACCGAGTCCACCTTCAAAATCATCGCTGTTTATTCCGGCCCCGACGCCAAAGCGCCAAAACGCATCACCGTCGATGAGACTATGGCGATCACGACCGATTAATCTGTCTGGATACCGAAGCAGTCTTCAGATAATCTGCGTTTTTGTGTTGAAATTTGCAGGTCTGGGTATTGGACTGCTCGGAGAGGCCAACGGCGACTTGTTCCCGATGGTCGATCAGTGCCGCCGCGCCGTCGCCTGGGTGTACCGGAACGCGGCTACCTTCGGTGGCAACCCCGATGAGCTCTATCTTTGCAGCCGATCGTCGGGCAGCCATCTCGCAAGCTGCGTGCTCATTACCGAGTGGGAGAAGCAGAGCCTGCCGCGCGACATCCTCAAGGGCGAGGTGCTCGGCAGCGGCATGTACGACCTCAAGCCGGTTCGGCCGTCGAAGCGCGCCACCTTCGTCAAGTTCACCGATGACAGGGAGCAGCAACTTTCGGCCCAGCGGCACCTCGACAAGATTCATACTCCGGTATGGAGATGATGAAGCTCACGACGGCGTAGCTTTTTGAAATTCCCCTCTCAAGGTTACTTCGATCGATTTGTGTGTTGTAATCTACACGCAAACGGCTCTGGCAATCCGATTTTTAAGGTTCTCGTATAATTTTCCAAGAATCCACCAATGGCTTGTACCCTCACTAATCCGAAGTTCCCCTGGACTAATCGGACTGTCAGCACAGTTCGGCTGTCATACGATCAATCAGGGCTTCTTGTTCGATCCAAGTGTTTGATAGCTGTTCTTTTGTACCTTCAGTCGCCATCGGACAGTAAGTTATCGCAAGCACACTCCTCGCGTCGAGAGCGCAGAGTCCACAGGGAGAACGTCAGTCATAGACTGCTGAGACGTTCCCAGGCAAGCCAGTTGGTCACAGATCCCTTGAATGGACCCTCCAACTTTGCCAGACTTTCTCGTCGTGTCGAACGGGCGCATAGTTCCTGCGAATCCGCTGGACTTCATTAAGGATTGCCTTAGATTAAGGCGGATCTACTGGACATATCACGTCAACATGCGAATGGCGGGAAGGTACATTACCAGGGACGACATTCTGCAAGCGATCGATACTTATGAGGTGATCGAGTCATATCCAGAAGACAAGTATTTGCCGAGTTACCTTTTGCTGGGAAACCACGCAGGTTCTGTATTCCACGTTCTTTTCGCTCTCGATGTGGACGGCAACAATGTCAGAATCGTCACGGCGTACAACCCTGATCCAACGGAATGGCAAACCGACTTGAGAACGAGGAGAAAAACTCCATGAAATGCAGAGTCTGCGGCAGCACCCTGGAATCGACGATAACTGACCTGCCCTTTAAAGTCACAGAGCGAACGATCGTCATTCTGAAGAGCCTGCCGGTTGCTCAATGCCGGCGCTGTAGTGAATACCTCATTGAAGATTCGATCTTTGCCAGAGTGGAAGAACTGCTCGCCAAGGTTGATACTTCCGTCGAACTCGAAATTATCGCTTTTGCAGCGTAATCGTCGCTCTAACTTGACAATTACATTTTTCCAAGGGGATGTCTTTCGGGCAACGCAGCAACTAGAGGTTCACTGTAGGCATGCTGAACCACTAGAGCCGGATCGTCCACAGGCAGCACCAGTAATATATATTTCACATCACATGTACAATTGCATAAAAGTACTGCCAACAGCGAAGCATTTTCTGGAGGGCGAATGTGGCGAGAGCGAGTTACCGCACTGACGGTAGCATGCATTCTTTATTTGAGCCTACCCGCGATAGTATGGGCGCAGGCGACTGCTCAGATCAGCGGTACGGCAAGAGACGCCAGCGCCGCTGTGTTGCCTGGCGTGCAAGTGACGGCCACACAAACCGACACGGGCATTTCAAGAATGACGGTCACGAATGAGACTGGCTTCTACGTGCTGCCGAGTCTGCCGCTGGGACCGTACCGACTCGAAGCTGCATTACCGGGCTTTCGGACCTTCGCACAGACCGGCATTGTGCTCCAGGTCGGCAGCAGCCCCGTCGTCGATGTGAAGATGGAAGTGGGTGAAGTGGCGCAGAGCGTCGAGGTCCAGTCAGACGTGGCGCAGGTCGAAACGCGTAAGGTCGGAGTCGGAACAATCGTGGAGAATACGCAACGTATTCTGGACCTCCCGCTCAACGGCCGGCAACCGACAGACCTGATCTCGTTGGGCGGCGCGGCCGTGGTGCAGAACGTCGCACCCGCGTACACGATAAACGGCGGCGTCCAAATCTCCGTCGCCGGTGGTACGTCCTTCAGTGTGCAATATTCTCTGGACGGGGCTTCGCATCTGGATACGTGGTTTGGACAGAACATGCCGCTTCCGTTTCCCGATGCGCTACAGGAATTTCGGCTGAGCACAAGCACGCAAGACGCTTCGGAGGGGGGGCGCACCGCAGCTGCCGTGAATGCCGTGACCAAATCCGGCACCAATTCGTTCCACGGCGACGCTTTCGAATTTTTCCGCAACGGCAAGCTGAATGGACGCGACTTTTTCGCGGCTGCCAACGACCACCTCAAGCGCAACCAGTTCGGTGGTGTGCTCGGCGGTCCGATCAAGAAGGACAAGTTGTTCTTCTTTGTCGGCTACCAGGGCACGACGATCCGCCAAACGCCGAGCAATTCGGTCTCGTACGTACCCACGCCCGCAATGCTCAGGGGCGATTTTTCCGCTTACATTGCGAATAGATGCCCCGAGGCGGCGCGTATTTCTCCGACGGTACTCAGCCCCGCAAATCAACTCACAAGGCCGATTAACCCTTCGGCTGCAGCCTTGGGCGCTCTACTGCCCAAGCCTCTCAATGAGTGCGGTCTAACGCTTATTGGAAATCCATTGAGTACGAACCAACTGCAGGCTCCAGCGCGGATCGATTATCAGCTTACGGATAAACAGACTCTGTTTGGGCGTTATTTGATCAGCCGCAATGAGACGATTCCTCCCTATCAGCTCCGGCCCGATAATCTGCTGACAACCAGGGGAACCGGTAATGACGACACGGCGCAGTCGTTGGCTCTGGGCCACACCTATGTAATCAGTCCGGCGCTGGTCAACTCCTTCCGCCTGTTCGCAAATCGCATGGGAGTGACAAATCAGTACAAACCGTTCTTGAACCCGGGGCCGGCGGCACCCCAAGTAGCAGGCCTTCCCAGTCTTGGAATCCAGCGCTTCACGAATTGCCCCGGACCGGGCCACGCCTGCCTTCCAGGCATGGTGTCGCTGGTTGTATCCGGAGATTTCATGGTGGGCAATCCGGCTTCGATCAACATGGTGTTTCTGCACTTCACCAACTTCGGACTCAATGAAGACGTGAATTGGGTTCGCGGGCGGCACCAGATTTCCTTCGGCGGGCACTTAATGCACTTGGTTGAGGTCGAGGACGGCGACGCGTGGATTCCCGGTGTATTTACTTTCGGGACTCTGAGTGTAGCTGCCGGAGGAACGGGATCGCCGATGGCCGATTTTTTGACCGGAACAGTTGGAAACCTTCACCAGGTCAGTTGGAACCCGAACAACAACACCCAAAGCTTCTTGAACCTGTATGGGTCCGATGTCTGGAAGGTTAATTCTCGTCTGACTTTGAGCTATGGTCTCCGATGGAATCCCTACTTGCCGTTGCAATGGATGGGTGGCACGGCCGAAAATTTCAGTCTCTCGAACTTCTACGCCAACGTTCGTAGCACCGTTATTCCGAGCGCGCCGCCGGGCTTCACGTTTCCCGGCGATCCAGGTTTCGAAGGCCGTTCAGGTATACGCCCGATTTTGAAGCAATTTGAACCCCGCATTGGTCTTGCGTTCGACCCGTTCGGCGATGGAAAAACGGCGATCCGCGCCAACGGCGGAATCGCCCATGACTTCTTGCAGGCTTTTCCGTTTCAGAATTCGCCTGGGGTTGCACCGTTTGTCAAAGGCCTGAGCCTCGATGGGCCGCTGAATTTCAGCGATCCTTATTCGAATGTTCCAGGCGGAAATCCGTTCCCGTATATTTACACCAAGGGCACGCCTTTTCCGACCTTTCCACCATATCAAGGGTTCTACCCGTACCAGCCGGATCTGCCGAACACACAACAACAATCGTGGGGTTTGTCCATACAGCGGCAAGTGACCCCCAGCGTGTTCGCATCGGCGAGCTATATGGGCACGCATCTGATCCACCTGTGGGATGCTCTCGAGCTGAATCCGGCTTTATACATCCCAGGCACCTGTAGCGCCGGACAATATGGCCTGACCGCGCCCGGCCCTTGCAGCCAACTCTCGAACGTGAATCAACGACGGCTGCTGGGACTGACGAATCCGCAGGGCGCGGGAACCATTTTGGGAAGCATGGATTCCTTTGATACCAGCGGTACGCAAAGCTATCACGGTCTGCTGCTGACAGCGACGTACCGAAAAGGGAACACGAGCCTCTCAGGCAACTACACCTGGTCCCACTGCATTGGAATGCCGATCATTGGAACAACGAATATCGGCTCTACATATGAGCACGCACCGTATCAGAATAACGGCTCCCAGAACCGGTATCTGGATTACGGCGATTGCTCCACGTCGGCGGTGGATGTCCGGCATGTTGCCAACTCAACACTTGTGACGAGCACCCCGACTTTCTCGAGTGCCTGGAAGAATGGGATCCTGGGCGGGTGGCATTTCGGGACGATATTCACCATACGCAGCGGCGTTCCTCTCACGCCAAACGTGGGTTTCGATGCCGCCTTGAACGGCTTTTTTGCTTCCAGCGGCAGTTACAATTACGTCCAGCGGCCAAATCAAGTGCTTTCGGATGTATATGCGGCCAATAAAGGTTACGCCTGCCCGACGGCACCGTGTGTCACCTGGCTGAACCGAGGGGCGTTTGCAAACCCGTCTCCCGGTACGTACGGGAATATGAAATTCGGCACCATTCGCGGACCGAAATTCTGGGAGTGGGATCAATCCATTTACAAGGACTTTGCTGTTGCAGAAGGTCAGAAACTCCAGATCCGGGCCGAAGCGTTCAACGTGACAAACAGCGTTCGTTTTGCTCCCCCGAACATGGTGCTGACGAACGGTCTGTTCGGTAATATCACTGCCGCCTATTCGACCATCGGTTCAGCAACCCTAACGGGAAGCGGGGGAAGAATCATACAATTGGCGCTCAAATACGTGTTTTAACTCGGCGTTGGCGCCTATGGAGGTCACGATGCGATTTCTGACTGCTATTGCATTAACAGTTATTGCACTAGTAGGAAAAGCCGCGCTCTTACCTGGGGAAACGACCGCCCCCGTCACCTTTAATAAAGAGGTCCTGCCGATTCTTCAGAAGAACTGCCAAACCTGTCATCGGCCTGGCCAGATCGGGCCGATGTCGTTTTTGACGTATCAAAGCACGCGTCCCTGGGCGAAAGCTATGAAAGCGGCAGTCCTGTCCCGCAAAATGCCGCCGTGGTTCGCTGATCCGCAGTATGGACATTTCGCCAACGACCGCAGCTTGAAGCAATCCGAGATTGAGACGTTGGTGAAGTGGGTCGATGGCGGAGCACAGGAGGGTGAAGCGAAGGATGCACCGCCGTTGGTTCGGTGGCCGGATGACGGCTGGCAGATTAAACCTGACGTCATCGTCAATGGCCCTGACTTTCACGTTCCCGCCGATGGCCTGGTAGAGTGGACGTGGGTCGCGATTCCGAGCGGATTCACGAAGGACACCTGGATTACCTCAATTGAATTCCACCCCAGTGATCTTTCGATAACCCACCACATCTGCCTCCAGATGAAACCTCATACGTCCGGCGTGGAGTACAACGTACCTGTATGGGACGAAAGGCCGCGCGATCAAAACGGGCTGGAAGCTCCGCGACCAAAAGGATCTAGCATCCCGCGCAACAAGGTTTCGCGGTTGACGGCGGGAGGCGAAATGATGGGCTGCTACGTTCCAGGTATGCCCATCCTCGACTTCCGTGAGCTTCATGCGGGAAAGCTCATACGAGCGGGTACGGATTTTGTGTTCGTCTTTCATTACACGCCCAACGGCAAGCAAGTTGACGCCCACGTACAGATCGGCTTCACCGCAGCCCATGAACCACCACAACGCAAATTCGTGACAGTGGCCGGCTCTTCGGAAACGGATGCGGTCTCTTTTGCGATTCCTCCCAATGCTCCGAATTGGGAGAGCCCGCCGATGATTGCGAACTTTCTAGAGGACGCCGAATTGGTTTGGATGATGCCGCATATGCACCTTCGCGGGAAAGATATGACGTACCAGGTCAAGTACGCCGACGGCAGATCCCAAATCGTGCTGAACGTTCCTCATTACGACTTCAATTGGCAGCTTGGATATCAATTGGCCGAGCCGATCAAGCTCCCAAAGGGAACCAACCTGATCGCTGCCGCGCACTATGACAATTCGGCGAATAACAGGTTCAATCCCGATCCGAATCAAACGGTTTATTACGGGGACATGACCTGGGAAGAAATGATGGGTCCCTTTTTTGGCGTCCTGGTCGACAAGAACGTCGATAGCAAGAAGGTGTTCAAATACATCCGAGGTAGCATCGGCAGTGGCGCGTAAGTATTCGAAATCGTGGAAGAGGAAGCTGGAAGCGTGGGCGTTGGCCTTGGCCGTCCTCGGCGCAGCCGCGGGAGTGCGGTACGCCCCGGCGCAAGACCGACAGCCCAACAGCCGTGATCTCGAGGTTCTCCAGGTTCAGCCGAATTTTTACATGATTGCTGGGGCCGGTGGGAACATCGGTGTGCAACTCGGCCCAGCAGGAATTGTTCTCGTTGATACGGGCTCAGCGGGAACGAGCGACAAGGTCCTGGCGGCAATCAAGAAAATCTCGGACAAACCCATCCGCTACATTATTGATACCAGTGCCGACCCGGACCATGTCGGCGGCAACAGCGCTTTGTCCAGGGCGGGCCTGTCGATCATCTCAGGCGTAGTCGGGAACCCAGCGTTCGGCGAGGACGTACTTGGCAACAATGGCGCGGCGAGCCTGCTGGCGCACGACAATGTGCTGTCGCGCATGAACCCGGGTGATTCTGCAGAGTGGCCGACGAAGACCTACACCTCCAAGTTTTACAAAATGTCCCTTAACGGGGAGGGCATTGAGACCTTCCATCAGCCTGCGGCTCATACCGATGGGGATAGTTTTGTCTTGTTTCGCCGGTCTAATGTCATTGTTGCTGGGGACCTGTTCGACCCGACGCGTTTTCCCGTCATCGATACGGGTAAGGGCGGCAGCATTCATGGCGTCATCGACGCTTTGAATCGGTTACTCGAACTGACGATACCGCCATATCCGCAGCCCTGGCTGTCCGAAAGAACGTTTGTGATTCCAGGGCACGGCCCAGTATCTGATTCTCACGATCTGCTGGAATATCGCGACATGGTTGTGATTGTCACGGACATCATTCAGGACATGATCAACAGGGGTATGACACTGGAGCAGGTTAAAGCAGCAAATCCTACTCGCGGCTATAACGCACGATACGGCGCGAATACCGGCCCATGGACGACGGAGATGTTCGTGACAAGTGTCTATAAAGGTCTATCCGCGAAAGGGCGCTGATGAAGACGGTGTTGCTTTCTCTTTGCGTGTGTGTGAGCGGATTCGCCCAGAACGCACCCAGCGCGAAGGCATCTGCGCCGATTGACCCTACGGGGTATTGGGTCACCATCATCACGCCGGACTGGCGAGAACGAATGGTGACGCCGGCCAAAGGAGACTATCTCGCCGTACCAATCACTGCAGCCGCGCAAAAAATTGCTGATGCGTGGGACCCGGCGAAAGACGAGGCCGCCGGCGAACAGTGCCGGTCTTACGGCGCGCCGGCGATTAATGCAGCTCCAACGCGCTTTCACATCACCTGGCAGGATGACAACACGCTGAAGGTCGAAACCGACTATGGAATGCAGACGCGGGTTTTTCACTTCGGGAATTGGAAACCATCAGCCGCGCCCGCGGCGTGGCAGGGGGATTCAATCGCGACGTGGGAGTTGACCGGAACCGCGCCGGCAAAAAAATCGGGAAACTTAAAAGTGAGCACAACGCATGTCCGCCCTGGCTACTTCCGAAAGAATGGAATTCCGTACAGTGCAAACGTTCGCATGACCGAGTTCTGGGACTTGTTCACGGATCCCAGCGGCACCCAACGAATCATGATTACGCAACAAATCGAAGACCCGGAATACCTGTATCGCACCTGGATTACGACCTACAACTTCAAGAAAGAGCCGGACGCATCGAAATGGGATCCGACGCCCTGCTCGTCAAGGTGGTGAGCGATGATCAAATTTAGGATATTCACTATAACGAGCATCATCGTGCTGCTCGGCACGCTGTTAACCAGTGGTCCGGCATTCGCTCAGATCGATCTTTCCGGAGTTTGGGGCTTCGTCCGAGGGCAGTACGGCCAGGAGAACGCCGGTGGTTCCGACATCGGCGACTTTACGGGCATACCTATTAACGACGAAGGCCGGGCGGTCGGGTTAAGTTTCTCCGCCGCTCAATGGTCGGAGCCGGAACGGCAGTGCCAGTATTACTCGCCTCGCTACGTGTCGACGGGACCATTCGCGCTGAACGTCTGGAGTGATACCGATCCGGTAACCGGCAGGATCGTTGCCTGGAATATGGGCGCATGGATCGACAAGGACATCGTTACGGTTTGGATGGATGGACGACCGCATCCCTCAGTCAATGCATTTCATCCTTACAGCGGGTTCGCGACCGGTACCTGGGAAGGTGACACACTGGTCATTCGGACCACGCATATCAAGTGGAGTGTCTTGCGGATCAACGGACTGCAACATAGCGATCGGGCAACAATGACGCAATATATCGTTCGCCACGGAGATCTCCTCTCGATGTTGACCTATTTTGAAGATCCCGTCTATTTATCGGAACCGTTCGTTCTGAGTTCTGTCTGGCAACTGAACCCAAAGGCAAATTCATCTCGCACATCGCCCGCGTGCGAGCCGATTAACGAGTCTCCAAGATTGGAGAATACTTCGATCGTTCCGCACTATCTGCCGGGTAAGAACCCATTCGCTAACGATTACGCACGGTACTACAACTTACCCTTGGAGGCCGCTCAGGGCGGCGCGCAAACCATGTATCCGGAATTCCGGAAGAAGCTCAAAGATGTCTACCATTATGTTCCACCCGAGAAGTGCACGCGTTACTGCTGCGACTCGCCGGATCCTGCCGTGAAATGCATCCGTGACGGAAGCGGCCAGGTACGCTGATAAGCAGAGCGCCTAACGCAACAAAGGAGGGACAATGAAATCGAGACTGCTGGTTGTGGCAGCGGCAGGCGGAAGCGTGTTGGCTCTGAGTTTCGGTCTTTTGAGGCCGACCGCAAAGGCCCAGCAGAGCAGCTCCGCTCCCACCAAAATGTCGGCTGCGGACTTCGAGCGGCTTTTCAAGCAAAACACAAACTGGGGACGCTGGGGCAACGACGACGTGCTCGGTACTATCAACTTGATCACCGAGCAAAAACGAAAACAGGCCGCCGCACTCGTCAAGAGTGGGGTTTCCATTTCCGTCGCGCATGATTTGAGCACGGAACAAGCCGCCGACAACCCCCGGCCATTGAAACGAGAGGTGGCTCCGAACTTCCGGACCGATACCTATTTTTTCCAGTATCACGGAACCTTTGTTACCCACCAGGATGCGTTATGCCACTACACGTTCGATAACCACGTCTATAACGAACGGCCGCTGAACACGAAGGACTGCTTTCCGGGGATTGACAATCTGAAAAACGGCATAGTAACGCGGGGAATTCTGATCGATATTCCGCGTCTCAAGGGTGTGCCCTATCTGGAGCCGGACGCCGCCATATTCCAAAAGGATATAGAGGCGTGGGAAAAAATGGCGAGCCTGAAAGTTGGGCCGGGCGACGCCGTGATCCTGCGGACGGGCAGGTGGGCTCGGCGTGAGAAAAAAGGCCCCTGGAACGCGATAGCCAATGCCGCCGGATTTGATGTGACTGTTGCCCCCTGGTTTAAGGCGCGCGATGTGGCGCTCGCGGGCGGTGACGTCACGGTGGAAATTCATACGGATCCTCCCGTAGTGGAGGGGCAGACTACACCGCTTCACACCATTCTCATCGCCGGACTCGGCATGCCGATCATTGATGATCTCGATCCGGAAGCATTGGCCGAAATGTGCGCGCGCTTGCGCCGATGGGAATTCATGCTCGTCGTCGCTCCTTTGCGCGTTCCGAATGGCACCGGCAGCCCCGTCAATCCAATAGCGATCTTCTAAAAGCCGCAGTTAACCTGGAACACAGGCATGCGACTCTGTCGATTTTTGATGTGGAACGCGAACTAGGCATGCCTGAAAGGTGCGGGAGTTCCCCTCGAATTGTGGTCTGGCGAGTGCTGAATTTCTCAAGAAGGCTAAGCCAAATTCCAGTTTCTGAATCCTTGCGCCAACACAGGCGGGTGCGCGAATATACCTCACACCGAAAAAGAGATTGGAGGCCGATCATGCCTGAGAATCATTCGTGTCTGTATCCACTGGCTGGCGACGGGGAAGGTACGCGAGCGTCTTCGGAGAACGGCGTGATACGCCGGCGCGATTTTATCCGGACCGGCGCCTCGGGGCTTGCCGGCGCCGCACTGGCGGCTGCCGGTTGCAACCGGGTATCGGAAAATCAGAACGCGCGTCCCCTCGGTAATTTGCGCTCGGCCACGCCGGCGGAGCTTCAGGGACTGGTCGGGGATGGGCGGAGGCGCCGCATTCTGCTGCGAGGAGGTGTCGTGCTCACCCTCGACGCCAGGTTGGGAGACTTCGAGAAGGCCGACATTCTGATCGACGGGAAGACGATCGCCGAAATTGCGCCCAACATTTCCACCTCCGACGCCGAGATCGTCGACTGCTCGGGCACTATCGTCATGCCCGGGTTTGTTACGACGCACCATCACATGTACGAGACGCTGCAGCGCAGCATGATCCCGGATGGACTCCTGCAGGGCGCCTGGCCGCAGGAAAGCTATAACTCGGTCGTTCAAAACATCTGGACAGCGGGCCGAATTGCCGATCCGCAGAACCCGAGCTCGTTTGTCTGGGATCTCGGCCGCTCGCCTTACGACCCCGAGGACTGCTACATCTCGGAACTGGTGGCGTGTTTGAGCGAAATCAGCGAAGGCATTACGACCGGCGTCGACACGTCGCAGTCGTCTCACACGCCCGAGCACACCGACGCCATGATCAAAGGGCTCATGGACTCAGGACGCCGGATGGTCTACGCCTACACCGGCGGCATCGATCGGAGCGCTCAGGGTATCCCGTACGAATTTCCCGGCGCCATGAATGACACGTCGAAGGGCATCGGCCGCATTGCGAAGACGTATTTCAGCTCGAAAGATCAACTGGTAACCCTCGGCTTCGGCGGCGGCCCGGGGGTAGCGGCGCCCGGCTCCGACTATACGGGATGGCAGCTGGCGCGCGCGTTCGGCGGTTCGCTGCACAACCATAATGTCGGCGGTGCGGCCGTTGTGATCAATGCGGCGGCCGACCCCAGAAACGGCAGCGACTGGTCCGATGTGACGTTCATCCACTGCACGCGCTGGCAGGACCAACCGATTGCCCAGATCAGTTACGGGTCCCACGGCTATCCCAAAGAGAACCGGTCCAAGGCGTGGGAGATTTGGCGCGACCGGGGCGCCCATGTATCGATTGCCAACCTCATCGAGATGCAGATGCGGCACGGGATGCCGCCTTTTCAGGAAGCTCTCGACCACGGTATCCTGCCCAGTCTCAGTCCCGATGTCGACACGAACATGACGACGGATCCGTTCTCGTTGATGCGCGGCGCCTTCTGCCTGCAGCGCGCGCTGGCCAACGACCTCGCTTTTCCGGAGAGCAATCCCGGCGGATTGCCGGTCCCGCAGCTCCTCACGTCACGGCAAGTCATCGAGATGGCCACTATCGCCGGCGCGGCGTCCACTCGACTGCTCGACAAGATCGGCACTCTCGTTCCCGGCAAAGAAGCCGACATCATCGTTCTCGACGCGCGGAGCATCAATACCTGGCCGATAAACAATGTACCGGGCACTATTGTGACGATGCTGAATCCGCGGCACGTTCGAGACGTGCTGATCGCGGGAAAGGTCGTGTTCTGGAAGGGCAAGCTCGTCGGGTGGAACGTCGATGCGCTGCTCGGTCAGATCGAGCAGGCTCGCGACCGCGTGCTCGCACGAATCAACGGCCCCGCGAAAGCCGGATCGCTTCCCGCGGGCAACAACAGCATGACCAATCCGTACCGGGCGAATTTCCTCGGAAGCTGCTGCGAAAAGGGGCAGAACACGTCGGCTCCGGCCTATGTGTTAAGGCCCTGACATCCTCCTTCTCGCAGAGGGTGACAATTAACTTGACGCAGTAAACGTGGTCTCCCAATCTGAGATGTGAGTTGGCTTGTTGTGCGATGTGTAATGTATTTGTTTCGACTACCAGATTACCGAATGACCCATTGAGCAAGTTGCGCATTTGGTGGTTTGGTAATCGCACCAAGTACCTTTGACATCGCACAACAAGCCATTTAACAGTTGACATGTGGCGCTGGTCCCCGTGTCCAGCCAAGACTTACGTGTAGATCAGCTCACGGAGGACGGGAATAATAGCTCTGCCAAGATTCTCTTGACCGCGGCGAAGAACCCGCTAATAATCCTGCCAAAACGATCCGAAGGTGAGTTGCACGAAATCGGAGGACGGTTGATGTTTAAGCGAACTCTTGTGGCGTCGGGTGCCGTGGCTCTGGTAATGGTGATTGCGTTGTGCGCGCCGGTCCTCGTTCGAGCCCAGGCCCCTTCCGGCACCGCAACATTTAAAGCGACAGTGACTGATACGGAGACTGCAATTAAGGAGGCGGCCGAGGCGGCAAAGGCGGCTGCAGCGGCGGCTTCAAATTGGACACCACCTCGCACGCCGTGGGGCGATCCGGACCTGCAGGGATTTTATTTGAGTCTCAGTTACACGCCTTTGGAACGTCCGCCCGAACTTGCAGGAAAAGCGTTTTACACGGAAGCAGAAGCTCTTGCAGCTTTCAAAAAAGCCGTCGAAGAAGACGCGGAGGTCGATCCGAGAACTGTTCACTATGATTGGAAAGAGTACGGCATGGACGCCTGGCAAAGCCCGGTCCGGCCAAACCTGCGCACGTCGCTGGTTGTGGATCCGGCGGACGGACGAATTCCCGCTCTGACGCCGGAGGCGCAGAAGCGGCGGGCCGCCGCGCGCGCGAGAAACCCGCAGGTCAGCGTGCAAACCTTGGACAACCTCTATACGCGCTGCATCACCGGGAATCAAGGGCCGCCGAGACTTCCGTTTAATCATGACAGCGAGTCCCAAATCTTGCAGGCGCCGGGTTATGTCGTTCTGATCCTGCAGTCGAACAATGACGTTCGCATCATTCCCCTCGACGGGCGTCCGCATCTGCCCCAAAACGTCGGCCTCTGGCTCGGCGATGCGCGTGGTCACTGGGAAGGGAACACGCTTGTTGTTGAAACAACGAATTTCCATCATGAGAGAAACTGGCGGGGATCCA
>WNGH01002071.1_pt1 | contig 18915 bp, 18 predicted proteins | sample 5400631 | NCBI WGS metagenome assembly WNGH01 (sample SAMN13153373, study PRJNA577476) | soil metagenome | isolation source: 115 cm soil or saprolite under Garry oak tree replicate 1 | place: USA:California | collected 2016-06-15
AGGTTGTGACGCCAGCTCTCACGGTAGCGGGATAGACGGGCCAGGCGAGTCGCCCTCCTTAGGCCCATGAGCATGCGGCGAGTTGTGGTTCGCGGTTTCGGCTCCGGCGTCGTCGCCGGACTTCTTCTGGTGGCGCTGATGTATTTGGCCAAACTCGTCATCGGCACCACCCCACTCCCACAAATGCTGCAGCAACCCATCCTCGCCGTGATGCCGGGCTTCGTCTTCGGCTTCCTTATCGACACCCTTCAGCACGCGGGCAAAGTCGTTGAGGAGGCAGGCCTCGTCGTCGGCATGATCGTTGGGCTGGGGGTTCTCGGTGGAGCGTGGGGCTGGGCGAGGAAGGTCTGGGCTCGGCCACCCCGGGCGCTCGTGTTCGCTGCCGCCGGCTGGGCGATTGTCGCCCTTGTCCTGCTTCCGATATCAGGGGACGGCTTCCTTGGACTCAATGAGGGGCCGACCGCACCTCTGGTCTGGGGCTTGCTGTTCGCCGCGTACGGCGTGGTGCTCCAGGTTGGCGGCGATCCTGCGACTGTCGCGCCGGTCCGGGCAGACCTAGGGCGGCGCCGCATGTTGCGGCTGATGCCGATCGGAATCGCGGCGTTGAGCGCCGGCGGGCTCGTCCCGCTGCTGCTCCCGCGCTGGTACCAGGCGGTCTTCAAGGCACCTGAGGCAGCGTTGTCGGGAGCCTCGCCGGAGATAACACCGGTCGAGAACTTTTACGTTGTATCGAAGAACTTCAGCGACCCGGTCGTCTCAGAGCAAGGGTGGAGCTTGAAAGTCGGCGGGCTTGTCGACAACCCGCTGCACCTCTCCATGGCGGACGTGCGCGCTCTGCCGAGCGTCACCGAGTACGTAACCCTCGAATGCATCAGCAACAACGTCGGGGGAGCCTTAATGAGCACCGGTCAGTTCACGGGCGTCCGGCTTCACGATCTCGTCAGCATGGCGGTGCCGCAGTCAAAAGCGACGCACGCCCGCTTCAAGGCGCGAGACGGCTACACCGAGAGCTTGCCCTTGAGCCTGATATCGAGCCAGCCGGAGATCCTGGTCGCCTACGCGTTGGACGGCGCACCGCTGCCGACCGGTCACGGATTCCCGGCCCGCATCCTGGTGCCGGGGCATTACGGAATGAAGGGCCCGAAGTGGCTTGACTCGATCGAGCTGGCCAGCCAGGACGATGGGGGCTACTGGGAGTCTGAGGGCTGGGACAGGATCGCGCTGGTCAAAACCACAGCGCGATTTGACGCACCGAGGGACGGCGACATCGCCAAGGCCGGGGAAGCGGTCCGTCTTTTGGGGGTGGCGTTCGCGGGTACGCGCAGGATCAGCAAGGTCGAGGTCAGCACCGACGGTGGCAAGAGCTGGTCGGCGGCCGGCCTCGCAGCGCCCCTCTCAAGCCTGACCTGGGTGCTGTGGGACGCAAACTGGATCCCTCGGCAGGTAGGGGCATATGCGCTGCAGGTCAGGGCGGTGGACGGAACCGGGGCGCCCCAGCAGCCTACGGCCTCTGCAAGCTATCCGAGCGGCGCCTCCGGCTATCACACGGTCCGTGTCGATGTATCCGGATAGGTGACGTTCCCGTGCAGGCTAACCCACATCACATGGCCACGTGCTGCTCACCTGTTGTAGAACGCCGAGCGGCGGACGCGTTGAAGTCGAGTCGGACCGTGGCCTCAGCAGATTTCATCAACTACGTGCCCAAACTCGAGGCGGCCAAGGGCACTCCGTCGGTCCAGATGGTTTCCGCTGGCGCCGATGGGACGATCGATTTCCCCGCGTCGGTCGACTTCGGCCCGACACACGTGATCGTTCCGGGCGCCACCGGTATCCGGCGGCGGCGGCGGCGCCTGGGCGCGGTTGGAGAGGACGGCTAGAGCCCACTCACCCAGCTGCCGGATGGATCGGTGCGGAATGCACCCCAGATCGCCAACGCCACCGAGTCGTCCACTATGTCTCCTTCGATCGACCCTGAGATGATGGGGCGAGGCTGACTCGCCCCTTCGCTCGGGTGATCCACCAAGCGTCCGGCTGCGTATAGGGGGTAGGCAACTCGACATTGGACAGATGTCATGGCGCCGAACGATCCTGATCAGGACTCGCAAACCTTTCCAGATTGGATTGCACGAAAGTGCAGAGGAGGTAGTGGACTATGGCAGACCATCTAGACGCGCCGGGCCTGACCTCTCCGATGAGTGATCCCCGGACCGACATCACCGATGTCTATGCGTTCCGGAAGCCGGGAGATTCCAGTAAGTCGATCCTGGTGTTGAACGTCAACCCGCTGGCCCCGGCGCTGGCCGCGTTCTTCAACAGCGAGGCCATCTATACGATCAACGTTGACACCGACGGCGACGCGGTCGCCGACAGGTCGTTCAGGATCCGGTTCTCCGATGTCGAGGGCGGCGCCCAGACGGCGACCGTTCACCTGGCGACCGGAGCTCTTGCTGCTCGGCAAAACGACGGAGGGCCGGCAGTTATCGCAGGCGCGCCGGCATCTTTTGGCGCGACGCCTCAAATCACAACGCGAGGAGCCTATAGATTCTTCGCGGGGCTTCGCAGCGATCCCTTCTTCTTCGATCTGCTCGGGTTCATCAACAACTTGCATTTCACGGGCAGCGACTTCTTTGCGGACAAGAACGTCTTCGCCATCGTTCTGGAAGTCCCGAACAGCGCCCTCGGCACATCCCCGAGCAAAACCAGCCTTTGGGGACGCACCCTTCTATCCCAGAGCAGCACCTTGGTCCGCGATGATCGCATGGCCAGAGCGGCGATTAACACCGTTTTCAACCATGGCCAGGACAAGAACATCTTCAACTCGATTGATCCCGACAAGGACCTGACGGCCCTCACCGCTGAAGGCATCACGTTTGTGCAGAGTTTCCGAAACACCCTGACCGCGTTGGGCGGCGACCCTGACCTGGCGGTGGTTCTCCTGCCGGACTTACTGAACTACGACTTTTCGAAACCGACCGGCTACCTCAACGGCAGGCGATTGCAGGACGACGTAATCGACATTTCATTGACCCTGGTGACCGGTGGCGGCCTGACCACAGATGGCGTCGGACCACACTCCGACTACCTCTCCGACTTCCCGTATCTCGGCCAGCCGCACTAGGAGGGTCAAATGAAAACAATCGATCGGCGCGACTTTCTCAAGATGGCAGGAGCCGGCAGTGCGGTGGTTGTGGCAGGCGTGGCGATGCCGGTGGCCGGCTATTTCGGCTGGACCAACAAAGACATCCTTCGCTTCCGCGCAGTCACGGGCATGCCCAAAGCGCCTCTGCCCTCGTATGCCTCCTACGTGATCGAGGGCCAGGTCGATCTCCGCGCTCGCACCGGCCAGCTGGCCAAGAGCATCCACGCCGGCGCTCCTGATGCGATGAGTGGCGTTGTCTTTCCGGGCACCGCCCGGTCGCTTCGCGTGACCGATATCAAGCAAACTGGGGATACGGTGCTCATCAGCGGCGAGATCACCGACAAGATGGGGTTGCTGAAGGGCGAGAGCCCGACTCTCAGCATTGAGATCGACCGGTCGGCGGGATTGGCCCAGGCCGACTTTCTCGGCAGCAAGGTTGTCATGCGACTGGACGCCCACGACTGACATTCGGTTGAAGGCTGCGCGCGGGGCCCCGTTAGCCCCGCGCGCGCCGGCACCAGGTGATTCGCCGCCCGCGAAGGAGCTTCGGCAGGGATGGCTGGCTCGCCGCAGCGACCCGCTCAGCGCGGAAAGCGCGCTCGAGGACCGAGGCTCGGGGAGTGGCACGCCGCAATCGAATCGGACGTGTACCGGGGCTCGAGATGGCCGTCGCGCAGCGCCGCCCGGCGCGCGGGGTGATCCATCATTCCGACCACGGCTCCCAATACACCGCTCTGCTGTTCACCGGCCGGTGTGAGCAGGCGACGGTTTACCGCTGGCTTTCAATCATCCGGGGAGGTCACAGCTGTGTCACGCAATTCCGGAACTAGGAGGACACGGGAGGACTCGAGAGGACACGACGAGCTAGGCGATTGAGTACAGGAGGACACGCAAGGAACCGCCGGGATACGGAAGGACACACCGTTGTGCCGGTTCGGGACCGTGAGGCCCCGGGCTCAAATCCCGGGCCCCCGACCAGTTTTGAATTCAAGACCGTCATGTGTCGCTTTACTACATGAGGCTGCAGGTCACAACCGTGTCACAGACGGGTCACAGATTCCTTGCGAACCCCCGCCGGCGGCGGCATGCCAAATTCGCCGAAGGCGGTGGATCTGAACTCGCGTGCCTGCATCGAATGGTCGGCTGTGAGCAAATATGCAATCGAACGCAAGGCTTAGGACCGTGCGTCACATCTCTTCGAAAATCCAAGCGCCGGACGACTGGGCGCGCACCTGTGAGGACCGTGAGGCCGCATGGATTGGAGCATTGGTGACAAGAGCGGTGCTTGGTGAACCGTCGATTGACCACCCAATCACGCGCCGTGACCAGGCGTCCAGCACGACGGCGCAGTAGACCTTGCCCTCTCTTGTCGGGTGCTCGGTCACATCGGTAACCCATAACTCATCGGGATTGTCCCGGTGGAACTGCCGCTCAACACGATCGGTCGCGGTAATGACCCCGGGAACTCGGCGGAACTTCGGTCGGCCCGAGATGCCCTGGATACCCGCTTGACGCATCAGCAGCTCCACCGCTTGGTGTCCGACCGCGACACCTTGCCCCAACGTCAGTTCGGCATGAACTCGGCGAATGCCATAGGTGCCTCGCGAGGCGAAATGTGCTCGATGGATCAAGTCGGTCAGCCATGCGTGCCGGACGGATCGCACCGAGGGCGGCCGTGAGCGTCTTGCGTAGTAGCCCGACTCCGAAACCGTGAGTACGCGGCAGGCGAGCTTCACCGGAAGCCCCTGAGTGGCCATCACCTAGACTGCCGCGAACCTTTTGGGGTCGAGGCGCCTTTCAGCAACTCGGCAGCCCTGTGATGGACAGCTAGTTCAGTCTCCAGCTCCCGAATGCGTCGACGAGCGGAGATCAGTTCGGCGCGCTCAGCCGTGGTCAGGCCGCTGTCAAGTCCGCGGTCGACTCGGTCTTGCCGGCGCCAGCTGTACACCGTTTGGTCGCTGATACCCAGGTCGCGGCGATGTCCTCGACGCGGCGTCCGGCCGCGACAAGGTCCAGCACTCGTTGACGAAACTCCAAGCTCGTGGTCATGCGCCCCAACCTGCTAAGGGAGTGGAAGAGCTACGCAGCTTCGACTCAAGTCGCTCAGCCTGCTCCGCGCATTACTCAGCAGATGGTCGGTGGTGGTGGAACGGTTTCAAGTGGCCTCCAGCTCGCTCATATCTGGAAATCACTTGGGAGCGCATGAGAGCCAAGAGAATTTTTGAGACACCCGCAGAGCGGAGAGCCCGTGCATTCCACGAGGGCGAGCAGCGCAAGGTGACTGAGCGGCAGCGAGTCGCGGACGATGCCACCGAGCGATCTTCCGGCAACCTCGAGGCTCGCGCCATAACAGCAGTTGCACATAGCATCTCGCGTCTTGGTGGAGCGCACTGGGAAGGCACGGCGGAGCCCGGCCAGATTGGCTTTGAGCGCGATGGCTGGGAAGCGCAGCCGGTCGACCCGAAAGATATCGAGGCTCAGCGCGACGTCCGGATTCTTTTCAACCAGAGCCTGGGACAGCGATAACTAACCCGGCGTTGCAGCCGCTCAGTCAGGCCAAGTCACGCTTGCCACTCCTCACAGCCTTCTCGACTCGTTTCTTGATCTCGTCGTCAGAGATGAACGATCCGAGTACTTCTACTCGGGAGTGACACCACTCGATGAGAAGCTCGGCCGCTGCACGCTCGTCGCCCTTGTTTAGATGGAGCGCACGACGCACATAGTCGATCGAACCCTGTCCCACCAGCCTGCACCTTAGATTCGTCGCACAGACCTGTATGTAGGACTTTTGACACAGGGCCAAGACAAGACCTGACGCCCGGCCGGCCAAGCTCGAGCGCCAGATTTAGGGGAGTTGGGGCGTGGCGGGCGGCTTCCCTACCCCTAGGTCGACGTGTCCACGGCGTCTGTGGCTCGCCCTTGTTACCCCAAATCCCGTAGCCAGCCTACTCTGAGTTGGTGTCCTACGCCAGAGGCAAATTGCCTAGTGGGTCGGACGCCCCCACCCTGTCTCCTGTCTTCGCGGAACGCGGCCCCGACGCCCGACCCGAAGATATCAACCCAGTTCGGCTGTCAAGTGATCGAGGCACTTGAATTAACGACCCGCCCAATTCTGGTGCTGGCGGGGCTACTTATTCCCGCGTCAGCCTGAGCCTAGATGGCAATGAACAAGCTGCTGCCGGCAGTCGCGATCGTGCTCATCTCGCTTGCATGTTCAAGCACCACATCGGGCGGTCAGCTCAGTCCGTCCCCGGTTCGCGAGTTGGGCACGCTTACGCTGTCGGACTCCGGATGCGTTTATCAGGGCGTTAGTGCATTCTCGGCGGGAACTGTCGTGTTACACACCGCGAACCAGACGACGAAATCTATGGCTGTTGGCATGCTTCTGTTGAATACCGGCCATGAGTACTCCGAGCTAGCGACGCATATCGCAGAAGAGCAAAAGAGAGTCCTTGCGGGACAGGATCCGATAGGGCCTCCTTCCTATGTAACCCAGATATTCCAAGAGCTTGTGTCCCCTAACTCGACATTGACGCTGACGAAGCGTGTCGATGCTGCCGGCACCTATGCCTGATATGCGGCCGGGTACAGGGAGAGACCTCTCTTGGCATCTGGGTGGTCGGCCCGTTCGTGGTGACATCCAGCAGCAAGGGATGTTCAGCGTCTATGATCCGGGGCGCGTCAAGTTCACCGTTGGACTAGATACATCGGCCACACACCCTGAACACCTTTGAGAAGACGATCGCTATTTAGTAGTCCCCCGGCTCGTCCTTAGCCCGGTAAATGCTTGTGAACATCCAGCGATCGACATTCCGCCTCTCGAACTGCTTGCTTTAACGCCTCGAGGTGGCGGTCCATCCCCCTCTTGACTCGCATTCGCGCAATCGTGCCGAACACGGCGATTACCTTACTCAAAACTGCCGCGTCTTGATGTCAGCCTTCTAATACTCGAAACACTGGAAATCAAAATCACTCCCAGCGATGTCGGGCGATCGCCCCAGTGCACACGAAGGAACCTGAGCGCGTGGCAGGGCAGCGTTCAGGACGTCAGCAAGCGCTCAGCGTCACTGGCCCACCGTTCAGGTGACGACAAATGCGATCAGGTCTTCGTGAATGAGAAACTTCTCATCCCCATCTCATGATGGACGAAAGACCGCATCGTAAGTTCGTCGTGGGATGGCCGGGATACCCACACTCAGCTTCATCGTCATTGGCCCAGAGGGCCGGGATGGTGACGCCCGTCTGAACCAAGTTGCCGGCGAACTTCGGGCACTCAAGAAGCGTACGGAGCTGTTGGTGACGAGTCCAGATCCCCTGTTGCTGCGCCGGGCCCTCCGTTCGGCGACCGCAGATTTGGTCTGCATCTGGGATCCTGACCACTGTCCGCTTCAACCCTCACAAATCGAGACATTCATTGAGAACCTGCCGAGTGTCTGGGAAGTCGCGGTGCAATACCCAAACAATCGACAACCTCTTGTGCCACTTCTCGTCTTCCGGAAAGAGACGGCCCTCGAAGTCTTCGCTCGGCTTCAGGCTACCGCCAGCCCTCTGCTGGCGGCGTTGCTGGTTGCTCGAGCCTGGGGGTATCGCGAGGTTGCGCTCTCGCCCGATCCTGTGGCGCCGAACACGAGTCACGTGCGACGGTTCAAATGGTGGGGCACTCGGGCCCTCTACACCCGCGCCGTCGACTGGGCTCAGCAAAAAGAGGTCCAAGCCGCGCGCAAAACCTCCCGGCGCCGGCGTACGACCCTCAGAGTACTGATTCTGGCCGGCATACCTGCCCTCGGTTGGTGGCTGCTATGGCTCGCTAACTTCAAGCACGCGGCCTCATTGCCCCTATACGGCCTCTTAGTTCTCGCCCAGCTGATCAACATCTTCCAGGTCGTCGGCTACTGGCACGCGGTGTGGCGCCTGCGCGAACCGAGTCGTCGCACGGGAGACATTGAAGGCGACGTGGATGTATTCATTACCACATACAACGAGCCGATCGAAATCGTTGAGTCAACCCTGGCTGCTGCGGTCGCTATCCAAAGGCCACACCGTACGTACCTGCTCGATGACGGAAGACGGCAAGAGATGGAGCAGCTGGCCCATCACTATGGGGCTGTGTGGTTGACGCGACCTAACAACCGCGGCCATAAAGCGGGGAACCTCAACGAGGCTCTCAAGCGCACCGACGGCGACTTCTTCGCCGTGTTTGACGCCGACCATGTTCCAGATGCGGCTTTCCTCGAGCGCCTGTTGCCGTGGTTTCGCGATGCGGACATCGCCTGGGTGCAGGCGCCGCAGTTCTATGCCAATCAGGATGTGTCATTCACTGCGGGTGGGGCGATGGATCAGCAAGCGATTTTCTTCGGGCCGGTCTGCGAGGGGATGGACGGACTCGATGGCGTCATCTGCTGTGGCACGAATTTCGTGATGCGGCGCGCCGCCATCGACGAGATTGGCGGATTCAAGGAGAACTCGGTAACCGAGGATGCCGCAACCGGTCTTGCGCTCCATGCTCGGGGATGGCGATCGCGCTACATCAACGAACGTCTTGCCGATGGCCTTGCCCCAGAAGACCTCTCTGGGTTTCTGAAACAGCAGCGCCGCTGGGCCCAGGGCAATCTCGAGATGCTGGTTCGCGATCTAAGTACCCTCAACAGCGTCCGTCCTGCGCTCGGAGCTCAATACGCGTGGGCCGCGTCCAATTATCTGAGTGGCGTCTCTGTACTCGTCTACATAGCCCTTCCCTGCATTTTCTTGCTCTTCGGCGTCCAGACCGTAAAGCTGACTACCTCTGACGATTTCATCGCGCACTTTCTGCCCTACATCTTTCTTACGGTTTTCATCTTCGTGCGATCTCTTGACGGCCACCTGCGGCTGCGCTCAGTGCAGGTTTCCTTCGGCCTCTTTCCCGTCCATCTTTCGGCGCTGATCTCAGCAATAGTTGGGCGGCAGATTGGTTTTGCGGTGACCCCAAAAGTCGCGCAGGGCGGGTCGGCCTACACGCTGGTCATACCCCAGCTGGCTGCAATTGCGCTGAGCCTGATCTCAATCCCAGTCGGCCTTCACCGCGTCATCGATGCCAGTGCGATCACCAACTCGTGCTGGGCCTTGTTCAACGTTGCGATGCTGGCCGGCATCGTGCAAGCGGCCAGTGGGCAACGTGCCGGCGACCCGTTGTTGGCCACGGTTCGGGAGGCTGCCTGATGGCGGTGATCGCGCTCGACATCCGTGTTCGCACACGTGCCTTCATGAATACGAGGACCTTGGCCGATTGGGCGAACTGGCTGGCGTTACCCTGTCTGATCGCTGTGGCCGCGGGGCTTCGCCTGTACGACGCGGGTCGACTCAGCCTTCGTCTCGACGAAGGCCAAAGCCTACACTTCGCGCTTCTGCCTCTTAAGCCCTACGACGCGACCTATCAGCACACCCCGTCCTTGTTCCAGGCTGCGGCCGCGGACATCCACCCACCCGGTTACCTGCTGCTGCTCCACGAATGGATTGCTCGATTCGGCACCGACACGGTGGTACTGCGCCTACCGAGCGAGCTAGCCGCGATTGCGACGATTCCGCTCCTCTACCTGTTGGCGAGGCGGCTCTACAGCCACCACATCGGTCTTCTCGCTTCAGCCATTGGGGCTGCGTCCCCATTCTGGATATGGCATGCGCAGGAAGCGCGTATGTACAGCTTTTTGGTCCTGTTCGGACTTGCAGCCACGCTCGGACTCGTGTATGCGATCGAGGACCGCCGCCTCTGGGGATGGGTGCTTTTCACGCTCGCCACCGGGCTCGGAATCTACTTCCACTATTTCGCATTTGCCGTGCTTGCGGCCCATCTGGTCTACGTCGGAATTCGCGCGTCACGTTTGGGACTCGTCGTCCTGAAACCGGCGGCTCTAGCCCTTGTTTTCTTATCGGTTATTTACCTGCCATGGATCTGGATGCTGATCCACTTCTATCGCGGAGCTGGGGATCCCAATCTGGCGCCATCCGATGCCTACACACCACTTCTTTTGCTGTCCGACTTCCTGCTCGGCTATCTGAATGTCGCGGCGACCTCACAGGTGATGGCTGCCTGGCCATTGCTGGTGTTCCTGGCCCTGGCCGCCGGTAGCTTCGGTGCTCATCCGAGCTGGCGTGGCCTCTTGCTTTGGACTCTGTTTCTCGTGCCGACCATAGGTGTTTTCGCATTGTCCTTGAGCTGGAAGCCGATGGTCTCGGTCCGCTACCTCATCGTCGTGACGCCGGCCTTATTCATCCTGCTGGCGGTCGCGGTCGAAAGGATCGTTCGCAGGCCGATCCATCTGGCCGCCATCGCGTTGATAGCGACCCTGATGCTGCTCGGCATGGGCGTTGAACGAAGCAGCCCCTACAACCCGGCTGCCGAGGACTTCCGTCCGGTCGCCGACTATATCCACGACCATTCCGCAGCCGGCGATGTGGTCGGGATCGATGCAGGTTTCAATCGATACACGTACGAGTACTACTCCAACGACAACCTACCTACTTACCTCATTCCTGCCCCCGCAGCTGCCCCTCAGACAAAGCTCGACGAAGCCGCCATCGACAGCTACGTGCGCAGCCTGGCTACGGGGTACAAACGGCTGTGGATGGTGTACTACCTAGAGGACGAGGGCTCGGCAGCCGTGCGGCACTACCTCGACTACCACTTTCGCGGGCGCAGTGTCGTAATCGGCGGCCGCTACGGCCGGAACCAGGCGGGCGATCCCGCCAGCTTCGTCAACGTGCAGCTTGTCCTGTATGAGATTCCTGATCTGCCCCAGCAACCCGTCCAGGCGAGGCCGCTCACGTTGGGTCAGCTGGACTGGCTCACGGGGTTGCCTTCGACGACCCGGTATCCGGATGCCGCCGTGCTCGGCAGCCAGGGCGAGATTGTGCTGCCAATAGGGTGGTCGACGCCCGAGCCGGAGCCGCTGCCTCGCTGGGGATTCGGTGCACTGTCCCCGCCCGCGCCTGACGACATCATCACGTTATTCAACGCAAACCGCAGCGCGGTCAAGGTCCAGATACAGGCGCACTGGAGGCTTGGCGACATCGTGACCAATATCGCAGTTCCGGCACTCTCTGACCTCGAATACAGCCTCACTCACTGGGACAGCCGGGCAGCCGGCTCGGCGCTCACCGTCATCTCATCGCTGCCGGTGACTGTGAACCGAGCGGAGTTGTCGGGCAAGCAGGTCATCAAGCGATACGGGTGGGACGCCCGAATTCCAGCCGGGCAGGCGTACGACGGTCAGGTCTGGGTCGGAGGGTCTCAGCCACCTGTGCCAGCACAACTCGTGCAACTTCCATGCGGCGGCGCCGAGATATGGGCCTCGCACATGCAAATGGGGTCGGGCAGCTTCACCGTCGGCCGCTATCTGGCCAGCCGTCAGCAGCTCGCGGTGCAGGGCGCGTGGAGTTACGACGTTAGCAAGGGCGGCATTCAAAGAATCGCCTCGATTCCAGCCCGGCAGCTCGGCTATGGCAATTACGAGCTCCGAGTGGTCAGAGCTGGGGGTGGGCAACCGACCTCCGAACGAATCGCATACTTCGGCATCGGCTGCACTCCGCCTTGGTTGATCCCGCCCCGGTATCGGGGGGGCGGAGGCGGCGATTGATGCGGCTCAGGTTGATATATCTGGCAGTGGGCATCGTGATTGCGCTGGCGGCGAGCGCTCTCGTCTATCAACTCGGCTTCGGCCCAGGCAGGTTACATGCGACCTTGCCTCAGGCGTCTACCGCGCCAATGGCAGTGCCGCCTGTCGAGTCACCTCGTCCAGCGCTGCTGACGGCAGCATGGAGCGGCTACAAACATCGCTTCATTCAGCCCGACGGTCGGGTTATTGACTTTCAGCGCGATCAGGTGACCTCTTCCGAAGGCCAGTCCTACGCCATGCTGCGCGCGGTGTGGATGGATGATCGACCCACGCTCGACCTGACCTGGCGCTGGACGCAGGACAACTTGGGTGATCCCACACACAGTCGTATCGGCTGGTTATGGGGCAAGGCACCTGACGGGAGCTGGCGCCTCCTGGATGCGAACAGCGCCAGCGACGCTGATGAGGACATCGCCCTCGCGTTGCTTTTCGCAGCCCATCGATGGAGCTCCACCTACCGACCAGCTGCCATCGCGCTGCTTGACCGGATTTGGAGTGAGGAGGTGGCCACAGTCGCGGGCGATCCCTACCTCACGGCCGGCAACTGGGGGCCAGGAGCAGCCGGGGGCCCTGTCCTGAATCCTTCTTACTTCGCTCCCTATGAGTATCGGATCTTTGCCCAGGAAGACCGCGCGCATCCCTGGGGGGAGCTCATCGATACTTCGTATAGCGCGTTGCAAGCATGCACCGAAGCACCCCTAGACAGAGGCGCCGGCCGATTGCCCCCCAACTGGTGCGCTCTCGACGTCGCCTCAGGTGGTGCGCACCCTGCACCTGGCATGTCTCAAGGCGGCGACTACGGATACGATGCCTTCCGCGTTATGTGGCGGGTGGCTCTGGACGCCCGTTGGAATCTCGAGCCGCGAGCGCTCCGATATCTCAGCGCTCACAGCATGGTTCTGCTCGATTCATGGCACCAGCAGCGCAAACTCGCATCGGAATACAAACATGACGGCGTAATCCGCAATCCAAATGAAGATCCGACGGTGTACGGCGGAGCAATCGCCTCCTTCCTCGTCGTCGATAGGAATGCTGCGGATCAAATGATGTCGCGTATGGAGGCGACGGCGAAGAGTAGTGGCCAGAACGGCACGTACTTTGGCACGTCGACCAATTACTACGAGCAGAACTGGATTTGGTTCGGCCTTGCCTTCGCGTACGGCACTCTTCCGAACCTAGATCGCTGAGACCCGCTAGGCGAGAGGCAGCTCGATCGTAAATCGGGCTCCCGCGCCGGCTTTACTCTCGACTTGCACAGCGCCACCGTGCGCGCGGGCAACTTCATAGACAACTGTCAGGCCGAGGCCGCCATCGGAGCGGCTCTGACCATCCTTAAACCAGGGTTCGAACACGTGCGGCAGGTGCTCGGGCGCGATCCCATTGCCAGAGTCCGCCACCGAAATCAAAGCGTGGCCTCGTGACGATTGGCAGCTCAGGTGGATCTCGCCACTCTCCGGAGTATGGCGAGCGGCATTGACGACGAGGTTGAGGAGCGCACGAGCCAGTTGCTCGCGATTACCTCGTACTACCACGGCTTTGGGGGCGTAGACAACCCAATGTTGAGTCGATGCGCCCCGAGCCCGGCGATGCACCTCGAGCAGAAGCCCACGCACATCAACTGATTTGGCCGACACCTTGTCCACTTGGATCCGGCTCAAGAAGAGCAGGTCGTTGACGTCTTCAGTCACTCGCTTCAGTTCCTGGAGCGCGACGTCAAGGGTTTGTTGCACCTCGTCCAACGAAGGCTGCTTCTGCCGCTTCAGCACCTGAAGATGACCGCGAATGACGGTGAGTGGAGTCCTCAGTTCATGCGAGGCGAGCGCATAGACCTTCTCTCGCTGATGGAAACTATGCTCAAGCCTCGTCACCATATCGTCAAAAACCTCCGCCAGCTGCCCGACCTCATCTCGGGGTCCGCGATTCTCCACGCGGTGGCCGAAGTCCCGCTCGGTGATTCCCGCGGCCGCCAACCTGATCCTCGTAACGGGCGCCAGCGCGCGTCCAACGACACCGTAGGTCAGCAGCCCTGAAACCGCAGCTATGCCGAGGCATATCAAGGTCATTACAGGTGTTAGGGTCGCCAGGATCGCCTGCGCGTCGTGAAGGGGTAGAGCCACTCGTACATCGCCAATTCTCTTGCCGGCTAGCGATATGCCTGCCGCCGCCATCCGGTAATCGCCATGCTTGCCGGTCACGGTCGCAATCGCACCGGACGTCGCCGAGCCTCCAACCATGGCTAGCAGAGCGCTGTCCTTGGTATTGGCTATCGGCGCTGCGCCAGTCAGCTGGACGCGAATGACGGGGGCAAGTCCGGAGGCGGCAGCCGGGTCGCTCGCGATGAATTCGCGAGCCGTGACGTCAACGTCTGTGGCCGTAGCCGCGTATGACACTCGTTGCTGAAATGCGCGAACCTCGAGCGCAACGTTGGCATCGACCGTCCCGTAGAGCTGAGTTCGGAGGATTGCTACGGTTACAAGCTCGACTGCGATGAGTGCGACTAGTACTAACGCGGCGGCAGTCAGAGTCAACCTGACACGTAGGCCCAGTCGAGCCAGGAGTCGATCCGCGCGCTGGACAGCAGCCTTGACAGCTGCCAGCCAACGCTCGAGGTGATAGTCGATGTTCATGACACGCGCAAGCGATATCCTGCGCCCCGAACCGTCTCGATGCGCACATCGGCCGGCCAAGGCACTTTCCGTCTCAGATAACCGACGTAGACGTCGACTACATTGCTGTCGCTGAACGAGTCGTATGGCCATACGCCGCTGCTGATCTGGGATCGAGTAACAACATGATTGGGATGGCGTAGGAAGTACTCGAGCAGAGCAGACTCGCGTACCGTCAACTCCGCCCGACCGTCGGCCGAGCTCGCCGAATGCTCACGCAAGTTGAGTCTGAGCGCGCCTGCGCGCAGCTCGACCGCACTGGCCTGGTCCCGCCGCACCAGGGCGCGTATCCTAGCCAGTAGCTCATCGAAGTCGAACGGCTTGCCGAGGTAGTCATCGGCACCAGCGTTGAGACCTCGAACCCGCGAGCTCACGTCGTCGAGAGCTGTGAGTATCAAGACGGGTAAGCCTGCTTTGAAGCCACGCAGTGCCGTCAGGACATCAAGCCCGCTCCCATCGGGCAGCACGAGGTCGAGCACTACCAGATCGATTGATTCAGACCTCGCGAGGGTCAGAGCCTGAGCGCCGTCTCGGGCACGGACGCACGAATAGCCCTCTGCGTGAAGCCCTTTGCTGACGAAGGTGGCTATGCGCTCTTCATCTTCGACGAGCAGGATCAGCATCCGCCCGACTTAACTACGACCGCGACCTGGCCGCTAGTCGTCCCCTCCATCACTTGAATCGTGCTCGTCGCTGTGTTTCGTCGGGGCCGGCGCCGACTTAACTGTGATGGTCAGGTGGTTGCTGGTGCCGGCGTCAATCACGGTGGGAACGGGACCATTGTGACCAGGCGTGGCGGCGGCAAGCGTGGCACGGCCAATGTTCGCTCCTGCCAACAGAAGCAGAATTGCCGCAATTAATACGATGAATCGAGTTCCGAACCTTCGTACAGCGATGTCACCCATTCCGTTCCTCCAGTGGTTTCCAGGGTGGCAACCAGTGATTACTAAAACGATTATGGCCTCGGGTTCTTGCGTTGGGGCGCTCCAAAGCTACCAATGCGTGCAACGCACCGTGACCAATTGGTACCACTCGGCCAGCCGTTTAAAGATAACCGAGTGGGGCCCGCACATTTCCCAAACCCCCCGGTCGTCTGTTGTCCACCGGGACTGAACCGGGGAGCCTCACGGTCCTGACCTGTGCGTCCTCAGGCGCGCCGACCTGTGATTTTCGAACCGGTTGCCTCACGCTCATGCCCGTTGCGTCCGCAGTCTGAAGCCTCCGCGCAGCAATCGATTGCTGCCAAGCGAGTTCAGATCCGCCGTCGACAGTCATCACCGCACCCCTACGTTCCGATAGTTCCCCAGGAAATTGTGACCCGGCTGTGATCCGCCGACTCCAGACAACCTCGGAAATCACCGATTGTGAATCAAAAATGGTCGGGGGCGAGGGATTTGAACCCTCGTCCCCACGGTCCTGAACCGTCTGGGCGGCATGTCCTCGACTGAAGTCTTCGGCGGGTGGGGAGAGTGAGTGCCCTCGCCGCCGGCGGTCACGTGCTCACGTCGATAGTCCTCGGCGGCGTGATCGCTCTGGTCGGCCTCCAGTTCCAAAAGCAGATCGAGACGCAACAGGGCCACATCGTCGGCGGCGTACTGATCATTACCGGCGTTGGTTTTCTCGTCTGGGGCTTAACAGGCCACGGCCATCCGCACGACCACGGTTCCGGCGCCGAGCACGAGCCACACGAGGGGCACGAGGAGCACGACAGCCAACATCGCGACGAGCACGACGACGACCGTGCAGGCGAGGGCGGTCACCACGGGCACGGCTCAACTACTCATGAGGAGCAGGAACACGACCATATGCACACGGGGGGCGTGGTTGCGACCGCCGTCCACGCCCACGAACACACCCATTCGGGCAAAAAGCATTCGCACCGGCATCATCACGAGGCGTTTGTGCAGGCACGAGCTGAGCTGATCGTCACTCATGCAAGCCGGGGCACGCTCGTCGGCCACCTGGCAGCTGTCGCCGTACCTTTCGGCGTTGCTGCATCGCCAGACCTATCCTTTCTGCCTCTCGGGCTTGCTGCCAGCGCCTACGGAGCGAGCGCAGTCGCAGCGGTACTCGGGGTATTCGCAATCCTGACCATGGCCACGTTCGTCGGGCTGACCGTCATCGCCACCGCCGCGGGCTATCAAATGCAAGGCGAATGGCTGGAGAAACATGTGGCGTTCCGCCGATGGCCGGTTGTTACGTCCGTCCGTTGCTCGGACGGAGTGAGATCCAGGGCTCTAAAAGCCGACGTAGGCAACTATGCCGATGCCGATAAGGGTTCGCGGCACTCGAGGTGATGGCCACCGAGCGGCTTCCGGTGAAGCTCGCCTGCCGATGCTCGACGGATCATGAGCTCGGCGCGCTCCGCCGTGGTCAGGCCGCTCTCGCTCGACGTACCTCCATTCCGCAGTCGCCCGCAGCCGGACCAGCAATTCCTCGAATGCATCGGATGACGCCGGCGGGTACTCGAACCAGATCAAGAAGTCAAATTCTTGACCCAGGTCGCGGCTGTGATGGAGCCGCCGAGCGATGGCCGTCGCGAATTCAAGGCCGATTGCTACGTGGTGTGAGTGTTCTTCGAAGATGGCGCGACGCTGGTCTTGGGCGAGCGCCCACCAATCAGCCGACTTCTTATTGGGATCAGTGCCGCGCGGGTGGCTTCCGGCCGTCCTAGGGGCGCCTGAACTGCCAGCAAAGCCGCACGCTCCTGCTGGGTTGTGTAGCGTTCGTTGCTCGTGACGCCGCGCAAGACCCAACTTGCATTGGGAGGTATTGGTGCGCTTGAGCCCTCGATCACCGCAAGGCTGGGAACTTCTCAGAGGCGCGAACCCCGTACTCCTTCGATGCGGTCCACCCGCCAGCCTCCCGCAGCACCACCAGCGAAGCTGACCACAAGCGGCGATGTCAGGATGTACATCTTCACCTCAGCCACGTTCGGCAGGAACGTTGACCCGGTGTCGTCCCGCTCGACGCTCTAGAGGGAACTGCGTGTGGAGGCCAGCGGCATCTCATCTGCGATATTGGTGATAACCCGCGCGATGGTCGCGGCCTTCCGGCCAGTGACCCTGTTGTAGTCGTTTGAGACAAGATCGAATTCGCCGGCTCGCAACGCTTCGTACGAAGTCTGCCCGGCTTCAAGCGCCCAATCAGGCCGTCCCTGGGCTTCCCACCGTTGGATCCACTCACCGTCTGAACTCGGCTCGTAGCGGTAGGCGTCGCCGGTCACGTCGCTGGCGATCTGCGCCAGCTCCCGCATCGATACAGATTCGGGCGTCGTTATGTTGTAGATCCTGCCCTCGTGTCCGGATTCGGTTAGCGCGACCACAATCACATCGGCGAGCTCAGGTCGGTACGAAAAGCTCATCCGAGCATCGTCGCCCGGTTCACGCGCGACCCCATCGGGATCAAACCACCCAGGTATGTCGTCCGCATACATGCTGTTTCGAATCGATGTCCACGGCACGCCGGACGCACTCAACATTTTCTCGGTGGCGCCGTGCTCCTGTGCATGGGAGAAGATCGCGGTCGGGCCCGCATTGATGAAGGACAGGTATACGAGTTGCGCCACATCAGCCTTGGCCGCCGCCTCGATAAACGACCGGTGCAGGTCAAGGCGCGTTTCGCCACCAATCCATAGCGAGACCATGAACACGCGATCACCATTCCGAAGGCCTTTGGCGAGCGCTTCAGGGTTGCCGTAATCCGCCACCTCCACTTCCACGCCCTGGAGCCGGGGAGCGCGATGTGGATCGCGCACCAACAGCCGCATCAGGTGGCCCTCCTGCGCGAGCCTTTGGGCCACAAGCCCACCGACTCGACCGGTGGAACCGGTGACGACGATCATGAGGTCGAGAATAGGCGCTTTCGATGTGGCTGACGGACTGTGTCCTGCATGTCGCGTGAGGCTGGAATATCCGTGCATAGGATCGCCGCCAGGAGTACCGGTCAGCAATTTCACCTAGGACCTCATTCGGCAGCGCCGTTGCGGATAGCTTCGCTTAGGTGCATTGCAAGCTGTACGTTGTCGCCCTCGTCTTGGAGGCTTGCTTCGAGAGTACTCGTGCACGTCAGCGCTCAAGCGCCGTCCGCCTGATTTGAGCTCAGATGAATTTGTATGCCGCACAGGCAAACGCTGATATCTGGCGGCTTAACACAAACTGCGTTGGATGGCCTTTGAAGCCGTAGGTTGACCGGCCGCCTTGGCGGTGCTAAGACTAGCTTCAGTCGTCGAGCGGAGAACGCTTACAGATAGTTCTGGCGGAGGGGCGCCGATGAGACTCAGCGAAGATCAGTTTCGAGCAATCTGGCAGTCGGCAGCGCACAACCGGGCAATCGGACATGAGCACTTCTGGGAGAGAGCGTTATCGCGGCGCCAGTTTCTGGGCACGGCCGCCGCCGCCAGTGGTGTGGCGGTCACGGCTAGCCTGTGGGTGCCAGGTCTGGCGGAAGCAGCCGCTCCTGG
>WNGH01005509.1_pt1 | contig 18913 bp, 14 predicted proteins | sample 5400631 | NCBI WGS metagenome assembly WNGH01 (sample SAMN13153373, study PRJNA577476) | soil metagenome | isolation source: 115 cm soil or saprolite under Garry oak tree replicate 1 | place: USA:California | collected 2016-06-15
GCCGAAGACCATCACCTGCCGCAGGTTGCCGAGACGCTCGCCGGCCGGCGTCGCGAACAGATGGGCGTATTCGGAATCGACGTAGGCGGCGCAGGCATCGGAGTGCACGACGATGTACTGTGCCTCCTCGGGCGTCAGCCGGTAGTTCAGCGGCACGGCGACGGCGCCGATCTTCCTGGTGGCATTCATCACCGCGACGACCTGCGGGGAGTTCGGCCCGCACCAGATGACCTTCTCGCCGCGCCCGACGCCTAGCGAAGCGAGAGCGTTGGCCAGCCGGTTGGCCTCGGCCTCGAGCTGCGCGTAAGTCCACGTGACGATGCCCGCGCTGGCCTTGTCATCGATGACGGCCGGCTTGTCGGGCTGGGTTGACGCGTACAGAGTCAGCAGGTCGGCCATCTGGTCCTGTCCCTCGGCTCCGATTTGATGATCAGAGCACTAGCCTGTCGTGATTCTGGCCAGTTGTCACCATCGCGCCGCCGGGACCGCCGCCGGGAATGCTGCCGGGCAGGCCGCCGGGGAGGCGGTGCTGACCGGCGATCGGAGGCTGCTGCGAGGATGGTGCTGACCGACGATAGGAAGTGGCAACGACGCGCACCCCGGGAGGTCACGGAAATGGCCACGGTCAGCATCCGGTACATCGTCAACGACGTCGACGCGGCGATCGCCTTCTACTGCGAGAACCTCGGCTTCGCGGAGACCATGCATCCCGCGCCGACGTTCGCCATGCTGTCCCGAGGCGACCTGCGCCTGGCGCTGAGCGCCCCGGGCGGCGGCCCAGGCGGCGGCCAGGCGATGCCCGACGGCACTATGCCGCAGCCTGGCGGCTGGAACAGGTTCTCGATCGAGGTGCCTGACCTGGCGGCCGCGGTGGACCGGCTGCGCGCCAACGGCGCCAGATTCCGCAACGAGATCGTCACGGGCGTCGGCGGGAAGCAGATCCTGGTCGAGGATCCCTCGGGCAACCCGGTCGAGCTGTTCGAGCCCACCGCGCCCGAGGCCAGGCTCCAGCAGCCGTCCTGACAAACGTCCGCACCGGGGTGTGTCGATTCTGGGCTGCCGCGTTCGTAGCGAGGGTAGAGAGCCGGCCAGGACGCCGGCCGACACCGAAGGGAACTGTCATGAAGCAGTATCTGCTTGCCGTGCACATGGTCGAGGGCGAGCCGCAGCCGTCGCAGGAGGCGATGCAGCAGGCCTACAAGGACGTCGACGCCCTCAACGCCGAGATCCAGGCCAGCGGGGCCTGGGTGTTCGCCGGCGGCCTGCACCCGCCGGCGACGGCGACGGTCGTGCGGATCAGCGATGGCGAGGTGGTGACCACCGACGGCCCGTTCGCCGAGACCAAGGAGCAGCTCGGCGGCTTCTGGGTGATCCAGGCCGCCGACCTGGACGAGGCGCTGGCCTGGGCCGCGAAGGCGACGAGGGCCTGCGCCGCGCCGGTCGAGGTCCGCCCGTTCCAGGATGACTCGCAGGACTAGCTCGCCGATGCCGCTCGGTCCCGGCGCGATCGAAGGTCACTTCCGGCGCGAGTACGGCCGGTGCGTCGCTACCCTGGTCCGCTTCTTCGGCGACATCGACATCGCCGAAGAGGCGGTCCAGGAGGCCTTCACCGTCGCCGTCGATCGCTGGCCGGCCACCGGCGTGCCGCCGAACCCTGGCGCGTGGATCACCACGACGGCCAGGAACCGCGCCATCGACCAGTTGCGGAGGGAGGCCTCCCGCCATGACCGGCACGCCCAGGCCGCCCTGCTGTACGGACAGGACGACCCGCCCGGGCAGGTGGGTCCGGTGAGAGACGACCGGCTGCGGCTGATCTTCACCTGCTGTCACCCCGCGCTGGCCCGCACCGCCCAGGTGGCGCTCACCCTCCGGTTGCTCGGCGGCCTGGAGACGCCGCAGATCGCGCGCGCGTTCCTGGTGCCAGAGACCACCATGGCCCAGCGCCTCGTGCGGGCCAAGAAGAAGATCAAGGCGGCGGGCATCCCGTACCGCGTTCCCGGTGACGCCGAGCTGCCCGACCGGCTCGCCGCCGTCCTCGCCGTCATCTACCTGGTATTCAACGAGGGCCACACGGCCAGTGACGGTGACAGCCTGCTCCGGCTGAACCTCTGCGACGAGGCCATCAGGCTGGCCCGCGTGCTGGCCGAGCTGATGCCGGACGAGGCCGAGGTGCTCGGCCTGCTGGCGCTGCTGCTGCTGACCCATTCGCGCCGCGCGGCGCGGACCGCGCCAGGGAGGCCGCTCGTGCTGCTGCCCGACCAGGACAGGTCCCGCTGGGACCGGGCGCTGATCGAGGAAGGCCAGGGCCTGGTCCGGCGCTGCCTGCGCCGCAACCAGCCGGGTCCGTACCAGATCCAGGCGGCGATCGCCGCGGTGCACAGCGACGCTCCGACGGCCGCCCAGACCGACTGGCGTCAGATACTCGCGCTGTACGACCAGCTCATGACCTGCGCTCCGACGCCCGTGGTCGCGCTCAACCGGGCCGTGGCGCTCGCCGAGGTAGCCGGGCCGCGGGCCGGCCTGGCCGCCATCGACGGCCTCGACCTCGGTTCCTACTACCCGTTCCACGCGGCCAGGGCCGACCTGCTCAGGCGGCTCGGCCGCAGCGCAGACGCCGCGCAGGCCTACGACGCGGCCCTGACCCTGACCGGCAACCCGGCCGAGCGCGACTTCCTCGACCGGCGCAAGCGGGAACTGACCACCGGCTGAGGGTCACAGGAACGCTTTGCCCTCGCCCCGGTAGGTCGGCACGGTCGCGGTGACCGCGCCGCCGTCGACCAGGTGCAGGTCGTTGAACCGTTCGCACAGCTCGCCTGCCTTGGCGTGCCTGAACCAGACCCGGTCGCCGATCCGCAGGCTGTCGGCCGCCGCTCCGAGCAGCGGCGTCTGCACCTCCCCGGCACCCTCGCTGCCGTCCAGCCGCAGCCCGCCTGGCAGGTGCGGGCGCGGCAGCCGGGCCGCGTCGCTCGGCCCCGACGCCAGGTAGCCGCCGCCGAGCACGGTCACCACGCCAGGGCCGGCGCGGCGGACGACCGGCAGCGCGAACAGCGCGGCCGGCCGCCCGGAGAACGAGCGGTACGCGTCGAACAGCCCCGGCTGGTACAGCCCGGACCCGGCGCCGATCTCGGTGACCGCGGGCTCGGCGGCCGTCGCCGCGATCGATCCGGTCCCGCCGCCGTTGACGAACTCGATCGGAGCCACCTCGCGCACGGCCGCGACGATGGCGGCTCTGCGGCTGGCAAGCTCTGCGGCCGACCGGCGCTGCATGGCCCGGACGGCCCTGGCGTAGGCGGGCCTGCCCGGCGGGTTGTCGCCGACCCCGGCGATCTGCGCCTCGTAGGCCATCAGGCCCGCCAGCCGCAGTCCCGGCCGGCTCACGATGGCTCGCGCCAGCGCGGCGGCCTGCGCCGGGGTGCGGACCGGCGAGCGCCTGGCACCCGCGCGGAGCCGCCCGCCGAGCGCCTGGTAGCCGGCGTCGATGTCGATGGCGACCCGGACCGGCTGCGGATCGGCGGCGGCCGCGGCCGCCCTGGCGACCAGGTCCAGGTGCTCGACCGAGTCGACCATCACCGTGATCGCCATCGCCGCCTGCGGGTGGCCGGCCAGCCTGGTCAGTGCCGCCTGGTCGGCGGTGGGGTAGGCGACCACGATGTCGTCGCTGGTCCGGCAGTCGGCCAGCCACAGCGCCTCGGGCAGCGTGAACGCCAGGACGCCGCGGAAACCGTCCATCGCCAGCGTGTCGCCGATCAGCCGCCTGCACCGCACCGACTTGCTGGCCAGCCTGATCGGCGTGCCGGCTGCCCGCCGGGTCATGTCGGCGGCGTTGGAACGCAAGGCCGCCAGGTCGACGACCGCGAACGGCGGCTCAAGATCGGCGGTAGCCGCGTCGAGCCGGCGCAGATCGTCGGACCAGGCGGCTGGCGTCACTGCTGTTCGGCGGTCAGCGCGGTGTACTCGGTGGCCGACAGCAGGCCTGGCGGCAACTGGTCAGCGGCGTCGAGCTTGATCTTGAACAGCCAGCCGGCGCCGTACGGATCGGAGTTGACCAGGCCGGGGTCGTCGTCGATCTCGGGGTTGACCTCGGTCACCTCGCCGTCGGCCGGGCAGAAGATGTCGCTGACCGACTTGGTCGACTCCACCTCGCCGCACGGCTCGCCGGCCGTCACGCGCGTCCCCTGGGCGGGCGCGGTGACGTAGACCACGTCCCCGAGCGCCCGCTGGGCGAAGTCGGTGATCCCGACCCTGGCCGTCGCGTCGGAGATCGCTACCCACTCATGCTCGGCGGTGTAGTACAGCTCTTCAGGAACGCTCATAGTGCCACCCCTTCTCGTGCCAGTCAGACGGGCAGGTCCTGTTATGCCAAAATCTCGGGCGCGCGCCGGAACGGTCAGTTCCCGGCCGGCCGCCGGTAGAACGGGAGCGGCACCAGGGCCGCGGGCTCGGCGCTGCCGCGGACATCGACCGCGAGCCGTCCCTGGCCGTCACCGCCGGCGGATCGTCCCTGCGCCGCCGCCTTCGCGGTGAGGTAGGCCATCGCGATCGGCCGGCCGAGGGTGGGCGACGGCGCGCCGCTGGTCACGGCCCCGCACGGCTCACCATCCCATAGCACCGGGTAGCCGTGCCTGGGAATCCTCCTGGTCTGGGCGATCAGGCCGACGAGCTCGCGTTCCTGGTCGGCGCTCGCCCGCTCGGCGAGTGCGGCCCGGCCGACGAAGTCGCCAGGCTTGTCCAGCTTGACGACCCTGCCCAGGCCCGCGTCGAAGGGCGTGACGTCCCGGCTGAGTTCGTTGCCGTACAGCGGCATTCCGGCCTCGAGGCGGAGCGAGTCCCTGGCGGCCAGGCCGGCCGGAACCAGCCCGTCGCCGGCGCCGGCCTCGGTCAGCGCCTGCCAGACCCCGACCGCGTCCTGCGGGCCGACGAAGATCTCGAATCCGTCCTCGCCGGTATAGCCGGTCCTGGCCAGCAGCGCGTCGGACGCGCCCACCGTCGCCGGGTAGCTCGCGTAGTAGCGGACCTGGGCCAGGTCGGTGCTGGTGAGCCTGGCGAGGATGCCGGCCGACCTGGGGCCCTGGATCGCGATCAGGGCGTAATCGGCGGTGCGGTCGGCTACGGCGGCGCTGCGGCCGGCCACCCGCCCGGCGAGCTCGGCCGCAACCGTCGCCGCGTTGGAAGCGTTGGCGACGACCAGGTACTCGCTGCCGGCCAGCCGGTAGACGATGAGGTCGTCGATGACCCCGCCGTCCGGCGCGCAGATCATCGTGTACCTGGCGCGCCCTGGCGCGATCGCCGAGGCCTGCCCGACCAGCGCGTAGTCCAGTGCGTCCGGGGCGCCGCCGCCGGTGATCAGCAGCTCGCCCATGTGCGACAGGTCGAACAGCCCGGCGGCGGCCCTGACCGCCTTGTGCTCGGCCGTCTCGCTGCCGTACCGCAGCGGCATCAGCCAGCCGGCGAAGTCGGTCATGGTCGCGCCGAGGTCCTGGTGCACGGCGGCCAGCGGGGTGCGCCTCGGCGCCGGGGACTGCGGATCTGGCATCTGCGGCTCCGAATACGGCGGGGAAGTCGCCCGCCGCCGCGTGGTGCGGTCGCGCGGTGCGGTCGCGCGGTGCGGTCGCGCGGTGCTGGCCTAGCCTATCGCTGCGCGGGCGCGGGAGAACTGGCCGGCGGTTACTGGCCGGCGGTTACTGGCCGGCGTTTACTGGGCAGGGCCGGGGTCTGCTGGAAGGATGGGACGATGACACTGCTGAGCGAAAACGAGATCACGGCCGGCCTCGGCCGCGCCGCCGGCTGGGAGCGCGCGGGAGACGCGATCACGCGGACGGTCAAGCTCGGTGACTTCCGCGATGCCATCGTGTACGTCGGGGCGGTGGCCCACCTGGCCCAGGCCGCGAACCACCACCCGGACATCGCGATCTCGTGGAACACGGTCACGCTGACGCTGTCCACCCACTCGGCGGGTGGTCTGACGGCCGCCGACTTCGCCCTGGCCAGCCAGATCAGCGCGCTGCCCTGAGGGGGTCGACGCGGCGTGGTGGAGATCAAGACCAGGGGAGAGATCGAGGCGATCCGCGCCGCGGGGCAGGTTGTGGCCAGGGCGCTTGCCTCGTGGTGGCCATCGAGCCGTGGTTCATGGCGGGCGGCAGCGACAAGTACCAGATCGACGACGACGGCTGGACCATCCGATCGGCTGACGGGAGCCGCGCCGCGCATGTCGAGCACACGATCGCGGTGACGGAGGAAGGCCCGATCGGGCTCACCGCCGCCTGACGGGCGGCGGATGGCAAGCCTGCGCCGCCGGACGGCCGGCGACTGCCCCGGCTCGCCCGCTCCCTGCCCCGGCTCCGGGCTCGGATTCCTTGATCGTGGTGGATTCGGGTCGGATAGACCAGTCAACCCACCACGATCATGGAATCGCGGAGTCATTCCCTCTCAGTCAGCGTGTCTGCGCGGGGACTATGCCAGGTCAGAGATCCTAGCTAGCGACATTACGCTCATAAGTTCCCAAAGGGGCCTGCTGCCGAGCGGCTCCGCACCGAATCGCGTCGGATAGATGGCACGGCACGGATTGCTTGGGCGGGCCGTGCGCAATGCCCGCCGCTCCCCGGTCGCCGTCATGTCCTGGCTGGTGTCGCCGGACCGGTCCGAGCCACAAATGTTCGTAGCTCCGGGTGGATCTTGTCCTGCGGACGACGCCACGCCCCCGTGCGGCCCCGTCCGCAGGACAATGACCCGGCCACTCGTCGCGACCTCCGTATATGCGCGTGCCATGCCCCGGCGGATAGGCCGGGGCGGCACCACGCCCCCGACGGAAGGTCCCCCTCCGCGACGTGCGGCTTCCCCCTACCCCCAGCGTCGCGGTCCCGGGGTCCGGCAGGAGCCGGGCTGTGCGCCGCTTGGGGTTCTAGTTATACACGTTACGCAGGCGTGACTACAGCTAGTTACAAGAATGCCGAGGCTTAGTGACTGAGCGCGTTCACCAAATGGGCCCGGTCGCACCCTGTGTACCGCTGGACATCGCCAAGGTGCCGGCGGGATGGTGGCCACCGGGGAGCGGCGGACCGCCAGGGGAGCGGCGGACCGACAGGTCCATCGCGGGCCGCTAGCGACTGGCTGACGGGCTGGCTGACGGGCTGACCGAAGTGGAGCTGGCCGGGCTGCCTGGGTGGCCCGGCACGCCGGGCACGAAGGGCACGAAGGGCACGAAGGGCACTGGCTGGCGGACGGGGAATGTTCGTTCAGGAAGACACCCATACTTGCCATTTGCGGCGCGTGCTGCTGTGCTGCGCTGGGCGGCGCGTGCGCTCCGCCGGACGGCGCGGTCCAAGGATGCCCGATGTGCCTGAAGGGAAGATGCGGGGTTCATGTGAAATCCGACAGAACCCGATCGCCCACGGCATGCTCGCCGTCGGGGCCAGCTCGCCGTCGGGGCCAGCTCGCCGTCGGGGCCAGCTCGCGCTCCTGGCCAAATTCCGTCCCCGCCGGGACTTCACACGGGGTGGGTAAGCACAAACAGTGCATCTCCGGCAGCGAAATGACGGAAAGCCGTGGGATGTCGTTGGCGAGTGCCCGGTCAGGACCGCGGGCCGCTGGACGGCGGTCAGCCGAAGTCGCACTGCAGGTGCTTGATCCCGTTGATGAAGCTCGATAGCAGGCGGTCGGGCTCTCCCGCCGCGCGGATCCCCGGCACCCGCTGCAACAGCTCGCCCAGCATGACCGAGATCTCCCGCCTGGCCAGGTGCGCGCCCAGGCAGAAGTGCGGGCCAGCGCCGCCGAAGCCGACATGGGGGTTCGGAGAGCGGGTGATGTCGAACCGGAGCGGCTCGTCGAATACCGACTCGTCCCGGTTAGCCGACCAGTAGAACAGCGCGCACTTGTCGCCCTCGCGGAACTGGTGGCCATTGGCCACCGCGTCCCTCGTCACCGAGCGCCGCATCCAGATGACCGGGGAGACGTACCTGACGATCTCCTCGACGGCTTCTGCGATGCGGCCGTCGATGTCGGCGAGCAGCAGGTCGCGCTGTTGGGGATGGTCGGTGAGCAGCACGAGCGCGTGCGAGAGCGCGGTCCTTGTGGTCTCGTTGCCGGCCACCACGAGCAGGATGAAGAACGAGGCCAGTTCCGCCGGGGTGAGCTGCTCGCCGTCGACGTTGGCGGTGGCCAGCGCCGCGATGAGGTCGTTGCCCGGGTTGCCCTCGCGCTCGGCGGCGAGGTTCGTGACGAGTCCGGCCAGTTCGGCGCCGGCGCTCAGGATCTGCGCGATCGCCGTGTCCATGTCCTCGCTGAGGAACTCAGGATCGCCGCCGGCCAATATGACGTTGGTGTTACGCAGCACCATCTCGAAGTGCTCGTCGCCGATCCCCATCATGTCGCAGATGATCTTCAGCGGCAGCCGGGCCGAGACCTGGCTCACGAAGTCGCCGGGCCCGACGGCCACCAGGTCATCCACGGTGACCGCCGCGGCCCGCCGCACGTCGTCTTCGAACTTCTTGATCATCTTCGGCGTGAACGCGCGGGAGACGATCCGGCGCAGCCGCGCGTGCCGCGGATCGTCCATGTTGATCATCGAGCCGAAGTACTCGTTGAACTCGGGCGGCAGGTCGACCAGGCTGGTGGCCCCGCGGGCGGAGGAGAAGATGTCGGCGTGCCGGCTGGCCTCGAGCACGTCGGCGTGCTTGACCAGCGCGTAGTAACCCTGGTTCTCGGTCGTGAACGGAGTCTCGGGGTTGGCGAAGAACGCCGGAGCGTCCAGGCGGCGCAACTCAGCGAACGCCGCGTGGCGCTCGGCCAGGGACAGGGCCCAGAACTCGTTCTGGGACAGGTCGATGTTGCTGGCGGTCGGCGTCGGGGATGGTCCTGGCGTCGTCACGGCAGACCGCCTTCCCGATGAGATCGCTTCAGTTCGCTGGTGTCAGCTCAGCACAATGATAGCTAGCTGCCCCTTTATCACGCAGTGATCCACTTTGCGGTTCAGGCGTCGCCCGGGCCGGCCGGTGCCGGTTCCTGCCGAGCGACACGCAGCAGCCCGGCCGCCAGCGGCGGCGGTCCGGCGTCCCGCATCCGCAGCCCCTTCCAGGTGATCAGGCTACGCCCGGCCGCATCGGTGGCGTCGACGTCCCAGCCCGGCCCGGCGGTCTCGGCGGCGCTCTCGCCGGGCGCCGTTCTCGGCCTGGGAACAGGCTCCGCCTGGACCGGCGGCGCCGGGTTCTGCCTGACGGCGCGGATCGTCACCATTCCCTCGGCCTCCTGGCCGGCGAAGACGACATGGTCGCAGCTCTCCATGATCAGCCTGCGGTGCGGGACGCACGCCTGCACGAGCTGAAGTGTCGCGTCGCTCAGCCCGGCACTGCCCAGCACCAGGTGCTGCCGGTCGGCGGGCCCGGCCTGCCGGACAAGGCCGAACCACGGCAGCTCGTCGGCCCCGTCGGCCAGCCCGATAGCCGCGCGCGACCCGGCCAGCCGGACGGTCGCCAGCCGCCCGAACCGGCCGGCCTGGAAGTAGACCGACCCGTACAGCTCACTGCCGTAGGCCGCCTCGGCGGCCTGCTCGCCCGGGTCGGCAGCCGATCGCGAGGCTGCCTGCGGCTGGGGGTCGGCCGGCTCCTGGCCCGCGCTGAAGACGGCGCGGCAGTGTTCGACGCCGAAGCCGCTGTTGTCCGACCTGACGAGCACGGTCACGGCGTCGCCGGCGCGGAGCGCGCAGAGCCTGATCACCGTCTGCGATCCCGGGGTGCCAGCGGGCAGCACGATCGGCGCGCTCATCGAGACCCGTCCAGCTCGCCGCAGCGGAGTTCCGGCCAGCACGGACGCGGCCTGAGCCATCGCCTCAAGCGCCATGGTCGGCGGCAGCACGGGAACGCCGTCGGCCTGGTAGTCGCCCAGGTAGGGGTCGGCGATCAGGGACAGCCTGGCCTCGGCGATCAGTTCGACGCCGGGGTAGTGCACGAGCACCCGCTCGACGAACCGCGTGGACGCGGGCTTGACATCCGCGGAGCCGGGGCCGGGGCCGGAGCCGGGGCTAGGGACGGGAGCGGGGACTGCGGCGGCGATCGGCCGCGGCGCCGGCACGCCGACCCGCCCGTGCACGGCTACCCGTGCGGGCAGCTCATCGGTTGCGAGCAGTTTGAGCAGCTGCCGGGAGCCCTCGGCGACCGGCAGAGGCGTGAACCCCGCCCCGGCCAGCCGCTCCGCCAGATCGGCTCGCTGGCCAAGGCCGGTGCTCGACCAGGCCGGCCAGTCCACATGCAGCGCCCGGCAGCCGGGACTAGCCGCTGCGAGCCGTTGAGCAAGATCGGCGAGCGCGCCGGTCACGAGCGCTCCGATGCCCTCGCCGGCCAGGCCGTACCTGCCGATCACCGAGCCCGAGGTGATGATCAGCCGCAGCCGGCCGGAGCGCTCGGTGCCGCCCCGCGCAGCCGTGCGAGCGGCGGCGGCCAGCTGGTCGAGCGGGTCCGTGTTCCGGCGGACCTGGTCGTCCGCCACGGCCGGGGTCAGCTCGGCCAGGGCGCTGCGCGCGACGGAACCGGCGGCGTGACTGATAGCGGTCACGCAGCCGAACTGCGCCTCCACCCGCCGCACCGCCGCCGTCAGCGCGGCGTGGTCGGCCAGGTCGACGAGTTCGTAGCCGATCACCGCCCCGGCGCCGCGCAGCTGCTCGAGTCCGGCGAGAACCGCGTCGTCGCGGTCCGGGTGGTCGCGGCCGATCACCGCCACGGCGGCGCCCGAGCAGGCGAGCACCTGAGCGAGGACGAGCCCGGCGGCGCCGCTGCCGCGGCTGAGCAGGACGACGTCGTCAGGCCCGAGCGGGAACTCGCCGCCGCCGAGACCGGGCAGCGCGGTCAGCACCGGCTCGGCCGCGGTGCCCCCCGGCCCGACCGACAGCTCGCGGTACTCGCCGGGCGATGCGGCGGCGACCCGCCGCGCGGCACCGATGCCGTCCGGGGTCAGCGGTGCGCGCACGACCGTGATGCCGACGGACGGATGCTCGGCGTGCAGGGTCGCCCACAGGCCGGCCGGGCCGGGCCCGGGGCCGATCACGACCAGCCGGCCGGTGCCGGTCGCGTCCCTGGCTGCCAGTACCGACGCCTCGCGTGCGGCGGCGTCGTCCAGGCCGCCGATCAGCGCGAGGGTGCGGCTCGCGGCGGGATCATGCCGGAAAATCTCACCTGCCTTTTGGCGCAACGGCTCGCACCCGCCAGTGTGCAGCCGCCAAGGCTGGTCGTCGTCGGCGGCTGCCGGCAGCGCCGTCGGCCCGGTCCGTTCCACGTAGCAGCGGACCCACGGCCCGACGCCGGCGGCGGGGCCGCCGGCCCTCGCCTCGCCGGCCGCGGCGGCGGCGCGCGGGGAGTTGCCGGGATCCGCCGGAACGCGCAGTCCAGCGTCCGGCGTCGCCGTGCGCTCGTCGGCACCCTGGGCCGGGTTGGCCGGCTCCCGCACCGGCGCCTCGCACGGGTGGGTGAGGAACACCTGTTCCCGCCAGATGTCGAACGGACGGCTTGGGCGGCCGGCGTACAGCGCCTCCGGCCTGGTCAGCGCTCCGGCGGCGAACAGTGCCGCGGCGGCCTGGGCGACGCTGCCGTCGGCGGGGTCACCGTCGATGCAGATCGCCTGCGGTGCGGGAAGGCGTCCGGCGGGGCCGCCGCGCGCGCCGGGCCTCGCGACCGCGTCGGCCAGGTGCTGATCCTGGCCTGTCAGCACCAGCAGCCCGGCGTCCTCGGCGACGGCGGCGACGGCGGCCGCGAGCGGGTCCTGGTCGTCGGTTCGGCCGCCGTCCTCGCTCTCGGCAGCGGGCCGGGCGGGCATGGCTGGCCGCGCTGGCCCGGGTGGTCGGGCGGGCCAGGTAATCAGGTGCGCGTCGCCGGTGGCCAGCCGTGCCGCGAAGAGCTCGGCGCACAGCACCTCGGCAATCGCCGCGGGCCCGGTGACCTCGCTGCCCGTCGACCCGGAGACCAGCCGGCGGCGGGGCGGCCGGAACGTGAACGTGCTGAACTTGCCGATCGTGCTGCCGAGCTGGCCGGGCGCCGAGCCGGGCGGTGCCGCGAGCGCCGCCGACCGCAGGGCGGTGCGAGGATCCGGCTGAGCTGGCGTTGCGGGAGGTCGGGCAGGTCGTCGGGCTGACCGGAGATGACCAGCGCGATGCGGCGGCCGGGTCCAGACGCGCCGCCGCCGCCGCCGGGATCGCCGCCGCCGGGATCGCCGCCGCCGGGATCGCCGCCGCCGCCGGGATCGGCGAAGATGCCGGGCGTCGTGCCGAGCACCGGGCTGGTCAGCCCGGGCAGCAACCTGGCTGCCTCGCTGGCCAGCCCGGCGAGCTCGTCCTGGCCGGATGCGGTCAGCGCGATCCTGACCCCGGCGGCCGCGCTCGTCGCACCGCCAGCGGCCGCGGGGCCTGCTGCGGCTGCCAGGCCGGCTGCGGCTGGCGTGTGGGAAAGCTGGACGGCCAGATCCTGCAGCTGAGAGTCGGACAGCCACGGCCCGATCGCCGCGATCCTGTTCAGGATCGCGATCATCGCGGGCTGATCCGCCGCGCGCAGCAGGTACGCGCTGGGGTGCTCGGCGCCGGCCGAGTAGGCGGCGGCGGAACGAGTCACTGGCAGCCGGAACGCGGGCACGGTCAGGTTCTGGGCCGGGGGCGAGGTCCTGCCCCTCAGCCCGCCCTGCCGCCGCGACCGCGCCGGAGCCGGGGGCCAGGTCTGGACGGCGCGCGGCATGGAGCGGGCGCGCGGCTGCGGCGTGCGGCCGACGGCCGGGGGCCGGCCGGCTTCGCCGCGCAGGACCAGGTGAACGGCGAGGCCGTCCTGGCTGATCGCGCTGACGCCGGCGTGCCTGACGCCGGCCGGCCATGGCTCGGGCGCGACGGGCAGGCGCAGCGCTGCCCGGCCGTCCCGCAGCATCGGATGCGGCGTGCGCACGCCGGTGGACGGCGGCAGCACCCCGTTGGTGACCGCGAGCACGGTCTTGATCAGGCCGGCCGCGCCGGCGGCGGCCCGCGTGTTGCCGATGTTGGCGCTGATCGATCCCAGCGCCGCGACGTGCCGCGCGCCCGCGCGCAATTCGGCCAGCGCGGTGAGCTCGGCGTGGTCGCCAGCCGGGACGCCCGTTCCGCAACCCTCGACAAGCTGCACGTCCGCCGGGTCGACCCGGGCCATCTCGTGCGCGCGGCGCATCGCCAGCAGCTGCCCGGCCGGATCGGGCCCGGCCTGCCCGGCCTGCCCGGCCGGATCTGGCCCGATCCGGCCGGCGAGGCCGCCCGCGGCGATCCCCCAGCCGAGGATCTCCGCGTACACCGGCAGGTTCGCCGCCCGCGCGTCCGCCGTCCGCATCAGCAGTACCACGCCGCAGCCCTCGCCGGGCAGGAATCCGGTCGGCTGCTCGTCGTAGACCCGCACGTCGCCGATGGCGAGCAGGCCCGCCTTGGCCAGGCCGACCAGATCCAGCGGGTCGATCCTCAGGTCGACCCCGCCCGCCACGGCCGCGTCGAGCTCGCCCGCCGCCAGCGCCAGGCAGGCGGACGCGGTTGCCGCAAGCGAGGACGCGTCCGCCGCGTCCACGGCGACGCCGCCGCCGCGCAGGCCGAACTGGCCGCAGATGCCCGTCACGATCGACGCGGGCGTGCTGCCCGCGAGCGTGCCGGCCGTGACCGGCGGGAACGGGGCGAGATAGCGATTGGCGGCCGCGGTGAGCACGCGGTCCGCGACGTCGTCAGGCACCCCGGTGGCAGACAGGGCCTCGGCGATCACCCGGCGCGAGTACGGCCAGCGCAGCCGCAACGCGGCGGCGGGCGCCCCGTGGCCCGACATGCTGCTGCCGAGGTACGCGCCCGCCCGCGCGCCAGGCAGGCCCGCGCCGCCGGGGAAGCCTGCCGCCGCCAGGGCGCGCGCCGTGGTCTCCAGCGCCAGCCAGTGCGCCGGGTCGGCGCTCGCGTGCCCGGCGGCCGAGACGCCGAAAGGGGCTGTATCAAACCGCCAGCCTTCGATCAGCGCGGCTCTCGTGCTGTAGGTCGCATCCTCGGCGCCCGGGTCCGGGCTGTAGTAGTCGGCCAGGTCGAGCCGGCCGCGCGGAATCCGGCGGAAGGCGCGCCGGCCGGTCAGGACCAGATCGAGCAGCGCGGCGGGGTCATCGGCGTCCGGATACCTGCACGCCAGCCCGACGACCGCGATCGAATATCCGGGAACTTCGGGCGGGCCGGCCGCCGTCACACCGGTCATGGCGTCGGCCCGCCGAGGTGCCTGCCGTCACCGGATCCGCCGTCCATCCGGCTATTTATGACGTCCGGCACTTTCGCGTGCGCAAATGCCAGCACAGAACGCTGAATATCCATCATTCCCCCGAATGCGGACTGCCCGGCAGTGACCCGATCGCGCTGGAGCTGCCCCCTGAATGCCAGGCTGACCAGCCATGATGACACGTGATGGCGAGGATTTGCTCGCGCGGCGGCGGTTCACAGGCCGTCGGCTGACACGCCATTATCTGTGCGCCTGCCAGCGGGGTCAAGGCTCATTATCCGGCTCGCTCGGATAGCTCAATGGCGACGGTAAATGAATTAACCCGCTATTCGCCGACCGTGGCGGTGCCCGGTCGCCGTGTCAGCGCGAACTGATGACATCAGCGCTCAGATGGCGCGGACGCTGCGCGCTGCGATATTCTGTCTCCGTGCGTCCCACCACGCTGCTCCTTAGTTAGCCGCGCCGACCGTCAGGTTTGTTGGCGCGGCTGCCCCTCGTGGACCGAGGGGCCTTTTTGTTTGGAGCCACAGGTTGACCGGGTGCGAACCCCGTCCGAGGACATCGCGAGGAAGCAATGACAGCCGTTGAGAACGCGGCGGCGGCAGCCGCGGGCCACCAGCGGGCCGCCGACCAGCCGCAGGACAAGTGGGATCCCCGGTCGGTCCAGGACAAGTGGCTGACCAGGTGGAACGCGATGGACCTGTTCCTGGCCAGCGACGATCACGCCGATACCCGGCCGCGGACCTATGTGCTCGACATGTTCCCCTACCCTTCGGGCGACCTGCACATGGGACACGCGGAGGCATACGCGGTCGCCGATGCCATGGCGCGCTACTACTTCCTGCGCGGCCATAACGTGCTGCACCCGATCGGCTGGGACGCCTTCGGCCTGCCCGCCGAGAACGCGGCGATCAGGGGCAACTCGCACCCGGCCGACTGGACATACAAGAACATCGAGGTCCAGGCCGCGTCGTTCCGCCGGTACGCGCTGTCCTTCGACTGGACCAGGCGCCTGCATACCTGCGACCCCGAGTACTACCGCTGGACCCAGTGGCTGTTCCTGCGGTTCTACGAGCGAGGCCTGGCCTACCGCGGCGACGGCCACGTGAACTGGTGCCCGAAGGACCAGACCGTCCTGGCGAACGAGCAGGTGATCGACGGACGGTGCGAGCGGTGCGGCACCGAGGTCGTCCGGCGGGTGCTGACCCAGTGGTACTTCAAGATCACCGAGTACGCCGACCGGCTGCTGGCGGACATGGAACCGCTGGAGGGCAGCTGGCCAGACCGCGTGCTGCTGATGCAGCGCAACTGGATCGGGCGCAGCGAGGGCGCGGAAGTCCAGTTCTCGATCGAGGGCAGGGACGAGCCGGTCACCGTGTTCACGACCAGGCCGGACACCCTGTACGGCGCGACGTTCTTCGTGGTGGCGGCCGACTCGCCGCTGGCGGCCGAGCTGTGCGTTCCCGGCCAGCGGGACGAACTGGATGCGTACCTGACGCAGGTCGGCAAGCTGACCGACATCGAGCGGCAGGCGGCGGACCGGCCGAAGACGGGGGTGTTCCTTGGCCGGCAGGCCGTCAACCCGGTGAACGGCGAGCGGATACCCGTCTGGGCGGCCGACTACGTGCTGCCCGACTACGGCACCGGCGCGATCATGGCCGTGCCCGCCCACGACCAGCGCGACCTGGACTTCGCGAAGGTGTTCGGCCTGCCGGTCCAGGTGGTGGTGCAGACCGACCTGCCCGATCCTGCGCAGACGTGGCAGGCGACTCCCGGCGACGGAGTCCTGGTCAACTCGGGCCCGCTGGACGGCATGAGCAAGGCAGAAGCGATCGCGGCCATCTCCTCGATTTTGGCCGAGAACGGGCAGGGCCGGGCCGCCGTTGGCTACCGGCTGCGCGACTGGCTGGTGTCCAGGCAGCGGTTCTGGGGCGCGCCGATCCCGATCGTCTACTGCGAGTCGTGCGGCGAGGTTCCCGTCCCCGACGACCAGCTGCCGGTCACGCTGCCCGACTTGCGCGGCCAGGACCTGGCGCCGCAGGGGATCTCGCCACTGGCCGCCGCGACCGACTGGGTGAAGACGCAGTGCCCGAAGTGCGCGGGCCCGGCCCGGCGCGACACCGACACGATGGACACGTTCGTCGACTCCTCCTGGTACTTCCTGCGGTACTGCTCGCCCGGCTACACCGGCGGCCCGTTCCAGGTGGAGTCGGTGCGCCGGTGGTGCCCGATCGACCTGTACGTCGGCGGCGTCGAGCACGCGATCCTGCACCTGCTGTACAGCAGGTTCTTCACCAAGGTGCTGTACGACATGGGAATGGTCGACTTCACCGAGCCCTTCCTGCGGCTGATCAACCAGGGCCAGGTCATCAACCAGGGCAGGGCGATGTCGAAGTCGCTGGGCAACGGCGTCGACCTGGGCGTGCAGCTGGCCGCGCACGGTGTCGACGCGATCAGGCTGACGATGCTGTTCGCCAGCCCGCCCGAGGACGACATCGACTGGGCGGACGTGCGCCCCGAGGCGTCGGTGAAGTTCCTGGGCCGGGCGATCAGGATCGCGACCGAGGCCGGCCTGGCCTCCGCGGCGCCGGACTCGGCGGGCCCCGGCTTGGGCGCCGGGGCAGCGGCCGCCGGCGGAAGCATCGGCCTGCGCAAGGTGACGCACAAGACCATCGACGAGGTCACCAGGCTGATCGAGTCGGCCAGGCTGAACGTCGCGGTCGCGCGGCTGATGGAGCTGGCGACCGCGACTCGCCGCGCGATGGACTCGGGGCCGGGCGCCGCAGATCCCGCGGTGCGGGAGGCCGCCGAGACGCTGGCCGTGCTGCTGTCGCTGTTCGCCCCGTACACCGCGGAGGAGTGCTGGGAGCTGCTGGGCCGCGAACCTTCGGTGGCGACGGCCGGCTGGCCGGCTGTCGACCCCGAGCTGCTGGTGGAGGACCAGGTCACCTGCGTGGTCCAGGTCAACGGGAAGGTGAGGGACCGGCTGGAGGTGCCGCCCGGCATCGGCGCGGATGACCTGCGCGACCTGGCGCTGGCGGCGCCCGGGGTCGTGCGGTCGCTGGCGGGCCGCGGCATCAAGACCGTGATCGTGCGCCCGCCCAAGCTGGTCAATATCGTCCCGGCCCAGTAGCGGGGCGGAGCAGCCGGGGCTGGCCACGGTCGCGCGAGCTCGATCTGCCGGCCAGCCGACGGTTGCCCGGGCGCTCCGTTGACGATCGATCTGGCGGACAGGCCGGCTGCCGGCGGTCGGCCTGGCGTGTCAGACCCGGCGCAGCACCGCCACGACCCGGCCGAGTATCTCGGCCTCTTCGCCCGGGATCGGCGTGTACGCGGGGTTGTGCGGCATCAGCCAGACATGGCTGCCCGAGCGCTTGAAGGTCTTCACGGTCGCCTCGCCATCGATCATGGCGGCGATGATGTCGCCGTTCTCCGCGACGGGCTGCTGCCGGACAACAACCCAGTCGCCGTCGACGATCCCGGCGTTCATCATCGAGTCGCCGACGACCTTGAGCAGGAAGAGCGTTCCCTCGCCGACAAGCTGGCGGGGGAGCGGGAAGATGTCCTCGATCGCTTCCTCCGCCAGGATCGGCCCGCCCGCGGCGATCCGGCCGACGACCGGAACATACGCCGCTTCCTGCGACGTGATGTCCATCGCCATGTCGTCGTCCAGGCCGGTTTCCGGCCGCACCGCGGGGTGACCGGGCAGCCTGACCTCGACGGTGCGCGGGCGGCCAGCGTCGCGGCGCAGGTAGCCCTTGTTCTGCAGGGTGGACAGCTGGTACGAGACGCTCGAGGTGCTCGTGAGCCCCACCGCCTCGCCGATCTCGCGCATCGACGGCGGATAGCCGCGGCGCTGCACGGACTCGCGGATGACCTGGAGTACCCTGCGCTGCCGCCAGGTCAGCACGTGATCGGGATCGGGCTGGTCGGGCAGGTCGGGGACGGGCGCAGGGACGCTGCCCCTGGGTTTCCTGCCCGGCTTGCCGCGCGGCCGGTCGGCTGCGCTGCGCGCTACGGCGTCCCCCGGCGGATCGTCACCGATCGCAGTCCGGCGTCCTCGTGCCCCTCCGCCTGCTGTCTCGCCGCTCATGCGGGCCTCCGGTTCGCTGGCTTGTGTCAAGGCTGACCGTAGTGGTTCGGATCGGCGAGATCAAACATCTGTTCGACCGATCGCAAAAGTGTCGGACCCTTGCGGTATAACACGATCGTATCTTCGTTCGATCGAACGCTCATCTGATCGAACAGGGATACTATCGAACTGTCGTTCGCTACGAGGAGGCGGGCAATGGGAATCACGAGCGCGGCCGAGGCGAAGCTCGACGCGAGGATCAGGCCAGACATCACCATTCTGCGATCCCGCACCTCCTATCCCAGGCGGCACAGGCCGGCGCTGGCCGTGCTGCCAGGAGGCGCCGAGCCCGGTCCGGCGGCCGAGCGGGCCGTGCGTGCCAGCGAGCGTGACGGCGCCGCCGGCTCGCCGGGCGAGCCGGCTGGCCGGCGTCCCCCGGCGGCGGCGCCGCCCGCATCCACGACGGCCAGCACCGCACGGCCGGGGGGCGGATCCGCCCGCCCGGCACGGTCGGCGGCGTCCACGCGGGCCAGGACGGCACAGCCCGCGGGCGGCGCGTCGGCCGGACTCGCGGTGAGCGGGCCGACCCGTGCGGCGCATGCCGCCGCGGTGCCTGGGCCGA
>WNGH01002072.1_pt1 | contig 18912 bp, 16 predicted proteins | sample 5400631 | NCBI WGS metagenome assembly WNGH01 (sample SAMN13153373, study PRJNA577476) | soil metagenome | isolation source: 115 cm soil or saprolite under Garry oak tree replicate 1 | place: USA:California | collected 2016-06-15
TGGAATAGGTCCGCCATGTGGCCCCTCCCCGCAGCGCCAGCCACCGCATCAGGTCGACGCTCGCCTGAATTCCGACCTCCCCGACGTCCCGGCTTTCCGCCCCCGCCGCGTCGGTCGACAGTGATCCTCCCGCCGCGCGCGCCGCGAGCGTCAATCGGGAGCGGAATGTCACCGCCCCCTCGGCACCCAACAACAACCCCGTCGACTCCTCCGCGCCGTATCCGATGTCCACCTGATGGTCGAAGAGCGAAACCAGCCCGGTTCCCGACACGCTAGTCTGCCCCGTCCCGACGCTTGGCGCGAGCGAGAGCAAGAGAAGAACCTTGGAGGCGAGCCTGGCGCGACTGGCCTGGATCACGGGCCCACCCCTCCGGCCGGCTCGATCACGAGCGTGGTTTGGGCGATCTTCTCGGCGTTGCGGCGCGCGATCGCCGTGTTGGCTACGGCGCGCGTGGCGCGGCGCCGGTTGTTCTCCTCGATGTTCGCGGGGACGGCGCGCTCACGGCGGGTGCTGAGGAAGGCTGTGACGCCGGCGATCGCCGCCGTGCCGACCACCCCGATCGACAGCGCTCGTCCACTGCTCCCCAGGTCGCCGTTCGCGGCCACGCTTGAGATGACGACAGCGCTTGCGGCGACGCCCAGGCCCCTGAGGAGGTCCCGGCGGCCGTCGGACGGCCGAAACCGCTCGGGAAGCAGGTCGGCGGGGCCGAGATCGGGAACGGTGTCCTCGAGGGGCGGCGTCTCGTGTGTCAGGGTGAAATAGACCCGCGCCGAGTCGGAGCGGCTGAGCAGCTGGCTGCGGCCGACGACGGCCAGCTCGTACCGTCCCGGCGGAGCGAGACGCGCGTTCGGCAGGAGGCCGTCCCACGGCACCTCGCGCGGGCCGTCGTTGACACCGTCGAACAGCACCCACCCGGCCTGCCCATGGACGGGGCGGAGCTCCACTCGCAGGGCGGCCGCGTGGGTCGTCACGACCGTGAACGTGACGCGCTCCGTTCGGGGATCGACGCGGGCGTTGGCGACGGGCCGCGCCGCCACGGCGAACGTGAGGCGCCGTGCCTCGCGAAACAGCGCCAGCTGCGCCGGTGTGAATCGCTGCGCGTCCAGATCCGTAAAGGGGTCGCGTTCGATCGCGCTGCGGAAGTACAGCAGGGCGGAGTCGCGCGCCCCGGCCAGGGCGAGCGACGCGCCGAGGAAGGTAAAGGCCTGGACCCGCTGGTCCTTGGTGATCTCGTAGGGCCAGCTCGGGGACACGACCTGGCGCAACAGCGGGAGGGCGCGCTCGATCTCGAGCCGCTCGTACAGCTCCTGCGCCCGACGTAATGAGTCCGACGTTTCGCTCTGCGCGCGCAGGAGTTGGGGCGCCCCGACCAGCAGCATCACGCCCAGGGCGAGTCGTCTCATGGCTGCGGCTCGCGACCGCGTAGCGTGATTCGGCCCAACGAGAGCGTGCCGCCGACTTCGACCACGACGGTGGTGTCGAACGTGCCGTACCCCGGCGCCCGGACTTCGAGTTGCCTCGGGCCGGCCGCCAGCGGCAGGTCGAAGACGCTGCCCACGCCCACCTGACGGCCGTCGATCAGGATCTCGGCGCCGGGGGGACTGGTGAGCAGTCGGAGCTTTCCGGTGACCGGGCTGGCCGCTCGCGGCTGGGGCGTCGCCCGGATGCTGTCCGCACGGGGGGATTCAGGCGGGCCGTTCGCCTGCGCCGCCGGTGGCGGCGCCGGGCTCGGCGCCGGCCCGGCCGTAGCGTTGCTCCCGCGGCTCGCCAACCGCGCGAGGCCGAGTCCCAGCAGCAGCACCCCGGTGACCACCACGCCTGCCCACAGGGCCAGCCTGGGCTTGCGCGCCTTGGTCGGAGTGAGCAGAGCCGTGGGCAGGTCGGGAAGTGGCGAGAGGGGCCGCGTCGGCATCTTGGCGATCGAGGCCCCTTGCACGAGCTGGCTCAGGACCCGCTCGCTGTCGCGCCGGTCGGCTTCGGAGAACGGGATGGCCTCGAGCGCGGCGAGCATGTCGCGCGTGGTCCCGAACCGTGCCGCTGGGTCTTTCTGCAGCACCCGGTTTAGCGCCTCTGCGAGGACATCGGGCACGTCATCACGCGCCTGCCGGACGTCCGGCACCGGCGTGAAGAAGTGGTGGTGCATCATGCCGGCGATGGTGTCCGCCTGAAACGGCACCGACCCCGTCAGCAGCTGGAAGCCGACGATGCCTAAGGAGTACTGGTCGCTCTGCGGGCCCGCCCGCTTTCCGGAGCACTGCTCGGGACTCATAAACGGCGGCGTGCCGATCACCGTGCCGTCGGCAGTCAGGTTCACGTCCGAAGAACGCAGCGCGACCCCGAAGTCCGACACCATGACCCGTCCGTCCCGGTCGATCAGGATGTTCGCGCCCTTGATGTCGCGATGAACGATATGGCGGTCGTGGGCGTAAGCGAGCGCGCGGGTCGCGCCGCGCAGCACCTGCAGCGCCACGGGCACGGGCAGCGCGCCCTGGGTATCGAGGAGGAGGCCGAGCGAGCGTCCCTCGATGAACTTCATCGCGATGAAGAAGATCCCGCCCAGCTGCCCGATGCGGTAGACAGGGATGATGTTCGGATGATCGAGCTCGGCCACCATGCGCGCTTCGCGCTTGAATCGCTCGGCGGCCTTCACGCTGAAACCGAGCTCCGGCGGCAGCACCTTCAGGGCCACCGAGCGCCGCAGGCCGACCTCGGTCGCCTTGAAGATCACGCCCATCCCCCCGCGTGCCAGCTCGCGCTCGACGTCGTATTCGCCCGCGAGCACCATGCGGACGCGGTTGAGCAGTGCCTCGGGGTCGTCCGTCTCGATGAGGACGGTGGCCTCATGCGGGTCCGTCGCCTGGGTCCCGCAACTCGCGCAGAAGTGGGCACCCTCCGGGATCGCCGCGCCGCAACGGAAGCAGTTCACGGACAGGTAGGCAGCGGGGGCCCGCCCGTAACCCTGATCAAGTCCTGGGCGCTCGGCACCGTGTCCGTGACCATCGAGCTGACGAGGCCGATCGTGAGAAGCGCCTGCCCGATGCCGCAAGCGACGAGCGTGTCGCCGATCGGCGTGAGGGCGAGGACCGTGGGATCGGAGGACGTGAAGCGGAGGCGGGGGTTCGGCACGGGGACGCCATCGACTTCGACCGAAACGACGGGCGCGATGCGCGCGCCGACCGTTAGGTCGGTTGCACCGAGATAACTTACCACGACGCCGTTCAGCCCAACGGGGCGGAACACGTCGGCGAGGCCGCAGGCACCCGTCGCAAACCCGCTAAGAGCAGCGAGCGCAACGGGCGTGAGACATCGAAAGGGCCGCATCACCGCACCTGAGGGACGGAGGGCATCGGTAAAGATGCCGACTCTCTCAGCAAAGGTATCTCAGGACCACCGCGATCACGTCGTTCCAAAGGTGGGTGTTTCTGCACGGCGAGCAATACCCGGCTGGAGCGCGCGGGTTCACGGGCGCCTGGCTGGACCAGGCGCCCGCGCGATAACGACCTCTCACGGCGTCGGCCCGAGCAGCCGAATCTGACCCCGGATCTCGCCGCCGGGAAAGTCCCCCGGGCCGGTGTTGGTCCCGTCCACGCCGTCGTTCGTGTGGACGTTGACGTAGGCGCCCCCCGCGCTCATCGCGGCGATCAGGTCGGAGAACGGGTGGCCGGCGAGCGGACCAGTAAGATCGTCCACTGTGATCGTGCCGTGTGCCAGCACGCCGTCGGAGCGACCGCCGCCAGCAGCGACGGGGCCGAACAGGAATACAGTGACCGGCCCGGCGACGTCAGCGGCACCGAGGTGGATGTGCGACACGAAGACATTGGTGATGTTGGATGAGATCAGCCGGTACTCGAGCTGGGTGCCGTCGGGACTCAGCTGGAACTTCACCTCACCGACGGCTGGAGTCTCGCGCGCGGGCACTTCCGACGCGCCGGTGAGATGGGCGACGAAGTTCAGCGGCGCGGGAACGTCGGGCGCGGCACTCTGCGTCGCGACGAGCGCCGTGGGACGGCTCTGCTCCGTGGGAACGGCAGGCTCGCAGCTTGCAACCGCCGCGGCCGCGCTGAGCACGATACCGAGCATCGCATGACGAGCGCTAGGCATAAGAAGCCTCCTGCAGGGGTGTAACGGTTCATACTAGCCTCCGAGACCCCGCATGCAAGGGCGCGCGCGCGCCGCATCGTGCGGCTCCACGAAGAGTGAAGGACAAACGGAATGACGTCTGGGTGATGCGGCGTCTAGGACGACTTGCCGCGGCCCTGCGCCTTCATCTCGTACAGCAGCCGATCGGCCGCTCCGAGGAGCGTTTCCGCCGTCCCCCCATCCCGGGGGTAAACGGCCACGCCGACGCTCGCCCTGATGCGCGGCCGCTCGAAGTCGCCGGCGAGGCGCTCCAGGACGCGCTCCCCCACGCGCCGCGCCTCCGTCTCATCGGTCTCGGGGAGCACGACCGCGAACTCATCCCCACCGAAGCGGGCGGCGGTGTCCACGGCGCGGCAGGAGACGTGCAGCACCTCCGCCATCCGGCACAGGGCTCGGCTGCCGACGAGGTGCCCATGGCGGTCATTGATCCGCTTGAGGCCGTCCACGTCGAAGAAGAGCACCGCGAATGGCCGCTCGGTGCGCTGCGAGCGCCGGATCTCGGCCTCGAGGACCCCGATCAACTGCCGGTAGTTGGCGAGCCCGGTCAGGGCGTCGGTCACTGAGAGCAGCCGCAACCGCCTGGCCGTCCGACCGCGCTCCGCGACAACCGCCGCCAGAATCAGTGTCGTGACGGCAGTGACGCCCATGAATGCCTGCAGCAACACCAGCGATTCGTTCGGCGTGCCCCACACGAAGGGCCCGAGGCCCTGCAACGTCCCCCGGATCGCGATGACACAGAGCAGCACGAGGGCTGTCGCCGCCCCCCGCGCTCCGAACCGGAGTGCCGCCCACAAGAGGAATGGGATACACACGAACTCGAGCGGTGTGTTCCTGTACGCCTCGGGAAGCAGCCCGCCGAACACCAGCTCGCCGACGAGTACCAGGCAGGCGACCAGGAGTGAGGCCTCGAACAGCTGCGCGCGGCGCGGAGGCCAATGCGGTCCCGTGGCCCACAAGAGCACCACGGGAGCCACGACGAGGTCGCCGCCTGCGTCTCCCAGCCACCACGTCAGCCAGATGTCGCCGTAGTCCTGCCAGCGGGCGAACCCGCCCAGCGAGAGGCTTGTGACTCCGCAGGTCGCGGCCACGGTCGTGCTGACGAGGGCGGCGAGCAGCGCGAACTTGACGATATCGCCTGAGTGCTGGAGCGCCCGTTGGCCGTTGGCGAAACGATTGACCAGATACGCGGCCACCACCCCCTCGAGCGTGTTCCCGGCCCCGATGCCGATCGACGTGGCGAGCGACCCCGCCGTGGTGAGATTGACGAAAAAGGCGCCCGCGAAGATGGCCGGCCAGACCCGGACCCCCAGCAGCAGGAATGCCGCGAGGGCGATCCCCGTCGGGGGCCAGACGGTGGTGGCGCTGACGTGCACGAACGCGAGCCGGAGGCCGAGCTTGCCCGCGACGAAGTAGACCGCGGCGAGGGCGATGAAGAGCCCCACATCCTTCAGGATCGGCGACGCGGTCGGCCGGACCAGGCCAGGCCCGGGCGGAGCGCCGGGTCCCGGTGACGGCCGCGAGCGTGCCCGGTGTGGCTGTCCGGACGGCTCGGTCGCGACCGCGATGGAGTGCTTGCCGCTCATGGCTGGAAGCCCTAGGAGGGTCCCGACCAAGCATATACGCGCCCGGCCCCTCGGCGCGGGTGACGGCCGTCACATGACTTCGGGTTACACGTCCGGTACGGACCAGTCTTGGGCTGCCAGTCGAGTCGCTGCTCGGCGGTCACAGGTCCAGATCCCAGGTCTGCCCCACCAGGTCGTGACCGAAGCTGTGATGCGGCTCTTCGTGCACCAGACGGAAGCCGGTCTCTTCGTAGATGCGCCGGGCGGCATGCAGCACGTCGTTTGTCCACAGCGTGAGCTTGCGGTAGCCGACCTTGCGGGCGAAGCGCACGCATTCCTGCACGAGGCGCTTGCCGATGCCGAGCCCCCGCGCCCTGGGCTCGACGAGGAGCAGACGCAGCTTGGCAATCGCCTCCGATTGCTTGACGCAAAACACCGACCCCACGTTCTCCCCGTCCAGCTCCGCGATCCAGCAGCGCTCCCGCTCGCGGTCGTAGTGACGGATGAACTTGGCGACGATATCGGCGACCAGCGCTTCGAACTCCTCCCCCCAGCCGTATTCGCGGGCATACAGCGCGCCGTGGCGCTGTATGACCCAGCCCATGTCGCCCGCTCGATGGCGTCGCAGCACGCAGGGAGCAGCGTGCTCGGCCCCGGGGTCGAGCAGCCCTTCGATAGCGTGCATGGCCGCCACCAGGCGCTGCTGCTCCGGTTGCGCCAGCTGCCGCAACACGGCGCCGATGTCCTGGTGTGAGTCTCGGTTGAGCTTGGCGAAGGCCTGCCGGCCGCGCGGCGTCAGCGATAACAGGCTCTGCCGGGCGTCCGCCTGGGATGGCGTTCGATCGAGCAAGCCGCGCTGCTGGAAGCGGCGCAGGATGCGGCTCAGGTAGCCCGCATCCAGGCCCAATTCCCTGCCGAGCTCGGTCGCGGTGGTCGTCGCCTGATGGGCGAGCTCATAGAGCATGCGGGCTTCGGTGAGGGAGAAGGGGCTCCGCAGCAGGTGCTCGTGCAGCAGGCCGATCTGCTTCGTGTAGAAGCGGTTGAAGCGCCGCACGGCGGCTACGCGCTGGGGCAAGGCGGTCGCGGCCATCGCGGCCAAGCTTCGCTATATAGTTGACTTTGTCAAGTATTGCGAGCCGCTCAATCGGGCGAGCGGGCGAACAGAGTATCGAACAGGGCCGCGATGCGCCGGCGCAGGACGTCTGCGGCTCGCACGGGAGCTCCCTGCGGCGCGCTGACCACATCGAGGGCGCGTCGCACTGTGCCGCGCTGCGCGTCGATCACCTGGAGCTGGAACCGCACCGAGTCCCCCTCCCGGTAATAGGTCCCCCACACCACTGTGCCGGCGCCCGTCTGGGCGGCCAGCGCTCGCACGTCCGCGGCGTCGAGATGACCCGTGGCGGCGGACGGCACGACTTCCACTGCCGCGCTCTGCGCCAGCGCCTGTGTGATCCAGTCGGCGGCGATGTGCCCGAGCGGTGCGAGCTGGGCATCGCCGGAGAGGTCCTCGAACCCGGCGACGACCACGCGCCTGGGATCGAGCGCCGGCCGTCGCTGCACCAGCGGCATCACGCCGAGCGCGCCGAGCACGATGACCGCCCCGCCTCCGACGAGCGCCGCCGTCCGGCTGATCCGCGGCAACCGCAGTCCCCGCGTCGACCGGCCGCCCCCCAGGTCCCGCAGAGCGGTGATCAGGTCCTCGGCGCTGGCGAAGCGCTCGGCGGCCGACGAGGCGAGCGCCCGTGACATCACGTCCCTCATGCGTCGCGCCGTGCGAGTGCTCACGCCCCGGCGACGCAGGACGGACTCGATCGTGGCCGGCGCGGGCGCGGACTGCCCGGCGAGGTCCAGGAGTGGCGGCTGGCCCACCAGCATCTCGTACAGCACGCACGCCAAGCTGTACAGGTCGGTGCGGGCGTCGATCGCGCGGCTGCCCATCAGTTGCTCGGGGCTCATGTATGCGAGCGACCCGACCGGCTGACCCGCGGCGGTCAGCGTCTGCCCGGCGGCCGCGCCGGCCGCACTGATCGCCCGCGCGATCCCGAAGTCCGCGACGAAGGCCTGGTCCCCGGACAGGAGGATGTTCTCCGGCTTGACGTCGCGGTGGACCACGCCGTGGCTGTGCGCGTAACCCAGTGCATCGGCCACCTGGAAGGTGATGTGCAACGCGTCTTCCAGCGGCAGCGTCTGTTCCCGCGCGAGGCGGACGCGCAGCGACTCGCCCGCGATGTAAGGCATGATGTAATAGCAGAGCCCGTCCGGTCCGTCCGGCACAAAGAGGCATTCGTCTGCCGCGAGAATCGGCACGATATGCGGGTGGCTGAGCTTCGAGGTAAGCTCCACTTCGCGGATGAAGCGCTCGCGGAAGGTGGGGTTGCTCAGCTCGGGGGCCATCACCTTGACCGCCACCGCGCGGGGGGGGTGGCGTTCGTGAGCCAGATACACGCGGGCCATCCCCCCCGCCCCGATCTCGCGCTCCACCGTGTAGTGGGGAGCCAAGCCTTCGCGCAGGGCCGCCAAGACATCAATCATCACGGCCGGTCATTCCACTTCTCGAGTGGGTAGCCTGCCTCGTGCCAGGCGCGGATGCCGCCGAGCAGCACGGTTACCAGGCCCTCGTCGTAGCCTCCTGCAATCAGCGTTCGCGCCGCCCGGGCGCTTGAGCCCTCATCCTGTCACGCACAGTACAAGATGAGGACTCGATCGGGTGGTACGGCGTCCGCCGGCACCTGGCCCTGAGTCGCCTGGATAACCGCGAGCGGCAGCGAGACGGCTCCCGCGGCGTGGGTGTTGTCATACAGGCGGCGATCCCGCACGTCTACAAGCACGCCGCGCCCCGCGTCCAGCAGCGCATGTGCCTCGGAGACCGAGATACGCCGGACCTCGTTGGTGTCTTCGCTCATAGACCACGTAACCGTGGAGGCCCGGAAAAGGTTCGACGGGGGGTGCGCCGTCAAGGGGTGATCCGGGAACCTTGAGACGCCACAGTTCATTACTGCACTATCTAGTTCGGAGCTCACCAGCATCTGCCAGGAGGTCGTTCGTATGAAGCGCTGGATCAAACCCGCGACATGGGCCACGGCGGGCGTCGTTACCCTGCTCCTTGCCGGCGCCCTGGCGGCGCGGCGACAGCCCCCGACCCCCCCTGCTCCGCCTCCACCCGAAGTGGCGGTGCTCACCGTGTCCCCGGAGACCGTGTCCGCACGCTACGAGTACGTGGGGCAGGCGCAGGCGTCTCGCAGCGTGGAGGTCCGATCGCAGGTCACCGGGGTCATCGTGGCCCGGCCGTACGTCGAAGGCACGGACGTCGCGGCAGGTACGCTGCTGTTCCAGATCGACCCGACGACGTACCAGGCCGCCTATCGCAGCGCCGACGCCCGGCTCGCGAACGCGGAGCGCAACCTCTCCCGCCTGAAGCCGCTCCTCGCCGCGCGTGCGGTCGCGCAGAAGGACGTCGACGACGCCCAGCAGGCGTTGGATCAGGCGCAGGCGGCAGTGGATCAAACCAAGAAGGACTACGACGATACGTTCGTCCGCGCCCAGATCTCGGGGCGTGCCGGGCGGGCCCTGCTCGAGCTGGGGGCGCGAGTGACCGGCCCCGGCGATCTCCTCACGACGGTGGAGCAGGTCGACCCCGTCTACGTGAACTTCAGCCCGTCCGATCAGGATCTCCTGCAGTGGCGCCGGGACATCGCGGCCGGTCGGCTCCTCATGCCGCGGGGCGCGCTCACCGTCCAGGTCACGCTGGCCGACGGCAGCGTCTTTCCCGGGAGCGGCGAGCTCAACTTCGCCGACCTCGCCCTGCAACCGATGACGGGCACGCAACAGCTCCGCGCGCAGCTGCGGAATCCGCAGCATGTCCTGCTCCCCGGGCAGTTCGTCCGGGTGCGGCTGCTGGGCCTGAAGCGCCCGGACGCGATCCTCGTGCCGCAGCGTGCCGTGCAGCAGGGCCTGGGCGGCGCGTTCGTGTACGTGGTGAACGACAGCAGCACGGTGGTCGCCCGCAACGTGACGGCGGCGGCGTGGGACGGTGGATCGTGGCTGATCGATGAAGGGTTGCGGCGGGGCGAGCGGGTCATCGTGGACGGCGTCCAGAAGGCGGCCCCCGGGCAGCCGGTGAAGGCCGTGGCCTACCGGGCGGCGGTGGACACGACCGGAGCGGCGCCGCGCGAGAGCACGCAGATCGCCCCGCCGGCCGCACCGCTCAAGACGCGGAGCCGCCCGTGAGCGACGCTCCGCAGATCCGCAACGTCTTCATCCGACGCCCGATCTTCTCGGGTGTGATCTCGATCGTGATCGTGCTGCTCGGGCTGTTCTCGCTCACCAGGCTTCCGGTGGAGAGCTACCCGTCCCTCACGCCGCCGGAGATTCAGGTGCAGGCGGTGTACCCGGGCGCGACGGCACAGGACGTCGCCGCCGCCGTCGCCGCGCCGATCGAGCAGCAGCTCTCGGGGCTCGAAGGACTGCTCTACTTCAAGTCGTCGAACTCGAGCGACGGCGTGATGAACCTGTCGGCCTACTTCGACGTGTCGCGCAATCCGGACCTCGCGGCGGTGGACGTGCAGAACCAGATCGCGCTGGCGGAGCCGCAGCTGCCGCAGGAGGTGGTACGCAACGGGATCACCGTGCGCAAGCGCCAGACCGCGTTCCTCGTCGTGCTCGCGCTCACCTCCGACGACCCGCGCTACGACGCCGAGTACCTCAGCAACTACGCGAAGATCTACATCGACGACGAGCTCAAGCGCCTGCCCGGCGTCGGGGACGCGAGCACGTTCGGTCAGCTCGAGTTCTCGATGCTGCTGAGCCTCGACCCCGACCGGATGGCGCAGCTCGGCTTGACGGTGTCGGACGTCGCCGACGCCGTGCGAGAGCAGAACACCACCAACCCGGCCGGGCGCATCGGGCGCGAGCCCGCGCCGCCGGGAACGCAGCTCACGATTCCCGTGATCACGACCGGCCGGCTGCAGGACGCGGCCGACTTCGAGCGCATCATCGTGCGCGGCCGGCCCGACGGGTCGCTCGTCCGGATCTCGGACATCGGGGAGGCGCGGCTCGGGGCCCGCAACTACGACCTCGCCGGGCGGTTCGACGGCACGCCCACGGCGTTGACCCCCGTGTTCCTGCGGCCCGGCGCGAACGCCCTGCAAGTCAAGCAGGCGGTCGTAGCCCGTATGGGCGAGCTCGCCAAGAGCTTCCCCGCAGGGGTGCGCTGGTCGATCGCGTTCGATACCACGCCCTACGTCACCGCCTCGATCCACGAAGTCGTGAAGACCCTGTTTGAAGCGCTGCTGCTCGTGACCCTCGTCGTGTTCGTGTTCCTGCAGAGCTGGCGGGCGACGCTGATCCCCGTGCTGGCCGTGCCCGTGTCGGTCATCGGCGCCTTCTTCGGGATGCAGGTGCTCGGCTTCTCGGTCAATCTGCTCACGCTATTCGGGCTGGTGCTCGCAATCGGCATCGTAGTGGACGACGCGATCGTCGTGATCGAGAACGTCGAGCGGATCATGGCCCAGGAGCGGGTGCCACCGGCGGTGGCCGCGGACCGCGCCATGCGCCAGGTGAGCCGGGCGCTGATCGCCATCGTGCTCGTGCTGTGCTCCGTGTTCGTGCCGGTCGCATTCTTGGGGGGCATCACCGGCCTCATGTACAAACAGTTCGCGATCACCATCGCGGTCTCGGTGGTGCTGTCGGGGATCGTCGCGCTGACGCTGACGCCGGCGCTGTGCGCCGTGCTGCTGCGGCCCGTGCCGGAGGGAGAGCCGGGCGCGACGCAAGGGGGCGTCGTCGGCCGCCTCTTCAGCGGGTTCTTCTCCCGCTTCAATCGCTGGTTCCGGGCGGTCACCGAGCGCTACCTCGGCGCCGCCGGCCGGGTGATCGATCGCCCCCGCACCTTCTTCGCCGCGTTCGGGGTGGTCGTCGCCTTGCTGGTCGTCCTCGTGCGGTCGGTGCCGACCGGGTTCCTTCCCACCGAGGACAAGGGCTACTTCGGCATGCTGATCGAGCTGCCCGACAACGCCTCGCGCCAGCGCACGGAGGCGGTGGTGCGCCAGGTCGAGGGCTTCTTGAAGCAGCAGCCGGCCATCAATCACGTCGTCTCGCTCGTGGGGCTGAACTTCATCCAGAGCGCGAATCAGACGAACGCGGCGATCATGTTCGTCATGCTCAAGCCGTGGGAGGAGCGGAGCGCCCAAAAGGACCAGCTGCCCGCGGTGCTGGGCGCCGTCAACGGCCACCTCTTCCAGCTCAAGGAGACGCGCGGCTTCGCGTTCAACCTCCCGGAGATCATCGGGCTGGGGACGACCGCCGGCCTCGAGATGAACCTCCAGGATCGGGGCGTGAACGACGTGACGCGGTTCGCGGGACTGACCGGTGCGTTCGCGGGAGACGCCAACGCGTTGCCGGACGTGCGGGGCGTGTACCCGACGATCCGGGTCAACACGCCACAGCTCTTCGTCCAGGTGGACCGCGAGAAGGTGAAGGCGCTGGGGCTTTCCCTCACGGACCTGTTCCAGACGCTGCAGGCGTCCCTGTCGACGCTGTATATCAACGACTTCAACCGCTACGGGAAGACGTATCGGGTGCAGGCGGAGGCGCAGCCGCAGTTCCGCCAGACCCCCGAGGACGTCGGGCGTCTGTACGTGCGCGGCCCGAACCAGCAGATGGTACCTGTCTCGGCGCTCACGCGCACGGAGTTCCGCGCCGGGCCGAGCGTCATCACCCGGTTCAACGGGTTCACGTCGGCGCTGGTCGTGGGGAGCCCGGCGCCCGGTCGGAGCTCCGGGCAGATGCTCGCCGCGGTGGAGCGGCTCGCCCAGGACAAGTACGCCGCGCAGGGCGTGGGCTACGCCTTCAGCGGGCAGTCCTACCAGGAGCGCGTGTCCGGCGGTCAGGGCGGCCTGGTGTTCGGCCTCGGCCTGGTGATGGTATTCCTGGTGCTCGCCGCGCAATACGAGAGCTGGTCGATTCCCTTCGCCGTGCTGCTCGGGGTGCCGTTCGGCACGCTCGGCGCGCTGCTGGGCGTGTGGCTGCGCGGGATGCCGAACGACGTGTACGTGCAGATCGGCCTCATCGTGGTCGTCGGCCTCGCGGCGAAGAACGCGATTCTGATCGTCGAGTTCGCCAACGAGCTGCGCGCCCAAGGGCGGTCCATCCGCGATGCGGCCCTCGAGGCCGGCCGGGAGCGGCTGCGGCCGATCCTGATGACCTCGTTCGCATTCATTCTGGGCGTCCTCCCGCTGCTCACGTCGAGCGGCGCCGGCGCCGCGAGCCGCCACTCGATCGGCACCGGGGTCTTTTTCGGGATGCTCGTGGCCACGACGATCGGGGTGTTCTTCATTCCCATGTTCTTCGCGTCGATCCGGAGCGTGAGCGAGCGCGGCCTGGTGCGCGGCCGCGCGACTGCGGGCGTCCGGCAGGCGACTCCCGTCGCCGTGGAGGGCGACTGACATGCGACGCATGATACCGCTCGCCCTCGTCGCGCTGAGCGCGGCCTGTGCCGTGGGCCCGGGGTATCGCCGGCCCGCCCTGGCGCTGCCGGACGGCTGGCGACCCGCCGGTGCGTCCGCGGACTCGCTGCGACCGTTCTTCGATTCGCTGCGCACGAGCCGCGATGCGCTGCGGCCACCCGGCGCCGACACCAGCGCCGCGCTCCAGTGGCTCGATCTGGTCCAGGACTCCGTGCTGCGGCAGCTGGTCGACACCGGCCTGCGGGAGAACCGCGACGTCCGCACCGCGCTGGCCGCCAGCGACGAGTTCCGTGCGCAATACCGCGCCGCGCGGGGTGGACTCCTGCCCGAGCTCACCGCCACCGGTGAGGCGGGGCGGAATCGCCTCGTGTTCGGCGCCTTCGGGGCGCAGACGTTCGACGTCTACCGGGCGACCGCCGACTTGAGCTGGGAGCTCGATCTGTTGGGCCGGATCCGCCGCGGCACGCAGGCCGCCCGCGCCGACCTCACCGTTCGGGAGGAGGACCGGCGCGCGCTCGAATTGTCGCTCATCGGCGAGGTGGCGACGGCGTACTTCGACCTGCGCGCGTCCGACCTCAACCTCGCGATCGCGCGCCGCACCCTCGACTCGCGCCAGGAAACGCTGCGACTGGCGCGCCAGCGCCTCGAGCAGGGATTGATCTCAGAGCTCGACGTGCGGCAGTTCGAGGCGGAGGTCGCGAGCCCGGCGGCGAGCGTCGCCGACTTCCAGCGCGAGGTCGCCCAACAGGAGAACGCGCTGAGCGTGCTCATCGGCCATACCCCGGGGCGCATCGCGAGGGGCCGCTCGCTGACCGACATGGCGGCGCTGATCCCGATCCCCGCCGGCGTGCCCTCCGCCTTGCTCGCGGCCCGGCCGGACGTGCGGAGTGCCGAGGCGAGCCTGCGTGCCGCCACCGCGCGGATCGGCGTAGCGGAGGCGGCGCGGCTCCCGACCTTCATGATCACGGGCCAGTACGGCACCCAGAGCGCCGACTTGTCGAAGTGGTTCGCGTCGGGAACGAACATCTGGCAGACGTTCGTGGGCGTCTCGATCCCGCTCTTCACGGAGGGGCGGCCGGGGGGCGAGCAGGTCAACGTCGCGCGGGCACGCGCCGAGCAGGCGCGCTCGCAATACGAGCAGACCGTGCTGGTGGCGGTGCGCGAGGTAGAGGATGCGCTCGTCGGGCTGCGCACGGCCCAGGACCGGGCCGCCGCCCAGCAGGGCCAGGTGGTCGCCTTGCGGCGGGCGCTGGAGCTGGCGAACATGCGCTACCAGAACGGCGTGTCGAGCTACCTCGAAGTGCTCGACGCGCAACGCGGCCTCTTCAGCGCGGAGCTGTCGCTCACCCAGGCGGAGCGGGACCGGCTCGTCGCCGCCGTGCAGCTGTACAAGGCGGTGGGCGCCGGCTGGCCCAGGTCAACGTGAGAGCACGCGGGCTGATGCAACCCCAGAGCGAAAGGTGATACCATGCGCTACGTCGCCGTCGTCGGCCGGCTCCTGTACTCGGCCATCTTCCTGCTCAGCGGCCCTGGCCACTTCACCGCGCAGTACGCCGGCTATGCGGCGCAGGCGGGCGTGCCCGCGGCGAGCGCGCTCGTCCCTCTCGCCGGCGTGATCGCACTGGCGGGGGCGCTGAGCGTGTTGCTCGGGTACCGCGCCAAGATCGGCGCGTGGCTGCTGGTGGTGTTTCTCATCCCCGTCACGCTGGCGATGCACAACTTCTGGGCGGTGAAGGACCCGATGATGGCGCAGATGCAGCAGGCCCATTTCATGAAGAACGTGGGGCTGCTGGGCGCCGCGCTCCTCATTGCGTACTTCGGCGCGGGGCCGCTGAGCCTCGACTCGCGGCAGGCTCGTGCGACGCCGGTCGGGGACTAGATCGTTGCCGTCGCCTGGGACGAGGGATGCAGCTGTGAGCAAGCCCGCGCGCAGACGAGCGCGCCGCCCAGCGGCCGCCGAGCCTCTGGTGTTCTCCCTCCTGGGCACCGCCGGCGCAGTCGCCGCAAGGCTCGATGCCGCCGTGCGGCCGCTCGGGCTGTCGCTCGCCAAGGCGGGCGTGCTCAGGTTACTGGCCGAGGCACAGCAGCCGCTCCCGCTGCACGAGCTGGCGGAGCACGAGGGCTGCGTGCGATCCAACATCACCCAACTGGTCGACCGGCTCGAGAAGGAGGGGCTGGTGCGCCGGCGCGGCGACGCGACCGACCACCGCAGCGTGCGGGCCGTGCTCACCCCGGCCGGCCGGCAGGCCTACGCCAAAGCAATGCGCGCGCTCGCGCAGGAGCAGCGCGCGATCTTGAGCACGCTCGGCGCGGAGGACGCGAAGCGACTGCGGAGCGCGTTGCAGGCGCTGGCGGGCTGAGCGCCGCAGCAGACGCCACTCGCGCGTCGCGCGGGTAGCGCGCCCGCGCGCCGGGCTGCATACTTGCCCGATGCTCGCCGATCCCGTCAGTCGCCGCGCCTTCCTCGCCGCCTCGACCACGGCGTTCGCCGCTGCGTGGCTCGCCGCCGACCCGGCCGAAATCCGCGCCGCGCTCGAGCATGCCGCCCGCGCCACCCGGTCAACCAACCCGCTCCCGTGGGACGTGCTCACGCCGGAGCAGGCCGCGGACCTCGACGCCATCGCCGCGCAGATCTTTCCCACGGACGACACGCCGGGCGCACGTGAGGCCCGCGTCGTCAACTTCATGGACCGCTCGCTCGCCACCTGGGCCGCGCAGCAGCGCGAGCCGCTCATCCACGGGCTGGACGAGCTGAACGGCGAGGTGGAGCGACGCTGGCCGGGCACCAAGCGATTCGCCAACCTCGCGCCGGAGCATCAGCTCGAACTGCTCGGCTCCCAGGAGCAGACCCCCTTCTTCCAGCAGATGCGCTTCGCCACGCTCGTGGGGATGTTCTCGCTGCCCTCGTACGGCGGCAACGCCGACAAGGCGGGCTGGCGGGTGATCGGTTTCGAGGACCGATACGCGTGGCAACCGCCGTTCGGCGACTACGACGCCGAGGCGGCGCGCGGCGGCCGGTAGCGATGCGACCCGCACGCCCGGCGGTCCGCTTCCACCCCAGCCGCACGGTGGACTTCGTGGTGGTTGGCTCCGGCGCGGCGGGCGGGATCATCGCCAAGGAGCTCGCGACCGCCGGCCTCACGGTGGTCGTGCTCGAACAGGGGCCCCGCGTCGAGCCGCCACAGTTCGAGCACGATGAGATCAAGACGCTGTTTCAGGGCGCCCTCCAAATCAACCCGACCGGGTTCACGTTCCGCAGGAGCGAGTCCGAGGCGGCGAAGCCGGGGCAGATACAGCTTCTCTACCACCGCCTCGTAGGCGGCGGGAGCGTCATGTTCACCGCCAACTACTGGCGCTTCCGCGAGATCGACTTCATCGAGAAAAGCCGCCTCGGCGCGATCTCCGGCACGGGCCTCGAAGACTGGCCGATCACCTACCGCGACCTCGAGCCCTACTACACCAAGGCCGAGTGGGAGCTGGGCATCTCCGGCGAGCCCGGGCCGTTCGACCCGCCGCGCACGCGCCCCTATCCCCTGCCGCCCCTCCCCGTGAAGTCGTCGGGCGTGCTGTTCGAACGCGGCGCGCGCGCCCTGGGCCTGCACCCGCAGCCCGCGCCCCTCGCCATTCTCTCCCAGCCGTTTCACGGCCGGCCGGCGTGCCAGCACTGCGGCTACTGTCTCGGCTTCGGCTGCGAGTTCCGCGCCAAGTCGTCCACACTGTACACCGTCATCCCGATGGCCGAAGCGACCGGGCGGTGCGAGGTGCGGCCCAACAGCTACGTACGGAGGATCGAGGTCGACAAGCGGGGCCGGGTGACCGGCGCGACGTACTTCGACGAGAACAAGAAGGAGCAGTTCCAGCGCGCCCGGGCCGTCGTGCTGTGCTGCAACGGCTCGGAGACGCCGCGGCTGCTCCTCTTGTCGGCGTCGAGCCGCTTCCCGCGCGGCCTGGCGAACTCGAGCGGCGTCGTGGGCAAGTACCTGATGTTCAACGGCTACTCGAGCGCGAGCGGCGTGTTCGAGCGCCCGCTGAACGAGTTCAAGAGCGTGACGGCGACGCGGGTGCTGTACGATTTCTATGAGAGCGACCCCAAGCGGGGCTTCTACGGCGGCGGCGCGCCCGACGCGCGCTCCTTCGCCTACCCGACGATCTTCGCCTTGGGGGGTCTGCCGCACGACGCGCCCTCGTGGGGCGCGGGATACAAGCGCATCCTGCGGGACTATTACACGCGCACCATGAACGTGGACGGTCACTCCACGTCGCTGCCGCTCGAGACCAACAGCATCTCGCTCGACCCCGAGATGAAGGACCCGTGGGGGCTGCCTGCCATGCGGGTCACGTACCGGGACCACCCTGACGACCTGGCGATGATGCGCTTCCTGCAGGACCGGGCGATCGAGATTCTCGAGGCCGCGGGCGCCCGGCGGACCTGGCGGCAGCCGGTGCAGGAGACGACGCTCGCGGCCCACCTCCTGGGCACGTGCCGCATGGGCGACGACCCGCGGGCCTCGGTCGTCGACCGCTACCACCGCGCGCACGACGTGCGGAACCTCTTCATCTGCGACGGCTCGAGCCTCGTCACGGGCGGCCGGGGCCAGCCCACCGCGACGATTCAGGCCCTGGCCTACCGCGCCGGCGAGCACATCGCCCAGTCCGCGCGGCGCGGCGAGATCTGAGCCAGCGCGGGCTGATGCCTAGCGATGCCCGCATCCTGGTGATCGACGATGACGCGACGCTCCGGAGCGCCGTGCGGCGAATCCTGGAGCGCGCCGGGTACGACGTCCTGGAGGCGGGCGACGGTGATGCCGGCTTGCGGCTGCACCAGGAGCAAGGCGCCGACGTCGTGATCGTGGACATCTTCATGCCCGAGCGGGACGGACTCGAGCTGATCCGGGATTTGCGAGCCACCTCGCCGCAGGCGAAGATCATCGCCATGTCCGGCGGCGGCCGCAGCGGCAAGATCGACTTGCTGAAAGACGCCGCGGTGTTCGGCGCTGCGCGCACGCTGTGGAAGCCGTTTGAAATGACCGAGCTGCTCGCGCTGGTGCGCGAGCTGCTGCAGCAAGATCCGGCCCGTTAGACCGGTCGGCGCGCGGCCGCTTCGCGCTGCATCAGCACGACGCCGGCGACGAACAGGAGCAACATCGTCCATACCACGACGCTGTACCCCCCGAGGTAGTAGTACGCGTTCCTGCCGATGAGGTCTCTGCCACTCAGGCCGCTGACCCCGATCAAGCCCCACAGGCCGATCAAGGTGACCCGCAGCGGCGCGGGCAGAACCACCGGCCGGAGCAGCAGGAACGTGTAAAACACGAACAGCAGGGTCACGAGGTGGGCCTTCCAGGTGATGGGCGACAGCAGGTGGCTGGTCAGGAACACCGTGCTGAACTCGAGCGGCGACGAGGCGACGCCACGGGCTCGCAGGAGACCGAGGTTGCCGAGGAAGAGGAGCAGCAGGAACGCGGCGCCGGCCTTATAGGTCAGAGCGGCGGCACCCTCGGATGCGGGAACGTAGTCGTATTGCAAGTGCTCGGGAGTCTCTGCCGGTCGCATCATCCGGTAGACCAGTGCGCCCAGATTCTGGACTCTCTGATCCGTCAACACCTGCCCGTGCTGGAATCCTTCCAGGAACGAGTGGTAGTACTCGGCCAGCTCAGCGGCGCCGGTGGCGGGCCCGCGCATGAGGAGCGGCCCCACGACGCAGGCGATCGCCAGGGGTGGCACCGCCAACACGGCGCGACGCCGC
>WNGH01003880.1_pt1 | contig 18903 bp, 21 predicted proteins | sample 5400631 | NCBI WGS metagenome assembly WNGH01 (sample SAMN13153373, study PRJNA577476) | soil metagenome | isolation source: 115 cm soil or saprolite under Garry oak tree replicate 1 | place: USA:California | collected 2016-06-15
GTGGCAACGACGTGTTCGTGCACATCAGCGCCGTAGAGCGCGCCGGACTTGGAACACTGCGTGAAGGCCAGAAGATCAGCTACGAGATCGTGGCGGATCGTCGCTCTGGCAAGTCTTCGGCCGACAATCTGCGCGCCGCCGGCTAAGGGATTTCTCCGGCTCAGCCGAGAAGTTCGATCCGAAACAAAGTGAAAGGCCGCGCTGACCGCGCGGCCTTTTATTTTTTCAAAAGCAAACTTCAAGGCGTCTGATTTTTTCAGGACGTCGGACAAGTGGCGGGGTTCGGAGTCGTGGGGTAAAAGACGCATGTGGACAGGCGTGGGCGCATGTAAGACACGTCACTCAGAGACACGCCCGCCGTTGCCATGACATAGCCGACGGCCGGTACGTAGACATAACTGGTTTCGGCGAAAATCAGATACTGACTGGGGAGTATGTTGTTGGTGGCGTCTCTGGCAATCAGATTGGCCGGTACAGGGACAGTCGAACCGGGCAGTCGCAGTCGAACCACATCCCCCTTGCTCCATTGCGCCCGGCCGAGGCCCGTTGCAGGGTCGATATATATTTCGGTGATGGTGGCCTTGAGCACGGTCGTGGAATAGGGCGTTATCACCGCCCTGGCGATCGTGAAGAAGTTGTCGAATTCCGTGTCAGGGACTTCCTTATATCGCGCCGCCAGGTCGGCAAGCTCTTCGGCCGCCATCGAGATCTTGCGCTTGACCGCCACCGCCGATGAAAATTCAACCACCCCGAAAAACATGGTCAGCATCACCGGCACGATTACCGCAAACTCGATTGCCGCGTTGCCGCGCTTGTCGCGGCCCAGCCTCGCGGCCGACCGTCGCAGAGCAACCAGCCATCCTGACAGTGCGAGTTTCATGAGCTTCACCGTCATTGGGGGCGAAACGCTGCCGTCGCAGCCAACAGCCGGCTGCTGCTGGTGCTGCCACGACCGACATTCGCGATGTTGTAGCCAAGTCCGGTGACAAACAGTGGCCAGGGATAGAACGCACGGACAACCATGGTGTAGTTGGGCAGCGGATCCTGCCAGACGCAATTGGGGACATAGTTTCCGCCGCTGTCGATCGGATCGTTGAGGGTGATTACGGTGCCCGGCGCGTAGCGCCTCACGTCAAGACAGAGGTCAAGGCTGTCGCACGGAAACAGCGCGCCGACGCGGTTGCAGAAATCCTGCTTGAACTGCGCCTGATTCACGTTCTGACTTATGTAGAGAAGCCGCCCGCTGTCCTGGACGCCGGTCTCGAGCACCTGGCCCGCGAAGAACACCATTGCCGATTCGATGATCGCAAACAGCAGCGCAAAGAACACCGGCGCGACCAGGGCGAATTCGACGGCGGCCGAACCGCGGCGATTGCGGCGAAATCGGCGCAACGCATTTCTGACGGAGGCGGTTGAAAGCATCGAGAACTTCCCCAGGCGGCAGCGAATATCCACCCGCAAGAAACTACCCGAAAGTGATTGTTGAAGTGTTCCGTGAAATCGAAGCAGAGTGGCCCGTTCTGTTAACCGGCCGCTAACCATTTTCCGGGCGGCCGCGTGCGAACCGGGATCGATTGGCGGGCGGGACAAGGAGCGTGGACGGCGACGCGGGAGCGGCCCGAGAATTTTGAAGAAATCGCCTGAAAGGACCGGTCAGTTCGCCGATTTGCCTGCCGCGGCGGCGCCGCCACTGGCCTGACTGTTAAGAGCGCCGGCCTGATCGCTCGCAGCCCTGAAGAAGGCTTCACCATCGCCAAGCGTAACCCGCCGCTGGCAAACCGGCATGCAGCTATACGACTCGCGTTCGACGCCGCGATAGATCGTGACAACCTGGTCGGTGGGGCCTTCGACCTGAATGATGCGGTCCATCAGGATCTCGCCGGCACGGTTTCGACCTGAATGATGCGGTCCATCAGGATCTCGCCGGCACGGTCCATGGCAATGAAATTGGTCGCGCCGTAGCCTTTGCCGGTGACGACGACGATCCCGCCGTTCTGCAGGGTTACGTCTGCAATCAGCGGGTTTCCGACAACCAGGGTCGAAATCCGGCCGGGGAGTTTGACAAGCTTGGCCTGATCGACATTGACCACGATGGTGTCAGCCGCGAGCTCGGCGACCGCGGCCACCGGGCACAAAAGAATTCCAAGCGCTAACGCCGGGATTCCGAAAGACGCGCGCATGCGAGTGCGCAGGGAGCTGAACGACATACTATACCCCGGGGCGTTGACAGGCCGGCTGGAGCGATACGCAGCGGAACCGGCGCCCGACACGGCAAATCTGACCGCAATTAGTGAACGAAGTGCAAACGGAGCCGAGAAACCCGCCACCGTCAGCCTAATTCCGGAACGGATAGGCCAATTGCCCGCCAATCTCGGCAGGAATCGGCTCGCCATCGACGCCATAATGATCGGGCAGCTCCTTTTCCGGCATCCGGTAGGTCCCGAAAAGAATATCCCAGAGCGGAAACGTTCCGGCGAAGTTGGTATTGCCGCCCTCTGCGAGCGACGTGTGATGCCAACGGTGGAACACGGGCGTTGCAAGCACGTATTTGAACGGACCCAGCGTCCAGCTCAGATTGGCGTGAACGAACGCCGAGTGAAACATGTTGAACGGCGCGACCCAGAGCATGACGTTCGGCGAAATACCCGCCAGCAGCAATGTCACGTCGACCAGGATGGTTCCCAGAAACAGGTTCACCGGGTGGAAGCGTGCCGCCGAAATCCAGTCCAGATCTTCGGACGAATGATGGATCGCATGATATTTCCAGAAGCCGCCGCGGTGAAACATGCGGTGCAGCCAGTACAGCATGAAGTCCGACAGAACCAGGAACAACACCGCCTGGAGCCATAGCGGCAACTCGGACAGCGGGCCATGCCCGTTGTCGTAAAAGGCAATCAGGTCGTCGGCGTCATAAATTTTGAAGAATACGCCGGCGCCGAGCACCAGCAGCCCGATCCGCAGCACGCGCCCGAACAGTGGAACGAAAAACCAGTAGCAGATGTCGGTGACAAGCTCGCGCTTGCGCCACCAGGGCGTTCCGGGATTGCAGGCCCAGAAATGGGTCAGCACGGAGAACACCAGAGCCAGCGCGATCGTGACGGGCACCACCTTGACGATCGTCTGGCCAAACATCTCGACGACTTCCAGGGGTAGATTGGACATGTCCGCCTCATCTGATCAGGAGCTTCAAGGATTACCTGCCCAAGTTTAAGGAGCCATGAAGCCGAGGCGGCCGGCGTGCGCCGCGCCCACTATATTAATAGTATTCCCGAACTATAGAGAGATCGAAGCCAGTATGCATTTTTATGGATTGCTTTAATTCCAAATTTACTCTGCTCAAGAAGAGCCAACTGAACGGATGTTTACGCAGGCGAATTAACCGCGCTGCAATTCTCCGATCTTAGGGTTGGCTATGGTCACGGTGCTGAGAACGCCGGCGAGACCAAACGTTAGTTGATCAGCCACGTGTACATATGGAGTTACTCATGAAGAACCTGATTTCGCGTTTCGTGAAGGACGAGTCCGGCGCCACCGCGATCGAATACGGCCTGATTGCCGCCGGCATTTCGCTCGCGATCATCGCTGTCGTCAACGGCCTCGGCACCAACCTGAACAAAAAGTTCACCGACATCAACAGCTCGCTGAAGTAAGCGACTGTTGCAGGCAAGCAGCAAAGGCCTCGGGTCACCCCGAGGCCTTTGTTGTCTGCGCGGATGGTGATGGTGTAAACATGCGTAAGCCCGCTGCCGCCTCTGTCGCGGCGAGAAAAGCGTCTCCGCCGGCCGGCAGCAGTGACGCTGCGCCCGTGGAAGTGGTCTGTATGGCGCTGGTGCTGGCGCTTTTCGTTCTCGCCTTCCGGATCGCAATGGTCTGGTGACCGGCGCAACGTTTCCCGATTGTTCACCTCTCGCCGCTAGACTTGGGGCGATGCTCCGACCTCGCGCTCGCACGGGCTACCTGAACCCATGATCCTCGATATAGCCCGCCTCATGCTGTTTCCTGCCCTGATGGCGTTCGCGGCGGCGAGCGATCTTCTTACCATGACGATTTCGAACCGGGTATCGCTGGCGCTGGCGGCGGGCTTTTTGGCTCTCGCCCTGCTGAGCGGCATGGGACTTTACGACACCCTCGCGCATATCGGCGCCGGCGCCGCCGTTCTCGCGGTGGCGTTTGCCTGTTTTGCGATGGGCTGGATCGGCGGCGGCGATGCCAAGGTGGCGGCAGCCGCAGCACTTTGGTTCGGCTTTGGCCATCTGCTGGATTATCTGCTCTATGCCTCGCTGTTCGGCGGCGTCCTGACTTTGTTGTTGCTGCAGTTCCGGCAGTGGCCGTTGCCCTACCCGTTCGCCGGCCAGGATTGGCTGCTCAAGCTGCACGCCAAGAACAGCGGAATTCCCTACGGCATCGCGCTGGCGATCGGCGCACTGATGATTTATCCGGAGACGGAATGGATCAAGGCGGTCGACCTCGCCCGCTTCGCCATTCACTGACCGGCCTGAGTAAACTCTCGTTAAGACGATTTAGATACGCCTCATTAACCATGCTTTGACGAATAGCTGGTCAACTCCCATCACTGCGACGGACCGAAGCGTCGCGGCGTAATGTGGAAAGTGAAGCGTATGAATACCGCACGCATTGTCGTCCTGACCATCGCTGTCGGTGCCGGCGGCATTGCCGCTTATCTTGCGAGTGGGTCCGACAAGCCTCTGCCGACGCCCGAGCCGGTTGCGCAAATGCAGACGGTGGACGTGCTCGTGGCGAAGGCCGACATCGGCCTTGGCCAGTCGGTCAAGCCTGAGGATATGCAGTGGCAGACCTGGCCGGCGGCGACGGCAAGCAGCAGCTTCATTCGCCGCAGCGACCGGCCCGAAGCCGCCAAGGAGGTCGTCGGCTCGATCGCGCGCGCGCCGTTCATCGCCGGCGAGCCGATCCGCGACCCGAAGCTGATCAAGGCTAATGGGTCAGGCTTCATGGCGGCGATCCTGCCCTCCGGCATGCGCGCCGTTTCGACCGAAATCTCGCCGGAGACCGGCGCCGGCGGCTTCATTCTGCCGAATGACCGGGTCGACGTCATTCTTTCGAAGCGCGAGAAGAATCCAGACCGCTCCGGCAGTGGAGACATCGTCCACTCGGAAATCATCCTGGCAAACGTTCGCGTTCTCGCGATCGATCAGGCCCCGAAGGAAAAAGAAGGTCAGAACGCCGTGGTCGGCAAGACCGTAACGCTCGAGCTGAAGCCGGAGCAAACCGAGACGCTCGCCCGGGCGCGCCAGAGCGGCACGCTGTCGCTTTCGTTGCGCAGCATTGCCGACGTCAATGCGGTCGACACCAAATCCGACGACGCTCCCAGGCGTGGCGACAGCATCAACGTCGTTCGCTACGGCATCGCAATCCCGATGATGACTCAGAAGTGATAAAGAGGACGGCCGATATGAAATGCAGGGGAAATCAGCGATCGACCCGGACCCTCATGGTCCGCGCGCTGTCGTTCTCGGCCGTCGCGGCGCTGACGCTCAATCCGGCCTTGACGCCGGTGGTGGCGAGCGACTACCGCGCCGTGGCGCCGGCTACCGCCGACGCACCGATGAACGCGCGCTTTCTTGCGCTTGGCATCGGGAAATCCATCGTGATCGATCTGCCGCGTGACATCAAGGATGTGCTGGTCGCCGACCCGAAAATCGCGAACGCTGTCGTTCGCTCGGCGCAGCGTGCCTACATCATCGGCGCGGCGGTCGGCCAGACCAACATCGTGTTCTTCGATTCCGCGGGCCAGCAGATTGCGGCCTACGACATCGCCGTCAAGCGCGACCTCAACGGCGTGCGCGCCGCGCTGAAGCAGACGCTGCCGAACGCCGATATCCAGATCGAGGGCGTCGGCGACGGCGTGATGCTGTCCGGCTCGGCGGCAAGCCCGATCGAAGCGCAACAGGCGGGCGAACTGGCGGCGCGGCTGGTGGGCGGGGTCGACAAGGTCGTCAACTCGATCTCGGTCCGGGGCCGCGATCAGGTGATGCTGAAGGTCACGGTGGCCGAGGTCCAGCGCAGCATCATCAAGCAGTTGGGCATCGACCTCTCCGCCACCATGAATTACGGCACGACCGCCGTGACGTTCGACAACAACAATCCCTTCACCGCCCTTGGTCACTCGCTTGCCGGCAATTCGGCGGTAGCCGGCTTTGGTTCGGCGACACGTAACGGCGTCCCTGTGCCCTCGATCCAGGCTACCATACGCGCCATGGAAGGCGCCGGCGTGATACGAACGCTGGCCGAACCAAACCTGACGGCGATTTCCGGAGAGTCGGCGACGTTCATTGCCGGCGGCGAATTTCCGATTCCCGCCGGCTATTCCTGCGACCCGATCACGCGTGCCTGTACCACCCAGATCAGCTTCAAGAAATTCGGTATTTCGCTCAACTTTACCCCGGTCGTGATGACCGAGGGGCGGATCAGCCTGCGGGTGATGACCGAGGTCTCCGAACTGTCCAACGACAACTCCATTACGTTGAATCAGGCCGGCAGCTCGCTGACCATTCCCTCGGTCAAGACCCGGCGCGCCGAAACGACGCTGGAAATTCCGTCGGGCGGCGCGATGGCGATGGCAGGCTTGATTCAGGATCAGACCAAGCAGGCCATCAACGGTTTGCCGGGTCTGACGCAATTGCCTGTGCTTGGGGCGCTGTTCCGCAGCCGTGACTTCGTCAACAGCCAGACCGAACTGATGGTGATCGTGACGCCCTTCATCGTTCGCGCGGTTGCTCAAAAGGACCTGTCGCGCCCCGATGACGGATTCGCGGCGGCGGCTGATCCGCAAGCCGATCTGCTCGGCAACATCAATCGTATCTATGGCGTTCCAGGCCGGGTAGAGCCCGCCCGGAATTATCGCGGCACCTATGGATTTATCACCGACTGAGACGGGACGAGGACGAAAACGATGACAGTGAAAATACCCGTCGACCGCATTCGCGCCTGCCGCACGGCGGGAGCGCTTGTTGGTCTTGCAGTCGCGCTGGGAGCCTGCACGCATACCGAGGAAGCCGTGACGGTCGCGGGCTACCCTAACGATTATCGTCAGCGTCATCCGATCGTCATTCAGGAAGCCGACCGGTCGATTGTCATCTTCGTCGGCCACGCGCGTGGCGGCCTTTCCGCTTCGCAGCGCGCCGACGTGATCGGGCTGGCGCAAGTCTGGCTGCGGGAAGGAACCGGCGCCATCAATGCCGATGTGCCGGTCGACACACCGAACGCGCGGGCCGCCGCGGATTCGTTCCGGGAAATTCAGTCGCTGCTCGCGGCGGCCGGGGTGCCGCCACGCGGGATTATTATCCGCCGCTATCATCCGGAAGACCCGCGCCAGATGGCAGCGATCCGGCTGAACTATCCGAAAATATCCGCGGTTGCCGGGCCCTGCGGCCTGTGGCCGGAGGACATCGGACCCTCGATCAAGAACCCGAGCTACAGCGAAAACAAATCCTATTACAATTTCGGCTGCGCCTATCAGCGCAACATGGCGGCGATGGTCGACAATCCGGCGGACCTCGTGCAGCCGCGGCCTGAAACGCCCACCTATACGACGCAACGCACGACCGCTTTCGAGAAGTATCGCAAGGGTACCCCGACCACGGTCGTCTATTCCGATGCCGACAAGGCCAAACTCAGCGATACAGCCAAATGATCAGCTACGCGCAAAAAAATCCCGAAGACCAGCCGGACGTCACTTCCCCGGCCGCGGACGATCACATCGCCCCGGCGCCACGTGTGTCTGTGCAGGCCTTTTGCGAGACGGTGGAAACCGCCGCGGCCGTGCAATCGGCGGGCGAAGACCGCCGCCTCGGCAAGGCCCATCTGAAGATCCAGATGGGGGGCATGGCAGCCGCCATCGAAGCTTATCGTACCGCGCCTACTCCCAACGTGATCATCCTGGAGACCGAAGGCCGCAGCGATATCCTCACCGGCCTCGATCAGCTCGCGACCGTGTGCGATTCCGGATCCCGCGTCCTCGTGATCGGCCGTGTCAACGATGTCACGCTTTATCGCGAGCTGGTGCGCCGCGGCGTCAGCGACTACGTGATCGCGCCGGTCAGCACCATCGACGTGGTGCGTTCGGTCTGCGGCCTGTTCTCGGCGCCGGAGGCCAAGGCAGTTGGCCGGATCATCGCCATCGTCGGGGCCAAAGGCGGCGTCGGCGCGTCCACCATCGCGCACAATGTCGCCTGGGCAATCGCGCGCGATCTCGCACTGGACTCCGTCGTCGCGGATCTCGATCTCGCGTTCGGCACCGCCGGCCTCGACTACAATCAGGATCCCCCGCAGGGGATCGCCGACGCTGTATTTTCGCCCGATCGTGTCGATACGGCGTTTATCGACCGCCTGCTGTCGAAATGTACCGACCACCTCAGCCTGCTGGCGGCGCCGGCGACGCTCGAGCGGATCTACGATTTTGGCGCCGATGCCTTCGACTCGATCTTCGACACGCTCCGCACCACGATGCCGTGCATCGTGCTCGACGTTCCTCATCAATGGTCCGGATGGACCAGGCGTGCCCTGATAGGTGCGGACGATATTCTGATCGTCGCCGCGCCGGATCTCGCCAACCTGCGCAACACCAAGAACATCTTCGACCTGCTGAAGGCATCGCGGCCCAACGACCGGGCGCCGCTATACTGTCTCAATCAGGTCGGCATCCCGAAGCGGCCCGAAATCAACGCAAGCGAGTTCGCCAAAGCCATCGAGAGCCCGCCGATCGCGACGATTCCATTCGACCCGCAAATGTTCGGTTCGGCGGCCAACAACGGCCAGATGATCGCGGAAATTTCAGCGAATCATCGCACCACCGAGATGTTTCTGCAGATCGCGCAACGGCTGACAGGCCGTGGCGAAACCAAAAAGCCGCGGGGGTCGTTCCTGTCACCCCTCATCGATAAGCTGCGGGCAAAGTAAGCACCCGCATGGAGTACCGTCGTGTTTGGTAAGCGTAGCGGAACAGAAAACGATTCGCGGCCAATGAAATCCGCCGTCGGCGTGCTGGAGCCAGCTTCCGGCGCGCCGGCTGTTGCTTCGCGTGAGACGCCGCCGCCCAGTGTTTCCTCGCCGCCGCTCTCGCCTGCAAAACCCGCGGCGCCTGCGCCCACCGTCGACGCGCGGCGGTCCGATACCTATTATCAGGTCAAAGCGACCATCTTCGGCGCCTTGATCGAAGCGATCGACCTTGCCCAGCTCGCCAAACTCGACGGCGAGTCGGCGCGGGAAGAAATCCGCGACATCGTCAACGAGATCATCGCGATCAAGAACATCGTGATGTCGATCGCCGAGCAGGAGGAACTGCTCGACGACATCTGTAACGACGTTCTCGGATATGGCCCGCTTGAACCGCTTTTGTCGCGCGACGACATCTCCGACATCATGGTCAATGGCGCCGGAACGGTATTCATCGAAGTCGCCGGCCGCATTCAGCGCACCGGAATCCGTTTCCGCGACAATCAGCAATTGCTGAATATCTGTCAGCGCATCGTCAGCCAGGTCGGCCGGCGGGTCGACGAATCCTCGCCGATCTGCGACGCGCGGCTCGCCGACGGTTCGCGCGTCAACGCCATCGTTCCGCCGCTGGCGATCGACGGCCCAGCATTGACGATCCGCAAATTCAAGAAAGACAAGCTGACCCTGGACCAGCTGGTCAAGTTTGGAGCGATCTCGCCGGACGGCGCGGAGATTCTGCAGATCATCGGCCGCGTCCGTTGCAACGTTCTGATCTCGGGCGGTACCGGCTCCGGCAAGACGACGCTGCTCAACTGCCTCACCCAGTTCATCGAGCACGACGAACGCGTCATTACCTGCGAAGACGCCGCGGAACTTCAACTGCAGCAACCGCACGTGGTGCGGCTGGAAACCCGTCCGCCCAACATCGAGGGCGAGGGCCAGGTCACCATGCGCGAACTGGTCCGAAACTGCCTCCGCATGCGTCCCGAACGCATCATCGTCGGCGAAGTCCGCGGACCCGAAGCATTCGACCTCCTGCAGGCCATGAATACCGGCCACGACGGATCGATGGGGACGCTGCACGCCAACAATCCCCGCGAAGCGCTGTCGCGTTGCGAATCGATGATCACGATGGGTGGCTTCTCGCTTCCGTCGCGGACCATTCGCGAGATGATCTGCGCCTCGATCGACGTGATCATCCAGGCCGCCCGCTTGCGCGACGGCTCCCGGCGCATCACGCACGTCACCGAGGTGATGGGCATGGAAGGCGATACCATCATCACCCAGGACCTGTTCCTTTACGACATGATCGGCGAGGACGCGAACGGGAATATCATCGGCCGACATCGCTCGACCGGCATCGGACGGCCGCGCTTCTGGGATCGCGCACGATATTACGGCGAAGAGAAGCGGCTTGCCGCGGCACTCGATGCCGCTGAAGTCATTACCGACGTATAAGCGGGACCATCAACATGCAAGCGCTCGCACTGGCCTTTCTCGCCACCACCACCGTCGGCGGTCTGGCATGGGTATTTCTCTATCCTGCACTTTCCGGAGAGCGAAAGGCCGAGCATCGCCGGGCGGCGGTCGCGAAGTCGGAGCCGGCCGCTCGTCAGGCCGATAAGACCCAGCGCTCGCGCCGCGAACAGGTCGAAGGATCGCTGAAGGACCTCGAGGCGCGCCGCCAGAAGGAAAAGAAGATCCCGCTCAGCAGCCGCCTGACCCAGGCCGGCCTGACCTGGACAGTCAAGAAGTTCATGATGATTTCCGGCGTTCTCGCCGCCGTCAGCTTTGCGATCGCGATGCTGGCCGGGGGCGGATTGCTCGCGGCCGTCGGCCTGGCATTCGCTGCGGGTTTCGGTCTGCCGCGCTGGGGCTTGAGCTATCTCAAGACGCGCCGGGAAAAGGCGTTCCTCAAGGCGCTCCCGGACGCCGTTGACGTGATCGTTCGCGGCATCAAGGCGGGTCTGCCGCTGTTTGAATCCATCAAGGTCGTCGCATCCGACGCGCCGGAGCCGCTCAAGGGCGAATTCCTCGCCATCATCGAAACCCAGGCGATCGGCATGCCGCTTGGCGACGCATGTGCCCGCCTGTTCGAACGGATGCCGGTGCCGGAGGCGAACTTCTTCGGCATCGTGATCGCGATCCAGCAAAAGTCCGGCGGTAACCTGTCGGAGGCCTTGGGCAACCTGTCCAAGGTGCTGCGCGATCGCAAGAAAATGGCGGAGAAGATTCAGGCCATGTCGATGGAAGCCAAGGCCTCCGCGGGCATCATCGGTTCATTGCCGCCGATCGTCATGCTGCTGGTCTACCTGTCGACCCCCGAATACATCTCGCTGCTGTGGACCCATCCGACCGGTCAATTGATGCTGGTTGGCTGCGTGGTCTGGATGTCCATCGGCATATTCGTCATGAAAAAAATGATCAACTTCGACTTCTGATGGTGCAGCATGATTAGTTTTCTGGTCGACAAGCTTCACGATGCACGCTTCATGACCATGCTGCTGGCGGCAATCGCCGCCAGCGCGACCGCGTATACGCTGATCATGCCGCTGTTTGCAGGCGAAGGACTGGCGAAACGCATGAAGGCGGTCGCGAGCGAACGCGAGCGGATTCGGCAACGGGAGCGCGATCGTCTTTCCAAGTCCGAAAAGGTATCGCTGCGGCAGTCGCCGAGGCAACTCGTCTCCAAGGTGGTGGAAGACTTCAACCTCGGAAAGTGGCTGGCGCAGGAGGCCGCACGCCAGAAGCTCACCATGGCCGGCTATCGCGGGCAAGCGCCCTACGTCACATTCCTGTTCTTCCGGCTGGTCACGCCTGTGGTGTTTTTCATTGGGTCGATACTGTATGTTTTCGTGATCTCGCACATGCAGAAGTCGATGCCGGTGAAGATCGGCATGTGCATCGGCGCGGCCTATCTCGGGCTGCAGGCGCCGATGATGTTCCTGAAAAACGCCATCTCAAAGCGCCAGCTCTCGATCAAGCGCGCATTTCCCGACGCGCTCGACCTGCTGCTGATCTGCATCGAATCCGGCATGTCGATCGAAGTGGCCTTCCGCAAGGTCAGCACGGAGATCGTGACGCAGTCGGTTGCGCTCTCCGAGGAATTCACGCTGACCACGGCCGAGCTCTCCTATCTCCAGGATCGCAAGGTGGCCTACGAAAATCTGGCGAAGCGCACCGGCCTCGAGGGCGTGAAGTCGGTCTGTCTGGCCTTGCAGCAGTCCGAACGTTACGGCACGCCGCTCGGCCAGAGCCTGCGCGTCATGGCGCAGGAGAATCGCGACATGCGCATGAACGAAGCCGAGAAGAAGGCGGCCGCGCTGCCGCCGAAACTGACCGTGCCGATGATCCTGTTCTTCCTGCCGGTGTTGTTCGTCGTCATCCTGGGCCCGACCTACATCAAGGTCGCGGCAATGCAATGATCCTGACCGGCGCGGCAGACGGCTGAGTTTCGCCGAAAACGGCGGTTGGTCGCAAGCAGGGCTGGCGTGCCGGACACCGGAAAGAATGGGAACAGTTTTTCCACTTGAATGAGGGCTTCGATCTCTCTTGTCCGAAGATGCCCTCGGGGTGTTTAAAGAAGGGCTGGCTGCTTCGCTGCAATAGGGACACGAAGAATGAACCTGGAGATATTCTCATTGCAAGAAAGGCCGGATCTGATCCCCTTGGTCTTTTCGGAGCATTTGCAGGCCGTATGGCCCGAGTTCATGCAGCACGACGCGACGGCAAAGCTATATTTTGGCCGATCTATATTTAACAACTACCTGGACTACGCTTTTGCAGGCCTGGTCGATGGCGAAGTCGTCGGACGCGCGTTCGGTGTTCCATTTGCATTTAACGTTAAGGGCCGTTCCGAATTGCCAGACGGCGGTTGGGACCAGGTCATCCGCTGGGCTCATGAAGACAGGATTGTTGGGCGCACCCCAACGACGATGAGCGCACTCGAAATTGCCTTTGTTCCCAAAGCGAGAGGCATCGGCAATTCGTTGGCGATGCTGGATGCGTTGAAGGCATGCGCGAAGAAGATGGGCTTTGCAGAAATGTTCGCCCCTGTTCGGCCCAGCCAAAAGCATCTCCAGCCGCGGACCCCGATGCGCGATTATATCAACTTGGAACGTGCTGACGGCTTGCCAATGGATGCGTGGTTGCGAACCCACATCAGGGTCGGCGGAAGAATTGTGAGGATCGCTCCCTATTCCATGACGATCGTTGGCACACTCGCCGAGTGGTCACAATGGACGGGGACGGTGTTCGAGTGTCCAGGTGAGGCAGAGGTCACGAGCGCGCTGGTGCCAGTGCTTGTTTCAATCGAGCAGAACTACGGCGTTTACGTGGAACCAAATGTGTGGGTCCGACACCCATTATAATGTCGATCACGTCGCCTCTCTAATCAACGCGGCCGTGAGGTAGGATCTACCGGCATCGCCGGCGGCCCAGCGATAGTCGATCTTGACGTTGCGGCCGTCGTGCCAGCCCAACTCGTCAAGTCCCTTCCGAAACGCGGCATCCCAACCCTATGCCAGAGCGTCGCTGTCGCCGAACGTCGTCAGCACGGCTATCCGGCGCATTTCGCTGGCTTGCGCAGCGCGCGGCCAAGCGATCGCTGCGCCGCCGAAAGCGATGAAGTCCCGCCGTCTCATGGGGCAATTCCTGCGGCAAGAGGGAATGCTATCAAACTTTCCCGTCAATATGGGAGGGAGATCGGGTGTCGCAACGCCGCCCCACACCGCGGTAGAGGCTATTTGCCATGGCGCGAAGGCAAGAGTTTGCATAGGATTGCGCCCGGCCCTGCCCCGGCCAGGGAGCGCTCCATGAGACGGCGCGATTTCATCCTGCTTGGTAGTGCGGTTGCCTGGCCGCTTGTGGCGCAGGCGCAGGTTTCACCCAGGAGGCGGCCGCTCATCACCTGGCTGTCGGGGGGAACAACTGAAGTGGCCGGACCTTTCGCCGCCAGTTTCCTGGATGGCATGCGTGAGCTCGGATACGCTGAGGGCCGCGACTTCGATATGGCTTACCGCTATGCCGAGGGCGTTCTGGACCGGTTGCCTGCGTTTGCAGAGGAGATCGTTCGGCTCAAGCCCGACGTCATCCTGGCTGCCGCCGTCAGCGCCGCGGTCCCGGCGCGAATGGCGACATCGGCGATCCCGATCGTGTGCCCGGCGCTCGCCGACGCCGTGCATCTCGGCTTGATCGCGAGTGAAGCGCGGCCGGGCGGGAACGTAACCGGGATCGAACCCTACGTGGCGGGATTGCCTGCCAAACAGATGGAGCTCGTGCGCGAGATTGCGCCGGGCGCTCAGCAGGTCGGACTGCTTACCAACCTGCGGGATCCGAAAGCTCCGCCGCAGGCGCAAGAGTTGGAAGCCGCGGCCAAGGTCCTGGAAGTGACGATCTATTCGGCCGACGTCAACAGCCCCCAGGAGATTGACGGCGCGATGGAGGCACTAGCAAGCCAGCGCGTCGACGTCGTCATCGTGCTGCAGACCACGCTGCTGCTGAGCCTGGGTCGGCGGATTGCCGAATTGGCGTTGGCGAAACGGTTGCCAACCATCTACGGATATCGCGAGCATGTGGTGGCCGGCGGGCTGATCAGCTACGGCGTCGATTTGAGTTGGTGCTACCGTCGCAGCGCTTATTTCGTGCAAAAGATACTGCAAGGCACCCCGCCGGGCGACCTGCCGGTGGAATTCCCGAACAAGATGGTGCTGTCGGTCAACCTCAAGACCGCCAAGGCGCTGGCACTGAAGATTTCGGAAGCATTCCTGCTGCGCGCCGACGAGGTGATCGAGTGAGGTTCGTGACTTCCGGGCGCTTTGCGGACCTCGCGTGATCTTCGACGCGAGTGCTGCACCGGGCGGAATTACGCCCAGCGTTGATCCCGACGATATCCTGGATGTTAGCGACCAGTCGGGACGGCTGAGAGAGCGGCCACCGGCACCGTGCCGGCACCTACGCGCGGATTGTCCTTGCGGCTCAGCATCTGCTTCAGGTAGGCGACATTCGCCGCCGCCTCGTCGGCCGGCAGATCGGCCTTCACGATGGTTTCAGCTTCGGCAAAGCGGCCCTGCAGGCCAACCACCAGGCCCAGATTCTGCCGTACCCGCGCGTCGGCTCGGGTGTTCGCGAAGGCCCGGCGAAGTATTTCCTCCGCCTTCGGCAGATCCCTGGAAAGCACGTAGGAAAGACCGAGATTGGACAGGACCGAGGGCTCCTCGGGCGCGATCTTCAGGGCGCTGGCGTAATAGCCGCGCGCTTCGTCGTGCCGGCCCAGTTGGTCGAGCGCGGTTCCTTGCACCGAAAGGATTCGCCAATCGGGATTATCGGGCGAATGGGCGCGGGTGAGAACATCGAACGCCTGTTGGAAATTGCCGTTGTCGGCAAGCGCCCGGCCATAAGCGGCGAGCAGCGGCTTGTTGCCGGGATGAGCGATGGTGGCCTGTTCGAGCACGGCGACGGCCTGGGTGCGCTGCCCCGTGGCGCGCAGCGCCTGGCCATACTTGAGGGCCGCGTCGGCGTCCTTGGGATTGGCGCGATAGCGTTCACCGTAGGTCTCTGCCGAGCGCCGCGGGTCGGGGTCGGGGCTGGCGTCGGACTTTGACGATATCGATCCGGTGATGTCGGACATGGTCTGGCAGCCGCCAAGGCCAACGGCCAAAATCGCCGCCATGGCGGTGGATACAAGAAGCCGGGCGACACTGCACTGCTGGCGCATGGAGCTTTAACTCACGATATCAAGCGGATGGTTGCGGCCGAATGCCCTCAGCAATAGGCTGTTAACCCTAATACTGGGTTAAAATTGCCGCCTGCGCGCAAGGCGAGCGGCCGCACGCGAGGGCCGCGCCATCCGGTTGTGCCGGAATTTTGCATCCGGATGCGTGTCGTTCGCGACCAAAGCTTCCGAATGAAAGTTGCAGCTGCCGAGTTCAGCCCGCCCCATCAATACTCGATGGCGAGACGCTTCCTGATTTCATCGATCCGTTTGTCGAGTGCGTCGAAGCGTGCGTGAAGGCTTCTGTCGTGAAGGTAGAAGATATATCCCACGACCAGAAACCCGAAAATCCAGTGGTGAGTTTCCACGTAGGCCAGCACCTGCTCTATCGTGTGACCGACGGTAACAACGAGAAATTGACATTCTAATTTTGCTAATTTTGGAAGACTGTAGCCGATGGGCGGGGTGTTGGCCCCAGCATCCGATCGGTTGCGATGCTGGCGAAAATCAGGCGTGAAATCATAATGCCGGCTCCGAAGCAAATCGCTCCTTAACTTCTGCGATGTGTGATAGTCGAACAGGCGGAACAGGACGCCCTCAATGCTACAAAACCTCTTCGGCCGGATCGCGATTGCAGCTTTCCTGCTGACAGCCACGGCCACATTTGCGGCACCGGTGCAGGGCAAGGCGCACGTGGCGCGGCACTGGCGCGGGTATGGTTTCTTGCCCGGCTACCGCACACCCGAACGGATCGAATGGGACGAGGCTCGGAATCGCCGGCGAGTCTATTGGTATGGCGGCCCCGGCTTTTATCGGGGGCGCTGGAACGGCGGCGGGTTCGGCCCGTGCTGGACCCAGACCCCGATCGGCAATGTGTGGAATTGCGGTCGATAGTGGATCGCCGCCCCAATACCAAACGGCCTTCAGTTGATGACACTGAGGCCGGGTGGTCCTGGGATCGATGTTACACCTGCAATTCGGCCGCGACCGTTCAGGTTGAGCGCCGCACAGCCGCGATCACTCGCAAACCGAAACGCGGCGTATTCGCCAACCGTAGGCTGTCCAGACGCGTCGCCGAACCGCATAGCAAGCGCCCGCGTCGCCATAATAGGGATAGTAGCCGCCGTAGGGATAGCCACCGTAGCCATACGGTCCGTAAAGGCCGCCCAGGCCTAGACCCAGGCCAAACCCCAATCCCGCACCGCGAAAGCCGCCGCCGCGGAAACCGCCACCACGGAAGCCTCCGCCGCCCCGAGCAAGGGCGGACGTGGTGGAGGCGCCCAACAACAGCGCCGACGCGCCGATGATGCTGAGGCCATAAATGCAGAGCAACGCCATCACCGCCAAACCGCGCGTCAGGATATTGCGGTAACTCGTTCGGTTGTTGGCCATGGTTCCCTCCCTCGCCATCCTGTTCACACAGACAAAACCCGTTATTAAAAACGTAAGTTTGAGCCACGCTTCCGGTCAAATCACCTCGCCGTCATCGTCGCAAAGTTCTAAGCGGCGCTCAACCGGTCCCGCCAAACGCCGCGGGTTTCGCCGCGTTCAGACTGGTTTGACATGGCAAGCCATTGTAGAAGCAAAAAGAGCCCAGCGTCTGGCCAATAACCACTCCGGCGCCTCTGCCGCTGTCCGGTTTCAATGGAAGGCCTTAGGAAGCATGCACTCCGTGTTCGAGACCGCGCCAGATCCATCAGCGGTTCCCATCACATTTGCGACCAAGGCGACATGGGACGCGATCTGCGCCGATCTTCCGGCGCAGGCCCGGCAGTTCGCGCTGGCCAATCGCTTTGCGGCCAAGCCCGGGGCGTGTCTGACGCTGCCCGCCTCGGATGGCCAAATCGCGCAGGTCGTGTTCGGCCTGGAGGACGACACCAGCAAAACCCGCGACCTGTTCCGGCCCGGCTCGTTGCCGGGCCTGTTGCCGGCCGGCGTCTATCGCTTCGCCAATGCGCCGCACGACACCCGTCTTGCCGCGCTTGCGTTTGCGCTCGGCAGTTATCGCTTCCGTCGCTATCGCAAGGCGGATGCTCCTGGTGTCAAGCTGGTGCCGCCCGACGGCATTGACGTTGCGGCCATCGCGCGAATGGCGGAAGCGGCAGGACTTGCCCGCGATCTCATCAACACGCCGGCGAACGACATGGGCCCGGAGGAGCTGGCGTCGGCCGCGCAGCAGCTTGCCGAGCGCTTCGGTGCCAAGTTCGACTGCATCGTCGGCGACGATCTGACCCGACAGAACTTTCCGCTGATTCATGCGGTGGGGATGGCGTCGTCGCGCGCGCCGCGGCTAATCGATTTGAGCTGGGGCGATCCCGCTCACCCCAAGGTGACCCTGGTTGGCAAGGGGGTCTGTTTCGATACCGGCGGGCTGGATCTGAAACCATCCAGCGGCATGCTGATCATGAAGAAGGACATGGGCGGCGCCGCCAACGTGCTGGCGCTGGCGCTGATGGTGATGGATGCCAAGCTCAAGGTGCGCTTGAGAGTCCTGATTCCGGCGGTCGAGAACGCGGTCGCCGGCAACGCCTTCCGTCCGCTCGATATCTTCGCCTCGCGCAAGGGCCTTAGCGTGGAAATCGGCAATACCGACGCCGAAGGCCGGCTGGTGCTGGCCGACGCGCTTGCACTCGCCGACGAGGAGAAACCCGATCTGCTGATCGATATGGGCACCCTGACCGGCGCGGCACGGGTGGCGCTGGGCCCCGATTTGCCGCCCTTTTACACCAACGATGAGACACTGGCACTGGATGTCGCGCGTTGCGCCAAAGAGGAGAACGATCCGTTGTGGCGATTGCCGCTGTGGCCACCCTACGATGCCTGGCTCGACTCGAAAGTCGCCAACATCAACAACGCGCCGTCGGGCGGCTTCGCCGGCTCCATCACCTGCGCCTTGTTCCTGCAGCGTTTCGTCGAGAACGCAAAGAGCTGGCTGCATGTCGATATCTACGGCTGGACGCCATCGGCGAAGCCGGCGCGGCCCGAGGGAGGCGAATGCCAGGCCGCGCGCGCGATCTACAAACTGCTGAGCGAACGCTATGGATGATCCGCGGCTGACCCCGGCGCGACCCGACCTCGCCGCGAAATATCTCGAAGGCAGGATCGAGGCCAAGCGCTTTGTCACCGGCGAGGCGTTCGAGATATCGGATTCCGTCGCGCCATTGCGCGGCGCGCCGTCCTCCGATGCCATGCTGTTGACGCAGGCGCTGATGGGCGAA
>WNGH01005942.1_pt1 | contig 18899 bp, 19 predicted proteins | sample 5400631 | NCBI WGS metagenome assembly WNGH01 (sample SAMN13153373, study PRJNA577476) | soil metagenome | isolation source: 115 cm soil or saprolite under Garry oak tree replicate 1 | place: USA:California | collected 2016-06-15
TTCCGACCACGAACCAACGCCTCGAGAAGCTGGCGATCTTGGGCACGAATAGGCAATGCTTCGGCTGTGTCCCACATAGGGCGGCGAGAGTAGCATGACTCGTGACCATAGTAAAGTTATTTCTGAGACACTACACTAGCGGGCCCGGTCCATGGCACGACTAGAGCACCTCACCGAGAAAGGCTTCATCCACGAGGTCGCACGCCTGGCGCGGCCGGGTCGCGGAGTTGCACAGCGGCCCGTCCTGGGCATCGGCGACGACGCCGCGGTCCTTCCGGCCTCTCAGGGACTGCACACGCTCCTGACGACCGATCTCCTCACCGACGGAATCCATTTCCGATCGGCCTGGACGCCGGGCGACCTGCTCGGACGCAAGGTGCTGGCGGTCAATCTGAGCGACATCGCCGCGATGGGAGGGGTGCCGGACGCCTTCGTCTTCAGCGCCGGATTCCCGCGCAGCACCGACCCGCGCTACGCTCTCGATGTGGCGCGGGGGCTCGCCTCGCAGGCGCGCCGTTTCGGTGCCGTGCTCGTCGGTGGAGACACCTGCGCCTCCCGGACCCTCGTCGTCAGCGTCACGCTCCTCGGACATGTCGAGCGCGGGCGCGACGTGCGGCGGAGCGGCGCCCGCCCGGGGGACGGTCTGTATGTCACCGGGAGCCTCGGGTCCGCCGCGGCCGGGCTGCGCCTTCTGAGATCGGGGGCCCGTCTCGGCCGGGCCGCGGGGATGCGCGCCGCCGCCATGCGCGCCCATCTCGATCCGGAGCCGCGCGTCCTCGCGGGGCGCGCCCTCGGCCTGACCGGTCTGGCGGCGGCGATGATCGATCTGTCGGACGGGCTGGCGCAGGATCTCCCGCGTCTGTGCGCCGCCAGCGGCACCGGGGCGGTCGTCGAGGAGGCGGCGATCCCGGTGGCGCGTCCGGCCACGGCCGTTCTGGGAGGGCGCGCCGCGACGCGCGCCGCGGTCGTGGGTGGCGAGGACTACGAGCTTCTGTTCACGGCGCGTCCCGGGCATGACGACCAGGTGCGCCGCCTGGCGCGCAGGATGGGGCTGCCGGTGTCGCGCATCGGGCAGATCGTCCCGAAGCGGAGCGGCGTCCGGATCCTGACGCGCGCCGGGCGCTACGTGCCGATGGAAGAGCTGCGGGGCAGGTTCCGGCACTTCCCGGCGGATGCCTAGGACATGGGTGCCCTATGGTGTGCGCGCCATTGACCTGCGGCGATTGAGCCCGTATCATGCCTCGGCCGCCAGGAAGATCGGCCGGCGGGAGCACGAGCCAGCGGCGGGCCGGGCCATCCGGATCGGTGTCTGGCTCCCGGAGGACGGGCCGGTGCGGGAGTACGGGACGAAGCGTCTGAGCGAGTGGCTGCGCTTCATCCTGCACACCGACGACACACCGTTCCGGGGCGCCCTCGCGTTCGCGATCGGTGTTTTCATCGCCTGGACCCCGGCTCTCGGCTTCCACACTCTCCTGGCGCTGGCGATCGCCTTCCTCTTCGGATTGAACCGCGTCGCCGTCGTGGCCGGCACCTTCGTCAATAACCCGTGGACGTTCGTGCCGATTTACACCGCCTCGGCCTGGCTCGGATCGTTCCTGATCGGTTCGGAGGTGAGCGCGCCGCGGCTGGAAGGGAAGACGTGGAGCCACTTCTTCGACTTTCTGGCGCAGTGCCGGCCGTGGATCGTGCCGCTGACGATGGGTACGGTGATCCTGGGGTTCATGTGCGCCCTCGTCTCGTTCCCTGTCGTCCTGTACGGCATCCGGTGGTATCGCGCCCTGCGCCAGACCGGTTGAACCCCGGCGCCGACTCCCCCCACTCTCCGCGGATCCCCTCCGCCCGGCCATGGACGAGCAGGAGCTGATCCGCCGCGCCGCCGCGGGGGACCTCGACGCGTTCGAGGCGATCGTCGCCCGCAAGGGGGAGCGCGTCTTCTGGATCGCGTATCACATCGTCGGGGACGAGGAGCTGGCGCGTGACGTGGCTCAGGAGGTCTTCATCCGCCTGCACCGCGTCATCCGCCGTTTCCGCGCCGGCGGCCGTTTCGACGCCTGGCTGTACCGCATCGCCACCAATCTGGGGATCGATGCCTTCAGGCGCGAGCGGCCGCACCGGGAGGCGGCGGCCCTGGAGGAGATCGGCGAGCGCGCCGCCCCCGGGGAAGGAACGGTGTTGGGTCCGGGGACGAACCCCGCGCCGGCCGGGTCCGGGAGGGCGAGCGAGTCGCCGGCGGGGGACGCCCTGCGCGGCCGCGAGGTGCGGCGCATCTACCTGTCGCTCTCCGCCCTTCTGACCCGCAAGCAGCGCCTCGCCTTCGTGCTGCGCGAGATCGAGGGGCTGACCACCGCCGAGGTGGCCGAAATCATGAAGAGCCGCGAGTCGACCGTCCGCAACCACATCCTGCAGGCGCGGCGGGTCCTGCAGGAGGGGCTGCGCCGCCTTTACCCGGAGTACTGCCGGCCCCGCGCCCCGCGAAAGGATTGAGATCGCCTAGACGCCCGGCTCCACCCTTCCGTAGATCAGGTCAGGCCGGGCGGGTGTGTCCCGAATCCAGGTCGCACGGGAGGTCGTGATGAACGCCGATGACCGCATGAAGAGCGACGCGTGCCTTCAGGTCGAGCCGCACCTTTCGTCCTACGCCGCCGGCGCTTCGGACGAGGCGTCGGAGCGCAGGGTCCGGGACCATCTGTTCGCGTGCGCAGCCTGCCGGGAGGCGCAGCTGGAGCGCGACCCTTCCGTCCTCTTTCTCGAGATGCGCCGTGCCCCTCTGCCTCCCGGGTTCATGGACCGGTTCGCCGCCGACGTGCGGCGGCGCGTGGAGGCGGGGGAGCGACCTCGCTGGGCGCCCTTCGCGGGCCGAATCCCGGCCTTCAGCGCGCGCCGGCTGGCCTACGTGGCCGCTCCGGTGATGACGCTCCTTCTCCTCGGGACGTTGTTCATGGTGCGCCCGGGCGGCCCCGGCTTCCGCGGCCTCCGCAAGCCGGGCGAGGGGACCGTGTCATCCCCCTTCGTGGTGCAGCCCGGATCCGCACGGCTGGGAAAGCCGGGCGTCAAGGGACCGGGAACCCTTCCGGCGGTCCCCGGCCTGCCCGGTGCCGTGGCCCCGGGGGGCCCGCCGCTCATGGAAGATGTCGGCTCTCCGAGCGCCCGCGTCTACCGGTTCACGGTGGACAGCGGCGGGGATGAGACGCCGATCTACTTCGTCGTGGACGAATCGATCGACATCTGATGTTGACGCGGAGGATAGCCGTGAGACTCCCCTCAGCCCTCCTGGCCGCAATCATCGTGGCGCTCCTGGCGCTCGCGCGGGCGCAGGCTCAGTCTCCCCCGGCCGAGCCGCAGGCGTCGCCCGCGGCCGAGTCCACGCCGGCGCCGGGTCCGGCCGCCGTCGCTCCCGGAGGGGCGACGCCGGCCCGGCCGTCGCCGCTCGCCATGCGCATCTTCAGCCTGCGCTACCGGTCCATGGACGACGCCTACCGGATCATCGGGCCGCAGATCGGCGCGCGCGGCTCGGTCAAGATGCAGCCGGGGCAGCGTACGCTCACGATCCAGGACGCCCCTGAGAACCTCCAGAAGATCGCTTCCCTGCTCGCGTCGTACGACGTGCCGCCGAAGAACGTCCAGGTCCTGGTCCAGCTCATCATGGCCTCCGCAGGAGCCGCGCAGAGGGAGCCGGCCCCCCCGCCCATTCGCGGCGTCATCGACCGGCTCAGCGCCCTGAACACGCGCTGGACCGACTACAAGATGGTCGGAAACGCGCAGATCCTCGGCACCGAGGGAGAGCGCAGCAGCCTGAAGGTCGGCGACGACTACAAGGTCGATTTCAAGATCGACCAGGTGTCGGACGAAAGCCGGGTCATCCGGTTCAAGCCGTTCGAGCTCCTCCACAAGGAGGCGGTGGTCGAGGGGCCCGAGCGCTACGCGTCGGTCATGAACACGGTCCTGAACCTCCGCGACTCGCAGCTGTTCATCGTGGGCGCCTCCAAGGTCGAGCAGAGCAACCGCGCCCTCTTCATGACGATCACGGCGTCCTCGCAGCGCCCGTGATGCCGCCCGGAGACGGGTCCCATGCCTGAATTCATCGCCAAGGTTGGCACGACGGACGGGATCGTGATGGAGCGCACCTTCACGGCCGACTCGGAGGAGGCGCTGCGCTCCGACCTTCTGGGGAAGGAGTACCTCGTCTTCGACGTGCGGCGCAAGGGCGGCTGGCTCGACGCCCTGCCGGGCTTCGGGTCGGGGCGCGTCGTGCGCATGAAGGAGTTCCTGCTGTTCAACCAGGAGCTGGCGGCTCTCATCCGTGCCGGCCTGCCGATCATCGCCAGCCTGGAGATCCTGATCGAGCGCCGCAAGAACCAGGCGTTCAAGAAGGCCCTGATGGACGTGCGGGACAAAGTCCGCGGCGGCGCCTCGATGTCCGAGGCGTTCCAGTCGCAGGGGGAGATGTTCCCGGGGATCTACTCGGCGACGCTGGCCTCCGGAGAGCGCTCGGGCGAGATCGCCAACGTCCTGCTGCGCTACATCGCCTACCAGAAGACGATGATGGGCCTGAAGCGCAAGGTGACCGGCGCCCTCATCTACCCGGCGATCCTGTTCGTCCTGATGATCGGGCTCATCGCGATCCTGATCACCTGGGTCGTCCCCAAGTTCACCGACTTCTACAAGGACTTCGGGGCGGACCTGCCTCTCCTGACGCGCCTTCTGATCGGCGTGTCGTCGTTCGTGACCCAGAACGTCCTGTTCCTGGTCGTGGGGGTCGTGGTCGCCCTGGGCGCGATTCGCGTCTGGCTGCAGACGCCCGCCGGCAAGCTGGGGCGCGACCGGATCCTGGTCCGCGTGCCGATCGTCGGCCCGGTGTTCCACCGCTTCGCGGTGTCGCGGTTCACCCGCACTCTCGGCACGCTGATCGCCGGCGGAATCCCGGCGGTGACCGCCCTCGGCATGTCGGCCCGGGCCGTCGGCAACCTGGGGTTCGAGAGCCGGCTCCTGGACGTCGAGAGGAAGGTGCGCGAGGGGTCGAGCCTGTGGGAGTCGCTCGAGGCGACCGGTCTGTTCAACGACATCGCCCTCGAGATGACCCGCGTGGGCGAGTCGACCGGCTCCCTGGCCGACATGCTGGCCAACGTGTCCGATTTCTACGACGAGGAGATCGAGACGCGCATCGCCACCATCATGGTGTTCATCGAGCCGATCATGCTGGTCGTCATGGGGAGCTTCGTGGTGCTGATCATGCTGGCGATCTACCTGCCGCTGCTGCGCTCCTACGCGCAGTCGACTTACTGAGGGAGGTCCGATGGCGCCGACCAAACCCAAGGAAGCGACCCAGGCCCAGCCCGCGAGACCCCAGGCGAAGCCGGCGGCGACGACCGCCGCCATCCCCCGGCCGGCCCCCGAGGCCGCCGACAAGGGGTCGGTCTCGATCGAGGAGGGGCAGGCGCAGCGCATCGCCGCGCGTCTCGGCATTCCGTACGTCGACCTGGCCGAATTCCCGATCAACCACGAGCTGTTCCGGCAGATCCCGGTCGATCTGATGTTCCGCTACAACTTCATCCCCTGGAAGGAGGAGGACGGCAAGCTGGTCGTGGTGATCTCCGACCCCTCCGACGTCCTGATGGTGGACGAGCTCGAGATCCTCCTGGGGCGGCCGCTCAAGATCTGCGTCGGGGCGAAGACCTCCATCAACGACGTCCTGAAGAAATCGGAATCGAGCCAGCGGGTCCTCGACGCCGCGACCGAGGAGTTCAAGATCCAGGTCATACGCGACAGCGACGAGGAGGGGGACGAGGCGCTGTCGATCGACAAGCTGACGCAGGCCGACTCGCCGATCATCAAGCTGGTCGACTCGACCATCTTCAACGCCCTGCAGCGGCGCGCCTCGGACATCCACATCGAGACACGCGAGCGCGAGGTGGCCATCAAGTACCGTGTCGACGGCGTGCTGTACAACGCCATGGACCCGATCGACAAGCGCTTCCACTCGTCGATCATCTCGCGTATCAAGGTCATGTCCGAGCTCGACATCGCCGAGAAGCGCATCCCGCAGGACGGCCGCTTCAAGCTCAAGATCAAGGGGCGCGCCATCGACTTCCGCGTCTCGATCATGCCGTCGGTCCATGGTGAGGACGCGGTCATCCGCATCCTGGACAAGGAGTCGGTCAACGAGGAGTTCGCCGAGCTGCGGCTGGACGTCCTGGGCTTCACGGCGGACGATCTCAAGCGCCTGCGCAAGTTCATCCGCGAGCCGTACGGCATGGTGCTGGTCACGGGGCCCACCGGCTCGGGAAAGACGACCACCCTCTACGCCGCGCTCTCGGAGATCCGCTCCAACGAGGACAAGATCGTGACCATCGAGGACCCGGTCGAGTACCAGCTCCCCGGCATCACCCAGATCCCGGTGAACGAGAAGAAGGGGCTGACGTTCGCCCGCGGCCTGCGGTCCATCCTGCGCCACGACCCGGACAAGATCATGGTCGGGGAGATCCGCGACGAGGAGACGGCGCAGATCGCCATCCAGTCGGCGCTCACCGGTCACCTCGTGTTCACGACGGTGCACGCCAACAACGTCGTGGACGTGCTCGGGCGATTCCTCAACATGAAGGTCGAGCCGTACAACTTCGTCTCGGCGCTCAACTGCGTGGTGGCGCAGCGACTGGTCAGGATGATCTGCCCCCGCTGCAGGGTGGAGGTGAGCTACACGGCGAAGCAGCTCGAGGAGTCGGGGATCGATCCGAAGAAATGGGCGGACCATGTCTTCTACGAGGGCAAGGGGTGCGTCGACTGCAACGGCACCGGCTACATGGGTCGCATGGCCATCGCCGAGATCCTCGACATGAGCGACCGGATCCGCGAGCTGATCCTCGACCGCAAGTCGGCGGCCGAGATCAAACGGGCGGCCCGTGAGGAGGGCATGACCTTCATGCGCGAGTCGGCGGTCAAGCGCGTCCTCGAAGGGAAGACGACGCTGCGCGAGATCAACAAGGTGACGTTCGTCGAATAGGACGACCGGACGGGGTGACGCGTTGGACCTGATGCAGAAGTTCACGGACCTGTTCGACAGGCTGAGCGGCGAGTCGCTGCGGCCGCGCTACCCGAGCGTGGCGGTGGAGATCACCGCCGACCGCGTCGCCGCCGTCCGCCTGGCCGTCGATCGCAAGGGCGGACGGATGCGGCTGGCGGCCGCCGAGTCCCGTCCGCTGCCGGCGGGAGCGATCGACGTGTCCCTCACCAAGCCGAACATTCTCGACCAGTCGGCCGTCATGCAGGCCCTCCACGACGTCTTCGTCAAGGTCGCGCCGCGGGACCACCGCGTGTCGCTCCTCCTCCCGGACGACGTGGCGCGCGTGTCCCTCCTCGGTTTCACGACGCTCCCGAAGACCCGCAGGGAGCTTGTGGAGCTGGTCCGATTCCGCATGGCCAAGTCGCTGCCGTTCAAGCCGGAGGAGGCGGTCGTCGACCTGATGGTCCTGGCGGGCAGCGGGCCGCGCCCCGGGGCGTCGTCGGCGTCGGTCCTGGCCGCCTTCGTGCACCGCGCGGTTCTCGAACAGTACGAGTCGTTCCTCGCCGCGTGCGGCTACTGGCCCGGTCTCGTCGGCCTGTCCACGTTCGAGCTGTTCAACCTGTTCCGTCCATTGTTCGCGGGAAAGAGGGTGGCCGACCGGGACTCGCTGATCCTCAACGTGACCGGCCACTACCTGTCGGTCGTGATCCTGCGCGACGCCGACATCATCTTCTATCGCTGCAAGCCGCACCTGACGACGGCCGACGGCGACACCCTGACCGACGTGCGCCGCGAGCTCTACACCTCGCTGGCGTTCTACCAGGAAAAGCTGCTGGGACGCGGTATCGGCCGGGTCTTCCTGCGCTGCGCCGGCCTGCCGCTCGAGCCGATCCGGGAGGCGGCCGGCGCCGAGACGGGCGGTGAGGTCGAGATCCTCGACCCCTTCTCGGTGATCCCGCCGAACGGCGGCCCGCCCGTCGCGCCGGAGCAGGCGGCGATCGTGGCGCCCGCCATCGGCGCCGTGGCCGGGAGGATGGCGTGAACCGCGTCACGCTGAACCTGGCGAGCCGGCCGTTCCGGAACAACACCGTCGTCGGGTCGGTCCTGGCTGTGGTGGTCGCGGTCGCGGTCGGCGCCACGGTCTTCAACCTTTACGTCTACACGAACTACGGGGGCCAGGACAGACAGCTGCGCGAGGAGGAGACGCGCCACCGCGAGCGTCTCGCGGCGCTCGAATCGGACGAGCGGACGCTGTCGAAAGAGATCGCCACGCGCGACTTCAAGCGTCTGTATGGCCGGGGCCAGTTCGCGGGGGACCTGATCCTGAAGCGTGCGTTCTCCTGGACGCTCCTGTTCAACAAGCTCGAGAGCGTCATGCCGGCGGAAGTGATGATGACCGCCATCCGCCCGCACATCTCGAACGAAGGGATCGTCATCCGCGTCGAGGGGATCGCCAAGAACCACGGTGCTCTGATCTCCCTGGAGGAGTCGCTCCAGAAGACCACGGTATTCGCCAAGGTCTCCCCCATCAGCGAGCGACGGCTCAACCCCAGCCGTCCCGAGATCTCCTTCGTCATGCAGTTCGATTACCTGGCTTCGAAGGCCGTGCCCGGGCCGGACGCCGTCGCCTCCGGCGCCGTCCAAGGAGAAGCCGCGGAGCCCGGGCCGTCCACGACACCTCCCGGGACGGCGGAGGCCGCCGCCGCGACGCCGGCCCCGGCGGCCGCCACCGTGGCCGCGTCGACCCCCGGCGCGCCCACGGCCGCCGCTCCGGCAGGGGCGACGGAAGGGCAGCCGATCCCCGTGCTCGGGACGGTGGGACGGGACGGGCGGCCGCGCACGTCGGAGCTCGTGGCCCGCATGCTGGCGGCTCCGGGCGGCTTCTATCCCGATACCCCTCCGCCGTCGCCGCCGGAGCCGAAGACACCGGCGAAGAAGCCGCGAGGCAAGTCACGCGATGCGAAACCGGCCCCCGCGCCGGCCGCTCCGGCGGGCGCCCCGGTGACTTCGGGGACTCGGGGGGCCGCGCCGGCTCCTGTCCGCGGCGGTGGTGCGGGCGCAGCGGACCCCGCGGCACGGACGTCGGATGGACGACCGCCCGACTCCGGCGTGTCCGCGGCCGCCTGGCAGGACGGCGCCGTCCGGAACGTGGCCCGACCGCCTCTCGTCGCGGGGCTGCCGCCCCGGCGCGACCCGAACCTCGGTCCGCCCCCCGCGGCGAAGAAGCCGAAGTTCGCGCCCGCGCGCCCCGCGCAGCCGGTCCCCGCGACTCGGCTCGACGAGCGGCTCAGTTTCGCCGCCCGGCCGGTGGGGGATGTGTACGCCGCGCTGTCCCGGGCCCACGGAGTGCGCTTCGACATCGATCCGACCGTGGACACGCGCGCGCCCGTGTCGGCCGACCTGGGGGGGAAGAACCTGAAGGACGCGATCGCCGTCCTCTCCAAGCTCGCCGGGCACAGGGTGCTGCGCGTCCAGGACGGGGTGTACCGCGTCGTCCCGCTGGCGGGGGGAGAGCCGCTGGCCGACCGCCCCGTCCAGGAGGAAGCGCTGCCCGAGGTGAAGCCGTGAAAGTGACCTTGAAGCTCCCGCGGCCGAAAGGACGGCTCGATCTGCGCGAGAACCTCTGGCGCATCGCCGCCGTCCTCGGCGTCGTGCTCCTCCTCGACCTCGGCTTCTATCTGTTGTTCGACCTGCCCCGTCTGCGCTCGCTCCGGGGCCTCGAGGAGCGTCGCAACTCGGCGGCCAGCGACCTGCGCGGCACACAGACCCGCTGCGACCGGATGCGTGAGAAGCTCTTGCAGTTCGACGCGGAGACGAAGAGACTCGACGACTTCTACGGCAACGTCCTCGGGACCCAGGTCGATCGCATGACGACGATCCAGAAGGAAGTGCGCAGCATCGCCACGGAGTTCCACATCGACCCGGAGTCGATCGACTATTCCTCGCAGGAGACGGAAAGCGGGGGGATGACCCTGTTCCAGATCACCATCCCCCTGGTCGGCGGCTACCCCAATTTGAGGCAATTCATCAACCGGATCGAGTCCTCGAAGCACCTGCTCATCGTGGACAGCGTGGAGCTGACCGGGGCCCGCGAGGGGGGCGCCATGCTCAGCCTGACGATCAAGATCTCGACCGTGTTTCATTCCCCGCCGCTGCCGGCGCCCACGCCGCCACCGGCGCCGGCGTGAAGGGGAAGGCGTGAAAGGGAAGAAGAAGGAGATCGTTCTTGGGGCGCTGCTGGTCGCGATCGCCTTCGCCCTCTGGCACAATCTCGGCGGAGGGGAGGACGCGGCGCGCACCGCGGGACCGGCGCGGACCGGGGGGACGGTCGCGCGCGTCAAGATCGACGACATCAAGCTCCCGAACGTCAACTGGGCGGCGCTCTCGGCCCCGCGCCCGGTGTACGACCCGAACGGGCGCAACATCTTCACCTGGGGGGTCATCCCGGTGCCGACCCCGCCGCCGCTGACGCCGCAGGAGAAGGCGGCGCTCGAGAAGGCGCAGCGCGACGCGGAGGCGGCCCGCAAGGCGGCGGAGGAGGCGGCCGCCAAGGCCGCGCAGGAACAGGCCCAGAAGGCCCAGGAGCAGGCGACCATCCTGGCCAACCAGCCCCCCCCGCCGCCGCCGAAGCCGCAGCCGCCCACGATCAACTACAAGTTCATCGGCTACTTCGGGCCGTCCGAGAATAAGATCGCGATCCTGAACGACGGCACGGACCTGATCTTCGTGCGCCAGGGCGAAAAGCTCGGCGGCCAGTTCAAGATCCTCGAGATCGGCTACGAATCGGTGAAATTCGGCTACACGGATCCGAAGTTCAAGGGAGAGACGACGACGCTGCCGATGAGCAGCTCGCCCTGAGGGGAGGTGAGACAGTGGGGACAGCGAACGTCACGACTCTGATCCGAACGTCGACGCGCCGGGAGAGTGCCGCCTGCGCGGCGGCGCTCGTCGCGGCGCTCGTTCTCGGCGGCTGCGCCACGGGCCGGGCGTACCGGCAGGGCGAGAAGGAGATGTCCGCCCAGAACTACGACCGGGCCGTGCTGCTGTTCTCCAAGGCGGTCTCCACCAACCCCGAGAGCACGCGCTACAAGGTGGCGCTGTCACGCGCCAAGATGAAGGCGGCGCAGGACCATTTCGCCAAGGGGCAGGCGTACGTCAAGGCGGGCCGGGTCGAAGGGGCCATCGCCGAGTTCCAGCAGGCGGTCTACCTGGATCCCTCGCACCAGTACGCCGCCAACGAGCTGTCCAAAGCGCTCGCCGAATGGCAGAAGCAGCAGAAACAGGACGAGTCGGACATGGAGAAGCTGAAGAGGCAGGCGAAGGAGGCCGCGCCCGGCCGCGTCGCCCCCCGACTGAACCCGGCCTCGAACATCCCGATCGTCCTGCGCTTCAAGGACGAGACGGTCAAGAAGATCTACGACGCGGTCTCGAAGGCGTCCGGCATCAACTTCATCTACGACGAGAGGCTCGACCTCAACAAGAAGATCTCGATCGATCTCGCCGACGTGACGTTCGGGCAGGCGCTCGACACGCTCATGACGATGAACAAGCACTTCTTCAAGATCTGGGACGAGAACACCATCCTGATCGCCGACGACAACCAGCAGAAGCGTCAAGGACGTGCAGGTTCTCCTGAGGACCCTCCTCGACGCGCGCCAGCTCGCCCAGAACGACCGGCTCAACGCCATCACCATCCGCGACACCCCCGAACGCGTGCAGGTGGCCCAGAAGATCATCGAATCGAACGACAAGGCCAAGTCCGAGCTGATCGTCGACATCGAGCTGCTGGAGATCAACCGGACCCTGCTGCAGAACCTCGGCATCGACCTGTTCGGACCGGGGGGCGGCAGCGGCAAGCAGCTCAACCTGACCTACGGCTCCTCGAACCCCGTGCCGCTCAACAATCTCGATCTCCTGAAGCAGGCCGGCTCGTGGCTGCTGGGGCCGATCCCCGGTGTCGTGGTGAACTTCCTCAAGACCGACGCGGACGCCCAGGTGATCGCCAAGCCCCAGGTCCGGGTGACCGAGGGTGAGAAGGCCACGGTGCGCATCGGCGACCGGATCCCGATCCCGACGACGACGTTCAACGCCGCCCCGACGGTCGGCGGGACGGTCGGCGTGCCGATCACCTCGTTCACCTACCAGAACGTCGGGATCAACATCGACATCGAGCCGCGCGTGCACCACAACAAGGAGATCACCCTGAAGCTCAAGGTGGAGATCTCGTCGCTGGCCGGGCAGGTCTCCGCCGGCGGCGGTCTGACGCAGCCGATCATCGGCACGCGCGAGATCGACACCACCATCCGTCTCAAGGACCAGGAGACCAACCTGCTCGCGGGTCTCATCCGCGAGGAGGAGCGCAAGTCGATGAGCGGTGTCCCGGGCCTGTCCGACATCCCGGTGATCCGGCGCATCTTCGGGGAAAACGAGACCAACATCCAGCAGACCGACATCGTCCTGACCCTGACGCCCCACATCATCCGCATTCCGGACGTGACCGAGGAGGACCTGCTGCCGCTGTGGATCGGCACCGAGAGCGACATCGCGCTGCGCGGCGGGAGCAAGACCAGTCCGTTCGGCACGACGCCGTTCGAGGGGAAGGGGGGGGAGGAGGAGGAAACCGCGCCGCTTCCGCCGCTCCCGGATCTCCCCGTCGAGGAGGCGCCGCCCGCGGCCGAGGAGGAGACGCCGCGGGAGGGGGCGACCGCCGTGGTCGCTCCCGCCCCCGCCCCGGCTCCGACGCCGGCCCAGGCTGCCCCGACGCCGCGACCCGCGCCCCAGCCGACCCCCCCTCCGGCGTCGGCCACGGCCGTACCGTCAGAGCCCAAGCCGGCCGACGCGACCGGTCCGGCCACGGTGTATCTCAACCCCGCATTTCTCAACGTGCCGAAGGGGCAATACTTCACCGTCAGCGTGGCCATCCGATCGGCGACCGGCGTCGGCAGCGTGCCGTTCCACCTGCGCTTCGATCCGGATTATCTCGAATTCATCAACGCCTCCAGCGGGTCCTCCTTCCTGTCGCAGGATGGCTCCAAGCCCTTCGTGCTGGTGACGAAGGGAGCCGGCGGGGAGGTGATCGTCGGATTATCGCGCGAAGGCAGCAAACCGGGCGTGAGCGGACAGGGGGAGCTGATCGCCCTGACATTCTTTGCCAGCGGCAAGAAAACGGGGACGACGACGCTGAGCTTCACCGACATCACGGTCCTCGACCCGTCGGCCCAGCGGCTGCCGTTCGACAAGATGGGAATGACGGTGAACGTCCAGTAGAAAGGAATGCCGAGGCGGGAGATGCGGTTGCATGGTTCGAAGTCGGCTGCGGGCGTCACCCTCGTCGAGCTGGTGGTGACCATCGCCGTGCTGTCGATCATCGCCGGGGCGCTGGTGCCGATCGCCAAGTTCGCCGTGAAGCGTCAGAAGGAGCTCGAGCTGCGGCGCGACCTGAGGAGCATGCGCACGGCCATCGACTTGTACAAGAAATTCTGCGACACCGGCGTCATCCAGAAGAGCGGCGTCGACTCGGAGTGCTACCCGCCCGATCTCGACACGCTGGTCGACGGGGTCGAGAAGACGGGGGCGCTGGGGCAGAAGATCAAGTTCCTGCGCCGCGTCCCGATCGACCCGATGACGAACACGAAGGAGTGGGGGCTGCGGTCGTTCCAGGACGAGGCGGACTCGACCTCCTGGGGGCACGAGAACGTCTACGACGTGTACACCACGTCGCAGGGGAAAGCGCTGGACGGCAAGACGCAGTACAAGGACTGGTGAGATGCGGGACGAGAAGGGATTCACCCTCATCGAGCTTCTGATTGTCGTGGCGATCATCGGCATCATCGCCGGCATCGCGGTGGTGCAGCTGCAGAACGCCCCGAAGAAGGCGCGCGAGTCGGTCCTCAAGGAGGACCTGTACGCCCTGCGCGACTGCATCGATCAGTACTTCGCGGACAAGGGGAAGTACCCGGAATCGCTCGAGACGCTCGTCGAGGAGAACTACCTGCGCAAGCTGCCGGCCGATCCGATAACCGGATCGTCCGAGACCTGGCAGGTCGTGCACGCCGAGGCCGACGACGAGAACTCGACGGACCCCTCCGCGACCGGCGGCATCATCGACGTGAAGAGCGGCGCCGAGGGGTCGGCCCTCGACGGCTCGAGATATAGCGACTGGTGAGGGAGAACGACGTTGTGGAGGCCTCTCGCGGGGCGTATATTCCGACGAAGGAGTCCAGAGTGATGATCACGTTACCGAAGCGTTACCTGCCGCGCGCTGCGGCCTTTGTCGCCGTGGCCATGGTCGCGGCGTGTCAATCCAGCGACAAGCTCCCGCCCAAGGGATCGACGGTCACGGTGGCGGCAAACCCCGCGACCATCCCGCTGGCAGCCGACCCGGAGTGCGACCTTCTCGGCGTGACGACCTGCGGGACCGCCGACATCGTCGCCACGGTCGCGAGCGAGCTGGGCGTCCCGCTTCCCGGCCAGGATGTCCGCTTCAGCAGCACGGCCGGCTTCCTCTACACGGGCACCGCTTCGAGCCCCGTGAACGCCGCCAACATTCCGATTCGGACCGACCGATTTGGAAACGCCAATGTCAGCCTGACGACCTCGACCACGGCCACAGTGTCCGCCAAGTCCGGAGCGGCCTCCGGGACTCTGACGATCAACACGGTGTCGGGGAACCTGAGCTCGATCACCCTAAATTTCGATAAGACCAGTACGGGTTGCAACTCAAGCCTGAGTCTGTCGAACTGCAGCCAGAAGGCCTGCTTCGTGGCCAAAGCCCTCGACGGCACCGGCAAGGGCATCTCGGGTGTCGTGCTCCTCTTCAAGCTACAGAACAATGTCTCCGGCGGCAACACGCTAAACGGAACCTTCGACAACTCGGCTGCGCCGACGGACTCGAGCGGGGAGCTGGCCGCTGCGTTTACCCCTACCCCAGGCACCGCAGCCGGTAGCTGCGTGGACCAGTGCAGCGCTCCGAAGAACTGTAGTGGAGAGGTCGTCGTCACAACCCAGGGAGGCGGCTTCACGAGCAACGCCTTTACTCTGACAGTGACTCAGTAGGAGGACAGGGTTTGTCACGAGACAAGCAGCGCCACGGTGAATCCGGCGCCATCCTGATCGTCTTCATGGTGACGCTGGCGGTCGCCGCGATAGCGCTCGGCGCGGCGGTGCAGGCCTGGTCCACGACCTGGAGGCGGGAGAACGAAGAAGAGCTGATCTTCCGCGGCAACCAGTACGTGGACGGGATCATCGCCTACCGCAAGGAGCATGGCGGCCAGTTTCCGCTCACGCTGGAGGATCTGTTCAAGCCGGGGCCGAGACGCCTGCGCTACATCCGCAGGCTCTACAAGGATCCGATCGTCCCGGACGGCAAGTGGGGGCTCCTGTACCTGATGCCGGGCGGACAGGGGGTGTACGACCCGAAGGCGGCGGAGAAGGCGAAAGCCAAGGCGTCGAAGGACTGGGGCTCCGGCTGGGAGAGCGCCGGCACGGGAGACCTGGCGCAGGGGCAGGCGCAGGGACAGATGCCGGGCGTGACGCCGATCGGGATGAATCCGAACGGATCGGGAATCCCCGGGACCGGCGGGATGCCGGCGGGCTCGCTGCCGCCGCCCGCCATCCAGGGCGGCCTGCCGCCGATCCCGACCGCTCCCCAGGGGGGCATCGAGAACGGCAAGGAGTCGGTCAGCGAGCCGACGATCGGCTGGCCGATCATCGGGGTGATCAGCCGCGCCACCGGCAAGGCTGCCCAGGACACCTACAAGATCTACAAGGGGCACGAGCACGTGGACGAGTGGCAGTTCCACGTCTTCGACCGCGGCGAGCAGGTCCAGATGCCCGGGAACCCGGCCCGCGCCACACCGGTGGGTGTAGGTATGGGGTTCGGCGGGAAGTATCCGATCCAGGGGATCGTCGGCGACCGGAACCGGGGCGGGTCGATGGGCATGGGCGGATTCGGCCCCCGTCCCGGTGGAGGCCGGAACAACTGGCCGCCGACCCAGTATCCACCCGGCCAGACCCCGCCCAACCAGCAGAACCAGGGGGACAACAACAATAACAACCCGCCGTGACAGGCGGCCGCCGGACGATGTTTTACGCGCCGCGACATGGGCGATCCGGGCGTTGACAGGGAATGCGCTTCGCTGGTCTAATCCTTTTTCTCCTGAATGCTCCGGGTCAAAGCGCGGCTCTTGAAGGGGAGGGAGCGATCCTCCCCTCGATTTATTTTGGGACGGAATCGGGACCATGATCGTCATGAAATTCGGCGGCACTTCGCTTGCGGGGGCCGCGCAGATAAGGCAGGTCGGGTCGATCGTCAGGCGGTTCGCGCGCTCGAAGCCCGTGGTCGTGGTCTCGGCGATGGCGGGCGTCACCGACGACCTGATCCTCCTCGCCGAGACCTCGGTCGCGGGGCTGCCGCGCGACGTCAGCGCGAGGCTCGATCGCCTGCAGCGGCGCCACCGGCGCGAGGCACGCCTCCTCGGCCTGAGCGACGGCTCCGGCAGCCGGCTGGAGAGGGAGTTCGAGGCGCTGTTCAGCGAGCTGGAGGGGGTCTGCCACGGCGTTCTCCTCCTGCGCGAGCTGAGCCGGAGATCGCTCGATCTCATCTCCTCGTTCGGCGAGAGGCTGTCGGCCCTCCTGGTGACGGATCACCTGCGCGCGATCGGCCTGAAGGCGCAGTACGCGGACGCGCGCGACCACATCGTCACGGACGAGAGCCACGGCGCCGCCGTCGTCGACTTCGACGCGACGAACCGCGGGCTCCGAAAGGGGATCCTGCCGGTCGTGCGAAGAGGGGAGATCCCGGTCGTCACCGGCTTCATCGGCCGCACGCGCAGCGGCGCGACCACGACCCTGGGGCGGAGCGGCTCCGACTACACCGCCTCGATCCTGGGCGGGGCCCTGCGCGCGAACGAGGTCTGGATCTGGAAGGAAGTGGACGGCGTGTGCACGGCCGACCCGAACCTGGTCAAGAGCGCCCGCGTCGTGGCGCGGATCTCCTACCAGGAGGCGGCCGAGATGGCGCATTACGGCGCGGAGGTCATCCACCCGAAGACCATGATGCCGGCGCGGCGCAACCGCATCCCGATCCGGATCAAGAACACCTTCAAGCCGGACGCCCCGGGCACCCTGATCACGGCGCGCCCCGGCGCGCGCGGCGCCGCCCCGCTCCTGGTCAGCAGCATCGACGGAATGGCGCTGGTCACGGTCGAGGGGACCGGGATCTTCGGCCAGCCCGGGATGATCCTGAGGCTCCTGACGCCCGTCGCGAACGCCGGAACGAACATCTACATGATCTCGATGTCGTCCTCCGAGTACAACATCTCGTTCGCCATCCTGCAGCACGACCTCGACAAGACCCTCAAGGCGCTGGAGAAGGACTTCCGCGACCGGGGTCTTCTGGGCGAGCAGGTGGCGCGCATCACGGTCGAGCGCGACATGTGCGCCATCGCGGTGGTCGGCGCCGGGATGAAGGGGCAGCACGGCATCGCCGGCCGGGTGTTCAGCGCGCTGGGAGATTCGAACGTGAACGTCGTGGCAATCGCCCAGGGATCGTCCGAGTACAACATCACCGTCATCATCAAGGGGCGCGACATGAAGCAGGGCGTGCGGGCGATCCACGACCGGCTGAACGTCGGCCGCGCCGCCGCCCGGCGCCCCCGGCGTCCCCCGCTCCGGCTGGTCTCGGGCCGGGGTCGCTGAGGCCGTGCGGTGAGGCTGTCTCTCCTCCAGCTCGGCAAGGGGACGGTCGGCCGGGCGCTCATCGGACAGGTCCGGGAGCAGCGCGACGCTCTCGCGAAACGGCTCGGCGTCGAGCTGGTGTACGCGGGGATCGCGGGCCGGCGCTCGGGGGCGTTCGAGCCGGAAGGCATTGACCTCGACCGCTGGGAGAAGCGGGTCGAGACGGGCGGCACCGACGGACGCACCATCCTGAAAGAGGCGCTGGGGGTCCTGTCCGGCCCGGCGGTGCTCATCGACGCGACAGCCGAAGAGGGAATGACGGCGCCGTACCTCGAGGCGCTGTCGGCCGGCCTGCACGTGGTCTCCTGCAACAAGAAGCCGCTGGCGGGACCGCTCGAGGAGTACCGCGCCGTCAAGGAGGCGGCGCGCAGGAAGCGGCGCTTCTGGCTGTACGAGGTCTCGGTCGGAGCGGGTCTCCCGGTGCTCGGGACGCTGCGCGACCTCCTGGACAGCGGCGACCGGCTGGAGTCGGTCGAAGGGTGCTTCTCCGGCACTCTCAATTACCTGTGCGCCGGGCTCGATGCGGGAGAAAAGTTCTCGGAAGTCCTTGCGCGCGCCTCTGAATTGGGGTACACGGAACCGGACCCCCGGGACGACCTGGGTGGGATGGACGTCGCCCGGAAGGGGCTGATCCTGGCGCGCGAGGCCGGGCGCGAGCTCGAGGCAAAGGATGTCCTGCTCGAGCCGTTCTGTGCCGTCGACCGGCGCGGCGAGGCGTCCCGGTTCATCGCGGAATCGACGGCGCTCGACGCCGAGATGGCGCGCAGGTGGAAGGCGGCCGAGGCGAAGGGGGCCCGCCTGCGCTACGTGGCGACCATCGACGGCGGCTGCGCGGCTTCCCTCAGGGAGGTCCCGGCCGACTCGGCGCTCGGCCGTCTGTCCGGTCCGGAGAATATTTTCGTGTTCCGCACGGAACGGTACGCGCGGAACCCTTTAGTCGTCTCGGGGCCCGGCGCGGGGCCCCAGGTGACGGCGGCCGGGGCGTTCGCCGACGTCATCACGGTGGCGCGATCGATCGTCGGGACGGCGTGAGACGGCAGGCAGAGACGGAGGCGGGTGTGGGGGCTGACAGACGGATACCGGTCGTGATCCTCGGCGCGACCGGGGCGGTCGGGCAGAGGTTCGTCCAGCTGCTCGACGGGCATCCCTGGTTCCGGGTGGCGGG
>WNGH01007804.1_pt1 | contig 18899 bp, 17 predicted proteins | sample 5400631 | NCBI WGS metagenome assembly WNGH01 (sample SAMN13153373, study PRJNA577476) | soil metagenome | isolation source: 115 cm soil or saprolite under Garry oak tree replicate 1 | place: USA:California | collected 2016-06-15
GCTCCTGTTTCTGTACAAGGAGGTGCTCGGCCGCGAGCTCGCGTGGCTCGACGGGCTGCATCGCGCCACGCGTCCGCCGCGCCTGCCGGTGGTGCTGACGCGCGATGAGGTGGAGCGGCTGCTCGCCGAGCTGCAGGGGGTACGCTGGCTGATCGCGAGCTTGCTCTATGGGGCGGGCCTGCGCGTGATGGAATGCCTGCGCCTGCGGGTGAAGGACGTCGACCTCGGCTACCGGCAGATCCTCGTGCGCGACGGCAAGGGCGAGAAGGACCGCGTGACCATGATGCCGGAGAAGCTCGCCGCGCCGCTCGCCGCTCATCTCGCGCGGGTGAAGTCGCTGCACGCGCGCGACCTCGAGGCGGGGTTTGGGGAGGTGAACCTGGCTTACGCGCTCGCGCGCAAGTATCCGCGCGCAGGGCGTGAGTGGGTCTGGCAGTACGTTTTTCCGGCCAATCACCGCTCCCCTGACCCGGAGGACGGCGTCGTGCGCCGTCACCATCTGTACGACTCGGTGCCGCAGCGCGCGATCCGCGAGGCGGCGCACGCCGCAGGCATCGCCAAGCGCGTGAGCTGCCACACCTTGCGCCACTCCTTCGCGACCCACCTCCTGGAATCCGGCTACGACATCCGCACGGTTCAGGAGCTGCTCGGGCATTCGGACGTGTCCACGACGATGATTTACACGCACGTGCTCAACAAGGGCGGGCGCGGTGTAAAGAGCCCCCTCGACCGCCTCGAGCAGCGGCGCGCGGAGTATCGGTGCGCGGCGCAGGGGGCGGGCCTGTTGTAGCCTGCCTGAGGTATATTGGCTCGTCCGTCATGCTCCCCGAAGACTTTCATCCCATCCTCCAGCGCTGGTGGGAAGCGCATTTCCGCGACCCCGGCAGCGGGCGGATCTTGCCGCCCACCGAGGCGCAGCTCGAGGGCTGGCGCTCGATCCGGTCGGGCCGCCACACGCTGATCGCGGCGCCGACCGGCTCAGGGAAAACCCTCGCCGCTTTCCTCACCTCGGTCGACCAGCTGCTGCGCGAGAGCCTGGAGACGGGCGAATTGCCGGACGAGGTGCGCGTCGTCTATGTCTCGCCGCTCAAGGCGCTCTCCGCCGACATCCATAAGAACCTCGCCGAGCCGCGCCGCGAGATGCGCCGCATCGCCGAGGAGATGGGCTCACCGCCGGTCGGGATCACCGCCGCGGTGAGAAGCGGTGACACGCCGCAAGACGAGCGCGCGGCGATGCTGCACTCACCGCCCCACATCCTCGTGACGACGCCCGAGTCGCTCTATCTGCTCCTCACGGCCGAGCGCTCGCGCGAGATGCTGAAGACCGCGCGCACGGTCATCGTCGACGAGATCCACGCGGTGCTCGAGTCGCGGCGCGGCGCGCACCTTGCGCTGTCGCTGGAGCGCCTCGACCACGTGTGCGGGCGGCGTCTGCAGCGCGTGGGGCTGTCCGCGACGCAGAAGCCGATCGAGGAAGTTTCGCGGTTCCTGGTCGGCGCGGAGAATTCGGACTGCGCCATTGTCGACCGCGGCCACAAGCGCAGGATCGACCTCGAGATCGAGGTGCCCGGCTCGCCGCTCGAGGCGGTGATGTCCGGCGAGGTCTGGCAGGAGACCTACAAGCGCCTGATCGAGCTGATCGAGTCGCACCGCACCACGCTGATTTTCGTGAACACGCGGCGGCTCTCCGAGCGCATGGCGCATCAGCTCTCGGAGAGGCTCGGCGCCGAGCACGTCGCCGCACACCACGGCAGCCTCGCGAAGGAAGTGCGGCTCGAAGCCGAGCAGAAGCTGCGCGACGGCAAGTTGAAGGTGCTGGTTGCCACCGCGTCGCTCGAGCTCGGCATCGACATCGGCCACGTCGATCTCGTCTGCCAGATCTCCTCGCCGCATCGCATCGCGACGCTCCTGCAGCGCGTCGGTCGCTCGGGGCACACGGTGAGCGGCCTGCCCAAGGGCCGCGTTTTTCCGCTCACGCGCGACGACCTGATCGAATGCGCGGCGATGGTGCGCGCGGTGAAAGACGGCGAGCTCGACCGCGTGCTCATCCCCGACAAGCCGCTCGACGTGCTCGCGCAGCAGATCGTCGCCGAAGCCGCCTGCGAGGAATGGGACGAGGAAGCGCTCTACGCGCTCGTCCGTGGAGCCTGGCCCTACCGCGGCCTGGAAAAGGCCGAGTTCGACGAGGTCGTGGCGATGCTCGCTGCGGGCTACGCCGGGAAGCGCGGCCAGCGCGCGGCGCTGGTGCACTACGACGCCGTGCACCGCAAGCTCCGCGAGCGGCGCGGCTCGCGCATGGTCGCCATCATGTCGGGGGGCGCGATTCCCGAGGTGTTCGACTACCGCGTCAAGCTCGAACCGGAGGGCAACTTCATCGGGACGCTCAACGAAGACTTCGCGATCGAATCGCTGCCGGGCGACATTTTCCAGCTCGGCAACACGTCCTGGCGCATCCTGCAGATCGGCAACGGCGTGGTGCGCGTCGCCGACGCGCAGGGGCAGCCGCCCTCGATGCCGTTCTGGCTGGGCGAGGCGCCTTCGCGCAGCGACGAGATGAGCGCGGCGGTCTCGCGCCTGCGCGCCGCCGCCGATCCTAGGCTTCCCCGGCCTGATCAGCCGCGCAGGCGCGATGAGCTCGACGCGGCGGTCGCGTGGCTCGAGCAGGACTACCGGCTCTCGCGCACGGCCGCCGAGCAGATCGCGGCCTATCTCGCGGAGGGCAAGCGCGCGCTGGGCGTCGTGCCTACCGCCGAGGCGCTTGTCCTCGAGCGCTTCTTCGACGAAGCCGGCGGCATGCAGCTCGTGCTGCACGCGCCCCTTGGCAGCCGCATCAACAAGGCCTGGGGCCTCGCGCTCAGGAAGAAATTCTGCCAGAGCTTCAACTTCGAACTGCAGGCGGCGGCGAGCGAGGAGGCGCTCGTGCTGTCGCTCGGGCCCATGCACTCCTTCGCGCTCGAGGAGGTGTTCCGCTACCTGAACCCCAAGACCGTGCGCGAGACGCTGGTGCAGGCGGTGCTCGACTCTCCGATCTTTGAGACGCGCTGGCGCTGGACGACGACGCTCGCCTTGGCCGTCCCGCGCAGCAGGAACGGCGCCAAGCTGCCCGCGCAGATCCAGCGCATGATCGCCGACGAGCTGCTCGCTGCGATCTTCCCCGACGCGGCGGCGTGCCTGGACAACATCCAGGGCGCGCGCGAGCTTCCCCGGCATCCGCTCGTCGACCAGGCGATCCGCGACTGCTTGGAGCAGGCGATGGACCTGCCACGGCTGGTGCAGGTCTTGCAGCGCGTGTTCGGGGGCGAGATCAAGTGCGTGGCGCGCGACACCCCCGAGCCCTCGGTGTTCTGCAACGAGATCCTGAATTCGGCGGTGTATACGTTCTTGGACGACGCGCCGCTCGAGGAGCGGCGCACCCGCGCCGTGTACACGCGGCGCACGACCGAGCCGCGGAGCGCCGACGATCTGGGCGCGCTCGACCCCGCTGCGATCGAGCGCGTGCGCGAGGAAGCCTGGCCCGAGGCGAACACCGCCGACGAGCTGCACGACGCCCTGCTGCTCGCCGGGTTCGTTCGCGCGACTGCAGCCTCCCCCGGCTGGCGAGCGCTCTTCGACGAGCTCGTCGCGGCCGGACGCGCTTGCGACGCCTGCGGTTATTGGATTTCGGTGGAGCGTTTCGACGAACTGAATGCCGTCGTTCCGCAATCCGCGACGCCGGCGATCCCCGAGCGCCTGCGCAAGTCGTGGACCCGCGAAGACGCGGCGCGGGAGCTGGTTCGCGGGCGAACCGAGGTGCTCGGGCCGGTGACCGCGCGCGGGCTCGCCGATTCGCTGGGGCTCGAGGACACGACGCTCATCGACGGCGTGCTGCTCGCGCTCGAAAACGAGGGGAAGCTCCTGCGCGGCAGGTTCACCCCGGGCACGACCGAGCTCGAATGGTGCGACCGCAGGCTCCTCGCTCGCATTCACCGCTATACGCTCAACCGGCTGCGCGCCGAGATCGAGCCGGTCAACGCTGCCGACTTCATGCGTTTCCTCCTGCACTGGCAACACGCCGCGGGCGAGACCCAGGTGAAGGGCGTCGAAGGCCTCGCCGCGGTGATCGAGCAGCTCGACGGCTACGAGGTTCCCGCCGGCGCATGGGAGCACGAGGTGCTAGCCGCTCGCGTCGAGGACTACGAGCCCGATTTCATCGACAGGCTGTGCCTCTCGGGCCGCGTGGCCTGGGGGCGGCTATCTCCCGCGAACGGCTCGGGCAAGGCGCCCCTGCGCAGCTCGCCGATCGCCCTGATGCTGCGCGAGCACGCGGGATTGTGGCGCGCCGCGGCCGAACCGGGAGCGGGCGAGCTGAGCTCGGAGGCGAGCGCCGTTTACGAGGCGCTGCGCTCGCGGGGCGCGTCGTTCTTCCACGAGATCGTGTCCGCCACGGGGCAGCTGCGCACTCAGGCTGAGCGCTCGCTCGGCGAGTTGGCTGGCTCGGGCCTCATCACCGCAGACAGCTTCGGGGGCTTACGCGCGCTGCTTGCGCCCTCCGAGAAGCACAAGCGCCGCTCGCGCCGCCGCCGGTCCGCCTACGAAGTGGACACCGCGGGACGCTGGGCGCTGCTCAAGGGTGATGCGGCGGCCGAGGACGCCCAGCGCGTCGAGGAAATCGCGCGCGCCTTGCTCAAGCGCTACGGCGTCGTTTTCCGCACGCTGCTCGCGCGCGAGTCGCGGCTGCCGACCTGGCGGGAGCTGGCCGCGGTGTACCGGCGCTTGGAAGCGCGCGGTGAGATTCGGGGCGGGCGCTTCGTCTCGGGCTTCGGGGGCGAGCAGTTCGCGCTGGCCGACGCGGTCGGGCGCTTGCGCGCGGTGAGGAAGCTGGAGAAGAGCGGCGAGCTCGTCGCGCTCTCCGGCGCCGACCCGCTCAATCTCGTCGGCATCGTGACCCCGGATGCGCGCGTCGGTGCGATCACTCCGAACCGGGTGCTCTACCGCGACGGCCTCGCGATCGCTGCGCTCGAAGGCGGAGAGCTGCGCCGCCTCGCGCCTTCCGAATTCGACGACGACACGCTGAAGACGCTCTTCTGGCGCCGCTCGAGTGTGCTCGGCTTCACGCCGACGGGGCTCTCCGAGGCGAGCCGGAAGCGCCTGCTCGAGCGCAAGGTACGCGTACCGCTACCGGGTTGAGCGCGTCGCGCTCGGGGCGTTGGGGGTAACGGGGGAAGAGGGTTCTCCCTCTTCCCCTGTTCGTAACTTACAGAAAAGCGCAGAACTTTGGGCGGAATGCTGGGCTCTAGCCCAGCATGTCCGCCCAAATATTCTGCGCCCACGCCCAGCCGTAGCCGCCCTCGATCTCGCTGCGGCCCGATGACACACCGCTTGCTCCCGGCACCACCGTCAGCGTTTTCTGCGCGGGGTCGTAGCGGTGCACCGAGGCGACGTGGATCACTTCCTTGTCGCTCACGAAGCTGTAGCAGGTGTTGGCGATGACGGGCTGCGGATTGGGTGCCCGTCCGTTCATGAGCTCGATGATCGCGGCTGCGGCGAGCTTGCCGTGGTTGTTCGCCATGTGGCCCGACTTGGGCATCGCCGGCGCCGAGAGCGTGGCGTCGCCGAGCACGTGGATGCCCTTGTGCACGGTCGATTCCATGCTGAGCCAGTCCACGCCGCACCAGCGCGTGGACGGGGTGAGGAGCCCTGCGGTGCGCGCGATGTCTCCGGCGCGCATGGGCGGCAGCACGTTGAGCACGTCGCCCTTGATCGTTTCGAAATCGGTCTTCACCGTCTTCGCGCGCGCGTCCACCGCCTTGACTTCGCTGTTGCCGCGGTACTCGATCGTTCCCTTGTAGAGATCGTTCCACGCGGCCTTGAAAAGCGCGGGCTTCGAGACGACGTCCTCGTTGGCGTCGAGGATGATCACCTTGGAGCGCGGCTTCTCCTTCTTGAAGTAGAAGGCAATCTGGCAGGCGCGCTCATAAGGCCCCGGCGGGCAGCGGAAGGGCGACCGAGGGACCCCGATGACGCACACGCCGCCGTCGGGCATCGTCTCGAGCTGCTGCCGAAGGGTGACCGTCTCCGGACCGGCCTTCCACGCGTGCAGGATGGTCTTCTGCGCCTCGGTGTCGTAGCCCTCGATCGCCTCGTGCATGAAATCCACTGCTGGCGACACGATCAGCCGGTCGTAGGGCAGGTCCTCGATGCGCTTGAGGGAAACTCGTTTCTTCTCGACGTTGATGGCCGTGGCTTCGTCACGCAGTACCTGCACGCCGTATTCGCGCAGCTTCGCATAGCCGCGCGTGATGTCGGCGAGCGTCCGGGTCCCTCCGAGGACCAGGTTCGAGGTGGGACAGGAGATGAACTCGGGGTTGCGCTCGATCAGGAACACCTCGATCGTGCCTCCGCTCCACATCCGCAGGTACTTTGCCGCGGTTGCACCGCCAAAGCCGCCGCCGATGACGATGACGCGGCCGATGGGTTTGGACGAGGCGGCGGGCTCAATCGCGCAGCCTGGCAGCAGCGAAGTAGCAGCCAAGGCGCTCGAAGTCTTCAGGAAATCGCGTCGGGTAAGTCGATTCATGGCCGCCTCCTATCTCGCCTTTTGCGCGGAGAAATACGCGGCGAGCGCGTCGATCTGCTCATCCGTGTAGCCCTTGGCGAGCTGGTGCATGATGGTCGCGGGGCGCTTGCCGGCTCTGAAGTCCTGCATCTGCTGCACGAGATAGCCCCGCTGCTGGCCGGCCAAGTTCGGCATCCCCTGTTGGCTCACTCCGTTTGTCCCGTGGCAGTTGGCACAAGCAGCGGCGAGATTGCGGCCCAGGTTGGGATCGGTACCTTGCGCCAGAGCGGGCACAGCGAGAACTGCGCCCGAGGCGAGCGCGGCGGCGAGCAGTGGACGGATCATTGTGGGCTCCTCGAAGGATTTTTTTCTCGCGTTCGAGTTTCCTTCCGGCCCGCCTGGCTGTCAAGGGGCGCAGCCGGAAAAAAAGGCCGCCAGCGGCGGCCTTTTTTCGCTCGATAAGAAAACGCTTATGTTTCCGGAGCCACCTCCGGCACTTTTTCTTCGACGAACTTGAGCGTGATTTTTTCCGCCTCGATATCCACCGTGACCTTCCCGCCGTTGGCGAGCTTGCCGAAGAGGAGCTCGTCGGCGAGCGCACGGCGAATCGTGTCCTGGATGAGCCTCGACATCGGGCGCGCACCCATCAGCGGATCGAAGCCGTGCTTGGCGAGGTGCTCGCGCAGCGCGTCCGTGAATACCGCATCGACCTTCTTCTCGTGCAGCTGGACCTCGAGCTGCATCAGGAACTTGTCCACCACGCGCAGGATGATATCGTGATCGAGCGATTTGAACGAGATCGTCGCGTCCAATCGATTCCTGAATTCCGGAGAAAACAAGCGCTTGATCTCGGCGCTCTCGTCACCTTGCTCTTTCTTCGCGGTGAAGCCCATCACCGGGCGGTTGAGCGCATCGGCCCCGGCATTGGTCGTCATGACGATGATGATGTTCCGGAAGTCGGCCTTTCTGCCGTTGTTGTCGGTGAGGGTGCCGTGGTCCATCACCTGAAGCAGGATGTTGAAGATGTCCGGGTGCGCCTTCTCTATCTCATCGAGGAGCAGCACCGCGTAGGGCTTCTTGGTGACCGCTTCCGTCAGAAGACCGCCTTGGTCGAAACCCACGTAACCCGGAGGCGCACCGATGAGGCGCGACACCGCATGCCGCTCCATGTACTCGGACATGTCGAAGCGGTGCAATTCGATCCCCATGCAGTATGCAAGCTGGCGCGCGACTTCGGTCTTTCCGACACCGGTCGGACCCGAGAAAAGGAAGGCCCCGATCGGCTTCTGCGGATTGGCGAGGCCCGAGCGCGCAGTGCGTATCGCCGATACCAGCGCTTCGATGGCCTGGTCCTGGCCGAACACCACGGCCTTCAAGTCGCGGTCGAGATTCTTGAGCGCGGCGCGGTCGTCCTGCGACACCGATGCCGGGGGAATGCGCGCGATCTTGGAGATGATCTCCTCGATCTCGGTTTTGCCGACTACCTTTTTCTGCTTGGACTTGGGCAGGATCTTCTGCGCCGCGCCCGCCTCGTCGATGACATCGATCGCCTTGTCGGGCAAGTGCCGGTCGTTGATGTAACGGGCAGAGAGCTCGGCCGCGCTGGTGAGCGCGTTGCCGCTGTACTTGATGCCGTGGTGCGCCTCGAAGCGCGATTTCAAGCCGCGCAGGATTGCGACCGTCTCCTCGACGGAAGGCTCGGGCACGTCGATCTTCTGGAAGCGCCGCGACAGCGCATGATCCTTCTCGAACACGCCGCGGTACTCGTTGTAGGTCGTCGCGCCGATGCATTTCAGCGCACCCGAAGAGAGCGCCGGTTTCAGCAGGTTCGAAGCGTCGAGCGTCCCGCCCGAAGCGGCGCCGGCGCCTATGAGCGTGTGGATCTCGTCGATGAACAGGATCGCATTCGGGTTGTCTACCAGCTGCTTCAGCACCGCCTTCAGACGCTGTTCGAAATCGCCGCGGTATTTGGTCCCCGCGAGCAGCGCACCCATGTCGAGCATGTATACCTGGCAGCGCGCGAGGATCTCCGGAACCTGGCCCTCGACGATACGGCGCGCGAGCCCTTCGGCAATGGCCGTTTTGCCCACGCCCGCCTCGCCCACGAGGAGCGGATTGTTCTTCCGCCTCCGGCACAGCGTCTGGATGACGCGCTCGATCTCGCGCTCGCGGCCGATCAGCGGATCGATCTTGCCCACCAGCGCCTGCGCGTTGAGGTTGAGCGTGTACGTCTCGAGAGCGCCACCGGACTGCTGCTCGTCGCCCGCCGTTTCCTGTTCGGTTTCGCCCCCGCCCTTCGCCTCTTTGGAGGCCGGTGTCTTGGTGATGCCGTGGGAGATGTAGTTCACCACGTCGAGACGCGTGACGCCCTGCTGGTGCAGAAAATACACGGCATGAGAGTCTTTCTCGCCGAAGATCGCGACCAGCACGTTGGCGCCGGTCACCTCCTTCTTGCCCGAGGACTGGACGTGCAGGATCGCGCGCTGGATGACTCGCTGGAAACCAAGCGTCGGCTGGGTATCGATTTCCTCGGTGCCCGCGACCGTGGGGGTATGCGCGGCGATGAAGTCTCCGAGCGCTTTCCTCAGTTCCTCGATGTTGGCAGCGCAAGCGCGCAGCACTTCCGCGGCCGTCGGATTGTCCAGCAGCGCGAGCAGCAGGTGCTCGACGGTGATGAACTCATGCCGCTTCTGGCGCGCCTCCACGAACGCCATGTGGAGACTGACTTCGAGTTCCTGCGCGATCATCTTTCGTCCCCGGTCTTCATCGGATCAATGAGGGGCTTGCGCTCCCTCGTTCTCACGTTTCCTCCATGACGCATTGTAGCGGGTGCTGGTGCTTGCGTGCATAGCCGACAACTTGCTCGACCTTGGTGGTGGCGACGTCCTTGGGGTAGACCCCGCAAATGCCCATGCCCTCTCGATGGACTTTGAGCATAACCTGGGTCGCCTTTTCCCGAGTCATGGAAAAGAATCTCTGCAGCACGATAACGACGAATTCCATCGGGGTGTAGTCGTCGTTCAAAAGGATCACCTTGAACAGGGGAGGAGGCTTGAGCTTGGCCTTCTTGGCCTCGAGTAGAGCGCCTTCTCGCATGCGGGTTGCCATACCTCACTTAACTTAAGCCAGAAGCTTCCACCCGTCAAACCGCTCGGACCCGCCGCAGGTGGAAAAGTCACGCACCCCATGCACAGCCTGTCAATCGGAACGCCTCCACTTAATGTAGGCACATCGTTGATAATGTAATCGCTGTCGCTACGTCATGCAACATCCAAACGTGTCGGCAGAACAAAGGGTTGACGCTCTCTGGAGCACTTGACGCCGTCGCCCAAAGCGCGTAAAAGGCTTCCCTGTGTTTGTCCTCCATGCGGTTTGCAGGTTCAAATTCCTCTGCTGCGTTGAAGTGCAGGCATAGTTGAAGGTTTCCCCGGTTCTAAAATTCAGGAAGGCTCTATGCCAACAGGTACGGTGAAGTGGTTTAATGATGCTAAGGGTTATGGGTTCATAACCCCGGATGACGGCGGCGAGGATTTGTTTGCGCACTTCTCCGCGATTCAGATGAGCGGATTCAAAACGCTCAAGGAAGGACAGAAAGTCCAGTTCGAAGTCACGCAAGGCCCTCTTGGTTTTCGACCCGGGAGTTCCCAGGGTCCGGTCGTCTTTTTTCTTGTGAGTGGGAAAAACCTCTGCGTGGAGGTCCTCTTTCGACGTTCACGCGCACTTCTGTCAGTGCACGCGCCCTCTGAGTTCCGCGTCTACCGCGCTCATGTATTCGTCGGTGGAGAGGAAGGGGTGGTCCGGACGTATCAGGATTGCCAGATCCTTCGTCATCTTGCCCGATTCCACGACGTCGACGCAGACCTCTTCCAGGGTCTCCGCGAATCTGACCACGTCGGGCGTGCCGTCCATGCGTCCGCGAAATATCAACCCGCGGGTCCAAGCGAAAATCGAGGCGATGGGATTGGTTGAGGTGGGCTTTCCTTGCTGGTGCAGTCGATAGTGTCGAGTCACGGTACCGTGTGCCGCCTCAGCCTCGACCGCCTTCCCGTCGGGGGACATCAAGACTGAGGTCATGAGCCCGAGGGAGCCGTAGCCTTGGGCGACCGTATCGGACTGCACGTCGCCGTCGTAATTCTTGCAGGCCCATAGGTAGCCGCCGCTCCACTTGAGGCTCGCGGCCACCATGTCGTCGATCAGCCGGTGCTCATAGGTCAGACCTGCGGCGTCGAACTGCTTCTTGAACTCCGCATCGAAGATATCTTGGAACAGGTTCTTGAACCGGCCGTCGTAGACCTTGAGGATAGTATTCTTGCTCGAGAAATAGACGGGGTACTTGCGCTGCAAGGCGTAGTTGAAGCAGGCGCGCGCAAAGCCCTTGATCGATTCGTCGAGGTTGAACATCGCCATGGTGACGCCGGCACCAGGCGCCTTGAACACTTCGCGCTCGACCACAGGGCCGCCGCCCTCGGGCCGAAAACTGAGCTTGATCGTGCCGGCGCCGTCGAACTTGACCTCCGTGGCCCGATACTGGTCGCCGAATCCGTGACGCGCGATGACCACCGGCTTATTCCAGTGAGTCACGATGCGTGGCACGTTCTTGCAGATGATGGGCTCCCGGAAAATCGTGCCGTCGAGAATATTGCGGATGGTCCCGTTTGGGCTGCGCCACATCTGCTTCAGGTTGAACTCCTTGACGCGCCCTTCGTCCGGGGTGATGGTCGCGCATTTCACGGCCACACCGTACTTGCGCGTGGCATTGGCCGCGTCGACCGTGATCTGGTCGTTGGTCTTGTCTCTCGCCTCGACTCCGAGATCGTAGTACTTCAGCTCGACATCGAGATAGGGGAGAATCAGGTGCTCGCGGATCGTCCTCCAGATGATCCGCGTCATTTCGTCGCCGTCCATCTCGACGATCGGATTCTTGACCTTGATTTTGCCCACGGGAAGCTCCTGGAGTCTCGCTTTGAAGGGATCGGTGCGACCTTAAGCTTATGCGGGGCCGCGAACACAAGGGGCTTTCCGCTTTTGACCGGGCCGTATTATAGCCAATTGCGCGAGCTCCTCCGCGTGCCACTGGGGTAAGCTTCCGGCGGCGCGGAAAGACTGGTAGCTGGTTGATTTTGAAAATGAAAATGGATTTTTGCGACCTGCGCTGCCGATGAGATGAGCTGCGCTGCCGGCGCGCTTGTCAACCTCGGGGAGGGCAGGGCGTTAGTGGGAGGGACCGGCTCCGAAGCAAAGGACTGGTCGCAACCTGTTCCTTAAACTTCACGAAGAGGAAAACATGAGGAAGCTGATCTCCATCCTGGTCGCCACGGCGTTCGCCGTTTCCAGCGGCGCGGCTCTGGCCGCGTCCCACGCCGGCGCTCAGCCGATGAAGGACGACAAGAAGTCTGAAATGAAGAAGGGCGACAAGAAGGGCGAGAAGAAGGCCGCCAAGAAGGCCAAGAAGGAAGCCAAGAAGGACGAAATGAAGAAATAGCTGTCTCTCGACGAGACGAAGGCAGGGCTCGCTTCCCTGCCTTTTTTATTTCACCGACCATGTCCAGTGTGAAAGAGAAGACTCTTGCATTGCTTGGCGCCGCCGCGTGGATTGCCGCGAGCGTCGCATTCGCGGAGCTGCCGATCGTGGAGCTGTCAGCGGGAATCCACCTCATCCGCGCCGAGGTCGCCAACACCTTCGAGACACGGGCGCAGGGCCTTATGTTTCGGAAGCATCTCGGTCCGAACGAGGGCATGTTTTTCGTATTTCCACAATCCGAACCTCACTGCATGTGGATGAAGAATACGCTGGTCGCGCTCTCGGTAGCTTTTGTCGACGAAAATGGAAAAATCGTCAGCATCTCGGACATGCAGCCGCAAAGCGAAACTTCGCATTGCGCGGCGGCTCCCGCAAAGTTTGCGCTCGAAATGCCGGCGGGCTGGTTCGCGAAGAAGGGCATCAAGCCCGGCACGACAATTCAGGGACTCGAGAGGACTCCCGCGGCGCGCTAAAACGCTATTGCCCGTGCACAAAAAAACGGCTGGCGAATGCCAGCCGTTTCTTGTTGAGTCCGTTCTTACCCAAAGTAAAGCGCGCTATGCGCCCCCGCCGCCATGAAGTACAGCATTGGGATGGAGAACATCGTATTGGTGCGCGAGGCGAGGAAGGCCACCCGCCGCGCCTTGTTCTTCTCCTCGTCGCTCGCGGGGACGATGCCCAGGATCTTCTTCTGATTGGGCCAGATCAGCCACCACACGTTTATCAGCATGATTGTCCCGAACCAGGCACCGACCCCGATCGGGTAATACGCTTTGTTGAGGAAGAAAAACGCCTCGAGGAAATGACGCCCCAGCAGCGCCGCGCCGGCAAGCCAGGTCACTACCGCCGCCCAGCGGAACCAAAACAGCGCTCGGGGCATGACGTGCTTGGAAATGCCCGCCGCAGTGCCGTCGGCGGCTGCCGCTTTCGCCGCGGCTACATTGACGAAGTTGAAGTAGTACAGCAAGCCGATCCACATCACTCCCGCGAGGAGGTGGATCCAGCGAGATATTGCGGGTACCCAGTCCATATCAGCCTCCCAACGCGTATCGGACGATGTTGTGCAGGAACAGGGTCAGGATCAAACCGCATATGATCGTCCCCCAAAGTGAATCGAGCGGATTCTTCATGGTCGTTCTCCCGATGATCGGGCCGCAGGCGCGCGCCCCGCGGTATTCTCTGTCCAAGTGAGCCTGATTGCAAGCGGCTGCTTTCTCCGATCTCGGTTCCTACCGCGAGCGCTCGACGCGTGCGTCGGCGCCGCCCTCCGCAAAGGTGATATCGAGGAGGTCGCCGGCAGCAAGACTCCCGCCGCGCAGCACGATCCGGCCCGAGCCGTCCCGGACGACGCTGTAGCCGCGCTCCAGCACGGCCGCCGGATCCAGGTGCGACAGATTGACGATCCGACGGGCGCAAGCCGAGCCGGCGCGTTCGAGCGCTGCATGCGTTGCAGCACGCAGCCGCGCGACCAACTGCACCGAGGTAGCCAGAAGCTTATCGGTATTGGGGAGCCCTGCTTGGGCCCGCTGCATAAGCCGAACGACTTCCCAGCGACGCTCGGACGAGATTCGGCTGGCAGCTTGCCACAACCTCAACCGCAATTGGCCGAGCAGCTCACTCTGGGCCCGCAGCCTCGCTTCGGGGTGAACCAGCCTGCGCGCAAGGTGATCGACGAGCAACATGCGTCTCTCGAGTTCCTGGCGGGCGCGCAGGGCTAGGTTTGCCGTCAGTCTGGAAATGCCCTCGAGCAGCCCGGCGCGTTCGGGACTGACCAGCTCGGCCGCGGCGGTCGGCGTGGGTGCGCGCCGGTCAGCCACGAAGTCGGCGATCGTGAAGTCGGTTTCGTGGCCGATGCCGGTCACAACCGGAATCGGGCACGCGCGAATCGCCCGCGCCACGATTTCTTCGTTGAACGCCCACAGGTCCTCGATGCTGCCGCCGCCGCGCACCAGCAATATGACATCGCACCCGCCGACCCGGGCGGCGATTCTAAGCGCGGAGGCGATCTTCTCAGCCGCCCCTTCGCCCTGGACTTGCACGGGAAACACGACGACTTCAATCGACGGGTTACGCCGAGCTAGCGTCGTTAATACGTCCCGAAACGCGGCCGCCTCCCGCGAGGTGATCACGCCGATCGCGCGCGGCAAGGTAGGCAGGGCTCGTTTCGTTTCGGATTTGAACAAGCCCTCTTTTTCGAGCTTGTCACGGAGCCTCAGGTAAGCCTCGAACAGGGCGCCGAGCCCTGCGCGCCGCATGGTTTCGACATTGAGCTGGAAATCGCCGCGCGGCTCGTACAAGCTGACGAGCGCTTGCACCTCGATTTGCATGCCGTCGCGCGGCGTCCACTCGAGATTCTGCTGGCGCTGCCGGAACATGACGCAACGCACCTGGGCTTGCTCGTCCTTAAGAACGAAATAGGCGTGTCCCGACTTGGCAACGGTGAAGTTGGATATTTCGCCGGCGACCCAAAGCAGCGGATAGCGACGCTCGAGCAGATCCCGGACACTGCGAGCGAGGGCAGAAACGGTGAGAAGTTCCGAGGGGAAATGCGTGGAAACCCGCGCCAGTCCTTGTTCTCCGGGCATGTGGCGATTGTAACCTATCCACAACGGGCCCTCGACCGATGTAGTCCCCTATGAGCGGCTCAGACAATGGCCGAGAACCTGCTTGTAACTCTTTGAGCAGTAGGGTGAAAAATGGAAGTTCAAGTTTTCATCATGAGTAAGAAAACCCTTTTGTGCGATTCACTTACGCGCGCTATTTGACGGGTATGCACAACCTTATCCACAGTATTTGTGGATAAAGACTGAAGCGCATTTGCAAGCGTCGCGTGTGCGGCAGGCAGCGCTCCCGCTCCTTGATTTTTTTGAGTGCAACGGCCGCATCTTCTTGAAATTCTTTGCCTTGCCGAATCCACAGTCGCAGGCTAAAGTGTCCGCGGGTCTGACCCGGAGAACGCCGTTGTTTGCCATCATCCATGCCGCCGGCTGGCCGATCTATTTCCTTCTTGCCGTGTCGATCATCGCAGTCGCGCTCATCATCGAAAGGTTCATGATCCTTCGCAAAGAGAAGATCGTTCCGGGCGGCTTGCTGGAGAAGGTGCTCGTTGCATACCAGAAACAGGGAGTGAGTGAGGACATGCTCGAAAGGCTCTCGCAGGACTCTCCGCTCGGCCAGGTACTGGCTTCGGGTCTGCGCAACTACAGGAGTTCGCGCGACGTCATGAAGGACGCGATCGAAGAAGCCGGTAGCGCGGTGGCGCACGAACTCGAGCGCTTTTTGACGACACTCGGGACCATCGCTACGATCAGCCCGCTGATGGGCCTGTTCGGCACCGTGGTGGGCATGATCGAGATCTTCGGCTCGCAATCGCCCACCGGATCCAACCCCCAAGAACTCGCCCACGGTATTTCCGTGGCACTGTACAACACGGGCTTCGGCTTGGTGATCGCCATTCCAGCGATGATTTTCTTCCGCCACTTCCGCGGCAGGGTCGAAGGCTTCGTAGTCGAGATGGAGCAACAGGCGGCGAGGCTGGTCGACGTGGTCCACGGAGAACGTTTCGAATTCCAGCCGCCGCATACTCAGGTATGAGGTTCGCCCGCACGCAGAAGGAAGATCCGGAAATCAACCTGATTCCGATGATCGACGTGCTCCTCGTGATCATCATCTTCCTGATGCTCACTACGACCTACTCCAGGTTCGCGGAGCTGAAGATCAACCTGCCGAGCGCCGACGCGGAAAAAAAGGTGGAACGATCCAACGAGATCAACGTAGTGATCGGTGCCAACGGGCAATACGTGCTGCAGCGAAAGCCGGTCCAGTTCCGGAGCGTCGTGACCCTCGCCGAAGAACTCCGTCGCGCCGGCGCAGGCATGAAGGACGCGATCGTGGTCGTCAACGCCGACAACAATGCCAACTATCAGTCGGTGATCCGCGTCATGGACGCCGCGCGCCAGGCGGGCTTTGGCCAGGTAGTGTTCGCGGTGGAGCAATCGACGAAGTAGCGCGCAGCGCGCGTATGGAGGCCGCCCGGCCCACCTTTCTTGCCGCTGGCTTCGCCGCGCGTCACTGGTACCGGCTGAGCCCGGTGTCGGTGCTGCTGTTTCCGGTAAGCCTTGTCTTTCGTCTGCTAGTAGCCCTGCGTTGTCTGCTCTTTCACGTAGGCGCGCTGCCGTCTGTGCGACTTCACGTTCCGGTGATCATCGTCGGAAATCTGACTGTCGGGGGCACAGGGAAAACCCCGCTAGTCCTCGCGCTCGTCGAAGCCTTGCGCGCGAAGGGGCTACGCCCCGGAATTCTCAGCCGGGGGCACGGCGGGACCGATATCGGACCCCGCGCGGTGAGCGAGGGTGACGATGCCGCGCAGGTCGGCGATGAGCCTTTGCTGCTCCTTGAACGTTCGGGGTGTCCGGTGTGGATCGGCGCAGACCGCGCCGCAGCCGCACGCGCGCTGCTCGCAGTCCATACCCGCTGCGACGTGATTCTCTGCGACGACGGATTGCAGCACTACCGCTTGCAGCGAGATTTCGAAATCGCGGTCGAAGATGAGCGCGGTTTTGGCAACGGTTTCCTGCTTCCGGCCGGTCCTTTGCGTGAGCCTGCCGGTCGCCGCGTGGATGCGACGGTGGTGAACGGCGCCGAGCCGAGGCCTGGCGCGTTTCGCATGCGGCTCACGCCGGCAGGTCTGTACCGAGTTGATGCGCATGCGGCACCTTTAGCGCAGTCGGAGCTTTCCGGAAAGAAGCTGCACGCGGTCGCCGGAATCGGCAATCCCGAGCGGTTTTTCGCGGGGCTTTCGCGCATGGGACTCTCGTTCTCGGCTCATCCGTTTCCGGATCACCACGCGTTTCAGGCGGCAGACCTCGAGTTCGCCGATTGCGACTTCGTGCTGATGACCGAAAAGGATGCGGTAAAATGCCGCCACTTCGGCCGGCGCGACCTGATTGCGGTGCGCGTCGAGGCCGAACTCGACTCCGCTCTGGCGGAACTCATACTGGAACGAATTCATGGACTCGCGACTGCTTGACATTCTGGTCTGTCCGATTTGCAAGGGACCACTGGTCCACCGCACGGCACAAGCGGAGTTCATCTGCAAGGCCGACCGCCTCGCGTTCCCGATTCGAGACGATATTCCAGTGATGCTCGAGGAGGAGGCGAGAAAGCTGCCCCCCGAGGAAGAAGTGAACGAGTGAACGGGGAGGCAACGTCTAAATCCTTCCCATGTCCTTCACCGCCATTATCCCGGCGCGATTCGCGTCCAGCCGGTTTCCTGGAAAAGCGCTCGCCGATATTGGAGGCAGGCCCATGGTCGTGCGAGTGGCCGAGCGGGCGCGCGAAAGCGGCGCGCGCAACGTATACGTGGCCACCGACCACGGCGACATTGCGGCAGCGGTGGAACGCTACGGCCATCAGGCCGTAATGACCCGTGGCGACCATGCCACGGGCACTGACCGGATCGCGGAGGTTGTGGAGCGCCTCGGCCTCGCGGCGGACAGTCTGGTCGTTAACGTCCAGGGCGATGAGCCGATGATCGAACCGGGCCTGATACGTGCGGTGGCGACCCTGCTTGCGGATACGCCGGAAGCGGCCATGGCCACTGCCTGCCACCCGATCCGGGACACGGGCGAGCTGTTCAATCCCAATGTCGTCAAAGTCGTGCTGGACCATGCTGGATTGGCGCGCTATTTCAGCCGGGCGCCCGTGCCCTGGGCCCGGGACGCCTTCGAGGATTCCACCCGGGCCTTGCCGCAGGGGCTTCCCTGTTACCGGCACATCGGCATCTATGCCTATCGTGCCGATTTCCTGCGTAGCTATCCGCGGCTCGAGCGCTCGCCGCTTGAAGAATTCGAAGCGCTCGAGCAGCTGCGGGCGCTTTGGCACGGCTACGCGATCGCCGTCGCAGTGCGACAAGATGCACCGCTCGCCGGGGTTGACACGGCCGAAGACCTGGAACGCGCACGGGCCTTGTTTGACCGCAAGGGTCATTCGTGAGGCTCATCCTCCTGGGACCGCCGGGCGCCGGTAAGGGCACCCAAGCGAGCTTCATCAGGGAACACTTCCGCATTCCGCAGATCTCAACGGGGGACATGTTGCGCGCCGCGGTGAAAGCGGGCACGCCGCTCGGTCTCGCGGCAAAGAAGGTCATGGACGCGGGGCAGCTCATTTCCGACGACATCATCATCGGGCTGGTGAAGGAACGGCTGAAGCACCTGGATTGCAAGAACGGCTATCTGTTCGACGGCTTTCCGCGCACCATTCCCCAGGCGGAGGCGATGCGCGAATCGGGCGTCGCTCTCGAGTTCGTGCTCGAGATCGACGTGACCGAGGACGAGATCATTCAACGGATGAGCGGGCGCTGGGTGCATCCCGGCTCCGGACGCGTCTACCATGTCAGATTCAATCCGCCCAAGGTGGCGGGCAAGGACGACGTTACGGGCGAGCCGCTGATTCAGCGCGACGACGACGGGGAGGAGACGGTGAGGAAGCGCCTCGAGGTCTACAGGAAGCAGACGCGACCGCTGGTGGATTACTATTCGAATTGGGCCGCGAAGGGCGACGCGCGCGCGCCGAAGTACCGGAAAATCTCTGGTGTCGGCTCGGTCGCGGAGATTCGCGACCGGGTTCTCGCCGCGCTCAAATAACGCACGAGTGCCATGAAGCCCAAAAATGCGTTCTATGCTCAATCGGGCGGGGTGACCGCGGTCATCAACGCGAGTGCCGCGGGCGTGATCGAGACCGCGCGCAAGCACAGAAACCGCATCGGCAAGGTCTACGCGGGCCGCGACGGCATCATGGGCGCGCTCACCGAGGACCTGATCGACACCAGCCGTGAGCACGCAT
>WNGH01005316.1_pt2 | contig 18896 bp, 19 predicted proteins | sample 5400631 | NCBI WGS metagenome assembly WNGH01 (sample SAMN13153373, study PRJNA577476) | soil metagenome | isolation source: 115 cm soil or saprolite under Garry oak tree replicate 1 | place: USA:California | collected 2016-06-15
GGCGCGCTGCGTCGGCGGCAATGCCTCGATCAATGCCGCGAATGCGGGTAGTGCCGACTCGTCCCCGACGAAGAGGTGCCAGTCCGCATCGCGCAGCTCGAGCTTGCCGCGCGGCCCGAAGAACTGGACGGGGTCGCCGGCATTCGCCGTGGCGGCCCACCGCGCCCCCGGTCCGCCGTGGCCGTGCAGCAGCGCGTCCACGTCGATCTCGCAGTTGCCGTCGCGGAACTGCCGGATCGTGTAGCGGCGCTTGACCTTGCGTCCGGTCTCGTCGTCGAGGACCACCTCGACGTCCTGTGCCGGGCGGGGTGACTCGACGGTGGGCGCCTGCAAGGTGAGCCGATGCATCCGTGGGGTGAGCTTGCGCACGGCGGTAACGGTCGCCGCGTGCAGCGGGGTTCGGCGGATGACGGGCGTGCTCATGGCGTCCAGTGTCCCGGGTCGCAGTCGGCAGTTACGGGCCACCTAGGGTCGTTATGGCAGAACCGTCCGATTAGAGGAGCGAGATGCCGATCCAACTGACCAAGGTTGCGTACACGACCTCCGCCTCCGCCCGCGGTGGCCGCTTCGGGCACGTGCGGAGCGCCGACGGCCTGGTCGAATTCGACCTGGCGCAGCCGGGCACGACACCTGAGCCCGCGGTCAACCCGGAGACGCTGTTCGCCGCCGGGTTCGCGGCCTGCTTCCAGGGCGCGCTCGCCAATCGCGCCAAGACCAAGGGCATCGACACGTCCGAGTCGACGGTCACGGCGCATGTCTCGTTCGGGTCCAGCGAGGACGGTGGGTTCGGCCTGGCCGTCGACCTCGAAGTGAACATTCCGGGCGTCGAGGCGCCGCAGGCCTACGAACTGGTCGACCTCGCGCACCAGTTCTGCCCCTACTCGAAGGCCACCCGAGGCAACATCGACGTGACGCTCACGGTCGTCTGACCGTTTAAGCCGGATCGCGCAACCTGTGGCGGTGTGACGCCGCCGCGGGTTGCGCAATCGGCCACGCGGGCGCGGATGATGGGGTCGTGGTCATCAGCGTCTTCGATCTGTTCTCGATCGGTATCGGCCCGTCCAGCTCGCACACGGTGGGCCCGATGCGCGCGGCACGCATGTTCGCCGTCGGCCTCGCCGACGACGGCCTGCTCGACCAGGTGACCCGGGTGCGGGCCGAGCTGTTCGGCTCGCTGGGCGCGACCGGTCACGGCCACGGCAGCGGCCGGGCCGTCATCCTCGGCCTCGAGGGCGAACTGCCCGAGACGGTCGACACGTCCTCGATCGCGGCCCGGGTCGCCGCGGTTCGGTCATCCGGCCGGGTTGACCTGCTGGGCAAGCACGAGGCGTCACTCGCCGATGATGACCTAGTGCTGCACCGGCGCACGTCGCTGCCGTTCCATCCGAACGGCATGAAGTTCTTCGCCTACGGCGCGACGGACGAACTGGTGCGCGAACGCACCTACTACTCGGTCGGAGGTGGCTTCGTCGTCGACGACGCGGCGGCCGGTGCCGACCGGATCAAGCCAGACGACACGCCCGTGCGTTACCCGTTCACGACCGGCGCCGAGCTGATGGCGCAGTGCGCGTGGTCCGGCCTGCCGGTCAGCGGCGTGATGCTCGCCAACGAGACCTCCTGGCACCCGGAAACCGACGTGCGTGCCGGGTTGCTCTCTATCTGGACGGTGATGCAGCAGTGCGTGCAGAGCGGCTGCGCCCACGAGGGCACGTTGCCGGGCGGCCTTCACGTCCGGCGCCGCGCTCCCGAGCTGTACGAGCGGTTGTGCACTGAGCCGTTCTCGACCGATCCGCTGCGCGTCATGGACTGGGTGAACCTGTTCGCGCTGGCCGTGAACGAGGAGAACGCGGCCGGCGGCCGGGTGGTCACGGCGCCGACCAACGGAGCCGCGGGCGTGCTGCCTGCGGTGATGCACTACTACTGGCGCTTCGTGCCTGGTGCCACCGACGACGGCATCGTGCGCTTCCTGCTCGCCGCCGGCGCTATTGGCGTGCTGTACAAGGAGAACGCGTCGATCTCGGGCGCCGAGGTCGGCTGTCAGGGCGAGGTCGGCTCGGCCTGCTCGATGGCGGCCGGCGCACTGTGCGAGGTACTCGGCGGCACGCCCGCCCAGGTCGAGAACGCCGCGGAGATCGGCATGGAGCACAACCTCGGCCTGACGTGTGACCCGGTCGGTGGCCTCGTCCAGGTGCCGTGCATCGAGCGCAATGCCATGGCCGCGGTCAAGGCGATCAACGCCGCGCGCATCGCCCTGCGCGGCGATGGCCAGCACATCGTCAGCCTGGACAAGGTGATCAAGACGATGCGTGAGACGGGCGCCGACATGAAGATCAAGTACAAGGAGACGGCACGCGGCGGCCTCGCGGTGAACGTCATCGAGTGCTGAGCGATCCGATCGAGCAACCGCTGGCGGCCTGACACCGCCGCAGGTTGCGCGATCGCATGTACCGAACGCCGAAGGGCCCACCTTCCACTATGGACGGTGGGCCCTTCGGCGGTGGTCCGCTACGCCGGGGCGCTGGCCATCATGGCCTCCTGCGGCGACGGCAGGTCGGTCTTCTTGACGTTGATGACCACCAGGGCAACCACCACAGCGACCGCACCGAAGATCGTCGCTGCCAGGAAGCCCATGCCGGACGAGTGAGCCTGCACCTGGGCGACCGCGTGAATTGCCGCGTTGTCCTGCAGCGCCGCAGCCGATGCCGGGTGGCCGGTCGTCACGCCGCCGAGCTCGCCGAAGTGCTGCAGCACCGAAGGCGGGATCTTGCCGGCCTGGGTCTGCGCCGTCAGCTCGTTGACCTTGCTGATCTGCGCATGGCGGCCGGTCGTTGCCGCCACGGTTGCCAGCACGGACAGGCCGATCGAGCCACCGACCTGCTGGCCCACGTTGAGCAGGGCGGACGCCAGGCCGGCCTCGGTGTTGACGACCTTCGACACGGCGACCGTGGTGATGGGCACGAAGATGAAGCCCATACCGACGGCGAGGACGAGCATGCCCGGGAAGATCTTGTCGAGATACCCGGCGTCTGCATTCACCGTGGACAGCCACAGCAGCGACAGCGTCATCAGAATGCTGCCGGTCGCGATCAGCACCTTCGGTCCGACCTTCGGCAGTAGCTGCGCGACGATCTGCGACACGATGCCGATGATGAATGCCACCGGTACGAACGCCAGGCCAGCCTTGACGGGGCTGTAGTGCATGACCTGTTGCACGAAGAACGTCAGGAAGAAGAACATGCCGAACATGCCGGCACCGACGATGAGCATCACGAGATACGCGCCGGCTCGGCTGCGGTTCTCGAAGATGTGGATCGGCATCATCGGTTCCTCGATGACGAACGCTTCGAGCAACACGAACGCGACGAGCAGGGCTATGGCGCCGGCGAAGAGCAGCACGGTCGACGCCGAGCCCCACTTGTTCGTGTGCGCGACGTGGATGAATGCGTAGACCAGGGTCGTCATACCGGCGACCGAGACGAGCGCGCCGAGGAAGTCGAACTTGCCGCGCAGCCGCTCACCCTCGTGCAGGTACATGAACGCGCCGACCATGAGCACGGCGCCGATCGGCACGTTGACGAACAGCACCCACCGCCACGTGAAGTACTCGGTGAGGATGCCGCCGAGCAGCAGTCCAATCGCGGCGCCGGCTCCAGAGACGGCGGCGTAGACGCCGATCGCGCGGTTACGCGCGGCGCCCTCTTCGAACGAGGTCGTGATGAGCGACAGTGCGGTCGGGGATGCGATCGCCCCGCCGACGCCCTGGATGACACGTCCGGCGAGAAGAAGGCCGAACGTGTTGGCGAGACCGCCGGCCAAGCTGCCGACGGAGAACAACGCCAGCCCGACGATGAACATCCGGCGGCGGCCGAGGATGTCGCCAGCGCGCCCGCCGAGCAGCAGCAGGCCGCCGAACGCGAGCGTGTACGCGTTCAGGGCCCACGTCATATCGGTCTGCGTCTTGTGGAAGTAGTCGCCCATCGAGGGCAGCGCGATGTTCACGATCGTGGCGTCGAGGACCACCATCAGTTGCGCGCCGGCGATGATCAGCAGCACGAGGGCCGGGTGCGTGATGCGCCGCGCCGCTCCGTTGGTCTTCGTACTCGTGACGTCTGTCCCGGCCACAGGCATGCTCCATTTCAAACGTGTTTGCACGTACAAATAGGGGACGCTTGCGTTCCTTAGTAAGCTAGCTGCAAGAGCTAAGAGACGCAACCGTGCACTATCGGCAGAACCTCAGTCGACTCACAGACGAGGATGGACGAAGGGTCCGACAACGATGACTGCGGCGCCAGTGAATTTCGCGGAGGGCGGGACGACCGAGGGCGGGGCCGCGGAGCCGATGCTCGCGGAGCAGGTCCCGGTCCCGGTTCGGCACCGTCGGCGTGGCGAGGCACTCGAGCGCGCGATCCACGCGGCGGTATTCACCGAGCTCGCCGAGGTCGGTTATGCGGCGTTCACCATCGAGTCGGTTGCCAGCCGGGCGCACACCGGCAAGGCCAGCATCTATCGCAGATGGCCGACCAAGCAGGATCTCGTCCTCGAGGCGTTCTGCGGCAAGTTCGGCGAGACGATGCAGCTCATCGAGGGCTCCCTAGACGACGACACGACGACCCGCGACGTCCTGCTCCAGATGGGACGGCGCATGTGCGAGGTGTCCGCCGAAGCGACCGAGGCGATCCGGGTCGCCGCCGGCGAGATGAGCCGCGACGCCGAGCTGTCCGCGGCGCTCGACGAGCGGGTGAACTGTCCCAAACGCGAGTTGCTGCTGAACGTGCTGCAGCGTGGAGTCGAACGCGGGGAGGTCCGCCCCGAGGCCGCCTGCGAGATGTTCGCCGAGATTCTTCCGGCCATGATCATGTTCAAGCTGATCCTGCAGAACCAGGCCGTCAGCGACGACGCGCTTATCAGCATCGTCGACGACATCCTCATGCCCTTGCTCCGCCCAGCTTGATCACGCGGGCGGGGCCGACCCGCCGGGCGCGTGGCAAGACTATGTAGGGCACGATGGTCGCGAGTGTTCGCGCTGGGCGAACGCGCAGCCCGATACGCGACAAGGAGCCGGCGAGCGTGCCTGCACCGGTGCAGCAGCCGCCCTCGCCGACCCGTCGTCAGCGATTCCGCGCCGGATACCTCGCACGCTCGCCGCGGATCATCGCCGCATTCGCCGCGCTGGTGGGCCTGCTGACGCTGATCGGCGCCGTGTGGTCGTCCGAGCGCGACCGCGTGCGCGCGATCACCGATCTGCTGGGCATCCCCGCCACCTCGGCAGCTGCGGCGGTCAGCGCGGTCGCGGGGTTGTTGCTGATGCGGCTCGCGGCGGGTCTGCGCAAGCGCAAGCGCCGGGCCTGGCGGGCGTCGGTCGCGGTCACGGCCGTCCTTGTCGCGGCGCATGTGCTCAAAGGTCACAAGATCGCCGAGGCGGCGATCGCGCTCGTCCTGCTGATCATGCTTTTGACGGCGCGCTCGCAGTTTCGCGCCAAGGCCGATCCAGGGTCGCGCTGGTTCGCGGTGCGCGTCTTCTTCCAGTTCATTGCCGTGGCTTTGATATTCGGCATGGCGATGCTCTACCTGTCGCGCGATGTCGTCGGGCATCCGCCGTTCTGGGCCCGCTTGCAGGAGGTCGAGTACGCACTGGTGGGTGCCAACGGGCCGGTCGACGTACGCACGGAACGGTTCAGCGACATCTTCCACGGGACGCTGCTGGGCTTCGGGTTGCTGACCGTCGCCGTGGTTGCGCTCCTGGCGCTGCGCCCGTCCGAGCCGATCGCCCGGCTGTCTGCGCGCGACGAGGAGCGGCTGCGCGCGTTGCTCGACAGGCACGGCGCACGCGACTCGCTCGGCTACTTCGCGCTGCGTCGCGACAAGTCGGTGGTGTGGTCGCCGACTGGCAAGGCCGCGATCACGTACCGGGTGGTGCAGGGCGTCGCGCTTGCTAGTGGCGATCCGATCGGCGACCCCGAGGCATGGCCGGGTGCGATGTGCGCCTACCAGCAGCTCGTCGACGAGTACGGCTGGACGGCCGCCGTGATCGGATGCAGCGAGCTCGGCGCCATCGTGTTCAAGCGCGAGTGCGCACTCGGCGCCATCACGCTGGGCGACGAAGCGATCGTCGAGGTCGACGAGTTCACCCTCGAGGGACGCTCGATGCGCGGCGTCCGGCAGGCGTGCACGCGCGTCGGCAGGGCAGGGTACGAGGTCGACGTCCGGCGTGCCAGGGCCATCGATCGCGACGAGTTCGCGGAGCTGCTGCGGGTCGCGGCGGCGTGGCGTGGGGCCGAGGTCGAGCGTGGTTACTCGATGGCGCTGTCGCGTCTCGGCGACGAGGCCGACGGGCAATGCGTCGTGGCGACCGCATGCAAGGACGGCGTCCTTCGCGGCGTGCTGCAGTTCGTGCCGTGGGGGCCGGACGGCCTTTCGCTGGACCTGATGCGTCGCGACCGCAGTGCCGACAACGGCTTGAACGAGTTCATGATCGCCAAGGTGATCGAGGCATGTCCCGCCCTGGACGTCCGGCGAGTGTCGTTGAACTTCGCGGTTTTCCGCGACGCGATAGAGCGTGGTGAGAAGATCGGCGCCGGGCCGATCCTGCGCGCGTGGCGAGCAGTGCTGATGTTCGCGTCGAGGTGGTGGCAGATCGAGTCGCTGTACCGGTTCAACGTGAAGTTCCGGCCGGACTGGGAACCGCGATTCCTCTCCTACCCCGCGACCCGCGATCTGCCTCGCATCGCGGTGGCGGCGCTCGAGGCAGAGGCATTCGTCGTCCGGCCGCACGTGCTCAAGCGTCTCTCCGGACGTCTCTGACCTTCGTCGGACGGTCTTCGCTCGCGTTTGGCCGGCCGTCTGCGGGCCTTGTACGCTGTGCGATCGGTGGCCTTTGGTGGTGCGGACCAGTGCCGCGAGGCGCCAGGAGGCTTCGCCTAGTCTGGTCTATGGCGCCGCACTGCTAATGCGGTTTGGGTTTATCGCCCATCCCGGGTTCGAATCCCGGAGCCTCCGCCGTTGCTGGCGTCGCGCGGTCCCGCCCAATAGGGCCTAAGGTCCCGCCGGTTTCCCTTGACAGAGAAAGCTTTCCTCGGAAGTATGTTCTTTGTAAGGCAGGGAGGTACCGGTCAGGCGCGGGGGACCTGATCGTCACCTTGGCTCAATGCAGGTTTGGCCGGTCGCGGTTCGCATCGGGGGTTCGATCCGCGACCGGCCTAACGTGACCGCCGACCCCGTCCGCGCCGTTCCGGCAGGGCGGGGTCGCGCTCTGTCCGGACCACGTCCGGGTCGGCGGTGCCCGGGATGTGTGGCTCGGCGTGAACGTCGCGCAGCAATCGCATTGCCGCGGCCATCTCGGCGAGATGCTCCGCCGAGACGACGTCGAGCACATGCTCGCGCAGCCCCGCCTGGTACAACGCGATACTCGTCTTCGCCTGCCGCATACCCTTCGGGGTCAGCGCCGCGTAGACGACGCGACGGTCACCTTCGGAGCTGCGCCGGTCGATCAGTTGCTCGCGGGCCATCCGGTCGGCCAGCTTCGTGAACCCGCCGGCGGTCATGGTCAACTCGCGGGCCAGGGCGCTCATCGGCATCCGATGCTCGTCCGCAGCGAGCAGCAGTCGCAAGACCTCGAACCACTGCGCGGGCACGCCGTCGTGCTCGAGCTTGGCGACGATCCGCCGGTGCGTCGTCGCCACACCGCGCAGAATGAGATCCCAGCTGGCAATCAGCTCGTCATCGGAGGTTCCAGCTGACTCGTTCACATGCACGAGGCTACTGACCGTGAGCGTTGCCGTCCTCAAGGCACGACGCGGTCAGCCTGTAGACTTCCCCGTCGGCATGATGCGCCCGTAGCTCAACGGATAGAGCACTTGACTACGGATCAAGAGGTTGGGGGTTCGAGTCCCTCCGGGCGCGCCCTGGCAGCTCAGCATTTCCGGGGGTGCAGTTCCTTGGCGCCTCTATCAAGTTGATCAAGCCGTTCACGAATCTCATGGACAGACGATCTTCTCCGTGGATAGTCCGGAACATCCGTTCGCAGCGAGTTCGCAGCGAGACGGTCAAGCTGACTTGGCGCCGGCGGGACCGCGTGGATCGGCGCTGGCCTGCGAGTCTCGGCGGGCTCGGCTGACTGCGCGGGCGGTGATGGGGGTGCCGATGATGCTTGGCAGCAGCCAGAAGGCGATGGTGGGTAGCCGGTTCCAGAGTGGTAGGTGGGGACCGTTGTCGCCGTAGAACGCGGTCAGCATCGCGACGTAGGACAGGCCCATGCCGGTGATGTGTGGGGTGTCTCCCGGTTTGTGGAGGCGCCGGTGGGTGTAGCCGATGCGAGCGGCGGTGAAGGGCGACGAGGCCGATGGCGGCGAGGTGGTAGTCCTCGCGCGGGCGCATCGCGGTGAGCGCGAGCGCAGCGACGAACACGATGCTGATAGCGCGGTAGTACCAGCGTCCGGCGTGGATGTGACGGAGTGTGCCCTTGCGGGCCAGCGCCGCGATTGCGCCGGTGACGACGGCGGTGAGTCCGGCAAGTACGTGCACGGTGAGGAAGGCGAGGAAGACGGGCACGGTCGATCCGACCTCGGTGCCGAGGATTTGGGCGGCGCCGGCCATGACCGCCTCCGACTCGATAGATAGCGTAGCTACGTATCGAAGGCGTTTGATGTAGCAGTGCTACGTATGCGGGCCGAGTCGCTGAAGGGTCACCTGGACGGGCTGCTGCTGGCCAGCCTCGAGGCCGGACCGCGGCACGGGTATGCGGTCATCGAGGCACTGCGGACTGCCACGGGTGGGCACCTGGACCTGCCGACCGGCACGATCTATCCCGCGTTGCACCGCCTGGAAGCGGCCAGGCTGATCAAGGGCCGCTGGTCGGTAGTGGGCGCGCGGCGACGCCGGGCCTATGAGCTGACCGCGAAGGGTCGCCGCGCCCTAGGCAGCGAGCGCGCGAACTGGCGCGTCTTCTCCGCGGTGGTGAGCGCGGCGATGGAGGGCGGGCCATGGCCGGACCCGGCGTGATCGACGACTACCTGGCTGAGCTGGCGATCCGGCTGCCGCCCCCGATCGTTGCCGAGCTCGCCGACGCGGCCGCAGCTGCTGGCGCAACACCAGCCCAAGCCGCCCCGCGGTAGTTCACTCGCCCTTCGTCGAAGCACACCCTCGTCCGAACCCAGATCCAGCCGCGCCCGCTGCTTCACCTGCATAGCGACGACCCCACCTGAACCGACGTGGGGCCTCGTACGCATGCTCCACAACTCGATTCTGGCCGTGTCAATTCAAGTGGCCCCGGCGTGACGTCCAGCACCGCATTTGCTGCAGTCGTTCCACGAGTACATATGTGCCGTCGTGTGAGTCCAAGCGGCCGCCGGTCTACTACAAGGTTTTGACTGGCGGTGAACGTCCGTATGTTCATGAGCGACGGGCGGTCTGCTCGCGGACCCACAAGTACGCGGACTTGCCTGTCGCTCGTTCGGCATCGGCTTCGGCAGCGCAGGTTAGGAGTGCGGTACCGATGCCGGTTCGCCGACGGTCCTGGGTGATGTGCAGGTTGTCGATGAGGCTGCCCCATCGGTCATCGTCGTCGAAGATGACATGCACGAAGCCAGCCGTCGTCCTCAGCGGCCACTGTCATGCTGCTGGCTGGGGCGCGCCGCGGCGACCGTACAGACCGGCGGTCGGCGACAACGTCGCCGGCCAGGAACGTTCCTACGCCTGGGTCTTCTACGCACTCGAGATGTTGCCGGTGTGGTGTTCCACGTGCGCGTCGGGTCCGGGAATGATCACGACGGTGTCGGTTTCGCCTTCCCACCGGACCACGTAAGGAGGGGCCCCATCCTTTCCGTGCACCTCGACGATCTCGCCCGTGCGCACCGGTTCGTCGAGATGCCGGGACCGGATGACGAGCCGATCGCCTACAACAGCCTTCATCTCCGTCACCCCCTGCGAGGTACAGCGATTGTGCACCGCCCCGCGGGCCACGGAAACCAGTCGTTGGTCGCGCACCGCCGGGCCAGCGGGCTCGGCTCGTTCCCCGCAACCGGTGCACAGTGGAACGCGTGGTGAGCTTGTTCCTCTGCGGCGACGTGATGCTCGGGCGCGGCGTGGACCAGATCCTTCCGCATCCTGGTGATCCGGCACTGCGCGAGAGATGCATCCGTGACGCGAGGAGGTATGTCGAGTTGGCCGAGTCGGTGAACGGGGAGATCCCTAGTCCGGTGGACTTCGCCTGGCCTTGGGGCGATGCTTTGCCCACGCTGACCGACACAGCGCCCGACCTCCGGTTGATCAATCTGGAGACGAGCATCACGCGGGCCGACGACTTCGCTTCAGGCAAGGCTGTGCACTACCGGATGAGTCCCGACAACGTGCCTTGCCTGGCCAGTCTGGCGCCCGATGTGTGCGCGTTGGCGAATAACCACGTGCTCGACTTCGGCCGTCAGGGGCTTACAGACACTCTCGACGTGCTGCGCGATGCGGGCCTCCGCTCGGTCGGGGCGGGCCGCGACGAGCTTGGCGCGCGAGAGCCCGCGCTTGTGCCGATCCGTGGTGGCGCACGCGTCGTTGTTGTTTCGTGTGGCATGGCGTCCAGCGGCACTCCGCCGAGCTGGGCGGCGACGCCGGACCGGGCTGGCGTCAACTTCGTACCCGACCTGTCCGAACGCTGCGCAGCCGAGCTCATCGACCAGGTCAGGGCGGTCAGGCGGGCAGGTGACCTCGCTGTCGTGTCCATCCATTGGGGCACCAACTGGGGATACGCCGTCCCCGCCGATCAGCGCCGCTTCGCGCACCGGCTCATCGACAGTGGAGCCGACCTCGTGTACGGGCACTCATCGCACCATCCGCGCCCGATCGAGATCTACCACGACAAGCTTGTCCTGTACGGCTGCGGTGACTTCGTCGACGACTACGAAGGCATCGGCCGCTACGAGGAATATCGAGACGACCTGCGGCTGATGTACTTCGCGTCCCTGGATCAGGACAGCGGCACGCTGGCAGGTCTGCGCATGGTGGCCCTGCAGGCCCGCAAGATGCGCCTCCACCACGCCTCACCTGCAGACTCCACACAGTTGCAGACGATCCTCGACCAGGTCAGCCGTCCGTTCGCAACGCGCGTCGACCTAGAGCCAGACGGGACGCTCGCTGCGCGCGGGACGTGACACAGGAACGCCGACGACGCCGGTTCGCCCAACGCGACCGAGAAGGCGTGTCCGGACACGCACGACTAGCGACCTGGGTGCCACGGCGCGGTCTCACCGTCTCAACAGCCGAACGGTTAGGCGGACCAGATCACGCCGACTGGCGTGGCCTGCGTACGGCAGTCGTCCTGTCCGTATGCCCGCCCGGTGGTTGCGTCCCGCAAGGGCGGGTATACGGAGACGATCAAAGGCTCCCGTGCGACCCCCTCGCGAGACGGGACCGCCTCGCCGGGGCAAGTCCCGGTGACACGCAGGTGCGGGGAAACGGATGTCCTTCCTGCTTCCTGCGACAAGGTCTTTGACTGGCGGTGAACGTCCGTACGTTCGTTGCCCCTGGTACCGGGTGGCCTCGTATGGTGTGGGCCGGGAAAGTTCAGACGACCTGTCTCACGAGGCGATCGGCTCACGCGACGAAGATCGAAACGAGTCGAGGTCATGCCGCCCTACCGATGTCGGCGAGTACACGAGTACGTATCTCCTCCGGGCTTGCGCCGAGGTGGCGCAGCAGATCGACGGCCATGTTGCTGCGCGGGTCGAGCAGGCCAAGGAGTAGGTGCTCCACACCGATGTCCGGGTTGCCGAGGGCGATGGCCTCGCGGTGCGCGCGTTCGAGGGCACGTTTCGCCCTTGGCATGAACGGCAGATGCCCGGTTACGTCCGCGGGCTCGCATCGCCCCCGGCGCCACGGCCGCCGGCGCCGTGGCGGCCGGCGCGGAACATGATCGAGCGCACCAGGCCCGAAGCTCGCCTCCACCCGCCTTCGCACCTCGTCGAGGTCGATGCCCAGCGTGCGCAGCGCGTCGGCGTCGCTCTCGCCCAGGCCACCCCGACCCAGGCCCACCAGCCGGCGCAGTGCCGCGCGGGCGGTATCCACGGTGACGCCGAGATCAGTCAGCACGCCCACCCCGGGCGCCTGCGGCTCCGCGAGCACTCCGAGCAGCAGATGCTCGGTGCCCAGCCAGGGATGCCCGAACGCGCGAGCCTCGTCCTGAGCGCGAACGACGACCTGGCGGGCCGCCGGCGTGAATCGCTCGAACACCGTTACCGCCGTCCGTGCTTCTTGTGCACGGCCTGCCTGCTCACCCCGAGCGCCTGACCAATCTCCCGAAACGCCGGGCTCTGTCCACCTGCAGTGCCTCCAGGCGCTCGACCAGCTGCCGCAGCGCCGCCACAGCACGCAAGCCCACGCGCGGGTCTTGACTCGTGGCGGCCGCCGCCGTGTCGATAGCCTCAGTCATGCCGTCAACCTACATTGACGCGCAGGCCATGTCAACGTAGGTTGACACGACGTTGGCGAGCAGTATCCGTCGCGAGGCGCCATTCGGCGGTGACTGCCGCGGCGTGGGCCAAGACCTGCTCGCGCCACGGCGCCGGCATGGAGTCCCACACGCGTCATGGCGATGGCAGACGGTGTGACGCCGAGCAGGCCGTGCACCGACGGTTCGATGAGCAGCAGCGACTGGCAGGTGGTCGGATGCTCGATGGCCAGCGCCAAGGCGACCAGGCCGCCTGCGCTCCATCCGATGACGTCGGCAGGTTCGGCGTGTGCGCACCGCAGAAATCGACGCGGCGTCGTCGGCGTGCACGCGCAGTTGTCCTCCGGCCGGGGCGCGGCGGCGCTTCAGATGCGTACCCCCCTCGGCTGGGCTGTTCGGGCTCGATCGACCGCCCTTAGTGTGACTCGGCCGCAGGCTCAATACCCTGCGTGACAGTTGTCGACCCCGCCCACCACCAGCTGACGCCTTCGACGAGTCGTCTTCGGACGGTCGGCGCGTGATGTGCTCAGGCAGGTGACCGCGCGTAGACGACCTGGAAGCAAGGCCGGCCGCTCAGCCCGATGCCCTCCTCGAACCTGACCTCACGCATGCCTTCACTGGCGAACGTCCCCAGATCGGCGCGGCTGACGGCCCAGGGACGTGTCGGTGTGCTTTCGCCATCCCCGCGGGCGAGGCATCGCACGAACAGGCGCCCGCCGGGTGCGACGGTGCCGGCAATCGCCGCAATCGCCTCGTGCCGTCGCGCGCGGGGTATCGACTGGATCGTGTTGATCTCAACAACCAGGTCGAAGCCTTGCTGCCAGACGTCCGGCAGGTCAAGCAGGTCCGCGACAGAGTATTCGACCGTCGAGTCAGGAAAGCGCCGACGGCACCACCCGATCGCAGTCCGCGAGTAGTCGAACGCTCTGACCCGGCAGCCACGCCGGCGCAACTCCTCCGCGTCATCACCCAGGCCGCAGGCGATGACGAGCGCACTCTGTTCGGGTACGACGGGATACTCCTCGAGCCAGGAAAGCAGCACCGGATGCGGCTGAAGGCCGGCCCACGGAATCTGGTCCAGATCGTCGCCGACGCTCGCGTACAGATCCTCGAAATCGTCCACACACCAGAGATCCGCGGTGTCGTCTTGCGGCGTAGCAGGAAGGTCGCTCATGAATCCATGGTCACTCATGCACCCCGATCGCCTCGACCGGACTGATCTGCAGCACGCGCCGGATCGGCACGATCGTCGCGAGCGGCCCGAGCAGCACCGTCCCGCCGACCACCGCCGCCCAGCCGGCGGCCGGGATATCAGGGCACCGCACTGCCAAACGGCGCCTGGCCGGCCAGCCCTCGGGCGGAGCACCGCGGCTAAACCTCGCCAGCGTCACCCGGTCGGGCCGCTGGCACCCACCCGGACGCAGGAAAATTGCTGGCATCACGCGTACAGCTCAGGTAGCGGCTCGTCTACCTGGACCACCGTTCAGCTCAGTGCGCTGCGCTCACAACGCATCTTCGACCGGTCATCAGATCGAGCTCAACGCCGACGCGGCTCAGAGTCCAGCATTCGATGACGCATGGCGATGGACTCCGGTGCGCTGGCCAGCTCACGGCACGGGCGTGTGGTGCTGCTCGGCGAGGATGTGGTCCTGGTGGTGCAGGGCGAGCGCTCGGGCGTAGCGGTGCGCGATGTCGGTCATTTGGGGGGGTGTATCGCGGTCGACGACTCCGAAGACGGTGCCGGGGTAGTCCAGGGGTCCCATGAGAGCGTGGATGCGGTCCCAGTCGCTCGGGGCGACGAGTTCGGCGGGCCGCCCGCCGGCGAACCACCCGATCGGCACCGCGACCCCGGACGGGACTGTGGTGTTGACGTACACCACGGCGTGGAACTCGACCTCCGCGCCGGTCTCGATGCGGGCACCGTTGAACACCACGGCGCCAGTTGCGATGCGGGACTCGCCTTCGATCACGCAGCCGGTCAGGTGGGCGTGCGGCCCGACCAGGACGTGGTCACCGAGGCGGGTCTCTTGGGTCGGCACGCCGCGGATGACCGCGTTTTCCATGATCACGCAGTTCGCGCCGATGTGCACGGGGCCACCCTCGGCGGTGATCACGGCACCGAACAGCACCCGGCTGTGCGGGCCGACGGTGACATCGCCGGCGAGCACGGCCGTCGGTGCGATGTAGGCGGAGTCGGACACCTGTGGCGTCTTCAGACGATGCTCGACGAACACTGCGCCGTGCCCGACAACTCGTGGCGGAGTGGGGTATTCCTGCGCACTCACGGTCATCACTTCCGGTGTCGCTTCGAGCCCGCTAACGCTACACCGGTCACGGTTGTCTGCCCGACCTGCTCTCGAGAACGTCGACAATGCCGCCGCAACGGCGCGACGTGCTGACCGAAAAGCGAAGGCCGACTCGCTGCGAGTGCGCTTTCGGCCGATGAGCGGATGTCTACACAGAGCCTGACCGGGCGCCTATGTTCTGATCGCCGAGCGGGCCACTTGTGGCGCTCAGGTCAGGAAGGCGATTGCCGAAGCGGCGAGTGTCGATAACGAGACCGTGGACCTGCGTGTGGCGACTCCACCCGAACGTCAACGCCTGGACCGCCTGGCAGACCGACATCACCGAGGCGCACATTGAGGGCGGACGGAGCCGGGCGTCTCCTTCAGCTGGAGCGGTTCGGCTTCCCCGTGACCTCCACCGTTTGACGACGTAACTGACCACGCGCGCGTGCTATGGGGCGGGACCGCGGGCGGCATCACCGGTATGCACGAGTGGATCTTCGAGGAGACCGCAGACGGTGTGCATGTCGTCACGAACGAGTCCTTCAGCGGAGACCCCATCGACGAGGACTGGGAGAACATGCAATAGGTGCTCGACGCTTCGCTTGTGGCGTGGCTGGATCATCTGAAGCGAGCGGCTGAAGGCCATCCGGGGGTGGGGCGGCATTCGGATGGGACGCGCTGGTGTCGTCGCTCCACCGACACCCGTGCGCCGCCTGAGCGAGCCAGCCAATCGGGCAGTCGAACGTGATCGCGCGACACGGCGATGTCGCGTCGCATCCGGCACAGAGCCACGGCAGGAGTACGCAGATCTGGCTGGTCGTGCGACCGTGTCACGGCGTCGTGAATCACCGCAAGCCTCGCACCGACCTGGCCAACCCGCCCGTTGGCGTCGGCGATGAATTCGGCTGGCATCGTTCGTCCACGCGGAAACCGATAGCCAGCTGGCGCGGACGACGACAGCGAACTCGACTTGATCCCCGTGACAGTCTGGCGGACGCCAACCGGGCATCATCAACGCACCAGAGCGCCGAGGCCTACCTGCAGCTGGAACTCGACCGCCTTGACGCGCTACGGGCGGCGCGCTGGGTCGCCGCGATCGGCGGGGACCGCGTCGCCGCGGACACCGTGCTGCGGTCATGATTCAACGCGCTCGGTTGCTCGGTCTCGAGGAGCCCGCACCGCTGCGGAGCACCCCATGCGCCATGGTCTGCCCGGCTCTTTACGCAACCAGGAATGCAACTGCTGATACGAGCGAGTGGACCAACTGACCGGCCGCTATCGACGCGTCGCCCGCGATTGCCGTCCGGGCAGGAGGCACCGTTGCGGGCGGCGTGCGCCACCCGGACAGTCATAGCCACGCGACACACCTCCGTCTCGCGTACGAATAGGCCGTCGCCAGGATGGCGTGGTATGTGCGAGAGCCAGGTCGATACCGTTCGGCCGTGCTGATCAGACTCTCGACCCTGTTCCTGCGCACGCTTCGCGACGATCCGGCCGACGCGGACGTCCCCAGCCATCGGCTGCTCGTCCGTGCCGGATATGTGCGCCGGGTCGGTCCGGGTATCTCCACCTGGTTGCCTCTGGGCCTGATGGCGCTGCGCAACGTCGAGCAGGTGGTGCGCGAGGAGATGGCCGCCATCGGCGGGCAGGAGGTGCTCTTGCCCGCGCTCGTCCCGCGCGAGATCTTCGAGGCGAGCGGGCGATGGGCGGATTACGGCGACGCGCTGTTCCGCCTCGCCGACCGCAAGGGCGCCGACTACCTGCTCGGCCCCACCCACGAGGAGCTGTTCACGCTCCTGGTGAAGGCCGAGTACTCGTCCTACCGGGACTACCCGTTGGTGCTGTTCCAGATCCAGACGAAGTACCGCGACGAAGCGCGCCCGCGCGCGGGCATCCTGCGCGGTCGCGAGTTCGTGATGAAGGACTCGTATTCGTTCGACATCGACGATGCCGGGCTCGCCGAGGCCTATCAGGCCCACCGCAGTGCCTACGAGCGGGTCTTCACCCGCCTCGGTTTCGACTACCGGATCGTGTCAGCGATGTCGGGCGGGATGGGCGGCTCCGCGTCGGAGGAGTTCCTAGCGCCGACCGAGGTGGGCGAGGACTCCTTCGTGCGCTGCGACGGCTGCGACTACGCGGCCAACACCGAAGCGGTCGAGATCGCACGCCCCGACGCGGAGGACGTCAGCGCCCACCCGCCGAGCCAGGTGCTGGACACGCCTGACACGCCCACCATCGACACACTCGTCGACCGGCTCAACGCGATGGGCCTCGACCGCGAATACACGGCTGCCGACACCTTGAAGAACGTCGTGCTCAAGACTCGTCGCCCGGGTGCCGATACGTGGGAACTGCTCGTCGTCGGTGTGCCGGGCGACCGCGAGGTCGACCTGAAACGCCTCGGCGCCCAGCTCGAGCCGGTCGAGGTGGCACAGGCCGACGCGTCCGATCTCGCCGGCGAGCCGTCGCTGGTGAAGGGCTACATCGGCCCGCAGATCCTCGGCGGCTCTGGCGCTGCGCCGACCGTAGGTCCACACGCCTCCGGCGGCTCGGCCGGTCTCGCCGCGCGCTACCTGGTCGACCCGCTGGTCGCCGAGGGCAGCGCGTGGGTCACCGGCGCCAATGAGCTCGGCCACCACGCCGCCTTCGTCGTGCGCGGACGCGACTTCACTCCCGACGGTGAGATCGGGGCAGTCGAGATCCGCGACGGCGACCGATGCGCCCGGTGCGGCGGCAGACTGTCCGTCGCGCGCGGTATCGAGTTGGGCCACGTGTTCCAGCTGGGCCGCAAGTACGCCACGGCGTTCGGCCTGGAGGCGCTCGGTCCGGACGGCCGGCCGGCGACGATCACGATGGGTTCCTACGGCGTGGGCATCAGCCGCGCCGTCGCCGCGCTCGCCGAGCAGACCCACGACGACAAGGGGCTTTGCTGGCCGCGTGTGGTCGCTCCCGCGGACGTCCACATCGTGGCGACCGGCCGCGACGAGGCGATCTTCGAGACCGGCGAGCGCCTGGCCGCCGAACTCGTAGCCGCCGGCGTCCGGGTACTGCTCGACGACCGCCGCGGCGTGTCGGCCGGGGTGAAGTTCGCCGACGCCGAACTGCTCGGCATGCCGACCTCGCTGATCGTCGGCCGGGGGCTCGCCGACGGCGTGGTCGAGCTGCGCGACCGTGCCTCGGGACGCGTGCGCGAGGTCGCGGTGGCTGACGCAGTCACGCAGGTGCGCCTCGAGGTCGGGCGGCCATGACCGACGCGGTTCGCTAAAGCTGTCTCGGTGCCTGCGCGTGGTCACGCCTCGTGGGTCATGATGTCGGCCCGCTGAACGCGCAACGCCAGCACGGATCTGGCCCGCCATGCATGCGCAGTTCGATGTTCCGATCGGGCAGTCAGGACCTCGCAGTTCGAGCCCCGCGATGGTCAGCTGGTCACGACTTGGTCGCCGAGCGCGGCTGAGGCTGCGGTGACATTGTCGGGGCAGATCACCGCGTAGAACTCATCGTCGAAGATCCGCACCGGAAGGAAGACCTCGAGGTTTATGTTCGCCTCGACAAGCGTGCGGAAAGCGGCCGCGCCAGCGCCGGGAACATTCTGCAGCCGTAGGGTCAATGCCTCCCGCTCGACGTAGTCGATCTCGGACGCCCGGAGCGCGTCGCGGGCCGCGTCCTCATCGTCAGCGATGAATGCCACGGTGCCGCGGTCGCCATACGCAAGCCCGCACACGACAAGGTTGACGCCTCGCGCCGCGAGGATCTCGCATAACCGCGCCAGCTCGCCGGGCCGATTGGCCATCTCGACCGTGAAAGCGCTCATGACCTACCACCTCACCGAGAAGGCAACCGGCTGTGCGGGCAACCTCGGACGACGGACCCTTGCTCGAGCCAGAAGCTACTCCTACGAGACGGCCCCCTGCTGCAGGTTGAGGGTCACGCACGCGGCTGACGTTGAGTGGGTCGAACGTCATCTCAGGGCTCTGGCCAGGCGCTCATTGGTCCGCTTCGGCGTCGGCTTGAGGCCGCAGCGGCGGATGTCGCGGGGTGAAAGACTGGAACGAGCTCAGGCGAAGGGAAGTCGGTGCAAGATCCAGCGACGTTATTCACGACGAGTGCCCAGCCGGACCTCATCCGGCCGGTGCTGGTTGAGGCGCTCGACGGTTTCGTCGATGCCGGTAGCGGTCGCC
>WNGH01005003.1_pt1 | contig 18890 bp, 20 predicted proteins | sample 5400631 | NCBI WGS metagenome assembly WNGH01 (sample SAMN13153373, study PRJNA577476) | soil metagenome | isolation source: 115 cm soil or saprolite under Garry oak tree replicate 1 | place: USA:California | collected 2016-06-15
CTTCTTCGAGGCGCTCGAGGAGCAGCGCTACTTTGGTCGAGGTCGACGCGGTCTGTCCCGGCAGCAGGCCAGGATGGCAGCAGGCCTGACGCAGACGTAACAGGGCTTCGAGGGCTGCCAGCACGCTGCCACCGGCAGCGAGGAGGGCCACCACATTGGCCAGCGTGGCGGCACGTACGGTGTCATAGACGACGCGTTCGCCGTCGCTGAGCAGGCAGCGCAGGACCACGTCGGTGCGCGGTGGCAACTCGGGGGCCACCTCTCGCTTCCGGCGCCGCAACACAAAGGGTTTCAGGCGTTCGCGCAGGCGTTCGGCAGCGCTGGGTTGGCCGTCAGCAATAGGACGCGCGTAGCGGGCCTGGAAATCCTGGCGGCCGCCGAGCAACCCGCGGTTCAGGAAGTGCAACTGACTCCAGAGCTCATCGAGGCGGTTCTCCACCGGGGTGCCAGTAAGGGCCAGACGGAAATTGGCGCGTACATTGTAGGCCGCCCTGGCTACCTGGCTGTCAGGATTTTTAATTGCCTGGGCCTCGTCGAGCACTACGGTGTCCCAGGCTTCCCGCGCCAGGATATCCGCGTCCAGACGCAGGATGGCATACGTTGTCAGGGTCACGTCCGCGGTCGCCGCGAGGGCGCGTTGTGGACCATGATAGATGGCCACCTGGAGTCCTGGCCGAAACCGTTGCAGCTCGTCAGCCCAGTGGTGCAGCACACTGGTAGGGGTCACTACGAGCGTACGTCCCTGGAGCACACAGAGGGCCTGCAGGGTTTTGCCGAGTCCCATGTCGTCGGCAAGCAGCGCTCCCAACCCAGCCTGGCGGAGAAATGCCAGCCAGTTGACGCCATGCCGCTGGTAGGGACGCAAGGTCGCTTGCAGCCCTTCTGGCAGGGGCGTAGTGGGAATCCCGTTAAAATCCTCCAGGAGCGTGTGTAAGCTGGCAAACTCCGGTGGACGCGGCTGCTCCAGCGCGTCACACAGACGGGCGAGATCGGGTATGACACAGCACGGCAAGGCGCCGTTGGCGGCACGCGCCGCCAGCAAATCCGTCACGCGCTGACCGTAGCGCTGCAACCAGGACTGTGGCAGGGGAGCCCAGCCACCGTCAGACAGTGGTACGAGCGTAGCGCCCTCTTGCCAGGCCCGGAGGACCGTGCTGGCACCAACCCTCCTGGCAGAGGCACCTCCAGTGGGCGCAGGGCTACCACACTCAAACCACAGGTCGAAGGTAGAGGCATCAAGGAGCAGGCGCGGCACTAGCGGTGGCGTGATCACGAACGTCTGGTGGCCTTCTCCACGGATCTCGCCCTCCCAAACCTTCAGACGCGCGGCAAAGCGCGCTGCCTCAGCCCCGGCAAACTGCGCTCTGTGGCCTGGTATGAGCCCCAGCGTGTGTCGCAGGTGTTGCACGAGGTGTTGCTCAGCCACTTCATCTCGGCGTGGGATAGCACCCCCCAGGTGCACGAGGCGCCCAGCATCGACGCGGGCTGTCGGGGGATCGCCATATACCAGGAGGGGGAGGACCGTCAACCCATCCCCCTCGCGGTGGACTTCGAGGAGCATTCTGGGTGGGACAGACTCGAGCCGTGGGAGGCGCTGGGTGCGGATGTCCACCGCAATACGCTTCCTGAGCGCCGGGAGCACTTCGGTCACCAATTCCAGCACTTCAGAGGCAGCAAAGAAACGGCCACTCGGGAGTTCTTCGCGTTCCCGTGCGGTCAGCCCGACCTCCTCCTTGATAGTACGTAAGGTATCGCCGCACAACACCACACCGTTGGCAAAGACTTCCGTGATGGAGGCATCGGGCTCAACGCAGAGCTTAAAGCCGTCTGCCTCATCCACGACGCAACCGCGCAGCCCCACGGGTGTGGCCGAGGTTTTAACGGGCCGATCGTCTAAGCGGACGTCCGCGCACTTGGCGAGGGCGGCTAAAAGCTTCGGCATCACCTCGCGTGGCAACCAGCCACGTCGACGTGAGCCGAGGGCGAGCTCGACAGCCAGGTCTGCCTGCGTGGTCACCAGCGTCAGGTCCGACGGCGCTTCTGCCACCAGCGTCGACAAGGTGCCTTCCAGGAGCCGTACCTGCCCATCCTGCACCACTGCCCGTTCAAAGCTAAGACCCCCTTTGGCACGCGTGAAGCAGTAACGTATACGTCCTGCTACGGTGCGTAGGGATGCCGTTCCTGATCCTTTCTCACCCGCATGATGCAGAGCAATCACCGCCGCGGCCACATGCGCACAGACTTCCGCCTGGCTGGAGCAATCGCAGGACCAATCCTTGTCCTCAGGCCACAACGTCACCGTGGGTGAGGTCATCCCACCCCGCGTTGAAATCCTGAGTACACTCTCGTCGTTGTGCGCGTGCTCAACGACAACAGCCCCACCACGGCTGAGTTCCACCCCGCGTGACCACTCCCCAGGAGAGCACGCTTGCCGGACCGCCTCAAAGAGGACTTGCATGGACGACCATACTCCTTTGCAATGCATCAGGCCCATACATGCAGCCAAGATTGACTTCTTGCTTGCGTATATATTAGCATAAGCCAGGCATCTGGTGCGTAACGCAGAGTGGAGAGCGTGTGGTAGAGCAACGTATTCCTGTGCTCGTGGTCTCAGGTTTTCTTGGCGCTGGGAAGACCACCCTGGTGCGTCATCTCCTGCAGGACGCCCAGCGTACCGGCGTGCGCGTAGCAGTCGTCTCGAATGAGTTTGGCGCTCTGGGTATTGACAAGGCCCTTTTGGGTGCCGGCGAGGCAGCCTACGTTGAACTCGAGGGCGGCTGCGTGTGCTGCCAATTGTCAGATGCCTTGCTGGACACCTTGCAGATGCTCTGGGAGCGCGTTCGCCCAGAACGCATTATTATCGAGACCTCTGGTGTGGCACTGCCCTTTGACACGCAACTCAACCTCTGGCGCGAGCCGGTTTGCACCTGGGTGAACGACGACATGGCTGTCGTGGTGGTCAATGCCGAGCAGATCACCGAAGGTCGGGACCTGGCAGGGACCTTTGAAGATCAAGTCTCTTCGGCAGATCTCTTGCTCCTGAACAAGATCGACCTGATCCCCCAGGAGGCGCTCGAGCCGGTTGAGGCCACGCTGCGCTCCCTGGCGCCGGATACTCCCATTGTGCGGTCTATCCAGGGCCATGTCGACCCGGCGGTGCTTTTTCCGCCAGACCCTGCGGGACTACGCGCCCAGCGCCGCACTACCTGTCCAGAGCCGCTCCCGCATCAGCACGAGATGTTCAGCACCCAGGAAATCCACGTCGAAGAGGGCATCGAGCCCGACGTGCTCACCGCACGCCTGCGCCGCCTGGGGGCGTTGCGTGCCAAGGGCTTTGTGCAGACATCACATGGGCTCCGGCTCGTCCAGGGCGTCGGACGGCGCATTGAACTCGCAGAAGTGACGCTTCCCCCTCCTGCAGCCCTGCTGGGTCGGGTGGTGGTCATTACCAGGCGAGGGAGCCAGGCGCTCCATAAGGATGCCTACTGAGCGCTAATCCAGGCCAGGAGTTGCGCGTCCATAGCGCGGTACCCACCAGCCCGCCCAGGCAGGCCTAGAAAGCCGAGGTGTCCACCGTGGCGCGTGCAGAACACCTGCACGTTGGCAGGCAACGCGACCCCATCAAACACGTGCGCATCGATCAGGGGATCATCGGCGGCAAAGAGGATATGACAGGGCACGGTGATGCGTGGCACCAGCGGGGCTGCACTGCACTGGCGGTAGTAGTCCAGGGCATCCCGAAAACCACACTGGGGCGCCGTGTAGTGTTCGTCAAAGTCGTAGAGCAAGAGCCCATCCGGGAGTGCGACTGGAGGCAAGTCCGGGAAGCGGGTGTGCCGGTAGACCACCTCGGCACATAGGAGTTGGGTGAAGTATCTGTTGTACAGGCGATTCGTCTCCTGTGCCAGCAAGCGTGCGCAGGCCACCAGGTCGGCTGGGGGGCAGATGGCGATGACCTGCTGCAGGTTCTCAGGCACGGTCGCGGACAGTTCACCGGCCAGCTTTAAGACGATGTTGCCACCGAGAGAAAAGCCGACGAGGATCACGGGCGATGCGGGTGCCTCTTGATATAGGCTGTCGAGCACCGCCAGCACATCGGCGCTCCGCCCGCTGTGATACGGATAGCGAGCGAGCCCTCTGCCTGAGCCACACCCACGCAGGTTCATGCGTACGGCTCGCAGCCCACGGCGCAGGAGTTTACGGGCCAGGCGCTGCATATACGGCGAACGGTGACAACCGCACAGGCCATGGACCATGACCACCGTCGGATCATATGGCTGCCAGCCCTGGGGCGTGGACACCGCAAGGGCAAGCATATCGCCATCTGGCAACTTCACGAGTCTGGTGCTGGAAGGCGGTTCGTGTGCGAAGGTCAGTTTCGCTGCCACAATGGTTTGGGCGTGCGGGTTGGTGAGCAGGGGGAGAGGGCGAAATGCCTGCAGCAGGTTTGCGGGGTGAGAGGCACGACACTGTATGGCATTATGTGCGTCGGCGATGTACTGAGACCGCATAATCACTCCCGGGGCTCCAGGGTTGCCGCTCCCAGGTCGCCCAACGCTCAGCCAGTACTAAACCCACCTGGGCAGCGCAGGCGTCGTAATACGCCAGCGTGAGGCCGTCCGGAAGGAGCTGAAACCCAGCCACCAGGGCACCGCCTGGGGCCAGATGGCGCGCCAGATTGGCCACCGCCGCAGCCTCACTCCCTAGTGCCAGGAAAATCATGACATTACCTGCCAGCACGATGGCGTCAAACAGGCGCCGACGGGCTGGGGCTTCCGGCATGGTCAGTGCGATCGTCGCGATGTCGCCTTCGTACCATGGCAGGTGCGGGGCTTTGCGCTGCGCCACAGCCAGCATCGTCGCGTCGAGGTCAACCCCAACGGCGTCAATGCCGCGGCGGGCGAGTTCGATTGCCACTCTGCCGGTGCCACACCCGGCGTCGAGCACCGAGGCGACCCCCAGGGACGCCACAAAGTGCGCTTCGCCATGCACGTCTTCTCCGGCCTGTGCCAGAGTGTGAAACCGTGCATCGTAGTCGTCACCACGTGGCACGTCTGCAGAACCCAGCCAACGATTGCGCATCGTTCTTCCCCGTTTTACTGAAGGCGGCGTTAATGTGCCGCCACACCTGTTATGACGGACACTGAATCACCGATGGCTAAGGCAACCGTCCAGGGCTGACTCTCCTGGGGCTCAGCAGCGCGTACCGGGCAAGACGGCATGACACAGGAGGGGCAATTGACCGGAAGACACGGGTCAATGTGGATGATCACATCGCCGTGGGTCGGCTGGGTCTTCTGGATCAGCAACTCGATATCTTGCGCCACATCATGGCCGTGTTCCAAGTCCCAGTAGCGCGGCAGGGTCAGGTGAAAATCAACGTGGTAGCGCGGTCCTGAGCGCCAGGCGCGCAGATTATGCAGATCAATCCAGGACGGTTGGCGGGCCGCCTGCAGGGTCTGCACGATACGCTGCAACAGCGCTGGCTCTGCCTCATCCATCAACCGGGCGATGGACTCGCGCAGCAGGCGCCCCCCCATCACCAGGATGTGCACGGCCACCGCCAGGGCGATGAGGGCATCGAGCACATTCCACCCCGTGAGCCATACCAGGAACATGCCCACGAGCACAGCCGCGCTGGTATAGGCATCCGACAGCAGGTGCTTGCCATCAGCGACCAGTGCGAAGGAGTGGGTACGACGGCCAACATGCTGCAAGTACAAACCGAGCAGTGCGTTGGCGGCGCCGGCCCCACACACCAGCGCCATGCCGAGGGACAACTGTGCGATGGGTTGGGGAGAGAGCACACGTGGGAATGCCGTCCAGAAAATGGCGACAGCTGCAGCGGCAATGAGCGCCCCCTCGAAGCCAGCCGAGAAAAACTCCACTCTGCCATGCCCGTAGGGGTGTGATGCATCCGGCGGTCTGGCACTGAGCGTAATGCTGAACAGGGCAAAACTGCTCGCGATGACATTCACGATCGATTCCAGGGCATCCGACAGCACTGCCGCTGAGCCTGTCAGCCGATAGGCCACGAATTTGACCGCCAGGAGCACTACACTCGCCAGCAGCGAGAGCCAAGCGACACGATAACTGTGAGCAGTGCGTTCCCCTGTCACCACTTCTGCCATGCTGGTCCCCGTCTTTTCTGTCCCGCCTAGCCTCCGAGTAGGGACAACATTGTCACCACACACCTTCACTCAGGGGGGATTATACCGCTCTCAACGAGGAATCACCATGGGCTCTATGCGCGCTTCAGCTCTCGCATGCCTATAGCCTATAATGGCACCACGCGTGTCGCCTCGTAGCCGTCAGGACCTTCAATCACATCCACTTCGACGGCCATACCGGCGCTCAGCCCGTCGAAGGCTCCCCCGACCACGGCATGGCGTACGAAGTGGACCTCCTCATCTTCCCCAATATCGACAAAACCGTAACCCTGGTCAGGGACAAGTTGTACAACTTTGCCAGATAACCGTGGTCCCACCCTGGCGGTCTTCAAGCGCTGCTTGTCCAACTCGCGACGCTTGCCACGATAATCAGCGAGTTCACGCTGTAAAGCATCAAAGGAACTGTTGATCGCCTCCTCGATGGTCTTACCTACTTTGGTCGCTTGCAGGACTTTGCGGCGTGTCATCGACAGGACGATGCGTGCTTCATCGCTCCCGTGCTGATGATGATGGCTCTTGATGAGGGAAACGCGGGCATGGATGACGTCACCGTGATGCGCGTTGAGCTTCTCAAGACGATCGGCAATCATGGTGCGCACGTCATCGGCGACTTCGATATGCTGACCCTCAATGTGCAATTCCATACGCTTCTCCTGCATTGGCATAGCCGTCACCTGGCTCTCTCTCAAACCTATCTATCCTATTGTACCCGGACTGGAGCCAGAGAGGAAAGGCTTGCCAGGTGTTGTCAAAGCGTCTAGAATGGGAAACCGGTCAGCCATTGCGGGCCGTGGCCGAGAGGACCGTAGGGAAGGCGGGAGTCAGCATGATTGTAGCGCTAGCAGGCGGCGTCGGGGCGGCCAAGTTTCTCCGTGGGCTGGTTGCCGTGATCCCACCGGAAACGCTCACCATCATTAGCAATACGGGTGATGATATCGAGCTCTACGGCCTGCACATTTCGCCTGATATTGATATCGTGGCCTATACCCTGAGCGGGCTGGTGGACGAAGAGCGCGGCTGGGGCATCCTTGGCGACACCTTTGATTGCCTGGCGATGCTGCAGCGCTATGGGGAAGGGACGTGGTTCCATCTCGGCGACCGTGACCTGGCGACGCATCTCTTGCGGACGCAGCGTCGGCGCGCCGGCCAGAGCCTCACCGACATTACCGCAGTGTTCTGCCAGGCGCTCGGGCTCAGGGTACGTATCTTGCCCATGTGTAATCAGCCGGTACCGAGCCTGATTCGCACGCCCGCAGGGCTCTTCCACTTCCAGGAATACCTGGTGCAGCGCGGCGGCCAGGAGGAGGTACTCCAGGTCATCTACCAGGGAGTAGGGCAGGCAGAACCAGCCCCGGATGTGTGCGAGGCCCTGGCGCAGGCGGAAGCGATTCTGATTTGTCCCAGCAATCCGGCGATCAGCATCGGCACCATCCTGGCCGTCCCTGGCATACGCCAGGCGATCCAGGCGAGTCCCGCCCCTGTCGTCGCTGTCAGCCCGATTATCCAGGGGGCGACGTTGAAAGGACCAGCCGACAAAATGCTGCGCGGGCTCGGATTCGAGGTTTCGGCGTATGGTGTGGCGCAGTACTACGATGGTCTACTGCATGGCCTGGTGATCGACACGCTCGATGCAGCCCTGCAGCCCCGGATTGAGGCTGTGGGGCTGCACGTGGCGGTGACCAACACCATTATGCGGACACTCACAGACAAGCAGGCCCTGGCGCGTGCAACGCTGGCCCTGGCGAGAAAGTGCCGCGCATGACTTACGCAGTGATCCCGGCCAAAGGTTTGAACGATTGTCCAACTTCGTCCCCAAGGGGTGGCACCTTATGACCTATGCGGTGATCCCTGCCAAAGGTTTTACGGGGGCGAAACAGCGGCTCGCGACCTTCCTGGAGCCACACGAACGGCGTGTGCTGGCGCGTGCCATGCTCACGGATACCCTGACTGCCTGCTCCCAGGCCACGGGGTTGGACGGCGTGGGGGTCGTCACCTGTGAGCGGGACGTGGCTGACGTCGCGGCAGCGCTGGGGGCTGAGGTCCTCTGGGAGCCCCGGACGCAGGGCCACAGCCAGGCGGTGGCGTTTGGCGTCCAGGTGTGCTGCCAACGCGGGGTCGCCGCCATGTTGACCATGCCGGGGGATATCCCGCTGTTGACTGCTGCGGATGTGCAGGCCATTGTGGCACCTCCAGACCCACCAGTGCCGGTGGTGCTGGTGCCCAATCGGGACGATCTGGGCACGAACGCCATTCTCCTGTCTCCTCCAGACTGTCTGCCACTCGCCTTTGGCCATGACAGCTTTCAGCGCCATCTGCGCCTGGCAGCCGAGCGTCATCTGGGGGTAGAGATCCGGCGTATCCCACGGGTCGCGCTCGACATCGACGAGCCAGGTGACCTGGCGCTGTTTGCGGCCCAGCGTGTGTCGTGCCACAGTTTGCAGGCGCTCGTGACGCTCGGGATCCTCGAACGCCTCGAACGCACCTTTTCCCTTCAGTCACGTGAGCGTGTTTCATGAGCCTTCCAGAACTGCGTGTTATAGGTCTTCCAGGCATCCCCATTGTGACGCCAGGCGCTGATCTGGTAGCGCTGATCCACCAGGCTGCTGTGGCAGCGCCGTTGTCGCTACAAGCGGGGGACATTGTCGTCATCACCCAGAAAATCGTGTCCAAAGCCGAGGGCTGTTTGATTGCTCTCAAGGATGTGACCCCCTCGCCTTGGGCCGAGCAGTACGCCCGGCAGTGGGGGAAAGATCCACGCCACGTCGAGGTGGTATTGCGGCAGTCGCGGCGGATTGTCAGGATGGACCGCGGGGTGCTCATCTCTGAAACGCATCACGGCTTTATCTGCGCCAATGCCGGGGTGGACCAGTCGAATATCGAGGGCGAAGAGGTGGTCGCGGTGCTGCCCATCGACCCCGATGCCTCGGCACGGGCGATCCGGCAGGGTTTGCATGAGCTTCTGGGAGTCGAGGTGGCAGTGATTATCTCCGATACTTTTGGGCGCCCCTGGCGGGACGGCATAGTCAACATTGCTATTGGCCTCTCTGGCATGCAGGCGCTCAAGAATTACATCGGGCAACTCGATGCGCAGGGGTACGAACTCAGAGTGACGTCCTTGGCGGTAGCCGACGAACTGGCCGCGGCGGCTGAGTTGGTCATGAACAAGCTGGATAACGTGCCGGTCGCGGTGATCCGCGGCTATGATTACCCGCGCGGGGAAGGCAGTCTGGCGCAATTGATCCGTGCTCCGGAGCGGGATTTATTCCGTTAGCAGAGGGGGAGCAAGCGTGATTGTGAGCATTTTGGGGGGAACGGGCGAGCAGGGACCAGGCATGGCGTTACGCTGGGCCAAAGCCGGGGTGGAGGTGATCATCGGCTCCCGGCAACAGGTGCGAGCCGAAGCGACCGCCGCTGAGCTGAACCGGGAACTCGGTCAGCCGCTGATCAAGGGCATGACCAACCCTGAAGCTGCGGCGGCGGCGGCGGTCGTGGCCCTGACGGTGCCCTTCTCGGCGCATCGCAGCACGCTGGAGTCGGTACAGGAGTATCTCCAGGGCAAAGTGCTGATCGACGTGTGCGTGCCGCTGGATCCGGAGAATCCCCGCAAGATGCACCTGCCCCCAGCCGGCTCAGCGGCTGAGGAGGCCCAGGAACTCTTGGGTGACGGCGTGAAAGTGGTGGCCGCTTTCCAGAACGTGTCGGCACATGAGCTGCGCCAGCTTGAGCACGCCATCGACTGCGACGTGCTGGTGTGTGGCAATGATCGCGAGGCGCGCCAGACGGTCATGCGCCTGGTGACGCAGATGGGTCTGCACCCTATCGATGCTGGTCTGGCTTTTAATGCCCGCGTGGTCGAGAGTCTCACAGCCCTGCTCATTGGCCTCAACATTCGTCACAAGGTCAAGGGCAGTGGCGTGCGCATTACGGGTTTACCGGGGTAATGTCGGCCACCTGTCATAGAAGGGCGCCGTTCTGTTCCCTCTTCGACCATGCTGGCATGAGTCATCACGCCATAAAGCGTGGTGTTGAGCCATGTGAGAGATCGGAGCCATCGTCGGTAGGGTGAGCAGTATGCGTTGGTTGAGGCACTTCTTCAAGCGTCAGTCACGCCAGGACAACGCCACAGCCCTGTGGATTTACGTGGCCTGCGGACGCTGTGGGGAAGCCATTCGCGTGCGTGCCGACCGCCGCTATGATCTGGTCAGCGAGATGCGGGACCCCGGGGAGTCTGGCCCGGCCTATACGCTGCACAAAGACATCGTTGGTGTACGTTGCTTCCAACGCATCGCTGTGGAACTCGCGTTCGACCATCGCTCGCACACTACCGAGCGACACATCAGTGGCGGCCGCTGGCTTACCGAGGAGGAGTACAGGGCTGCCACCAGAGCGTCTACCCCGCCGCCCTCTGGAGAGGGCGGCGGTGAGAGTCAGCCTTGATCTCGCTCATGACTGCCTCCTACAGGTTCCTCTCTCTCTGGGAGAGAGTTTTAGCGGGGGTGAGGGTCCCAGGCACAGCAACTTTCAGTTACAGTCTGCCGCTGTAGGGGACTGTGATGGCCCTGGTGTCGCCATTGCCGTGCATGAGTGTGTTGTACAATATCCAGGGATCAGGCTCTGGGCTGCGACCTCCGGCCGCCAGACGACACCTCACGTCTTCGCCTCGAAGAGATACTTGTGTCCCGCCTGCGCCTCCAGACGAAAGGGTACCGCCTGCTGGCCAGCATGCTGCGCACTACTTCCGGCATAAGTAAAGTGCAGGCTATGCAGGCCAGGAGTGACCCGTATTGCACTGATCCGTACACGCGGATCAAACGTCTGCACGTCGAGTGTCAGGAGGCGTATAGCGTCTGGTAACACCAGCAGCGCATATGGTTGTGCCTCGCCTGGCTGCTCAGGGAGCGTTGCACAGCCAAGCAGTCCAAATATCCCTCCGATGAGTATCAGCCAACGCAGAGCCTCTCGCACGTTCCACACTCCATTGTACTCTATAGTATGCCGACCTTGGCCGGACTTTGCGGTATTTGCCTCGTCTGGTGGGAGAATGGTACGATAACGCTACCGAGGGGAAGACATGTCTTCCCCTCGGTAAGCGTATCTAAGACGCCTCGTTTGTTCCTGTGACTGGAGTAATATCATCCGCAGTGCCGTTGCTCATGTGGGTAGGAGACACAGGTGGGGGCAGAGGGGACCCTGTCGTGGGCAGGATGGTGAGGTGCCCTTCGGCGATCTCACGTACAGCAACAGTGAAATAGCTTTCATTTTCTTCATGTTCCACGAGGGGGCGCGCGCCATGGTAGAGCTGGCGAATACGCTTCGCAATCAGCATGGTGGTGAGATAGCGATTGCCGATTTGCTTAATCGCGGCATCGAGGAGCGCATGCTGGGTAGTCAAGGTTCAGCCTCCTGACACAGACAGCTTTGTGGCACAGTACTGCTTACATAAAGCGGCGACGTCGCGCAACCTATTATTCTAACACATCAGAAGAGTTTTTTGCTACTGGTGTTCTCTCCCACGACTCTGGAGGAGACGTATGCACTTTTCACCCTTGGTATTACAGGAACTTGTCACCCGTCTGCTCGCAGAAGATGTGGGGTATGGCGATATTACCACCCTGGCGCTTGTGCCTCCCCAGGCCCAAGGGCATGGCCGTTTTCTGGCCAAAGAAGCACTCGTACTGGCGGGGCTCGAGGTCGCCTTCACCGTCTTTCGCACGGTTGATAGCACTATACGTCTGGACTGTGCTGGGCAGGATGGCGTGCTGCTCTCCCCCGGCAGTATCATCGCTGAGATCCATGGGCCAGCCCGTGCCCTGCTGACTGCCGAGCGGGTAGCCCTGAACCTCCTGCAGCGTCTCTCAGGGGTAGCGACAGCCACCCGGTGCTATGTCGAGGCAGTGCGGCATACCAAGGCACGTATTCTTGATACTCGTAAGACGACGCCAGGACTCCGGCTGCTCGAAAAGTACGCCGTGCAGGTTGGGGGTGGGCATAACCATCGCTTCGGTCTGGGAGACGGAGTCCTCATTAAAGACAATCATATTGCTATCGCTGGTGGGATTCCTACAGCTGTAAGCCTGGCACGGCAGGCGGTATCGCACCTGCAGAAGATTGAAGTGGAGGTAGAGGATTTTACACAACTCCACGAGGCGCTCGCAGCAGGGGCTGATGCCATCCTGTTGGACAATATGACGCCGGAGCAGACCCGCGAGGCCGTGCGCCTGGTGCGTGAGACTCCAGGAGGAGAACACATCCTGCTGGAGTCCTCTGGGGGCATTACGCTGCCAACCGTACGTTTATATGCCGAGGCTGGAGTGGACCTCATCTCTGTAGGTGCCTTAACCCATTCCGCACCAGCCGTGGATATTAGTCTGGAGATGACCGCTGCGGATTAACTCCAGAGCTGACGCGTCATATTGCACCCTGGAGGAGGCGATGCCGCTGCAGGAATTCACGCACTATGCCCTGCCTCAGCCACCTCAGCCCCCTCCATGTGTGGGCACATCTCTTTCATCAGCTGCAGGAGAGCCGGCGTCAGGCGTGGACTATGCTCGGCCCGCAGGACCAAAGCCGGACACCTGATGCGCTGCCAGAACGGCAACGTGTTCAGCGGCTGGCGTTGGGCATACACCCGGCGGTCGATCTTATGCGTCCACATACCGTTTGGCAAGTGGAGTGCTGCAGAGCAGGCAATGTAGCGATGCACCTCCTGCGGAGCACGCAACCCATCAGGACGAATGCGAAAATGCGCCATGTAGTCTTCCAGCGTGGCATATTCTCTACTCGCACGGCGTCCCATCTGCTGCAAGACGTCGGCGGCTTCCGCAGAATAGACCGGCCGCGAGTCACAGACGATGAGGGCCCCAACGTCTTGGGGCCACGTCCCCGTATATTGCGTCAGCAGGATGCCCCCCATGGAATGGCCCATGAGGAGCGGCGCGGTGATGCGCTCGGCGTGGAAAAGAGCCCGCAGGTCTTGCATGTGGGCCTCAAAAGTATACACAGGCGGCTCAGCCCAACTGCTGTCTCCGTGCCCCCGTAAATCGACAGCCAACACCCGACAGGAACGAGCCAATGACGGTCCGACAAAGTCAAACCAGGGGGCATTGGCGCCACCACCATGGACGCACACCAGCGTTTGCGGTCCAGGACCGCCGTAGTCCAGGTAGTGCAGGTTCACGTGGTCCAACTGTAAGCGTTTACTGAGACTGTTGGTATACATGCGCTCCCTCAGGCCAGGCTGACAGCTCTCTAGTCGAGTTCCCGCCGCGCTGGACCACCATCGATCTCGATGGTGGTCCCAGTCATAAAACTAGAAGCCTCTGACGCCAGGAAGACCGTCGGGTAGGCGATTTCCTCCACACGTCCCCAACGACCCAGAGCCACCCGCGAGGCGACGCGACGGTACACCTCGTCCGCGTTCGGGTTGGTATGCTGCAGGACCTCCAAATAGCCCTCCGTTTCTATGGGTCCAGGAGCGATACAATTGACCCGAATGTTGTAGGGAGCCCACTCCATCGCCAACGTCGTGGTGAAATTGATCACTGCAGCCTTCGCAGCGCCGTAGTGTGACATCATTTGCGAGCCACGCACGCCAGCCATCGAGGCGATGTTGACGATGACCCCGTACCGGCGCTCGATCATATGGTGCCCCACTGCCTGACAGAATAAAAACACCCCATTCAAATTGATGCTCACGACCGCGTTCCAGCCATTGAGACTGATTTTTTCCACTGGCGCACGAAAACTGGCCCCATGATTGTTGACCAGGACATCGATCTGGCCGAACTCCTCCAGCGTACGCCGCACCACGCTGTGCACCTGCTCTGGATCACGCACGTCAACGGTGAGCGCGAGGGCGCGTTTCCCCAAGCTGCGAATAGCCTCAGCGGTGGGCTCCAGGTGCTCCAGGCGCCGGCTGCACAGCATAATATCAGCCCCTGCACGGGCGCATTCGAGAGAAATACTCTTGCCGATGCCGATACCCCCCCCAGTGACGATAACCGTTTTACCCTCGAGTGAGAAAGGCGACTGTGCCATGTACAGTGTCCTTCGTAAGCGCGTGCTGTGATACGTGCAGAGGATCAGTCGTCGGCCAAACCCAAGCGATATTTGCTGAGCAGGTCGGCGACCTTCTCGCGATCGCAGTTGGTACACAGGTATTTACTTTCTGGAGACAGAGTTTCGAGCAAATGCAGGCGTTGATAGTCGCGCGTGGTGCCAAACAACTCACTCCCACAGAAAGGGCATTCCCCTTTACGGACGACCCAGGGACGGGGCTTTTTCGGCGTGCTGGCCAGCCGCCAGATCAAGAGAAAAAGCCCGCATAAGACGAGGATACACACCAGGAGCCAGAGCCCTGTATTGCTGCCTAGACTCACCAGGGTTTCGAGCGTCGTATACAGGAAAATCATGGCGCACCCCTTCACACAGAGACCGCCGGGACAAAGCCAGAGCGACTCGCCAGGGGCGCCCGAGATGAGCCGCGGCCCGCGTTGCCCTGGAAACCTGGCATGGCCTTATCGTATCGAAAATGCACCACACAATTCAAGCCTTCATTTCTCCCCGGGGTCGAGAGCCCCGAGAGCGCGCGCCAAGGCCAGCACTTGTTGCGCCGTTTTCACCATGGCGATGTCCACCATGGCGCCTTGATACGTCACTGCCGCAGTCCCTTGGCGCTCCGCCTCCTCCATGGTCGCTAAAAGCCCTCGATAGTAAGTGATGGCCTCAGCCGTAGGCGTAAACACCTCGTTGACCACTGGGACATGCGCAGGATGAATCACGACCTGCCCGCTATAGCCAAGTTGGCGGTTCAGCAGGGCATCAGCATGCAACCCCTCCAGATCCGCAATCTCGAACCAGCTGGTCATCAATGGATAGGCCACCCCAGCAGCACGGGCTTCGAGGAGGACTTTAGAGCGGATATACAGCGTTTCGGAGCCGGTTTTACTCCACACATAGCCGAGCGAGCGGGCGGTGTCACCGCCCTTGCCAGCCGTACCGCACAAGGTTGGCACACGCGACGAGCTGGTCGCAATCTGATAGGCGTGGTAGATACCTTTGGCAGTTTCCAGCGTGGGGAAAATTTCCACCTGCCCAATAGGCATACTGGCGCGCCGTTCATAGTGCGTGAGCAGGGTATCCAGGACTGCCACATCGTGTGGTGTCTCAACCTTTGGCGCGACAATGGCCGAGAGCCCAGGGCACACAACTGCTTCGAGATCGTCGCCAGCGAGCGCTGTGTCGAGTGCATTGATACGCACCGTCAAGAGAGGTCCACGGTCGTGGAGGCGGTCCAGGGCTTGGCGTACTTGTACACGCGCCGGAGCCTTCTCGAGGCCGGAGACCGCGTCCTCGAGATCAAAAATTAACGCATCTGCCCCATAACTTAAGGCTTTCTCCATCCAGGTTGGCTTATTGCCGGGGACAAACAGTAGCGAACGTAACGGCTTCATGGCTCCTCTCTGTACTGCAACCTGCGTGTAGAGATTGCAGTGCCGGCGGTATAGATATCTCACATCTGTAGGCGAGTATACCATGTCCTTTGCCTCCAGAGGGATCGTTGCTTGACGCGTGTCTCTCCACTTGCTAAGATCCGTTTATGAAACCTCTCCAAGAGATGGTCTCAATCTTCGTATCCGTGATACAACCTGTCTGCAGTTCCAGGGTGTCGAGGTGATCAGATGCCGCAGATAGGAGTAGTGTGCTGGTTGCCTCGTAGTTTCTCAATGTATCATCTCCGCATCAATCAAGCTCAATAAGGATTGCTAGTAGTTATCGGTATAGATAGGTCCAATAGCAGTCACGATGCGCGGCTGTGGTGGATTTCAGCCCACAGAGCTTCTTGAGGCTTGAGAGGGGGTAAGCGCGTGGGACTGTACATTTTACGACTCATAGTTATTGCTGTATGTGCGTGGGCAGGAGCTGTCATCGGCCTGACCCAGGGTGGTGTCGTAGCCGGAGCGATTGGCGCTGCTGTGGCCACGGTCATTGGTGGTTTGTTGTGCATTTCCGACCGCTATCTGCGGACGGTTCCGTTATGGACGTACCTGTATGGCTTGGCAGGGCTCATTGTGGGATTGTTTGCAGGTGCTTTGGGTAATTACGTAGTGGGCAAACTGCCGATTCAAGATCCACGGGTGGCTCAGGTTCTCTCTCTGCTGGTATATATTGTTTGTGCCTACTTTGGGCTTATCCTTGGCCTGTGGAAAGGCCCAGAGTACCGAGCTGGCGATGAGGGGGAGCTAGAGTTCGGCATGGGGCAGACAAGTAGTCCGAAAATTCTCGATACGAGTGTCATCATTGATGGTCGCATTGCCGATATCTGTGAGACCGGGTTCCTTGAGGGCCCTCTCATTGTGCCGCAGTTTGTCCTCAAAGAATTACAACACATTGCTGGATCTCCTGATTCTATCAAACGGAATCGTGGACGGCGCGGCCTTGATATTTTGCAACGTATCCAAAAGAATGTTGACATGACCGTACGCATTGTCGATCATGACTTCCCAAAGATCCGTGAAGTTGACGCCAAACTGGTGGCCTTGGGCAAAGTACTGAAAGGCAAAGTGCTCACCAACGATTTCAATCTGAATAAAGTGGCTGAACTCCAGGGGGTTCCCGTCCTCAATGTGAATCAACTGGCGAATGCCGTCAAGCCTGTGGTGTTGCCTGGTGAAGTGATGAACGTGTACATCATGAAGGAGGGGAAGGAGTCCGGACAAGGGGTGGCCTATCTGGATGATGGCACCATGGTGGTCGTGGATAATGCGCGACGCCATGTCGGTAAAAATATCGATGTGGCAGTCACGAGTGTTCTCCAGACAACGGCTGGGCGGATGATCTTCACGCGTTTACGAGAAGAACACGAGCGGGAAGTTTCCGTGGAGGGGCGCTAGGAGAGCGAGCGAGTCGTGGACACGAGAATGGCCTATGGACGTGTGGCGGCGCTGATTCCTGCTGCTGGCGAAGGTCGCCGTATGGGGGGAGCGATGCCGAAACAGTTCCTGCAGCTTGGCGGTCGTGAGATCCTCGCGCGTACCCTCGAGGTCTTTGAAGCGTGCATGGCCATAGACGAGATCTGGGTGGTGGTGGCTGCAGAGCACGGTGTTTTGTGTCAGGAAACGATAGTAGAACGCTATGGATTGCGGAAAGTCCGCGGCGTCGTTGCCGGGGGAGCAACGCGTCAGGAATCAGTCTGGCGTGGACTGCAGCACGTGGCAGAGGCGGTTGAGCTGGTGGTGGTACACGATGGGGTACGTCCTTTGGTAACCGAACTGCTTGTAGAGCGGACGCTGGCTAGTGCCAGCCGGTATGGCGCCGCAATAGCTGCAGTGCCGCTGAAGGATACTCTCAAGCGTGTCTCCGAAGCGCACGAGGTGGAAGGCACAGTGCCTCGTGAGCGCCTCTGGCGCATCCAAACACCACAAGCCTTTCGCCATGTGCTGTTGCGGACGGCGTTTCAGCACGCGTGGCAACACGGTCTCCAGGCCACAGACGAGGCTGGGCTCATTGAAGCCCTTGGGCATCCGGTGAAGATTGTGCCTGGTGACGAGCATAACGTCAAAATTACCACCCCAGACGATCTTGTTTTTTGTAAGGCTTTCCTGGGCTATCGCGCCTGAAAGGTCCTATGCGTATTGGCGTGGGTTATGATGTCCATCCGTTCGTCCCAGGGCGTCCATTGGTGCTTGGCGGCGTGACGATTCCGTATGATTGCGGCTTAGACGGGCACTCCGATGCTGACGTGGTAGTACACGCCCTGTGCGATGCGATGCTCGGTGCACTCGCACTCGGCGATTTAGGACAACACTTCCCGAGCACAGACGAACGCTGGCGCGGGGTATCGAGTCTGCATTTGCTACGGCACGTGGCCCAACTGTTGGCGGCACAGCAGTATACTTTAGGCAATGCCGATATCACCGTGGTGGCTCAACGCCCGCGCTTGGCACCCTATGTGACACACATGACACAAACCCTGGCCGCGACGGTGGGTGTCGACCCAAGGCAGATAAGCGTCAAGGCCACCACGACGGATGGCCTGGGCTTTCTCGGTAAGGAGCTGGGTATTGCGGCATATGCCGTCTGTCTCTGTTGGCGTCGTGCGGCCGCAGGTGAGGAAGAGCCACAACGGTGATCGAGACATGACGGACGAAAAGCTCTATGGTGTCCATCCAGTCCTCGAAGCTCTCCAGGAAGAGCGTCGCCGTATAGGGAAGATATTTATCGCGCAACGGCGTGGCGCTGAAGTGCAACGCATTATCGCTCTCGCTGCGCGGCGTGGCATACCCGTGGTTACGGTGGAGCGGGTGCAGTTACAGCAGTTGCTTGGACACGGTGCGCATCAGGGGGTTGTGGCACTCGTCGAGCCATACGTGTATACACCATGGACTGAGGTCGTAGCCCATGTGACGGCGAGGCCGGGGCCACACACGATGCTGGTGCTCGATGGTGTCACTGATGTGGGGAACTTTGCGGCCCTGATTCGCTCTGCCGCCGCCTTCGGTGTGCACGCCATCGTGCTGCCGCGCCACGATACTGTGACTCTGACACCGGCCATAGCGAAGCGGTCGGCGGGGGCAATTGAGCGGGTGGCGATTGTCCGGGTGGTAAACGTTGTACGGGGACTCGATGAATTGAAACAACACGGTTTTTGGGTCTATGGGGCTGATATGCAGGCAGACCTCACGGTGGCCCACATGGCGTGGCCAGAACGCGTGGCGCTCG
>WNGH01002075.1_pt1 | contig 18889 bp, 10 predicted proteins | sample 5400631 | NCBI WGS metagenome assembly WNGH01 (sample SAMN13153373, study PRJNA577476) | soil metagenome | isolation source: 115 cm soil or saprolite under Garry oak tree replicate 1 | place: USA:California | collected 2016-06-15
GCCTTAGTAACCAGGCATAAAGGAGCCCTAACAGGAATATTGTCGAGAGCGGAGCCAGAAAGAAGTAGATGTCCGAATTAAGCTTGGAGAGTCCGGGATCTGGAAGGTACGGAAAGAATCCTAGTATTACCAGAACTAGCGCTTGGAAGGACAAGATGACTAAAACTAGGCCGGTCAGAATGGCCTGGCGCTGCGTCATCAGACGAGTCCTCTGGAGGGTTGATTACACTCCTATTATGTTTCCAGCATAACCGCATCGCGGGCTTGACATTCGTCGGAAAGGGGATACTGGGATATCCGAGGTTAGCGGGAATCGTCGAAATTGGGTCGTTCTGCTCGCAAATCTTAAATTGTTAGTATTCGGCCTCGAATTTACCGTTGCAGTCGCCTATCAGACGATATCTACCCCACTTGCTGGTAGGCCTCTCGATAAGCCTCATAATGGTCGGGGCCTACGCCGCAGTCGGCTTCGCCACGAGTAGCGCGCCGAAGGCTCTCTGGTCAACAAATCCGCTCGGCATAACATTCTCTGGCAGCGGCGGGACTAGTAGCTCAGGAAGTGCTGGAGATTCATTCAAATGCGCACCGCCAGTCACAAGCTCAGTCGTCCTCCACACCAGCGTTAGCGACCCGACCAAGATCAGTCTCGCAGTCTCCCCGTCGAGCCTCGCCTCCTGCGGTCCCTCATTCAGCACCGTCACAATCACCGCTCATTGTCTAGTCGCTGCCCCCAGCTGCAAGGGATCCTATACCGGCACCGTCACAATAGACCAAGGATACTCTACTTTTACGCCCAACCTACAAGTCACAATAGTCGTGACCTAGGGCCAGGAATTATTCCAAGAACTTTTCGGCGAATAGCCTTCTTCGATTCCTAAATGGACCCCTGACGCGAATCCTCAAGTCGTTCTTGGTGGAGGCCTTGCATTGATTGTCAATACTGCTAGTTAGACTATGGTTGTCTGGGGTAAGTCCAGCGATACTACAAGTGATTGGGTGAAGGCGTGATGAGTGAAAATCGTCCGTCTGGTACTCTCTGTTGCTCTTGGAGCATCAGCCTTGGTCGGAGCTAGGACACTGGCGACCGACTACTGGCTCTGGTCCGCTGCGCCAACACACGCCTATGGACTAGCGGCGTTCGTAGCTCTAGATTTCGCGTTGATAGTGGCGGTATGGAGGGTTACGCGACTATCCATCCTCGGAGCCTTACTAACCGCGACGATCCAGCTAGCGGCGATGCTGGGAGATATTGTTGCGGGAGAACCTGCTGGTCTTCCGGCAGCGGTCTTTAGGAGTTATTTGCTGTCTGATACAGCCTATCTTGGACTGCTCATCTCTCAGTGTCTAATTATGGCTGTCGCCATCGGATCCTGGGCCATACCGCATCTCCACAGTCACTGGTTGGCGTCATTGAAAATGGTCAGAAAATAGGCCGAGCCATACTGCCTGTCCGTCCGGGATCTGTGAGAAGACTTCCTAGTTCAGGTTTTTCGCCTGCATTCTTCGAGTGTGTCGACAGCGTAGCGCAGGTGGGGGATCGTGATGGAGCCGCCTACGATGAGGCCGATGTTGAAGGCTTCGAAGAACTCTTCATCCGTTACCTTCGTCTCCACACACTGGATGATATGATATGTTACGCAGTCGTCGCAGCGTAAGACAAGAGATGCCACTAAGCCTAGCAGTTCCTTGGTCTTTCGCGGCAGAGCGCCGTCGACATATGCTTGAGTGTCAAGGTTGAAGAACCGTTTTATTCCAAGATTTCCTCTAGCTAGAATCTTCTCGTTCATCTTCTCGCGGTAGCGTCCAAACTCTTCTAGAGAATGTTCGTGGCCCAACACTCTTCACTGGAGTAGTAGGCGAGTCAATGTCCCAGTATTAGAACACCAGAGGTATTAGTCCACGCTGCTCAGACGATATGGCGCGAACCCCGTCGCTGGGACCAGTTCACCTATCTTATGGTGCCGTTGAGATACCATGTTCCTAGGTAGTAGGCTAGGAGTATGATTCCGGCAAATATGATGAAGTATCCTACGGCTTCCAGTGCTCTCCGGTACTTGAGGAGACCAACCTCGGTGAGTGCCGACTGGAAACGGAATATTCCGTGGTAGAGTGAGCCTGCTACGGTTACGAAGATGAAGAGGGCACCGAGAAGGTGCCCCGTGACTAGGAAGCTTGGATCTCTCGTTCCGTTGAAGGGCCAGAGGCTGAATGGGTATGCGATGGCTGTCATGTAGATGAGGACTGGGAGGAGGAATGCTGCGATCATTCCTCCGAGTGAGAACATGCCCCAGAGTATTGCGTGCAGCCTCGCGACCTTGTGGGTCTCAGCTCTCATCTCAGCACCAGCAGCCAGATTGCGAGGTAGGAGACTATAACGAGGAGTAGGAGGTTGAGGACGAGTGCCTGCCAGGGCTTAGTTCTGCTTCTTCCGATCTTGACCGGTGATATTGCGCCGAGGAGGTAGAACCAGGTTGCTGCGTGGTACATTGTGAAGATGAGGGCGACGAGGCTGAATCCAACGACTGCGGGGTTCTTCAGAAAGTTGAGAAAGTCGGCACGGGACCCCGTCGCCCAGAGTGAGAGTCCGTAGATGAAGATGAGGCTGTAGAGAGCGACGAAGAGGCTGGTCCACTCGCGGACCATGTACATCGTATAGTGGCGGTTGGCGGTCCACCATCCAGGAGATAGTCGCCTCCTCAGCACTGGGTAGCGCTTCTTGTCTTCCATCCTATCGTCCGCCTCGGGGCATCAGAAGCGACTTTAGCGCGTTCGTCGCGCCTAGAATCTTCGTTTTTTGGATGGCGAGCATCGGGTCGACGCCTTTCGGGCATACGACGCTGCATTCGCCGACGAGTGTGCACTCCCAGACGCCTTCCATCTCGTGAACTATTGGAAAACGGACGTTCTTTCCCTGGTCTCTTGAATCCTCAATGTACCGGTAGGCGAGGGCTGTTGCTGCTGGTCCGAGGAATTTCTCGTTGAGTCCATAGATGGGGCATGCTGCGTAGCAGAGCATGCAGTTGATGCAGGAAGAGAACTGGCTGTACCGTTCCAGTTCCTTTGCTGACTGTTTGTATTCGCCCTGTTCAGGGGGTGTCTCTTTCTCGCGAATTATCCACGGCTGGATCTTGACAAGTTTCTCCATGAAATCCTCCATGTCAACAACAAGATCTTTGATCACGGGGAAGTGGGTCATGGGCTCGACGGTTATTGTTCGACCCTTGAACTCGTGGAGAAAGCTGGCGCATGTCAACTTCGGCTCGCCGTCGATGTTGGCGCCACAGCTGCCGCATACTCCCATTCTGCACGACCATCGATAGGTCAGGCTTCCATCGATCTCGGCCTTGATATAGTTCAGAGCGTCGAGGACGACCATGTCCTGCCGGTATGGGACCTTGTACTCCTGGAAGTAGGGTTTCGAGTCTTTCTCCGGTCGATACCGGGTGACTCGTATCGTGGCTATGTCCTGGCTCATTTGTTAATAGACACGCTCCTCTGGTTTCCATCTGGTTATCGTGACAGGACTATACTCGATCCTTGGAGGCCCAGCGGTCTTGTATGCCATGGAGTGCTTGAGAAAGTTGGCATCGTCCCGTTTCGCATAGTCGGTCCTGTAGTGGGCTCCCCTCGACTCTCGTCTCTGCATTGCAGAGTAGGGTATCGTCTCTGCAACGTCTAGCATAAAGTCGAGTTCTAGTGCGGCGACGAGTTCCGTGTTGTAGACGTGGTCCTTGTCTTCGACTATGGCGTTCTTGAGTCGGGTCTTGAGGTCGCCGATTATTCGGCAGCCCTCTTTGAGGCTGGTCTCGTCTCGATAGATTCCTACATGCTTCTCCATCCCGTTTTGCATCTCTGTCCTGATGCTGGATATTCTCTCGCCTTGTTCATGTTTGAGTAGCTGGTCGAAGATCCTCTTCTCCTCCATCACGGCCTCTCCTTGGACGGGGTTTCCGAAACTGGGACTGTCCAATTTCATCGCGTATTTAGCTGCCGCCTTTCCAGCGGCTGCGCCGAAGACGAGACATTCAGTAAGGGAGTTGCTTCCCAGCCTGTTAGCACCGTTCATACTGACACACGCTACTTCGCCGGCTGCGTATAGTCCCGGCATTCCGGTAAACCCGTGCACGTCTGTGTGCACGCCGCCCATCATGTAGTGCTGTCCGGGTCGTACGGGGATTGGCTCATGCTCAGGGTCTATTCCGAGATATTTCTCGGCGAGCTCCTTTACGAAGGGCAGTTTGTCCTCGATGGTTATCTTGCCTAGGTGTGTGAGGTCGAGGTTCACGTAGCTGCCGTAGGGTCCCTCTAATCCTCTGCCCGCGTTGATCTCGCTCATCTCGGCTCTTGAGAGTATGTCGCGGGGACCGAGTTCCATCTTGTTTGGGACGTACCGTTTGAGGAAGCGTTCTCCATCCTTGTTTACAAGATGACCTCCTTCTCCGCGAGCCGCTTCGGTGATCAGAATGCCGGTGTTCGGTAGCAGGGTAGGGTGGTACTGGACCATTTCCATGTCCTTCAAGGGGACCCCAGCCCGATAGGCCAGTGCCATGCCGTCGCCAGTCTTTATCCATCCGTTGGTCGTGAACTGGAAGATACGCCCGCAACCTCCCGTCGCTATGATTACGGCTTTGCCGAGGATTGTTACTAGTTCGCCTGTCCGCACTTCTATGGCGGTTACTCCCTCGACCCTGCCGTTGTCGACCAGTAGAGATGTTACGAACCATTCATCGTAGCGGCGGATGTTCTCGTACTTCAGCGAGGTTTGGAATAAGGTGTGAAGTAGGTGGAAGCCGATCTTGTCGGTTGCGAAGAGCGTTCTCTTGACGCTCATTCCACCAAAGGCTCGAGAGCTGATTCGTCCATCCGGGTCTCGACTGAAAGGGCATCCCCAGTGTTCAAGCTGGTAAGACTCACGGGGGGCTTCTTTTACGAAGAAATCGACTGAGTCTTGGTCGGCGAGAAAATCGCTCCCCTTTATGGTGTCGTAGGCGTGTGAGTCGAAACTGTCGTATTCACGTGTGACCGCGGCCATCCCCCCTTCGGCAGAGACTGTGTGACTGCGCATCGGGTAGACTTTCGAGACTATCGCAACGTCTAGCTTGGGCTCAAGTTCGACAGCGGCTATGGCCGCACGTAGGCCTGCGGCTCCGCCGCCTACAATGACAATATCATGATTGTGATGCTCCAAGCTGGTCTAGCCGTCGTTCGACCGTCTCGGGGTTAATCAGTTGGACCGTACTTTAAATGATCTAATTAGAAGCTCACACTTTCTGTTTCAGCCTCTCAGCACGACTTCTGGGAGCTAATTGGCCGGGACCTTTACGGCCTTGAGACCCTCATGGTCAAGTCTCAGCTGAAGCGCGAATGCTCCGTGCAGCGCGCCTAGGAATCTGGGCTCCATTGTATTGACGTTGGCTAGGAAGAGCGCAGTTGCGTTGGGGACGCTGAGCAGGTCGATCAGCTGTTTGATTCCGGAGTAGACTTGTTCCCAACGCTCGCCTCTGATCAGTTCGGTGATGCTGTCGAAGACGAAGCTGGCGCCCGAGTTCTTGCTGTTGTCTATAAAATCCGACAGGACTGCTGCAACGAGTCCAAGCTCCTTGTCCGGGATCTGCATCTCGCCATCAGGTAGCTCGTCTGGGACAGAGATCAGCGAGGACGCGGCGATGATCTTGATCATTCTTTTTCCTTTGATAGCTCTGTAGAGTTTGCTGGACTTGGTTGTGAACAGCGCACAGAGTTCGGCGTTGCTGATGCCTTCGGCGAGGAACTTGTCAACTATTCCTTCATAGTCGGAGTTCGTGTCGTATTCTAGTAGGATAATTGACCCTCGTATTTTCTGATGGTCGAGATCGACCATAGACGAGAACGGGTCTGTAGATTCGGACAGATTGAGAAGCTCAATTCCGGTGTTGCGGCGGAGGAACTCGTTGAGTTGTGGTCTGGGCGCTTTACTGCTTTCCAGTAGAAAGAGCTCGGCTGGCTCCTGACGCGTCCCGCCCGGCCCGCCGTCGGGAGATGAGACCATGCCTTCAAGGTTTTCCTGGCTCAACTCATTGACGAAGACAGTTGACGTGGGGCCGAAGCTTAGCCTGTCGGTCAATCCTTCTCGCGGAATGTTGTGTACTATCGAGCCCTCGGAGACGATGACTCTTCCATTCTGCTTCCATTCGCTGAAATGAGACTCGTGCTCAGACAAGTTCCCGACAAGCCACCCATTGCTCGACGCGCTTATGATTACTCTTGCACCAGAATCGATCAGTCCCCTGAGCGTCGACGAGAGAAACGAGATAGCTCTCTTCCCTGAATCATGAAGAATCAGATACCTGTGCCCCGCTTTGACTATAGTACCTGGAACAAGTTGTCCAGATGAGAGTCCCCCCAAACCTAGGGGATAGAGTCGAGTAAGGGACATCAAAAAGAACAATACTGAACCCGTGATAAGCGCCATCTCCCATCCATATGGAAGAAATATTGGAAGCAAGGGGGGCTGCGTTCCGAGTACGAACAGTATTGTGCCGACCGTGACGAAGAGGGCCCAAGTTATTGCAAGGGTGGCCATCGCGTTCCTGATGTGCGGTGGCTTCGCCCGGCTTCGAGCAGATAAGAACAAAGTGGTTGGGTAGACCGTTCCGGCCAAGAGTAAGACTATGGTAAAGGGGAGAAACGAATTGGGAAGGAACAAGTTGAGCCCTATCCCAGCGAAGACCACTCCTTCATAGGACAGAAATGATAAACGCGATTTGAGTCTCGACCAAGCTTCTCGAAGCGTATTGGAATCCGGACAGAAGCAGAGGCTTGCGGCAGTTAGCCCGACAACACCGAAAACCAAGCCTGCGCTTACATTCTCGCCATATGCTGCCCAGCCGTAGCCTAAGTTGCGAAACATGTCGAAGACAATTGCAGATAGAAAGTAGATGTTGAGTCGAACTAGGTTTCCGGCTCTAACTCCGGTTATGGACGCTTTATGATGGAGTAGGTGCCAGACACCGATCGAAGGAAGTATTAGTGCCGCAGCGTCAAGGTAGACTTCGATGTACGTCAGGCACTACACTCCATTCGGCGAGATTTAGATGTCAGGGACCCGTGCTATCGGTTTCAATCTGGCGTAACTGTCAGCACTTGTTGAACGGTACTGTTCGACGAAGAAGATGCTACCTGCTATCACTGAGCTCAGATTGAACTTGTTTCACAAGGCTCTCGTACTCTTCCTTCGCCAGCCTTTTCCTGCGTATAGATCCTGTCCATATCGGTCGTCCCCACATGGGGTCAGTCTTGTATCGCGGAACTAGGTGCCAGTGAAGATGAGGCATTCCATTACCTAGCAGTTCGTAGTTCATCTTGTCAGGATTGAAAGTCTTGGCAAGAGCAGCGGCCACTCGCGACATGTCTTCGAGGAAGCTTTTCCTGTTCTTGTCTGTTAGCTGGTAGAGTTCTTCGTCATGCCATTTGAGGGTGAGGAAAGAGTAGCCCTTGAAGAACTGGTCTGGGTTGAGCTTTCCAACGGAAGTGCGCGATTCAAAAAAGACTAGGTGTACCGGTTCGCGTAGACTCTTGCAAATCCAGCAGTCAGGCTTCAATTCGGGCAAAGGGAAGGCCTGACATGTCTCATGATTGAATAAGTGTAATCGTTTATCTTCTGTTTCCAGTTTGGAAATAATCTACTCTTCAATCAACGAGCCGCTTCCGTTTGCATAGGAAAACGCCTGGATGCATCGATTAGTTGAATCGGTGAAAGATTCATCGACAAGTGTGCAAGGCTTAAATAAATGATATGTAAACTCGCGTCTGAGGTGTAACGATACAAATGTTTGGTCCAACCAGACCTGTTGAATTCAACCCCTGCTGTTTCGGAGCCTGTGCATCGCAATGCAGCGACTGTGCATGCGTCGAGGGTTGCTGCTACCACACTCTCTGTCCCTGCTAAGGTGTGAGACATGCAGCCGGAAGAATCTAAGAATGGTCCGGCTGTAGAATATCTTCTGAAGGAAGTCTCCTTCAGCACTTGCGACAATAAGTTCTTCGGCGAACTTGAGAAGGAGATGCTGATCCCCAACAATGTCAACGTCTACGGAAAGATTCGCGGGGCGACAAACCTCAGAGATTATGTCGTCCGTTTAGAATTTCCAAGCGAGACGGCTATAGGCTACATAAAACAGCCCTTGTCCAACGCGATGGAAGGAGAAGGTAGAGTTCTCATCTACAAGCTTGAAGACGTGATAAACTTCGATGACTACTGGTGGCTTCCGCTAAAAGGAGAAACAGAATTCTCCGTTCGTCTTAACCTTCTTCCTCCATTCCCAGAGCTGAAACCGGTAGGCCTCCAGATCTCATGCCAACCCGACGTTGCAGTGGGACTGGAGGCGGATGTCACAACCAAGATCGGCATTGAGGCAGAGGAGGACGTTGATCAGATGTCACTTAAGGTGAGTGCGCCGATGCGAGCGATGCCCGGCATTTTCATCGCCATAAGCGGCTTCTCCGACGATAACATAACCGAGCCAAGACAATCAGTGGTCTCCCCAAAGAACGAATTCCCAACCCCAGTCCTAGGCCTGAGGAGGGGCCAAGCACTAGACTTCAAGGTAAAGACTAGAATAACCGCTGACCCTTCGAACATGGTATTCCTCAAATGCGAACAAGACATACTCACCGCTAAACTCCTGGTCCTTTCGAATTCGACTCCAGCGGGCCTTCCCTGCCGCGTCACAATCTTGGATAACAAGGGATTCGAAGTTCCAATTCAGAGGACAGTCAGATCCACCATTCTCCAGGCAACCGCCCAGGTCATGTACTCTCCATTTTCCATACACCGAGAAGCATCATCGGGCAAACCAGAAGCACTGCTCCAGTCGCCAGCCCAGTAAACACCGGAAGAAACCTCCTCCTTTTTTTTGGCGCCAATTTTCTCGGATTTTTCACTCCCGATTACACCTCGGACAACGGAACTCCGATAGGAGGTGGGACATACGGGTTCACAGGCAAACCTGTCAGGGAAACGACAGGTTGTGGCGAACCTATTGCCAGAGGGTTCCTCATCCGGGTCATCCTGTCCTCTCAGCTCCTTAACACGGACCGAGGAGTCAAAGAGGCCGGTAAACCTAGTTGAAGAGGAATTTGAACTTGCATTTGATCCCACGCCCGAGGCTCCAAATTGCGAGTTCGGACTACTCAGAAGGGTGTAAACTCAACGGGTCACCTCGGCCGCCAGTATGGCAAAGAACCCTCAGTCGCTCCTTGAGGATAGAGTGGATCTTAACCCAACTTCCACTGCGATAAGTTCGGCAAGGTCAAAATGCGCCGTCAAAATCGGCACGCCTCGTCGATAAGTTGGGCACCCATAGACAAGTCAAGTCGCCCACATGAAAGAGGTCTCGGATGACTGTCGACATTTTAGGTCTAAAGCAAGTCTGATGTTAAACAGACTGGGCCGATAGATCAGTCACTTTCACACTTTCGCCTAGATTAATGATAAATATTCTACACCAGCGAACCCACACCAGTTGGCGTCCATTCTTGCAGTCATTAGCGAACGACGAAATGAGAATCAGCAGGAATGTTCCTGTTCGAATGGGTCATCCGGGTCGTCGATCCAGAATCGCGGCTCAAATCACAAAGGGTCTGATCTTCGTCCTGCTAACAAGTCTAAGTTTCTCTGCGGCGTTGCCTATCCATGCTGGGCAGGCACCAGCCTCTGCTTCCACATCAGAGTCATTGAGCGACAGCGGCAGCCCAGCCAACTGGTCTCCGCAGAATGTCGGCGCCTATCCTTTGAATGACCTCTCACTTCCGAAAACTGTAGTATCTAGTCTCGACAGTCTCCTGGGCACCGGCGGGGTCATACAAGCATCATCACAGAATCTGACACTTTACAATTCAGCAGTAAAGCTCAGGCTGCTCGGGGGACCATTGCCCCACGATGAGCTGCTAACCGATGACAATCAACTCCTAGGTTCTCAGTCTTTCTGGACTGTTGAGACCCTTGTAAGTAATTCTTGGGTTCCGCTTGCGCCGAGATCCAGTAACTTCACAATACTGGGCACGAATTCCACAGGCAGTTACGTCACGAGGACGATGCGGGTCGGGTTTGGCGCAATTTCAGGGACGTTCGAGATCGACTACAAAGCCGTCCCCAACGGACCGTTGAAGTGGACGCTAGGATTCACTCCCCTCTCAATGTCTCATTACAGGCTGGTCTACGACTGGACGAACATCAGTCCGAACTTGGAGCACTCACTTGTGTCAAGAAGCTTCAGAGCCGTCTTCGGTTCAGCGAACTACACGTTCTCTTGGAGCGATATTCCAAGCTCAGTGGCGACAAACACCACAGTGCTGCAGAGAGAATTCATGCTTTTCGTAGACTTGGGCATCGTTAATGCTGGGTCAATTATGCTAGTCGACCCTAGCATTGTCTCAACAAACGTTAGCCCTTACGCGACCGCACTTGGGTTCCAACGCCACGTCTTCTACGAATCGACTGGAGGCAACTACTTCGTGTTTTACTATAACGGTACAAACGTAGACTATCGGTCATCTCACGACGGGACCGTCTGGTCGTCTCCGAATTCCATGCCAAACGGTTGGCAATGGACCGACTCGGAAGCATCCTCACCGGCAGTCCTCAATATTGGAACGAAAGTGTACGTTGCCGCGGGCACATCCAAACAAAACCTGATCTTTCCTAAGACTACCACATACAGCACATCGGCATACTGGGTCATGGGAACTATCGATGGTCCAAAAATAGTTTGGGGTCCGATCAACACATTGGCCAGTATTTCTCTGACATACAACTGCAATAGTTTCAACGCTTGCGGGAACGTTGCAGAACGAGACATCAATATCGGCGAGAACCCCAATGGAGACATCGCGTTCAGCTACAATCAATATTATGACCTCAATGGCTACTGCAATAGTAGCCTAATCGTCACGTTTTCCCACCAGCAGACGAGTTACACAAAACTGGTTGATCAAGAGTCAAATTGCCCTTCCATCTTTCAGACAGACTTTTTGAGGTCCGTGGTGCTGCCCGCCGATTCCCAGGGAAGGTTCAGAATCGTTTACCAGTATCTGTTAGCCTCCGGGACAGTTGCACTTCGTAGCAAGACTATTGACTCCAGCGGCAACCTTGGGAGCTTAGAAACCATAGATACAGCTGCGCCTTCCGACGACGAATTCTCTGCTCTGGCCGATTCCGACTACGGGAATCATCTAGTGTGGGTGGGCCACACAAGCAATGTTACATATGCCTATCACTCCCCATCCGCCTCTTCCTCCTGGGGTCCGCCCTCCAAAGATATTCTTTCAAGCGTGGGCGCGGCGCATGCTCCCCGCTATCCTACAATTACGTTGGATGCCGCAACCGGGAGAATCTATCTTTTCGCGATCGAGCCGGCCTCCGGCGGGCAGTCCTCAATCGCTATGCGAGTCAAACAGCCATCAGAATCATGGTTCGACGGTAGCATCTCGTTTCCAATATCTGACGGATCATATCCAAATGGGTTAGGATCGAGTTCTGTATCAGATAGTACCGCTTCCGGTTCAGTTCAGATACCACTGATATGGACCGACGTAACAGGGTCATGTCCTTTCTGCAGTCATAATGCAATTTTCGCATCCATTCCGATCTCCTCCAACTGGTCTCCATACGGGACTCCCGAAGACCCTTGGGATGGAAACGGACTAGCTCCCTACGGCCAATACTTTTCCAACCTAGGAGAGTACGTCTCGCCTTCTGACGGAATGCTGACCATTACTCAGACTGACCTGAGCGTCCCTGGCCGAGGACTCAATTTGGACCTTACTAGGATATACACAGAACCCCAGAGCTTTCTCAACGGAGTTCTAGGCTACGATATTTATCCATGGGCTCCGATGGGTGACGGCTGGGCACTGAACTTTCCATGGATGGAGAACGTGGCTGCTCCGGCTTACATGCATCTCTGGAATGGACAGGGGTACAGGATACCGTCGAGCTTCTGGAACACTCCCTCTGGAGTCTTCGAGAACCACCAGGGCGAGAACTTCCAAATGGTGAGAAACGCAACTGGGATCTTTCTCTTCGGCGCTGGTGGAAACGGCTACTTGTTCGACCCTACACACTCAAACCGTCTCGAAACCATCTTCGACCCGGTCGGAAACATGGTCCAGTTCGCATATACTACAGGCAACTTGATCCTCAGCATAACCGATACGGTGCAACGAATCTTCCAGTTTAACTACAATGGAGGTGTTCTGGCGAGCATTAATCAGACGTCCAACGGCAGCTCTCTGCGAGGAATCGTCTTCAAGTATAATGGGACAGATCTCTCAAGAGTATACGATACTGCAGGAAGGGTCACCAGCTACACTTACAACAGCTTTGGGAGCGGGTCCACTGTGAGTCCCTGGCTAGTGTCAAGGGTAACATATCCGACTGGTTGGTACATGAACTATACTTTTGTGCCGGCTCTAATCGGGACCGATGCAGAGTCTTACCGTGTGAGCACACAATATGTTGGCGGCTCAAATGTACGAGTCCGCGAGTTCGACTACAAATATTCAAACGGTCCCGGCAACGAAGTGAACAACTCAACAGTAACCACCTTTGATGGGGTCACCACCCAACCGGTAAGCTTCACACTTTACGCTTTCTCATCCGTCGGGGTTACTTGGAACTTGACTGACGGAAACCATAATTTTGTCAAGGGAGAACAGCAACGGTTCGGCCCATTGGGCAGAGTCGTTCAGGACACTACGTTTGTCAGTCCGACTCAGGGATACTCGAACTACTACTCGTACGACCGTTGGGGAAACATGATCTACAAAGACCTAATGATCAATCCTTCTGCCAACTGGTCTCACGAAGCGTTCAACGCCTACTACAACGACGGGCTCACACCCGGATTCCGGGCTTTCCAAGAAACCTTCAGCCTAAACCAGGGAAGCGAGACCGAGAATCCCTGGTCCATCCACAGCCAACTCCTTGGTCAATCATGGACAGTCAAGAATGGAAACTATAACGGGACAGACCCAACTCCCGGCGGAGGGAGCGAGAACAGCAACTTTGCTTGGGTCAATATGACCAAAACCGACCTATCTCTCCAAGCAAGGGTCTACATTGGAACACAATACCAGACCGGAGCCTCCGCGGGAATCTTCGTCCGCTATGGAGGAACCGGCACCAAAAAGCTATCGCTCGACTTAGCACAGGCCGGGGCAACGACGCTCTTGTCCCTTCAAGAAGATTTCAATGGAAATACTCTCTATAATACAAGCTGCTCATGGACGAACGCGACCATCAGCGGCTCATGGTACACGTTCAACCTAACAATTCATGGATCTACATCTACTGGTTGGGTAGCTAGAGATGGCCAGGTTAACCTATGCGGGCCGGCCTCGGGATCAACAACCCTCTCTGGCGGCGGGTTCGGTCTCGTCGTAAGTTCTCTCTCGGCTAGATACACAAACATCACCGCAACCACAGTTACGCCCACCGTAACAGGCGTCGGATTCTCCAACTCCTTCATTAATAACGGGGGCCCGAATCAGCAACTTCGTCACCTCACCGCAGGGATGGCTCAGCTCCAAAACGTAACGGCCTCGCAGCTGGTGCCTATCGAAACCTACTATGGCTATACTGCTTGGGGCGGACTTAGCCAGACGAAGAGGATGTACAATCCTGGAAGCAGTACTCAATGGCTTACAACTAGCACAGCCTACGACCAGTATGGCAATCCTATCATCGCCACCTCTCCTCAAGGTCGACAAGACTTCTACTCTTACGACTCGACCAACAACATCGACCAGCACGCGTACATAACGAATCACACACGGATCCTCACAGGAAGCTCAACAAAGATCATTACTCTCTACATGTACAATCTGACAACTGGAAACATTCTCCAAGTGACAGATCCGAACAGAAACGTAACCAGCTACACGAATGACAACTTGGGCAGAACAACCAGCATCACATACCCTGCCGGCCTCGGCTATGTAAAATACGTGTACAATGATCAGCGGAACTATATCGATATTACCAACGAGAACGGCTGGCTCACAAGACAGGTCTATGATGGTCTAGGCCGACTCTCTACGGTTGAAAGATTCTCAGGCGGAAAATTCTACTCGAATTCAACCACCACCTATAACTGGATGGACGAGGCCGTTAACCAGACGGACCCTCTCAGCAGGACCACAACCAGCCAGTACGATGCTGCCGGACGCTTGACAACCGTCATCGAAGCTGATGGAAACCGTACCAGCAACTCCTACAACACAGTCAATTCGTGGGTGATCCATTCTGGCCAGTACGGGAACCTGAAATGCGAGGTCTATGACCGTCTCGGAAGATTGATTTCTGTTGTGGAAGAGGCCTCCAGTTCATGCACTGGAATCGTCACCAACTACTACTATGATGAAGTAGGAAACCTACTCAGGATTGCAAACTCGAAAAACCAGACAACCAACTATGCGTACGACGACCTCAACCGCCTACTAACAACCACCTATCCAGGTGGCTCCAAGGAATCATACCAGTACGACAACGACGGACTTCTCATAGGAAAGGTGGACAGAATGGGCGTGGGTACCTCCTATCTCTACGATTCTCTCGGGCGTCTAACCAGCTTTCTATATCCCTGGATGGGCTTCCAGGAATCGGACAACTACACGTATGACAAGAACAGCAACCTCCTGTCTCTAGCGAGCCTCAACGCTACAGTCAGCTACACCTATGATGCTAGGAACAGGGCCGTAAGCGAATTCTACAACGTGAACAGCGTTACACAATCTGGGGGCGGAGGCGGCGGCGGGGGCAGCGTCGCAGAAGGAACCCTGATCACGCTCGCGAACGGCACTGCGATACCCGTCCAGAACCTGCAGGAAGGAATGCAGCTGTTATCTTACAACGTGACATCACACATGTATGCTGTTTCCTCGATAACCCGAATGGCGGTTGTCTATACGAGCAATATGCTCGTCATAAAGACAACAGACCCGCTCCCGTTGCGCGTGGACAATGCCACGGCGCAGAAGCTCTACATGATGAAGAATGACGGAAGCATAGGTTGGTTCTCCGTCACAGAGCTACGCGTCGGCGACTCTCTCTTCAACGCTGTCGATCTGAAGTGGACCAAAGTGGTAGACATCGAATATGCCGTGGGGGGCATTCACAAGATGTATGACATCTACACCAGCGCGCCATTCGACTATCTCGCCAACAACTATCTTGACCCGCCGAAGAGCCCCAGCGGACCATCGACGCCATCAGGAGTAGTCAGGGTCAGCTATGCCGTCAAGTATGCCTACAAGGGAGAGAACACTATGAGCATAACCTACTGCGGGCACAGCCCCGGCTGCATCATAACAGACATGATCCTCAACTACACTTACGATGATCTTGGGAGAGTCACAAACGTACGTCCCGGAGCATCCTCGTACGCCAGATTCTACTATTTCCAGAACGACGAGGTGAAGAGCATCGAGTATGGAAACACTCTTCTCGGGAACTATACCTATGACAAGTTATCCAGAGTCTCAACTATCAGCCTCAAGACTTCCGGCTACCTCCCTACGACCCTTCTTTCCCTCTCGTACGGCTACAATAGGACAGGAACGGTTGCGAGTATTGTCGGGCAATCAACGACCAACACTGGATCGACCATTACGGTGAACGAGCAGTACGCCTATGACCCGCTCCAACGGCTCACAAGCGCCTCTCTTACGAACGGCAGCAACGTTACAAAGATAACGTATCAGTACGATAGTCTCGGCAATAGGATCACCCAGAGCATAGGCGGAACAACTTCCAATTTCACCTACAACAGCCTCAACGAACTCACATACTCAACACTCCAAAAGACAGTCTACGGCTACGACAAGAACGGTGAACTCACACTTCACAACCAGACAGCATCACCAACACAGACAGGCTCATACATTTGGAACCACAAGGGCGAAATGCTTCAGTATTGGCTGAATGGTGCTATCAAAGCAAACTATGCCTATGATGGTATGCACCGTCGGGTTGAGTCGAAGGAGGGCACCTCGACAATCTTCTACGCGTATCTTGGAACCGACTCGCTTTACGACCTCAACTACACCTCCAACGGCATAAACATGTACTTCTTTGCAGGAGGAATGAGGATTGCAGAGCTTTCGCTAGTCGGGAGCACATCAACGACGACCTACTTCCACGAAGACGCTGTAGGCAGCATACGACTAGTCACGGACTCCAATGGAAACGTGGTTTTCTCGGATAACTATCAACCGTTCGGCCAAGACAACTCCTCAACTGGCTCGTCAATCTACAAGTTTACCGGCAAACCTGTTAGCCAAACGACAGGTTTGTACTATGAGTATGCGCGTTGGTATGACCCAACAGTTGGACGGTTCATTAGCCCTGACCCGAAGAAAGGGCACTTGTGGGACCCTCAGACTCTGAACCAGTACGTCTATGCGGTTGATCAGCCCACAGGTATCACGGACCCCTCTGGAATGGATGGGTGCGGGATCTTCTCGTCGGTTTGTGGATTCGCCAACACTGTATGGAATGGAGGCACGAGCGTCGCGTCGACGGCTTGGAACGATGTCTCGGGCGGAGCCTCTTACGTCTACAACACGGCGGCCAATGGTTACAACAGTCTCAGTCCGGAGGAAAAACAGGCTCTCTGGATAGGGGTCGGAGTTGTAGCCATTGTAGCAACTGGCGGCGCTGCAGCTCCCTTAGTTCTTGGAATTGGGCTAGCGGCTGGTGCAGGCGCAGTGGGGTTGTACGCCGGCTACAGTTACGCAACTGGACAACAAATGACGCTGTCAGGGGCACTTACTGCGTTTAGTATCGGGTTCGCCGTCGGTAGTATTGCGGGTGGCATCGCATCAAGTGCTGGGCTCTTAGGAGACGTAGGTACGGCAGCGAAATCAGTTGAATTCGCCCCCGCCAACTCAGCGACGGGCTTTCCAGGCGGCGTGGCGAAGGTACTTGGGCACATGCCAGGTGGAGGCGATCAAGAGGAGTGGTTATCTGGCGTTTGGGACATTGCTAATAATCCAGCTCCAGAGACTACGACGGTCAACCCAGGTGGAGGGGTCCGCGTGTACGGACTCATTGATGACTACATGGTCAGGGTAGTTATCGGTAGATGGGGTACCATTATCAATGCCTTTCCCATTGAGGCCTTGACCCCCTAGCCAGAGCAATATGATCTTCAATCGAGGAGGAATGATATGAGCGTCGAATTCGTACTTTCGGATATCGATGACAAAGAACTCCTAGACGACAACGTTTACGACGTGTTCGAACCAACTTTGAAGCTTCAGATTCACGGACGAGACGTGCTCGACGCTCTAGGGATTGACGGTATTATGAAAGTGGTTGTTATGCACTTCATGGAATCCGCCCTTAAGGTAACTCAACGCATGATCGCCGACCTTGCAACACATCCGACTGGTGAATACAAATACTGGTTCTTGGGCACTGGGTATGGTCTGTTAGTCAAGAAACGTGGCGAAATTCTGGAAGTCAGCATTGAGACGAATCCTGGAATGGGCCCCGTCGTACAGGGCAATTTGACTCACGAAACTCATGTACTTGGTGAAGTAAGTGTCCAGGATTGGGTCCGGAGCATAATCGTGCTGTGCAAACAATTAATCGATCGGATAACTGTGGCTAATCCTAAATTCAAACAATTTCTTACCGGCCTAGAAAGGGAACGTACTCCGCTCGAAAACTGGATCAGCGTGTTAGATTCAAGCAAACACTAAGCTCCGACAAGCTCGCGCCATCCATTGTTCACTAGTGCGTAGCAATCTAACTGGCGAACTATGAACCTGCAGACCAGACGTATCATAGCAGGTGTCCTTCTCACGTTTTGATCGCAGGAGTGATCTACGGAGAGCTGTATCTCATCCTCCAGCACTGATCTTCGAATTCGGGTTTCCGGGACTCTTCGTTGCAATAAGTTTACGGGCAGCTTATGTATTTCTCATCCAAAACAAGTAGCTTCAAGTTGCCTGTACGAAGCCGAGAGAAGTGGCTTCTGATCGGTAAGCTTAACATCGGGAGTAAATGAAATAAAACATGGCAAAGTATACGGATATCGCTGTCAAGGGTTCGGTTGAGAACATTCGAAACTTAACCCAACAGGCGTTCTCGTCAAACGGGTTCGATGTTAAGTGGGACAGTCAGTTGAAGGGTAGGGCAGAGAAGGGAAGCAAGGGCGCTAATATTGCGCTCGGAGTCCTAGCACAGCATTACGCAGTTGACTTCGAGATACTGATGGCAAGTGATCGCGGAACATTGAAGCTCGTCAAGACTGGATCTGGTATGGCTGGAGGTCTCTTAGGTATGAGAAAGGTCAACAAGCAGTTCGATCTGTTATCGGACACTCTGGCTTCCTGGTTTACCCAACAGGGATTGCTAATCGGAATCAAGAAGCAATAGGTTCAGCGTACCTCAGCCTGCAGTTTGTTGCTCTAATCGCTTGCGAAACTGTTTCATCTGATCAAGTTCATCTTCGAGGATTGTTAGCTTGGCTTCGAGGACTCGCTGTCTATCGAGTCTAGCTTCAAGCTCAGCAAAATTCCTGTTGTAAGCCTCGTTTTCCGTTCTTGTCGGAACTGGCTCATCGACGCTAAGCCTGATGAACGAGTACGCTCTTCGATAGATGTCTCGGAGTTCTTCCGCGTCCCGGTCGGTGTAGTGCTTGGCCCGGGTCCCGGCAAAGTGGCCCTCGATGATCATCTTCTTCTCATGATCAATACTCGCAACGTCCAAAGCATTCTCGAAGTATTTCCGAAATCCGTGACAGGTCTGAATCCTAGGGTCCAACTCCGCCTTTCTGCTGGCGCGATGGATTGCAGCCCAGACGCCATAGTAACTTCTGGGGATCAATCTGGCGTCAGGTCT
>WNGH01006044.1_pt1 | contig 18887 bp, 19 predicted proteins | sample 5400631 | NCBI WGS metagenome assembly WNGH01 (sample SAMN13153373, study PRJNA577476) | soil metagenome | isolation source: 115 cm soil or saprolite under Garry oak tree replicate 1 | place: USA:California | collected 2016-06-15
GCAGTTTGCCGAAGCCACCGAAGACCATCAGTGGATTCATTTGGATCGCGAGCGCGCGCAGCGCGAGTCGCCGTTCGGCGGCACAATCGCCCACGGGTTCCTGACACTCTCCCTGCTGAGCCATTTCCTGAAGCAGGCGATTCAAATCCGAAGCGGTATCCGCTTGAGCGTGAACTACGGCCTAAACCGCGTGCGCTTCCCGGCTCCCGTTCCTACTGATTCGAAGATTCGGGCGCGGGTGACATTGCAGTCCCTCAAAGAAATTCCCGGTGCAGTGGAAGCGGTTTTTGCCGTGTCCGTGGAGGGCGAGAGTGCAGACAAGCCATGCTGTGTGGCGGAGTGGGTGGTGCGCTACTACGTCTGACCTGGCCTGGCGGGAACTCCGATTGGCGCGGAGCGCGACGGGGAAAGAACTTAACAGGGATTCGTATTTTGTGGGAAACATCTTCGAGAGAGTGTTAGGCTGATTTTGCTTTGCGCTGGAGTCTCTCAATCGCAATCCTCCGGACCTGAGCAGTCACCGGCCCAGGCAAGAGGCTGAAAAGGAACTAATAGCACCAATGCCGCCAGCGCCATCTTCCCCCAATGTCTTGTCATCGCACACCTCCGGTCATGCACTGATGTGGAATGCTCATCTGCCCGGCCTGTTTTTTGAGTTACGCCGGCAGGTGGAAATAAAGTAGCGACGGCCAAACACCCAAGTGGCGATGAGTGGCCGTCGCTCGTTTTCGGTGTTTGTGGACTCCACGCTTAGTGCGTAGCCACGTTCAAGGTCTTCTTGCCCCCGGTGAAGCGATTGAATCCGGAAGTGGCAATCACCTGGTTTACGCCCACTCCGGTCGCGGTGACCTTGAGCGAGTCCATGTTCCAGTTGTCGCCCCCCATTCCTCCGGAGAAGGTCGTGGCGAGCGTGAGAGACCTGATCTGATTCACCGGCACCGGCTTGTTCAAGACAATCGTCACGGTGTGGGTGGTGTTGTTGTTCCATTTGGCGCTGTTGTTGACGTTGTTATCGATCTGTGTGCGGCCGTCGGCGAAATGGGTTTCGATGTTCAGGTTGTCATTGCCGCCCCGCATGTCGTCGCTGCCGGTGCGAATCTCCAGCAGCAGCCGGCTCACCTGTCCTGCGACCGCAGGCGGCGCGCTGTTGAGGGGCACCATCAGTACTTTGTCGCTGCCGGTGAAGCGATGGAAGCCCACCGTCTTGATCACGTTGCCCCACTCGGGGCCGAGGTTTACGTCCAGCTTGCTCATGTCCCAGTTATCGCCGCTGATGCCGCCGCCAAACGTGTCGCTCAGGGTGAGGTCTTTGATCTGCGCCTGGGGCACCGGCGGGTTGAGCACGATGCGGGCGAACTGCGTGTAGTTGCTGACCCAGCGGGCGCGCAGATTGACGGCCGGAAAATGTTGCTGGGAGCCGTCAAAGATGTTGATGGTGAGATCCAAGTTGTCATTGCCGCCCCGCATGTCGTCGCTGCCGGTGGCAAAGCGCAGGAGCAATTCGTGCGCCAGGCCGTCATTGGGATAATTCGGGGTGCCAATGTTGGGCGGCGCCTGGGCATGGTAGTTCTTGTCGACGAAGTACGTTCTCCAGGTGTTGGTGTCGCCGTCCGCATCGCCGGTCGGATACCTGTAAACCTTGTTGGCCACGTCCGGTACCAACGTCATCGTCCGGTTGGGATGATTGGAGTCGTAGATAAAAATCTTGAAGTCGCTCTCGAAGGCGCCCAGGTCGCCGCGATAACGGCCCATGTCGTAGCCGATGGCCAGCACCTGGTGGTCGCCTCCTTTGTCCGCCTTCAAACCCAGCGGCACGGGCATGCCGCGGTCGATGAAAGACTTGAGTTCTTCGATGCGGCCGCCGTTGGTGCCCTGCAGTCCCCAGTTGAAGAACTCGCTGTCGCGCGCGCCCCCCGGGTTGACGCTGATCTCGGCCCACTTGTCCGCATTGCTCACCAGCGAGGTCACTTCCCGGGCCATTAGGTATTGCTGCAGCGGGGTGTTGTCCGCGGGGCGATAGTTCTGCCGCGGGATGGGGCGATTCCCCAGAAAGTAATCCAGCGACGCGTACGCGAAACCGCCGCACAGGCCGCCGGTCCTGATGTCCATTCCGGCCGGCAGCTTTACGTCATTTTGAAAGTCGTTGCCGAAGTTAAATCCGTGTTTCGCCGGATCAAAAGGTGTGTGCTTGGCCTGAGCCGTCGCCGCCAGCGAAACCACAAGACAGCTTACAAGAACAACCATTCCCGAGACGAGTTTCATGAACATTCTCCCTTTCACAGAGTGAACTTAGATTGCTCCAGTTTCGATAGTGCGCCAGGAAGCGCGCAAGAGAATCCTGGTCACATCCATCATGCCCGCGAAGCGTGAGTCCTTCGTAACTCCCTGGTGATAGCGATAGTAAATCTGCTGGATGATTACCGCAATCTTAAACTGCGCGAAGGCGAGATAGAACACCATATTTGAGACGTCGCGTCCCGTGATTTGCGCGTAGCGCTCGAGTAACTGCGCGCGCGTCAGGCTGCCAGGGAAATTCGTCGGGCCCCAGCGAATTCGCTGTAATTCCTGCGCATCCTGCGGGTCCACCCAGTAGGCCAAAGCCGAGCCAAGATCGGTAAGCGGATCGCCAATGGTGCACATCTCCCAATCCAATACGCCGGCGATCTTCGTAATGTCGGCTGGATCCAGCACCACGTTGTCATACTTGTAGTCGTTGTGGATGAGCGCGGCTTCCCTCGCGGGGGGCATGTGCTCTTGCAACCATGCCGAGATCTGCGCCACTTCCGGCAGATCGTGTGTCTGTGAGCCGTAGTATCGTTCTGTCCAGCCCTTGACCTGGCGCTCTACGTACCCCTGCGGCTTCCCCAGATCGGCCAATCCAATTGCCGCGTAGTCCAAACCATGCAGCCGGGAAAGATTATCTATGAACGATTCGCTCAGCCGCCGCGCCGTCTCAGGTGAAAACGCAAGGCCCGCGGGCAATTCCCTTCGCAGAATAATCCCCCGGATCGGCTCCATCACATAAAAAGGACAACCGAGGACAGATGGGTCATCGCAGAACAACACCACTTTCGGCGCGGGCGAGTAGGCGGGATGCAACTTAGCGAGCACGCGGAACTCGCGGCCCATATCGTGCGCGGATTTGACTTTGCTGCCGAAGGGCGGGCGGCGCAGAACCATTTCCTTGCCGCCGAGACGCACCAGGTAGGTCAGATTGGAGTGGCCGCTGGGGAATTGTTCGACAACGAGGGGTCCGGTCTCACCGGGAAAATGGCCGCGCAAGATGGGCTCGAGCTTGGCCAGGTCGAGTTCTTCGCCGGGTCTTACAGCGGCTGTGCGATCTCGAAAATCTCCCATAGCCGGCTCGTATCCTAATACTTAGCGGTAGGTCAGCAGCGAAGTGCCGTCTAAATGCGGAAACGTATTAAACGTGCTTAGCGTAAAGCGGCCGCCGGAGCACAAGAACTCAGTATAAGAACAATTCCGGACCATCCAGGCAATTCGAAGCGTGTCCCCCGGCGAGAGGTTGAGCGCGCGCTGCATGGCGACGGCGATGGGTCCGCCCGAGCAGAAGATCGCCAATTGCCGGCCCCGGCCGCTCGCTGAGATAAACTCCGACAAACCGCGATTCACGCGAGCGCAGAATGCGGGCCAGGATTCCACATCGTCGAGGGGGATCTCCCCATTCACCCACTTGGCGATCACCACCTCGAACAATTTTTGGAAATGTTTGCGCCGCTCGCTGGAACTGCCTGAGGTCTGGTAAGCCCGATGCTGCTCACGAATTGCGCTGTTGCTCTCGATGAGTCCCGGAAGGCTGCGCTCCAGCACCGCGTCGCCTTGGTATTCGTCGAATTCCTGCATGACCACCGGCCGCGGGAACTCCAAGCCGGCATCCCGATAGGCTTCGAAAACGATTCGGGCCGTTTCCCCTTGGCGGACGCGCGGCCCGCAGCAAACGCTGTCGAAAGCGACGTTGTGCCGCACCCAATATTGGCCCAGCAGGCGAGCCTGGGCTTCCCCGGTTGCCGAGAGCTTGTCGTAGTTTGGTTCAGAGAAGGAAGCTTGTCCGTGGCGCACCAGGAAAATGCGGCTCATGTGGCTCGTTCAAACAGGCCGGCCGCGCCCTGGCCGCCGCCGATGCACATGGTCACCACGCCGTAGCGGTGTTTGCGCCGGGCCATTTCATTGGCGATCGTCCCGACCATGCGCGAACCGGTCATGCCGAACGGGTGGCCGATGGCGATGGAGCCGCCGTTGGGGTTCAGTTTCTCGGGATCGATCCCCAGACGATCGCGGCAATAAACCACCTGTACGGCGAAGGCTTCGTTGAGCTCCCACACGCCAATATCATTCATTTTCACGCCGGTGCGCTTCAGCAGCTTCGGCACGGCAAACACGGGGCCGATGCCCATTTCGTCCGGGTCGCAGCCGGCGATCTGAAAGCCGCGGAACACCAGCTTGTAGGGGATGCCGAGCTGATCGGCGCGCGCCCGCGACATCAGCAGCGTGGCCGAGGCGCCGTCGGAAAGCTGCGAGGCATTGCCGGCAGTCACCGTGCCCTGCCCGCTGGTCTGGTCAAAATGCGGCTTCAATGCGAGCAGCCCTTCGAGCGTCGTGTCCGGCCGGTTGCACTCGTCTTTGTTGGCGCAGACCTCTTCCTTGCCGATGTGCGCACCCGTCTTTTTATCCAAAACGGCTTTGGTGACGCGCATGGGCGCAATCTCGTCCTCGAAGAAGCCTTCCCTTTGGGCGCGGGCGGTGCGCTGCTGGCTCAAGAGCGAGTACTCGTCCTGCGCCAGCCGGCTGATTTTGTAGCGCTTGGCCACGACCTCGGCGGTGTCGCCCATCACCATGTACAACCCGGGCATCTTCTCCTCGAGCGTGGGGTTCGGACTGCTGTCGCGCGGTATCACGCTGATGCTTTCCACCCCGCCGCCGATGGCAGCGTCCACTGCTTCGTTCATGATCTGATGCGCCGCCAGAGCGATGGCTTGCAAGCCGGACGAGCAGAACCGGTTGATGGTCGTGCCGGCCACCGAGGTCGGCAGTCCGGCCAGCATCGCGGCAATGCGGGCGATGTTATGACCCTGCGGGCCGTGCGGCTGCGCGCAGCCGAGTACTACGTCTTCGATTTCGCTTGGGTCGAGCTTCGGGGTCTTGCGCAATACGTCCTTGATGCAATGCGCCGCGAGTTCATCGGGGCGCGCGATATTGAACGAGCCGCGAAAAGACTTGGTAAGCGCCGTGCGCGAGCTGGCAACGACAACCGCTTCTCTCATTTCCACTCCCCCTGCTACGCAGCCGCGCCCTGGTCCTTGCTGAAGTCGGCGAAGGTTTTTCCTTCTTCAGCCAAACGCTTCAACAATGGCGCGGGCTCCCAGAGTTCGCCGTGCTGTTGATGGAATTCCCGGATGCGATCGTAGACCTTCTTCAAACCGGTTGTGTCGGCGTACCACATGGGGCCGCCGCGATGCGCCGGGAACCCGTAGCCATTCACGTAGATGATGTCAATGTCGACGGCGCGCAAGGCGTAGCCCTCTTGCAGGATGCGCGCACCCTCATTCACCAGCGCATAAATGCAGCGATCCACGATCTCCTGCGCAGAGATTTGCCGCTGCTGGATGACGGCTTCGGCGGCCCACTGGCGCACCAGTTTGGCCACTTCGGGATCGGGAATCGCGCGGCGCTCGGCGTCGTACTTGTACCAGCCGGCGCCGGATTTCTGGCCGTAGCGCCCCATTTCGCAGAGGCGATCCTCGGCGAGCGGCTGGCGCACGCCGGGCTTTTCGAGGTGGCGGTATTCCTTGCGGATGCGCCAGCCCACGTCGAGCCCCGCGAGGTCGCCGGTCGCGAGCGGCCCCATGGCCATGCCGTAGTCGTATAGCGCCCCGTCCACGGCCTCAACGCTCGCGCCCTCTTCCACCAGAAACTGTGCTTCGCGGCGGTATGGGCCAAACATACGGTTGCCGACAAAGCCGCGGCAGTTCCCCACCAGCACCCCGACCTTGCCGATCTTCTTGGAAAGCTGCATGCAAGTCGCGATCACATCCTTGCCCGTAGCCTTGCCGCGCACGATTTCCAGCAGCCGCATCACGTTCGCCGGGCTGAAGAAGTGCGTGCCGATTACGGCCTGCGGCCGCTGGGTGGCCGAAGCGATCTCATCAATGTTGAGCGTGGAGGTGTTGCTCGCCAAAATCGCGCCTGGCTTACAGTTGCGGTCCAGCTCTCCGAAAACCTCCTTCTTCAGCGCCATGCCTTCGAACACCGCCTCAATCACCATGTCCACTGCGTCGAAACCGTCGTAGCGAAGCGTAGGCTTGATCAGTTTGAGGCGTTCCTCAACGAACTGCTGCGTGAAGCGGCCGCGCTTGACCGAATTCGCGTAGTTCTTCTGAATGGTGGCGAGGCCGCGGTCGAGCGCCGCTTGGTCCGTCTCTTTCAGCAGCACTGGAATTCCCGCATTGACCAGAGCCATGGTGATCCCGCCGCCCATGGTTCCGGCGCCAACAACCGCGGCGCTGTTCACCGGGATAATCGGGGTCTCTTTGGGCACATCCGGGATCTTGGCCACTTCGCGCTCGCCGAAAAACACGTGAATGAGCGCCTTAGACTGGTCCGAGAAAAGGCATTCCGCGAAGAGCTTCCGTTCCGTCTCGCAACCTTCCTCAAAGGACAACTTCGTGGCCGCTTCCATGGCGTCTATGGCCGCGAGCGGCGCCATCAGGCCGCGCTGCTTCTTGCGCGCGTTTTCCCGCGCGGCGGCAAAGATGGGCGCGTTCTGCGCGGCCGTGCCGAGCTTCTCTTTGCGCTCGCGGGTCTTGGGCGCCGGCTTTCCGGCAACTCCACGTGCGAAGGCGACAGCGCCGGCAAGCAGGTCTCCTTCAATCAAGCGGTCGAGGATGCCGAACTTCAGCGCATCTTGTGCCGTGATGGGATTGCCGCCCGCGCACATCTCCACGGCTTTGGCTACGCCCGCCAGACGAGGCAGCCGCTGTGTCCCGCCCGCGCCGGGGATCAGGCCGAGCTTCACTTCGGGCTGTCCAACCTGGGCGCTCGGGGCAGCGACGCGATAATGGCCGGCCATGGCCAGCTCCAGGCCGCCGCCGAACGCCGTGCCGTGAATAGCCATCACCACCGGCTTGCGGCAATCCTCGATCCGCAGCAACAGGGGAAGAAAGGCCACGCCGCGCTGCGTCTTGCCGGAAGTGATCTTGCCAAATTCCTTGATATCCGCGCCGGCGACAAAGGTGCGGCCGCCGCCGATCAGCACGGCCGCCTTTACGCCGGGATCGTTGTTGATCTGTTCGATCGCGTCGGAGATTCCTTCCGGAACACCCGGGCTCAGGGCGTTCACCGGCGGATTGTTGATGGTGATGATGGCAACGTCGTTGTCTTTGGTGAGTTGTACCAGGTCGCTCATGAGAGCCACTCTCTTTCTTGGGGTGGACGGCTACGCGGACTTTGCCGAAACTGCGCCGGCGTCAATCACCAAACGGGCGATGCGCTCGCGATGAAAGCTCGCGTCCCCAAGCATCGTCTCCGACGCTTTTGCCCGGCGGTAGTATAGATGCAAATCATTTTCCCAGGTAAAACCCATCCCGCCGTGGACTTGCGCCCATCCGGCGTAGTAGGCCGCGGAGCGCGAACTCTCGGTCTCCAGGTACATGTCGGCGCACTGATGCTGCACCGCCTGGAACATCCCGATGGGCTTGCCGAATTGCTTTCGCGTTTTCGCGTATTCGACGGTGATGTCAAGCGTGCGCTGCATGCCGCCCGTCATCTCGGCGGCCAAAGCAGCGGTGGCGATGTCGAGCGCCTTCGCCAGGGCCGTTGTTTCACCGAGTTTCTCCGCAGGCGTGTTCTTGAATTCCACGGCATACAGCTTGCGTGTGAGGTCCATGCCCGGCATCGGCTTGATGCTGATGCCGGCAGCCTTCGCGGCGGTGATAAAGACGCCGTTGTGGGCCACGACAATAATCGAGTCCGCCCCGGCGGCATCCAGCACAAACAGCTTTTCGCCGGTCAGCTTTCCGCTTGCAACCGATACCTGCGCGTCCGCCGGATCCCAACTCGCGCTGGCTTCGAGCATCGCAACCGTGGCGCGCGCCTCGCCGCGGCAGATGGGAGCGAGGTACTTCTTCTTCTGGCCGGAAGAGGCAACCGCGTCAAGCACGGCTCCGGCCAGCACCACGCTGGAAAAGAACGGCCCCGGCAGAAGCGCGCGCCCCGCCTCTTCCATCAGCAGGACAAGCTCCACCTTGCCAAGACCCACGCCGCCGTATTCCTCCGGGAAAATAATCCCCGTGTAACCCTGTTCAGCCATCTTCGACCACTGCGCGGCATCATAGGCTGTGGCGGTCTCCATCAGGCGGCGGACCTCTCCCATCGGGCACTCGCCCGCGAAAAATTTCCGCGCGTTATCTTTCAGAAGCATTTGGCTCTCGCTCAATCCGAATTGCATCGCGTTTCCCCTTAGTAGCTTCGCGGCAGGCCAAGCACAAAGTGTCCGATGATGTTGCGCTGGATCTCCGAGGTGCCGGCTTCGATGGTGTTCCCGCGCGAGCGCAGGTAACCGTAGGCCCAGGTGCCGTTGTCAATGGTGTACGGGCTGGCGGCTTCTAGCTGCCCAAAGGGGCCCAGCAACTCCTGCGCAACCTGCTGGAAGCGCTGGTTCAGCTCGCTCCAGAATAGTTTCTGGATGGAGCCTTCCGGACCGGGCACGCCGGTGGCGCTGACGCGGCTGAACGCGCGCATCTGGTTCAGCCGCATGATTTCGACCTCGGCGTAACATTGCGCAAGTTTTTGCCGCATCAGCGGGTCCTGCGCGGCGGGGCGTCCGTTCCGCTTTCGCGTGCGAGACAGCTCGATGAGCCGGTTCATATTGCGCTTGTAGATGATTTGCAGGCCGGCGCCGAATGTGCCGCGCTCGTGCATGAGTGTTCCGATGGCCACTTTCCAGCCGTCGTTCACCTGGCCAACCACGTTTTCCGCCGGCACGCGAACGTCGCGGAAAAACACTTCGTTGAACTCGGTCTCGCCGGTCATCTGACGCAGCGGACGGACTTCCACGCCGGGGGTCTTCATGTCCAGGAGCAGAACGGTAAGACCCTTGTGCTGGGGCGCATTCGGGTCCGTGCGGACAACCACTTCGCACCAATCCGCCGCCCAGCCATAGCTGGTCCATACCTTCTGGCCGTTCATGACGTAGTGGCCGTCCTCCAGGCGCGCCTCGGTTTGCAGGCTGGCCAGGTCGGAGCCCGCGTTCGGTTCGGAAAAACCCTGGCACCAAATCTCTTCGGCGCTGAGAATTTTCGAGAGATACCGCTTCTTCTGCGCGTCTGTGCCAAAGGCGATGATCGTCGGGCCAATAATTCCAAGGCCCAAAACGTTGGCCAGCGGCGGTGCTTCGGCCAGGGCCATTTCCTGCCAGAAGATGACTTGCTGCATCAGGCTGGCGCCGCGGCCGCCGTACTCTTTTGGCCAGGAAATTCCGGCCCACCCGCCTTCGTAGAGCTTGCGCTGCCAGCGCTTCAAATAGCCGAAGCGGGCCTCGAGAGATTCTTCCCGCCAATTGTCCCAGTCCTTGGGGACATTGGCCTTGAGCCACGCGCGCAATTCGTCGCGAAACTTCAATTCTTCCGCTGTCAGATTCCAATCCATTTCCAGTGCTCCTTCATCAGCTCCGTCGCGGTGCTGGGCCCTCGTCTCACTTCTTCGTGGCAAACTCGGGACGGATGGTTTCTTGTCCCGCCCAATACTTCTTCCGCAGTTCTTTCTTCAAGATCTTGCCCGTGCCTGTCTTCGGCAGGCTGAGGAGGAACTCCACCGACCGCGGGCATTTATAATGTGCTAGTCGGGAACGGCAAAATTCGAGCAGTTCTCCTTCCGTGGCCTTTGCGTCCGGCTTGAGCACCACCAGCGCCTTCGGCACTTCTCCCCACTTTTCATCAGGAACAGGAATCACGGCGGCCTCATACACGCCGGGATGCGCAGCCAGGGTCTTTTCCAAGTCGAGCGAGGAGATATTCTCCCCGCCGCTGACGATGATGTCTTTGGCGCGGTCCACGATGAGAACATAGCCGTTTTCATTGATTGTGGCCATGTCTCCGGTATGGAACCATCCGCCGCGCATGGCCTGAGCGGTTGCTTCGGGCTGCTGCCAATAGCCTTCCATCACGCCATCGCTGCGGGCAATGATCTCCCCGATGGTTTTCCCGTCGTGAGGCACATCCTTGTCGTTGGCATCCACGACGCGGATCTCCACGCCGCCTACAGCGTATCCGGTCATCGCCTGGCCCGCATAGCGCTGTTCTCCTTCCCAATGCACGCCGCTCTTCATCCGGGAGAGCGTAAGCATCGGCGAAGTTTCCGTCAGACCATAGCCGGAAAAACAACAGCAGCCCAGTTTTCTCTCCACTTCGAGCACCAGTGTCGGCGAAGAGGCCGCCCCGCCGATGGTGATCCTCTCGAGGCTGCTCAAATCAAAATTTGCTCGCTCCGGACAGTTCACCAAGGCGGTGGCCATAGTGGGGACCAGAGCAAACGTCCGCACGCGCTCCCGCTCAATCAGCCGAAAGACTTCCGCGGGATCAAAGCGCTGCAGCATGACGTGCGTGCCGCCCATAAACGTGAGCGCCTGCGCAATCCCCCAGCCATTGGCATGAAACAGCGGGATCGTGTGCAATTCGACTGTATCGCCGGAAAGATGCAAGGCCAGGCAGACGTTCAAGCCGTGCAGATAGATGTTTCTGTGGGTCAACATCACGCCCTTGGGGTTCGCGCTGGTTCCGCTAGTATAAAAAAGCTCTGCGGTGGAGTTCTCGTCGAAGCTCATGATGTCCGCGCGATAAGGCGCAGCAGCGGCCAAAAGCTCTTCATAATTTTGTGGTAACAACCAATTTGTTTGGGGCCGCTCATCGAGCAGGATAAAACTCTGCACGCGGGAGAGGGTCTGGCGAAATGAATCCGCCATCTCCAGGAATTGTTTTTCCAGGAAGAGCACCTTGGCTCCGGCATCATTCAAAATGTAGGCAAGCTCATGCGGCGCGAGCCGAATGTTCAGCGGGAGCAACACCGCGCCGGCCTCCAGGACTCCGTAATACGCTTCGAGCAGCCGATGGCAATTCATGCTCAGAAACGCAACCCGCTCACCGGGCTTCACTCCGGTTTTGCGCAGGGCTCCCGCCAGCCGGCACGCGCGTTCGGCAAATTGGGCGTAGGTAAACCGCAGATCTTTGCACACCACGGCGGTCTTGCCGGGAAATTGCTGTTCGGCATAGCGAAGAAAGCGGATGGGCGTAAGGGGAATATTCATGCGCTTACTTTCGTTTACCAGGCTGTCTGCCCGCCGTCCACCACCAGCACGTGGCCGGTAACGTAGTCGGAAGCGGCGGAAGCCAGGAAGACAGCAGCCCCTTTCAAATCATGATCGCCGCCAAAGCGGCGCAGGGGAATTTGTTCCAAGAGGAGCTCTTTCTTGTGCTCAATCACCCAGCCGGACATGTGCGTCGGAAACCACCCGGGGGCAATGGCATTCACTTGAATGTTGTGCGCGGCCCATTGGCAGGCCAGGTCTTTCGTGAACGCGATCACTCCTCCCTTGCTGGCGTGATATCCGATCGCCTGAACCGTGCCGCGCTGCGCGCCGCCCAGACCTGCGACCGATGCGACATTGATGATCTTCCCGCGGCCCTGCTTGATCATGACTTTGCCTACGGCCTGCGCGCAAAGGAAAGTCCCGGTCAGGTTGGTGTCCAGCACCTTGGTCCAATCCTCAAGGGGCATCTGCTCCGTTGGAGCGCCCCAGGAAGTTCCCGCGTTATTGATCAAGACATCGATCCGCCCAAACTGCGCGAGCGCCGTGTCCACAACCTCTTGAATACTGGTGGGGCTTTTGACATCGCAAGCCAGCGCCAGAGCCTTCCCGCCGAGCTTCTGCAATTCCTCGGCAGCTTCCTGGCAGCGCTCCCTTTTGCGCGCGCAAAGCACAAGGTGAGCGCCCATTTCCGCCAGGCCTTCCGCCATTTGGCGCCCAAGCCCTATGGATCCCCCGGTAATGATAGCCACGCGTCCGGTAAGGTCAAACAGTTGTTTGACGTTCATGGTCCCACTGCTTCCGGGAAGCGATTCGCTTTCAACGCAGAGTCAGAACCACCCGTCCGGAGATTTGGCCCCGGCGCAATTGCCCCAACACGTCGTTCACTTGCGCAAGCGGGCGCGCGGCCACTCGGCAGCGAACCTTTCCTTTGGCGGCCATGCTCAGTATTTCCCGCAAATCCTGGCGCGTGCCCACGGCAGAGGCCTGGATGCGGACTTCCCCCGCGGCCATCACAATCGGCGGAAAACTGATATTGTCCGCGGGCAAGCCCACCACCAGAAGCGTCCCGGTCGGCCGCACGCAATAGAACGCCATGTCGTAGGCCGCTTTTGCGGCCGAGGTCACAAGCGCAATATGGACTCCCCCTTTGCCGCGCAACTCCGTGACAACATCGGCGGCCGCAGCGTTCAGTGTTTTGGAAGCGCCGAGCGATTTTGCCAGCGCAAGCTTTTCTTCCGTTATATCAATCGCCGTTACTTCCGCTCCCATCTCGCGCCCAATCTGCACCGCGAGATGTCCCAGCCCGCCGACGCCAAAAACAGCCAGCCGCTGTCCGGAAATGATTCTTGCCTGTTTCAGCGCCCGGTACACGGTGACCCCGGCGCAAAACAAAGGCGCGGCTTCGGCCGAAGAAACACCATCGGGGACTTTCAGCGTATGGCTTGCCGGGGCCTTCACAAACTCCGCGTAGCCCCCGTCCTCGGTGACGCCGGTGATTTTCTGCCGCACGCACAGATTCTCATTTCCTTCGCGGCAGAACTCGCACTCGCCGCAGGTCCAGTGAACCCACGGCACTCCTACGCGATCGCCGATTTGCAGGTCGCGCACCGCGGCGCCCTTCTCGACCACCCGGCCCGCAATTTCATGCCCGAGAATCAGCGGTTTCTTGACGATGCCTGCGAGCTGCGCCCAATCTCCGTCGGCCACGTGCAAGTCGGAGTGGCACACGCCGCAGGCCTCGACTTCGATCAACACTTCATCGGCGCCGGGCTTTGGCCGGGCGGCTTCCTCGATGGCCAGGGGTTTCTTGAATTCGTGCAAGATGGCAGCCTTCATCGGACTTCACCCCGCGGAATATCTGAGTTCGCGCGACCCAGATTCACATTGCAGGTCGGGTTTTATCGAGCGCTCAACCGCTTGCCGGCCTCGTCAGCTGCTCACGGCTTTGCCCCCAGCAGGAAAAAATCAACGGCACTGCGCACACGTTCGGCTAGTTCATGCGGCCCGGTGAGGTCCACCGCCCATTGCCGAACCACCGTGTTGTAAAGCCCTTCCATGAACTCGGCGAGATGAACGATCGGAATGACCCGCGTGACCTCACCGCGCTTCTGCCCTTCCGCGAGAATTTCACGGAGCAGGCCGGCTGCGATTTCCTGGAACTCCCGCAAATCCGGCGACCGCACCGGATCCATCGCCCCGGCCAGCACGACGGCCTGCCACAGCCGCCGGTCGGCTTCCGCAGTGCGCGCAAAGCTTTGATAGAGGCGGCGCAAGCGTTCCCCGGTAGTCGCTTCACAGGAGAGTTCTGACTTGAACTGCTTGCTGATGCAGGAGAAGCCTCGCGTTCCGATTTCTCGCAGAACGGCGTCCTTGCTGGGAAAATAGCGGAAAAAAGTCGGCTGGCTAATCTCCAGAATCCGCACAATGTCGTTCACCCGCGTCTTCTCGTAGCCGCGCTTGCGGAACAGCTTCACGGCGGTCTCCACGATCTGCTGGCGAAGCCGCGCTTTCTTGCGTTCCCGGAGCCCGGCTGTCTCCCCTTGCCTCGTTGTTGCCGCGGGCCCGGAGAAATCTCGCTTGGCAATCTGCTCCCGTTTTCTCCTCTCTCGAAGCAGCGCGGACATCGGTGCGCTTTCAGCCGTCTTGGGGCGAGCCATGGTCCACCCTAATCCTGGAATGCTTGCAGTGCTGCCAAGCTTGTCGGCAGACGCCGTGCAAAGTGTGAGGGACTATAACATAAGAGCCACTAACGTCAAGGTTCGCGGCTCTGGCGCCGTCTCCTCTGATAGGTCCGCTTGGCTCGTTGGTGGCGGGCTTTGTCCCGGATCTCCGCAAGAGAGAGACCCGGCTGAATATGGCCGTGCTCGTCAAGTTCTGACGCTGGCGGGGAATTATTGGCTTTGGTGTCGGTTCCGAAGACTGCTTATCGGAGTTGCGGGCGTTTTACGTTGTGAGCCAGGCCGAGTGTTTCCAACGCGTAGATGATGTACCAGCCGATGTCGGTCTGCCACCAGTGCAAACCCAGGCGCGCGGAGCCGGCGAAGCTGTGGTGATTCTTGTGCCAGTTTTCTCCCCACGCCGCGAATTGCAGCGGGCCGAGCCACCACACATTCATGCTGGAGTCTCCCTCCGTGGCATGGCCGAGGTGCGTGAGGCTGTTGACGAGGCATTGCATGTGCAGCGAATAGACCAGCCGCATGGCGCCGATCCAAAAGAACCCTTGCCAGCCCAGTGCCAGACCGCACAGTAAGGACACAGCAACAATCGGTGTCTCCGCATAGGCCCAGAACTGATAGGGTGATTTCGTAAGCTCCGGAGCCCATCTGTGCCGGTCGGCTGGAGGGGTCTGGTAGAGCCAGCGCAGATGCGCCCACCAGAAGCCTCCTTGCTTGGGGCTGGAAATGTCGTCGGGAGTATCGGTGTGAGAATGATGCAGGCGATGGTAAGCGACCCAGCTCGCCGGATGCCCCGAGCCGTTGAAAACAGCCCAGAAAATCAGCATCTGTTCGACGAATCGGTTCAGCTTGACGGTGCGGTGCGCGAGGGTGCGGTGGTAACAAACCGTGGTTCCAATTCCGCCGAGAGCCATGAACAACAAGGTCACACTGAGAACCTTCAGGCTGGGCAGCGGAAACAAAATCAGCCCGATAAGAGCGAGAACATGGATGATTACGATAAAGGCGAGCACTCCCCATTTGCCCTTGGCCGGTTTCCAGAATGGCTGTTCCCAAGGACGGTTCAGGACAAGAGCGGCGGCGCCTTCCTTTGTAGTTTCAGACGTATTTCGCAATTCTTCACTCCCCTTCAAATGGCTCTCTCTGCGTGGGCTATTTGGTGCCGCTCGCGAGCGCCCCGGGCTTCTGACTGCGGGAGCCGCAGAACCCCATGTGCGGCCGCCCGGAACGAATCCAAAGGTGTAACAAGAGCGACAAACGCATCACCACCATATCATCCCGTGGGGTCTGCCCCAATCGAATTCTGAGGTGCTGATTTCGTTCTTGACAACTGCGACGCTGAAGGATCTCAGTCTCCAACTGACTCTATTTAGGTTGGTCGTTTGACGCCGGAAGTTTCCGCGGCGGGTAGTAGGGTTTGCCGTTGAGTTTTTGCACTTCTTTCAGGAACGAGGTCCCGTAGTCTTTCTCCGCATCCGCGAGCAGCCACGCCTGACGCTTGTAGTTCCAATTGTCGGGGTCGAGCCGCTGCGCTTCTTTGAAATGTGGAATCGCTTCCGGCCCGCGGCCCGCGTGGTAAAGATATTCCGCCAGGCTGAACTCCGCATCCGCCTGCAGGCGCTCCGTGCTCTCGGGCGCCAGCCGCTTCCGGAGCTGCTCTTCGTTCATGGCGTAGATGCTTTGCTCCCCTTTGGCGACCCAATCGCGGACGGCATCGAGATAGGGAGCTGCTTCCAGGTGGGTGAGGTTTTTGAACCGATCGTCCACGAACGCCACTTCGTTTGGCCGCACGATTTTTCCCTGCTCATCAATCCAAACGGCCGTGGGGACGTTGACCATGCCGTAGAGTTTCGTGACGAGGTGTTCCTGGTCAATCAGGGCGGTATATTCCGGATTTGCTTTCTCAATCCACGGCCCGGCATCTTTGGCCCCGCCGGTGTCCTGGGCCACAGAGATGATTTCGAAATTCTTGTCTTTCAGCTCGTGATAGAAGGTTTGCCACCCGGGCAAATCGAATCGGCACCCTCACCAGGACGCCCAGGTAATGAGCAGCACCTTCTTCCCGCGAAAATCCGCGAGCGAATGCATCTTGCCTTGCAAATCCGGGAGCGTGAAGTCCGGCGCCTGCAGCGATTCGAGGTACGCATTCTGCGTATCGGGCCGCGGGCCGAAGTACCAGGCCGCCAGTTGCTCATCGTGAGTCATCGGCTGCTTCAACAGCCGCCCGAACTCGCTCAGGTTGAACCACGTGACTTTTCCGCGCCGCGCCAGGAAATCGCTTTTCCTTTGTTTGGGTATCGGAAAACAGAGTTCCTCGCGGCACACGCCCTGCGGCTTCACCGCAAACCCTGTCGCGCGCGTGAGCTCCGCAAGCGTCACCCATAAGTCTTTCGATTCCGCAAAGGGCGAAGCCGTGGCCAATTCGGTCGCCTTGCCGTCATAAATCACCACACGGCGTACCTGGCTCGCCGCTCCTGCGGCCGCCGAACACAGGAGAATCAGTCCCAGTGAAGTAAGAGATTTAATCATGTTGTTTCCTCGTTTCTTGCCGAGCGCCTCCGCGATCGAGTGCCGCTCGTGCCGCGGCAAGAGTTTAGTATACGCTTCCCGCTCAGCGGTCAGTTGTCACTGCCGCGGGACGACAACCGGTGCGAATTATTCGGTGGAGGCGGCGCGGCGGAAGGCGAACACCAGGACGCCGACGAACATCACAAGAGTCGGAATCAAGAGAACAAGGATGCCATGCTGCAAGGCCTCAATGGCCATCTGGCCCGCCTGGGACGCGGCCCGATAGCACATGGGGCAGCCCTGGGCGAACGCCGAAGGGACCGCGGCAACCGCCACAAGGCCAATGAAACATGCCATGCACCAGCGAATCATCAATTGACTTATCTCAGAAAACGGCTCTTTAGGCAAGCGAGAATCTCTTGGCTCAGTTCAGCTTAGACGGTACGGCCTGGTGACCGGCTGAAGCTGGCAAGCCCAAGTCCAATGATTCCGAGCACAACCGCGATCATGAAGGAGTGGCAGCCGTGCTGATGAGGGTCGAGGACCACAAGGCAGCGCGGATCAGTGGCGAACCGCGTGGCGAATAGGATGACCCACATCGCGAGCGACGCCCACATAGCCCACCGTTCCCCGCGCCGAATGGGAACCACCGCTAGCATGATGCCCGCCGCCACCACCGCGCATGCCAGCGCCACCGGCCACGGCGCGGAATAGGCGGCCAGCATGGCTGCGTTCAGGTGCGGATGAGCCCGGGCATACACCGGCGCCGCCAGCGACGTATACAACAGCACTGCGTATGCGGTGACCAGTATTCCGACGCCGGCTTTTCTCACACCGAACTCTTGGCTAGTGCATCGCGGGATTGCCGAGGCGCAGGCTGTCCGGGAAAAAGAAGATGCAGATCATCATCACGCAAAACATAAACGCCGGGACGAGCAGGAGCACCAGGCCAAATCTTTCGTATTTGAGGTGCATGAAGAAGGCCATGATCATGCCCGCTTTGATGATGGAGAGGCCCACCAATACCGTCAACATGATCCCGGGCGCGATTTGATTGTAGGCCAGCAGCACCTCGATGCCGGTGATGGCCACAAGGCCGACCCAGACCGTCACGAACAATTTCGCCGTCGCCGGAACGTGCGATTCAACCGCTTCTGCGTGTGAGCTCATCTCAGTTCTGCTCCAAAAGTGTTCTCGCTTCCGATTCGGTTTATTGCGCGCGTCGCAACGGCAGCAGCGCGCGCAGCCTCTCGTCCCGCAGGTACAGGCCTGCCCAGACGAAAATTCCCGCAATAATGGCGGTGGGATATCCAGGGTCGCCGATGCGCACGTGCGTCGCGACCGCGCCGCCCAGATAAGCGGTCATAAGAATGGCGCCGAGGACCGCGGTTCGCGGGATGGCGTAAATCAGTGCCGAGCCGATCTCCAGCACGGCAATGAGAAGCAGCTTGCTCTCGGGATAACCGAACTTGCCCATTCCCTCGATGACTTGCGGCGTCCGCGCGAACGCGAACCCTGCACTCATTGCAAGCAGCAGGACGGGGATGGCGCTGAGTACGCGCCCGGTCCAGATCATCCATCGCTTGGGCGGAGCCGCCATTTTGGCAGCTTGGGTTGCTGTAGACATGCTGCGCTCCCTTTCCTCATCACCCCTAATTAATACTTCACCGACATCAAGTACACCAGCGGGAAAACGAACATCCAGACCAAATCCACGAAGTGCCAGTAGAGGCCGCTGACTTCGACGTCTTCGGCAGACCACTTGCCGCGGCCGAAGCCGAAAGAAATCGTGCCCAGGTAAAGGACGCCGATGGCCACGTGGGTCATGTGCAGGCCGGTGACGCCGAAGAACACGGCGCCAAACAACGGCGAGCCATGCCACTCGTTTCCCCAGGGACGCAGGCCTTCGCCAATCAAGTGAAACCATTCGGTGAGGTGCAGGCCGATGAATGTGGCGCCGCCGGCCATGGTGGCGAGGATCCATTTCACGGTGGCCGGGCGATTGCCGCGCGCAGCCGCCGCGACGCCGAAGACCATCGTCAAACTGCTGGCGAGCAGGACGACCGTCATGATTGTCGAGAAAATGATGGAGGGGCTGAACGGAAACGGCCGGGGCCAGTCGGGATTGGCCAGGCGCAGATAGCTGTAGGTGAACAGGAGCACGGAAAACGTCAGCGAGTCCGACACAATGAACAGCCACATGCCCAGCTTCTTCGAGCCCATGGCAAAGGGCGAAGCGCCCCCGCCCCATGCGGAAGCTGCCGGCGCATCAAGCTTCGAGTCGTGCACGGTTCACCGTCCCAGGTACAAGAGTAAGAGCAAGAAGATCCACAGCCCATCCATGAAGTGCCAGTAAATTGAAGCGATTTCCGCGGCCGCCGAAC
>WNGH01008109.1_pt1 | contig 18879 bp, 16 predicted proteins | sample 5400631 | NCBI WGS metagenome assembly WNGH01 (sample SAMN13153373, study PRJNA577476) | soil metagenome | isolation source: 115 cm soil or saprolite under Garry oak tree replicate 1 | place: USA:California | collected 2016-06-15
AAGCGGCTGGGCACCGACCACATCGACCTGTACTACCAGCACCGGGTCGACCGCAACACTCCCATCGAGGAGACCGTCGGCGCTCTGGCCAGGCTGGTCGCCGAAGGCAAGGTCCGCTACATCGGCCTGTCCGAGGCAAGCCCCGACACGATCCGCCGCGCCCACGCCGTGCACCCGGTCGCAGCGCTGCAGACGGAGTACTCCCTGTGGACCCGCGACCCAGAGACCGACCTGCTGCCGTTGCTGCGCGAGCTGGGCATCGGCTTCGTTCCCTACTCCCCGCTCGGTCACGGCTTTCTCACCGGCCAGATCCGCTCCGTTGACGACTTCGCCGACGACGACTGGCGCAAGACTAACCCGCGCTTCATCGGAGAGAACTTCCAGCGCAACCTGCGCATTGTCGGTGAGGTCGAAGCCGTTGCCGCCCAGGTGGGTGCCACATCGGCACAGATTGCTCTGGCCTGGTTGCTCACCCAGGGCGACGACATCGCCCCGATCCCCGGCACAAAGCGAGTCGCCCGCGTCGAGGAGAACACCGCCGCCGACGGCATCGAGCTCAGCGCCGAGCAGATCGAACGGCTGAACAACCTCACTCCGGCTGCCGGGGAACGCCACGACGAAGTGCACATGGCCGCCATCGACCGCTGACCACCCTATGGAGATGACACCGGCCGGGGCACGCACGCTTGAGTTGTCGCGTGCCTCGGCCGCTGACACCCCATCCGTTCACCGGCTGAGCAAGGACGAGCTGGTCGAGACGACCAGCACTTGGCGCCCTATATCAGCTCTCATCGACTGAGAGAAAAAGACATGAGCAATGAACAAACGCACACCGAACGGGCCAATATCGGCGTGGTCGGCCTCGCAGTGATGGGGGCCAACCTCGTATGACTATGATTGGCCACCCACACTCCATTGGGAGCTTGATCGGCTCGCCCAGGAGGTAGGTTCGCGCTTAGTGGAGAATGTCCGGGCTCGCGGGCTGGCGCATTCCCTCAAGATGTGGTCGAAGGACAGGCATCTGGACCGCATGCGCGAGAGCGCTCACTTCCGCTTCACCCGTGAGGTGTTGCTTCATCAGATCGAGCAAGGAGACGCGGCACGGTTTCTTGAGATGATGTGGAGCAATGCGTTGAGCCACCAGTTCCAGTTCACCAAACAAGAGATCGGTTTTGATCGCCGAAGCCGCGCTGCATTCCAATCTCTTGGGTCCCAACCCATCCCCTGGTATGTGAGTTACCAAATCCGCATCGGCATCAAGTGAGTGCGGAGATTGGAAAAGGCAAGCCCATCGTGCTTTGCCCGCATGACGGGCTTTTCTCTCTTCTTTCCTTGAGATTATCTCGTTGCGCAACCCGTGGGGCTATCCGATCTTTTGGAGTGCGCTGCAGGGCGTGCGCAGGCGACACATCACCATCAATGCGGTGATGAGCGTCGGCATTCTTGCCGCCGCAGCGACTGGCGAGGTGGTGTCAGCAGCGCTCATTGTCTTCTTCATGCTGATCGCGCGCTTCCTGGAAGGGAAAACGACGGGACGAGCGCGTCGCGCCATCGCCGAACTGGCAGAACTGGCCCCCAAAACCGCGCGCGTGAAACGCGAGGGGCGTGAGGAAACGATTGCAGTGGCAGCGTTACGGCTGGGCGACCAGGTCATCGTTCGCGAGGGGGAGCAGATCCCCATTGATGGACTGGTCCTGCTTGGTCAGGCCATTGTCAACCAGGCGCCCATTACCGGCGAATCGTTACCCGTGGAAAAGAATACCGGCGACGAGGTCTTTGTCGGCACGCTCACAGAGCGGGGCCACCTGGAAGTCACGGTTCAGCGCACAGGCGCGCAGACGGCGCTCGGACGCATCATCCATTTGGTGGAAGAGGCCGAAACACAAAAATCGCCGGTCCAGAAGTTCGCTGATCGCTTTTCGGCTGTCTTTCTGCCAGGTGTGTTGACCCTGGCCGGTTTGACCTTCCTCATCAGCCACCACCTGGAGGCGGCCGTTGCCGTGCTGGTAGCGGCCTGCCCGTGCGCGGTTGGTCTGGCGACCCCCCTCTCGGTGGTTGCCGCTGTTGGAGCCGGAGCGCGCCGCGGCCTCCTCATCAAAGGTGGCCTGGTCTTAGAGCAGTTGGCGAAGGTGGATACGCTCGTCGTGGACAAAACGGGAACGCTGACCACCGGACGCGCACAGGTGACTGAACTGGTCAGTTTTGACGAGCTGTGGAGTGAGGATGACCTGCTCGCCTGGGCGGCGGCGCTTGAACACACGGCTTCGCACCCTCTGGCATCAGCCATCCTGCAAGCGGCGGCAGAGCGCGGTGTCCCTGTCCCGGAAATCGACCAGGTGGAAGTGCGGCCAAGTCGCGGCATCGTGGGGCAGGCGCACGGTGAGACCTGGCTCCTCGGAGCTTGGCGATTACTGGAAGAAGAAGGTGTTCGGCTTTCTCCGCACCAACACCAGCACCTTACCACTCTGGAAGAGGCCGGGCAGACCGTGCTCGTTCTGGTGCGCAGCGGCCAGGTGTTGGGCGCGGTGGCGGTAGCGGATACCCTGCGCCCGGAGGTCCGACCTGCCTTGGCCCAAGTCCGTAAGCTGGGCATCACCCGCCTCATCGTGCTGACTGGGGACAATGAGCGAGCGGCGCAGGCCATGGCCCAGGCTGCGGGGATCGCCGAGGTGCATGCCAACCTCCTGCCCGAAGACAAAATCACGCTGGTTCGTCGCCTGCAAACCGAGGGGTGTCGCGTCCTCATGGTGGGGGATGGGATCAATGACGCCCCCGCGCTCACCGCGGCCAGCGTTGGCATAGCCATGGGCACCATCGGAACGGCGGTGGCGCAAGAGGCCGCCGATGTCGCCCTGTTGCGCGATGACTGGCACCAGGTTCCCGAAGCGATCCAGTTGGGGCGGCGAACCGCGCGAACCATCAGGCAAAATATCTTCTTTGGGGTGGGCTTCACCATGCTGGTCATGGGGCTGGCGTCGTTTGGGCTGATCAGCTCCATCATCGCGGCCGCCTCGCAATCAGTTCCTGATGTGGGTGTGGCGCTCAATGCCTCCCGCCTGTTACGATGGAAGCGATGATGGCAAAGCAGATCATTGGGGGATGGGATGGTGAATCTGAGCGTCCACCTCCTTCCCGTTCACTCCTCCTTGTTTCGCTGGGTGTTTTCTTTGCCCTGCTGAAGCTGGACCTCAGCAGCCTCTGCTCTGAGCCGCCAAGTAAGCATTTCATCCTGCTGCACAAGCCAGCGTTCTCGTTGCTCGGCCAATGTTCGCTCGGCGGTGATCAGACGGACCACGAGTGCTTCCTTGCTCATGCGTAGGTAGCGCTGGCGCACGCGCTGCTCATTCCGGTCAGGTTTGACCAATCCCGACGAAGCAGGTGACACTCCGGCGACCGGTTTCGCTCGCTTTCTCGGTGAGTCTCGCCAGCTCCGATGCTGTTCGTAGTAGGCCCTGGCTTCCTGGTTGTCAAGGATGGCACTCTCGGAGATTCCTCGATGCTCCGGATCGAGCTCTTTGGACTTGGCCGCTACCGTGGACAGTGAAACGCGTTGCTTGTCCTTGCGAAGCCCGTCAACGCTGCGTTTGACCAGATCCACCGTGCGCTGCCGCAGTCGCGCGTAGACCTTTTCTTCGAGCCAGGGATGGGCTTCCTGTGGTGCATCAGGAACGTTTTCGCGGCTGGATTTGGATAACACGTTGCGCATCCTTTCGGTAAGCTACCATCATATCCATTTCGCGCAGCTCCAGCGCACAATTGCGGAGGAGTTGACGCATCTTTTCGGCTTCCAGCACCAAACCCTCGCGTTCGTAGTAGGCGAGGCGTTCTTCTGCCCAGCGTTGCTTTTCCTCTACCTGGTAGCGCTTTTCCGGCTCCGGCGCTTTGGAGGGGCAGCGAATACAATCGAACTGGTTGTGGCAATAGCCATCAAAAGTGCATTCTCCGCCGCAGACCGGAACGAGGGTACCTACGCGCTGTCTTGCACCCTCCGCCAGCTTCCGAATCTCTTCTGGAGAGCGCACGATGGCCTCGCGGATGTTGATTTCAGTCGCCAGGCGCTCCACGAAGGATGAATGCTCCTCGGCCACGTCTTGCTGGCCTTTCTGGCTGTAGTACCGCGTCGTGTCCAGGTTCTTCTGCTTGAGCCATTCGGCTACCAAGTCGATCGGGAGTCCCTCGACCTGAACGGCAAACGTGGCGAAGGCGTGTCGGAGGAGATGAGGCTTGAGGATGACTGGCCCACCTGCACTGGTCTGGAATGTCATCCCGTGCATCAAAAAGCGCAAGCAGGCAATGATGGCACCGTCATCTAAGTGCTGATGGGAATATTGAAAGATGTAGGGGATCTTTTCTCCTTCAAAGCGATGGCGCCGAGCATGACGCTCTGCAAACGGCACACGCGGCAACAATTCCCCTGGTTGGAGATGGTAGTGAGCGCACAACATCTGCGCCGTTTGCTCGATGAGATACAGGGCCTCTTTACCAATGCCGTAATGATGCCGTTTGTCGGTCCGCTCTCCTTTCGGAAGCAGACGAAGCAGGTAGCGAATACGTGATCGTTGATCAGTAGCACCAGGAGGAGGATCATCGACCATCCGAATGATGCACTCAGGCAAAAGACTCACCTGCATCAATTCATTGACGCGCATACCGGTTGTTGTCAGTAGCTCCAACGCGAGAAGTCCAAAGGTGGTTGCTGCATAGAGGGACTCTACAGGGACCAGTATCCTATTCGTATGTTTTTGTGCTACCTTGATAAAGGTACTGCTTCCACGTCCCGCGGCTCCTGAATCAGGCCAGGAAAGTAACCCTTGGTGTTGAGAAGCAAACGGACTCACCTTAGCGTTGTCCTCTCCATATCCCCACTGCCGGAGCCACGCTTGTTTTTCCGCGATTTGCTGTGTTGGTCCTTTGCGCGCTTTATGCCCAAGCACCCCATGCTTGAGCAACTCAATAAACCAGAAGCTATCTACTGGGACGTTCCCCTCCAGACGTTCGGCAGTAATGAATTCGAGAAACATATCATTGCGAGTATCCGTAAACCCATCTTGTCCTTTTCGAGCACACCTGATGGTGTGCTCAGAATACTGGTCAATATGCTCTGGATGCAAGACAAAGCTTCGCCGGTCCCACAGTCTACATACAATCCGTTCAACAGGCGGATCTCCTTCCTCATAGCTGAAGTCAAGTGGGAGGTTAGTATGATCGGGGAACACCTGGGAAATCGCTTGCTGATAGGCTTGCTGGAGTCTTTTCATGCGGTTGTAGCGAAAATGGGCTTCAGCACGTAATGTGGTAAATTCCGGGACAACGGCTTCTGTCTCTTCCTTTCGATGATCTCGCCGCTGTTGATCCACTTCTCTCCAGACGTTGTTTAACGTCTCTGCCACAAAAGGATTGATCGTGGGCAGGAGAAACGGTCGATACTCGTCTTGTTGAGCAACAGGTAGGAGACCGAACCAGGCGGCGACGAGATTGCTTGCACCCATATACATTTTAAAAAAATCGACACGAGCAGAGAGAGAATCTTGGAAAAGAATTTCTCCTTGTACATAGGGGACAAGATGCCGATCAACACTCCACTGGCAAATATCATCCAACTCAAAGAAAGAAAACAGTGACGAGAAACGTGTATGAAGCGACTGCAACTGGTGCTCCACCGTCGCCACGTCGCGACGTTGTGCAGAAAGGATGGCGACGAAGAGTGTCAGGAAGTCGCCCCAGGGGTTCCCTACCACGTTGCGAACCAAATACCTGATCCCGCGCGCATCGACATGTGACCATTTGCCACTCGGGTCGCCACCCGTTCTTGGCGCACAGAGGATTGCTGGGGCGATCTTTCCCTCAAGGTCGTTCCAGACATAGATATGGTCAAGATCTCTCAGTCTACTCATGCTTGCTCTCCCCTGCCAGACCGTAGAGGAACGCCAGATTGGGTTCATCCTCAAACTGGCACGGAACAGCGGATGATCCCTGCTTCGTTTGAGATGGTGTCTGTTTCTCGCGTTTGCTTCGTTGCCGTTCGTTCAGATACTGTTGGGTCGCTGCATGCATCCGCTGTTGCAAGTTATCGCGGGTATCGGCGTTTCGCTGCGCATTGAAGTAATGCTCGTAGGCAGCGAGCGTCTCCTCGCTTTTCCATTTCATATACTCAATGAGATCACGAAGCCGATGTTCCAGCTCTGTAGCATTTTTGGCTGTCTCGTAAATATCACGGACTTCACGCGTCACATGCCAATGTCTCGCTTGATGGACATCTGCTTCAATTCCCGCCGCCTGGCAGGCAGGATTCCAGTAATGTTCCCGGTATTCTTTCGGAGAAAGTTGGCTTTCCTGGCTACTCAGAAACAGAGGAATGGTGGACAAATCCATCTGCTTTTGTTTGTCAAGCAAAAGGTAGTCTTCTAACTGGTAGCCATGGGGGTCGAAACGCACACGCTCTTCATCAAAGTAGCGCCGGAGCAGGATCACGGTATCCTCGGCAAAACTGATGGTTTTGATGCGCCTGCCAGCACTCCTTTTGCTGAATGCCTTCGCTCTGTTCTTTGTGCCAAGCACTGCCCAGTCGCCTAGCATGAGGCCACACACTTCGGATATTCTTGCACCTGTTTCAAAGAGCAGCCAGGTCACGACTTCGTCGCGCAATCTCGTGTACTTGAGCGGCAATCTTCGCCCCCCTCTCAGGATATATCCTGGGAGTTTGGAATCATCAATGATCTGGGGCCGCCACTCGTCGTGTTCCAATTTGTAGTACGAATCCGTCAGTCGATGTTTTGGTTTGGGACGTGGAGCCTCGACTCCACTCTGATCGGGCATCCTGGGTGGCGCTTGTTCACGCTCCTCTTGCTCCAGGTGAGCGAGTGCCGCGGCAATAGTGACGCTCATGGAGTCCACCAGCGGATTCGCGAAAGAGTACACCCCTCGCTCCCGCATCACCTGGTAGAACAGCTTCATGGCCGCCAGAAAAATACGGAGCGTGCTCTGTGTCCCAGCGGTGATTGCCACGTACTTCCAGCCTTGTTGCTGCGGCAGGAGCTGGCACTGCAGCTTCTGGACCAGGTAATCATCAATAGAACGTCGCACCTGCTGAGGCGGAGTATTCCACGTGTGGCCCATACGCACCTGCCAGAGATCCGTGTCGAGCCAGGTGAAGTAGGGCAGTACTGCGTACAGATAGGTCTGCGGGGTCTTCGGGCCGAGCCGCGAGCATGCTTCTTTCGCAAAGGTAGTGAGAGGAAGATGTAACCGGTCCTGACAATCGAAGACGAGAAAGGGGTGCCGGTGCTCGACAGTTTGTGGGCGTCGAGCATACCAATACTGAACCATTTTTCTACAAAACGTCCTTCTAGCTACGCGAGGTAGCGTAATGACTACCAGTATGTAGCAAGAAGGAGTACAAGGCAAGGTTTAGAGACTACATATTACAAAGGGTCTTACTGTATGAATGGGCAGTTCTGGCGGCTGTAAGAGGGCATAGATCGCCTGCGTCATCAAGAGCAGGGCTTCCAGCGCGTTTTTCGCGGGCTTCTCGGCAAGCCAGCGCGTCACCTCCGGTTCTACTCGCCGGGCCAGAGCGTCAATCTCGGCTTTGGTCAAAGAAACCACCGTCACCGTGGTTCCGGGCGGAAGCTGGTCAGCCACTTCTGGCGAGACCTGGTAACCGAATGTACGCCGCCCGGCTCGCTTTTTGACCGTGAGGCCTTGCTTCCCTCTGTCTCGATGCTTCTGTTTGCTCATGCCCTTTTCCTTTGCTTGTTTCGTTTCGTCAACGTCTCTCCATCGCTACAACGAACAACACCACCCGGGAGAGCAGGTCCAGCACACAAGTCCTGTCCATGAGAGGCTGTGCGAAGAGAACCGTTCAATAGAACACGGAAAAAATTTGCCGTGTTTGCTCTCGATTCCCGCGGCTATTTCAGTTATGCTTGTCTCATCAACGTGAGAGAAAGAGGAGGGAGACGAGATGGAGCCCTTTTGGAAGACCGACCAGTTTTCCGCTATTCTTGCTCAACCCTGGTATGAGAAACAGGAGATGGTCGAAGCCGCCCGTGCTTATGGCTATGAGGCAACGGAGGCGCTCTTGGACGATTGGATCAAGAAAGGGTTGGTTGGGCGTGCTGAACGAGCCGGGCTTGGGCGCGGGCGCGGCTCGGTCGCCTGGTGGTCTTCGGCGCAATTCACGTTGTTTGTCGAATGTCTAAAAGCGCGAAAGCTCGGGAAGCTCCGGATTGGCCAATTATGCGCTTTTCCGGCATGGAGATGGGTCTACTGGAGGGAGCGTGGAGGCGTGGCACTTCCGCAAGTCAAGCGTGCCATGGAGACCTGGGTTGCTTCCGTCAAGAGCACGACCACCGAGCGCGAGCGCAAGGAAGTGCGCAAAGGGGTGGAGAAGCTGCAGGGGCGAGGGGCTTCTGGAAAATTAGCCTTCATCAATGAGCTGACCGACATCTGGGCCTTACAAAAGGAGCCAGATCCAGACCTGTTGCGGTATCTGCTCGAGCCTGTGGTGACCGACTCCCCACTGCGGGTCACCCTGGACAACGGGGAGACACGCTCATCCGACATTGAAATGCTCGCGGCGCTGTATCCTCTTCGCCTGAGGGCGTTCCGGCAGTATGAGCAGATTGCCGGTCTGCCTGATGCCGTGTGGGAGTGGGCGCGCACCTTTTTGTTATTTCTGCAGTACCAGGGGCAGCGGGTGCAACCGGTTCTGGCGCGAAATCGGCGGCTGGCCGAACGCTATCACCGCCTCACCATCTATGACGTGCTCTTTGGCTGTTGCTACGACCTGCTTACGCCCCTCTCACTGGCAGCCTTTCAGCAGCTTCCAGACCGGTCCGGACACGATCCCTTACCGTTTCTTTCCTACCAGGCATGGCAGGCAGGGGAAGCGACCGCTCGCGTCAACACGACCCTTGTTGCTTCTCGGCTCTGGTTGCCTGGCGGGGACCACCCTATCTCTCTGCGCAATGAGGTGAGCATTGCCTATCAGGAACACCTCTTTAGCTTTACGCTTGATCTGCCGTTTCTCTGAACCGTCTGTTCGACAAACAGCTCTCCTGCAAAGCAAACGGACCTGCGCTGGTGAAGAGCGGAGGCAAGCACTCTGTTTGTGGTGACTGGCTTTGGACTCGACGCGCGAGAGAGGCAAGCACACGAGGAGAAAAGGGATGACGTTTCTGAGTTCCTTCGCGATCAAGCCCGTGCGGCTCGGCCATGGGCAGGCTCCCCGGCACCTGGATCTTTCAGAGGTCTCTTTGGTGGTGCCAGTCCACAACAACAGACAGGGGACGGAGCGTCTGCTGGCAGCGTGCCTGGACGTGTTTTCGCCACGCCGCTGCCCGAAAGAGATCATCATCGTCGATAGTCTTTCGTTTCCTCTGCTCACTGTTCCCCGCTTCGCTTCCTGGGGTCTTCCGCTGCAGGTGCTGGCGTGTCCTCGGCCAGGTGCCGCTGCGGCGCGCAATCTTGGTGCCCGCACCGCGACAGGCGAGTGGCTTCTCTTTCTGGATAGCGATTGCCTGCCGACGCCCACCCTCATCGAGGGCTACAAGCGCGCCATGGACGGCGCGGTGGCCTATGCCGGGGTGGTGCGTGCAGCACGGGGTGACCCACTGTCACGCTATTATGACACCCAGGGGATCTTCTCTCCCCCGCCGGTGTGGCATCAGGGAAGAGAGCGTCCCGCGTACCTGATTACCGCCAACGCGCTCGTGTGGCGGCAGGCCCTGGCCCAGGTGGGCGGGTTCGATGAACGGTTCCCTGACGCGGGAGGCGTTATATGGAGAAAGTTTTGTCAAGGGTTTGCCACGATTCTTGACGCAAGAGCGAGAATAAGATGAGCTCAAAGATAAATCAAGCCGAATTGGCCTTCGTGCTGATATTAGGGGTTTGCCCAAGATTGGAACCAAAAGCTCGTGTCGGAAATCACGCTGCCAGAGAGGGGAAAGCAACGAAGCCTAAATCAATTATGACTCCTTCTGTTGACGGGAGTGGGAGTGTCACCAGGTGTGGTTGTTCTGTTGCACCGTGATGACGACATTGCCCTTTTTGTGTCCTGTGTCGACATACCGGTGAGCCTCGGCGATCTGTTCCAACGGATAGCGTCTATCAATGACCGGTTTTATCTTTCCCGCCTCAATCAGCTCTTTGAGGAATTTTAAATCTTCAGTCTTTTCGCTTGCTGCCCCAATTATGACTTGCTTGCTGCTTCTCCTGGAAGTCCATCGCCCTCGAACCATCTGTGAGAGCCCAGGGTTCGCTAACAGATAGCGTCCATCGGGCTTGAGCGATCGTAGACTGCGGGGAAACGAACTCTTGCCGACTACATCAAAAATCACATCATAGGTCTCCCCGTTGGTGGTGAAATCTTCCTGCGTGTAATCAATGACCTGGTCTGCGCCAATCGAGCGCAGCATCTCCAATTTCCCCGTGCTGTCCACGGCCGTCACGTCAGCTCCGAAGGACCTGGCAATCTGCACGGCAAAGGTCCCGATACTTCCACCTGCACCAAAGATCAAGACCTTTTGTCCGCTCTGGATATTTCCTTGCCTAAGAAAATGCCAGGCATTCAGTCCCCCAAGAGGAACGGCGGCGGCTTCTTCATAGGTCATCGTGGCCGGTTTGATGGCCAGCATCCCTTTTTCAGGCAGGCAGGTGTACTGGGCATACGCACCCAAACGCAAACCGGTCCAGGCAAACACCTGGTCTCCTTTCCTTAATCGTGTGACGCGACTGCCGACGGCTTCAATTTCTCCGGCGAGCTCCTGTCCCAGGATGATGTTTCTTGGCCTGATAAGACCCAGATAGAGTCGGATGGGAAGCCGGAGCCACATGGGGAGGTGTAAACTGCGCAGCTCACAGTCCGCTGTGGTGACGGTTGTCGCCTCTATGCGTATCAGGACTTCATGGTCCCTGGGAGTAGGTTTCTCCACCTCAGTGAGCTGAAGCACATCCGGTGGTCCGTAGTGTGTGTAGACAATGGCTTTCATGAGTCTTCCTCCATGCAACTGGTCTGCTGGTGGGGTCTTTGAATCGGTCTGCGTCATCACGATGCTCCTCTTACTCACGCTGCCAGGTCACACTTCCTGTGCAGCAACATTTCCATCAAGACGTGAGTATGCCGCGAGCATGCTCACCAGATGCATTGGTCATGGAGTACCGAGCTGGCAAACCAGGTCGGCACTCCGCACACCGACGGCGGCCAGGAGAGAGGCCGCCGCCGGGTGCGATAGCGTTCACTCCGCGGCGAGGATGCGGTTCTCCGGCCTTGAGGTCTTCACACCGATCACGAGCAGGTAGATGACCATTGAGACCTCCGCGATGGTTGTCGGGATGACTCCGACGAAGAGGTGGATATTTTGGGCGAAGTCGGGGACCAGGAACAGCGCGAGTAGGTCCACGAGGTAGCAGACGCCCCCCACGATGAGCAGGACGCCCAACCACCTGGGAAACCACCCTGCTGATTTATAGGCGAGATACCCCAGCGGCACCAGCCACAGGCCATAGAAGATCTGCGCGATGAGGATCCCATAGTGCTGGGCGTCGAGCAAGAGCAGCACCAGGGCATTCGAACCCGTGGTGCCCAAAGCAGCCAGGTTGATTGCACCGGTGGCGACCCGCAAGCCTTCAAACTCGAAGACCGCGTTGAGGCAGACGATGCTGGTCCCGATTGCGACGAAGACGACCATGGCGCTCGCCGCGCTCTTGTTCACGTGCTTGAGCAGCAGGTAGAGGGTCATCGCGAGGAAGACCCAGACCGTCGCCTGGAACAGGTCGGAGACGACGCCGAGACGCACAAGTCCGGAGTTCGCGATGACGTTGCCAGCCGTAGTCGCCGCGTTGCCGGGGACGTACATCTTGATTTCCACAAAGCCATAGGCAAAGCCGGCGGTGATGGCGTTGAGCAGGTAGAGGACGCCGACGATTCTCGCGAGTCGCTTCGGTGAGTTCACCGTGCTCTCTCCTTCGGTAGAACCGGCCACGAGCGAGCCGCGGTCCGATCCTCGAAGTGTTCCTTTCGGATCCATTCCGAATATAATTTTGGTTGAATTCATCTTTCGTGCTCCTTTTTTTGAATGCGACTCTCACGGGTCGCTCATGCTCTCAGTAGTTCGTCAGAGTTGCTCTGCATTGAGAGGGTGTTGCGAGCGGAAATGGGAACAAGTGCTCTCCTGACATCTTTTTCCGCGAGATCAATGGGCATACGATGTCTGAAATACGCTGTCTAAGCTACGAAGAGTGGTGAGGTGTAGCGCTTTATCAGGTGTGGGTGTTCTGGCCCACCGTGATGACGACTTTTCCTCGGGCGCGTCCTGCTTCAAGATACCGGAGAGCTTCAGCAGTCTCACTTAACGGGTAACGTCTATCGATCACAGGAATGACTTTGCCAGCTTCAAGAAGTTCTTTCACAAAACCCAAATCCTTGGTGTTTGGTTTCGCCATCAAGTTGCCCATTTTCTTCGTCCCGGTCATCGATATCCATGGCCCTAGGAGCATGGCTTGGTACGTTTGCTTCTTGGAACCGCCGGTCACGACATACGTTCCGTTGGGACGTAATGCACGCTTGTACTCTGAAATAGAACGATTGCCGTTCGCAGCAACAATCAAGTCGTAATGCTGCCCATTTTGCGTGAAGTCTTCCTTGGTGTAATCAATGACATGGTCGGCACCCATCGAGCGTGCCGCGTCCACATTACTGGTACTGCACACGGCCGTGACTTCAGCCCCAAATGATTTGGCAATCTGCACCGCAAACGTGCCTACACCACCAGAGGCACCATTAATCAACACCTTTTGTCCCGCCTGAATATGGCCCTTATCACGAAGCCCCTGCAAGGCCGTGACTGCCGCCACCGGTACAGCGGCTGCTTCCTCGAATGATAGTCTGCTCGGTTTCAGCACCAATGCATCTGCACTTGCGCATACATACTCGGCAAACCCGCCCCTTTTACCAGACTCTGATAAGTCCCCGAATACGTCATCACCCGGCTGAAACTGCTTGACGTTTCCGCCAATGGCTTCAATCCGCCCTGCGATGGCAGCTCCGAGTATCTTGTTTTTGGGCTTGAGAAGCCCATAGCCCATCAGGCGGATAAGGAACGGGTCAGCTCTCAGGACATGCAAGTCACCCGCATTGACGGATGTTGCATACACTTTTAGTAAGACTTCATTGTCCCTGGGAGTAGGTTTTTCTACCTCTTTGAGCTGAAGCACATCCGGTGGTCCGTATTGTGTGTAGACAATGGCTTTCATGGTGTCTCCACTCGGTACATGCAGCTCTTCACGGTCTCCTCGTGGGGTCTTTGGTTCGGTCTGTGTCATAACAATGCTTCTCTTTCTCACGCTGCCAGGTCACGTTTCCTGTCCAGCAACATTTCCAATACGACGTGAGCCTTCTGCGAGAATGCTCACAACATGAGGTGTCTTCCTCGCGTATTCAAGTGATAGACGAGCATGGTGTGCTCGGTGCAGGATAGACATTTTCAACTGCTTGCTCTAGGCTACAGGAGGCTTCGGAGGCGTGTTCCATTCGAACGACCTCGAGGGTACAGTGAGTTATGACCCCACTGATGGCTCCTACTGCAGCCAGCCATGGGACAAGAAGCGTCCCGATGAGGGCAACGGTCAATGGTATCTCGAGGACACTGTGCCCCTCGTGCTTGATGATGATGCGGCGGACGTTCCCCTCGTAAATAAGACTCTTCACGGTATCGACCATGTCTCCACTCGCTACATGAAACTCTTCACGGAATCCTTGAAACTGGTCTCCTCGTGGGGTCTTTGGATCGGTCTGTGTCATAACGATGCTCCTCTTTCTCACGCTGCCAGGTCACGTTTCCTGTCCAGCAACATTTCCTATGTAAAGGATACTTCTCTTTACTGGGAAAATGAATAACAAGTCTGTATCGCTTCCATATCACTTGTGTGATATACTGCTATGGGATTTCCCTTCATTTGGCTCTTTGGGCGTAGGCGTGCGAGAGCTGCGTAGAGAGCGCATTGCTCTCTTCTCTGGAGACGGAGCGTTGGAGGCGGGTGATTCTTCACCTCTGAGAAGGGTCATGAACCGCATGCACACAAAGAAAGCACCGGGCAACCATGGTCAAGAAAGCCGCACAGGCCACGCCCAATCTCTTGCTGAGAGATGCGCGCGAGGAACGAGGCTGGACCCAGAAGGATGTCGCCGATCGCATTGGGGCGCCGCACCCCCTCAATATCAGTCGTTGGGAGAGTGGCACCGCCTTTCCTCGATCGCACTACATTGAGCAACTCTGTCTGCTCTTTGACAAGACACCCAGAGAACTTGGCTTACTTCACCCTGCCTCCGCTGGACCAGGTGAAGCGTTCAGAGGAAATACGGCTCAGGCTCCAGAGGAACCGTCCACTGTTGCTCCCTTTCTGCTTCCGGTCTTGCTCACGCCGCTGATCGGGCGTGAGCAGGAAGTCGCGGCGGTGTGCGCCGAGCTTGCGCATCCCACGGTGCGTCTGCTGACGCTGCTGGGCGCGGGCGGCATCGGCAAGACGCGCCTAAGCCTGCAGGTGGCCACGCAGATGCGCGACCAGTTTGCCGATGGTGTCTGCTTCGTGCCGCTCGCTCCCATTCGCGATCCTGCATTGGTGCTATCGGCCATCGCCCAGGTTCTTGACATCCGAGAGAGTGGAGCCCGACCGCTGTTGGAGCAGCTGAAGGAAGCCCTGCGCCACCGGCAGCAGCTGCTGCTGCTGGACAACGTTGAGCAGGTGGTGACGGTGGCTCCCCACCTGGAGGAACTGCTGGCGGCTTGCCCACACCTGAAGCTGCTGGTGACCAGTCGTGCGACTCTGCATGTGCAGGCCGAACAGATCTTCCCGGTGCCCCCCTTGTCGCTGCCCGATCTCTTGCACCTCCCCGCAAGCGAAGCGCTCGTCCACTACGCGGCGGTGGCCCTCTTTCTGCAACAGGCGCGGGCGATGCAGCCCGGCTTTCAGCTCACGGCCACCAATGCGCGGGCGGTGGCCGAGATCTGTGTGCGGCTCGATGGACTGCCGCTGGCCATTGAACTGGCGGCGGCCCGCATTCGCCTGTTCTCACCCCAGGCGCTCCTGGGCCGCCTCTCGCAGCGTCTGGCCATCCTGACGAGTGGGCCACGCAACCTGCCCGTGCGCCAGCAAACGCTGCGCAACACGCTCACGTGGAGCTATGAGCTCTTAGAGCACGAGGAGCAGCAGGTCTTCCGGCGGCTCTCGGTCTTCGTCGGAGGCTGGACAGTGGAGGCGGCCGAGGTCGTGGGAAACGCCCATCGGCCACCTGACCGTGCTTCCGTTTCGGTCCTGGACGCAGTGACGTCTCTGTTGGATACGAGTCTGCTGGTGCAGATGGAGCGGCAGGGGGAGGAAGCGCGCCTGCTCATGTTGGAGACGGTGCGCGAATACGGGTTGGAGTGCCTGGCGGGCAGCGGCGAGGAGGCGGCCGTGTACGAGCGGCATGCGCACTATTTTCTGACGGTGGCCGAGGAGGCGGAGCTCCACTTGACCCGCCCGGAGCAGGAGGTCTGGCAGGAGCGGCTCTCTCGCGAAGAGGCCAACCTGCGCGCTGCCCTGGCCTGGTGCAAGGCCACGCCGGACGCGGTCGAGATGGGGCTGCGCCTGGCTGGAGCGCTCTGCTATTACTGGTTCCTGCAAAGCTCTCTCCGCGAGGGGCGCACGTGGCTGGAGGCCATGCTGGCGCGGACCGGGAGCACGGATCGCAGCGCCGCACGAGGCCGAGCCCTCTTCGGCGCGGGGCTGCTGGCCTGGGCCGAAGGCGACGTCGAAGCCGCTACCCGTTGTCTTGAGGAGAGCCTGTCCATTTGCCGCGAAGCGGGAGACAGGCGCTACACCAGCTACGCGGAAATGATCGTAGGCAATATTCTGTCGCGTCAGGGGAACAACGTGCAGGCGCGTCACTTGTCGGAAGAGAGCCACACCCGGCTCAAAGGCCTCGGGGATGATGCCTGGGACGAAGCGTTCACGCTCTACGACAGGGGCATGATCGCCTATCACTCTGGCGATCCTGCTGCGGCACGCGCCCACTTTGAGGAAAGTTTGCGGCTCTTCCGCAAGCTCGGGGAGGCGCGGCACGCATCATTGGCGTTGAGTTTCTTGCTGGTGATCGTCGCGAGCCAGGGTGACGAGGAGATGGTACGCTCCCTGTATCAGCAGAGCCTGACGCTCATGCAGCAGGCCAGGAACCCGGGGGCGCTCGGGCTGTTCCTGATCAACAACGGGGAGATGTGGCTCCATTCCTACGGAGACGAGCCACTGGCGCAGGTGCTCTACAGGCTGGGCCTGAGCCTGTGGCGGGACATGCAGCAGGGAGGGCAGGGGATCGGCATCCTCAAGGCGCTGGCTGGATTGGCAGAGGTGGCCGCCGCTCAAGGAAAAGCAGAGCGCGCAGGACGACTCTTTGGGGCTGCGGCTCACCTGCTCCCGTCCGACAGTCTGGAGCGGCAGGACGTGAACGGACGTGTCGCTGCATCTCGTGTGAAGCTGGATGCAGCGACATTTGAGGCTGGACTCCGCGCGGGGCAGGCGATGATCCAGGAGCAGGCGATAACTGATGCGTTACAAGACGGCCAGTAAACCCTGTCACCAGTGTCGCGCATAGGGGGATATCACTTCTTGTCATCACTTGCAGAAATCGCTGATCGCCCCGCTTGTCGATGAACCATCTCGGTACTCACATCCCATATTTTCCTGGCAACCGCCATATCGGTGGCTTGTGGTGCTGTTGGGGTCACATGCGAGTCGAAGAAATACTTTCCCGTCATGCCCTCCACGCCGGGTGAAGAGGCCAGGGAGATCGATGTTTTCGCCCCCTCTTGCGGGCTGGTGCCAAAGCTCCCGAGCACCTTCACGAGCAGGCGAACGGCGGGCCCTCCGTCACTCTGCGCGAAATTCGTCGCCACGAAGCCGGGATGCAGGCAGTTGACCGTCACCCCCATTCCTTGCAGCCTGCGCGCCAGTTCATAGGTGAACAGCACCACGGCCAGCTTCGCTTGTGGGTACGTGCGCATGGGCCTGTAGCGTTTCTCTGCTTGCAAATCATCCATCTGCATGGAACCTGATTGGTGTGCAGCAGAACTGACATTGACAATCCGTGCTGGCGTGCTGGCTGTGAGTACATCGAGCAGCAAGTTGGTCAGCAGGAACGGTGCCAGATAGTTCACGGCGAAGGTCATCTCCACTCCATCCACGGTTTCTCGCCGCCGCCCAGGGAAGGCCGCACCTGCATTATTGATCAGCACATGCAGGTGCGGATAGTGGTGCTGAAAGTGCTCGACGAGTTGTCGGATGGACTGTTGCGATGACAGGTCTGCCAGCAGGAGATCAACCGCGTGATTCCGGCTTGTGGTGGTGATCTCGCTCCTGGCTTCCTCACCTCTGGCACGGTCCCGGCAGACCATGACGACGGTGGCACCCCTCTGTGCCAGCGCCAGCGCGGGGCCTTCCCGATCCCTGAATTGGCGCCGGTCACCAGGCAGATCTTCCCTTGCAGACTGCTATTCGATATTGGCATGATGCGTTCCTTTCATCGCTCTCTTTGAACGCCATCTCCAGCTTATGGACTCAGCCGAAACGGCGGGTACTGGTCGGTGACCAGGATGACCGCGTAAGCGATGACCCGGTTGTCCCAGCGGATGACGCCCTCCACGAACTCGAACATCCCCCTGGGGTAGTGCCCGGTAAACAGGATGGCGAACCAGGCGATGATCACCACCACGACCAGCGCGATGTGCAGGAAGAACAGCACGATATAGTGAGGGATGGCCAGGAACCACTTCACCAGAGGCAGCCACTGGTTGAGGTCGCGCTCCGCGTCGGGGTAGGCATAGTCCAGATGCACCGACTGATGATCGGTGGTGGACGGGTAGCGATCGTCCATCAGGGCCAGGTAGGCGCCCACCCGAGTGCCCAACCGCTGCAGTTCCAGGTTCCAGTCGAACCACCACCGCGGGTACTTCTGGCGGAACACGATCATCAACAGGGGAGCGAAGAACAGCAGACCGCCAGCACCGGCCGCGACAGCCGTGGTCCTGCCATTCGATGTCCACTGCCAGACCCCTCCGTCCACGGCTCCCAGCACAATGGCGATGGGGATGACCAGAAAGAGTCGGAAGAACGTGGTCAGTCGATCGAGCGGTCGATCTGGGTAGTCCACCGAGAACTGGACGGGATACATCGCTTGTTCCATACTTACTCCTCCTTCGTGCCCTCGCTTCCCGCGAGTGGCATTATTTCACGTTGGGATTTACAATGAGGTGTTGTCGTTCTGTTGCACCGTGATGACGACTTTTCCTTTGGCGTGTCCTGCTTCAAGATACCGGATAGCTTCAGGAACCTCGCGTAACGGGTAACGTCTATCTCTAACGGGGACGACTAGGCCCTCTTCAAGAAGCTCTTTCACAAAAACCAGATCTTTCTGGTTTGGTTTCGCCGTCTCCATTTGACCGATTTTCTTCCTCCCGGTCCTTGATACCCACGATCCCAGAACGAGAACGTGGAACACATGAGGCAGGGTGGTAAACCCGGCGGCGGCTATGCGTGGTACGTCTCCACGGTTCGGCGGGTCCTCAGTCGTCATGAGGTCCCACCCTTCCGACCTGGCCGCCGCGGTAACTGACCCAAGCCACCATCCTCAGCCGAGTCGCTTATGACGGCCCCGGCCTCAGAGCGCCCACTGACTCGCCCCGGCTTGCCAGCTGGTCAAGCTGGCAACCCAGACTGCGAAGGCGAGCTATGGCCGACGAGAAGCGGAAGGATTGGTGGCGGCAGCCGCGCTGGCATCTCGCGTCTCGCTGGAGAGGATCGGTGAGGGCTTAAAGCCTTTGACGACCAGCCAGACGCCCAGCGAAAACT
>WNGH01007974.1_pt1 | contig 18878 bp, 21 predicted proteins | sample 5400631 | NCBI WGS metagenome assembly WNGH01 (sample SAMN13153373, study PRJNA577476) | soil metagenome | isolation source: 115 cm soil or saprolite under Garry oak tree replicate 1 | place: USA:California | collected 2016-06-15
GCGACCTCGCTCGACGACGTGCTGCGCGAGAGCGGAGTGGGCAAGGGGAACTTCTACTACCACTTCCGCAGCAAGGAAGAGCTCGGCTACGCGATCCTCGACCAGATCGTGGCCGGCTTCGTCGAGCGCACGCTGGAGCCGTGCTTCGCCGATCCGACCGGCGCGCCGCTCGCCCAGATCCGCTGCTTCCTCGACCGCATCGAGCAGGCGCAGCGCGATCACAAGTGCATGGGGGGCTGCGCGATGGGTAATCTCGCCTCCGAGCTGTCCGACGTGCACGAGGGGTTTCGCAAACGGCTGGCATCGGTGTTTACCAGGTGGCACGCGCGCTTCGCGGAGGCCCTCGCGGAGGCGAAGCGGCGCGACGAGGTGGTCGCGGCGTGCGAGCCGGACGCGACCGCGCGCTTCGTGGTGGCGTCGCTCGAGGGCGCAATTCTCTTGACCAAGGTGACCAAGGACATCGGGGTGATGGAACAGTGCGTGGGCGAACTGAAGCGCTATCTCGCGGCGTACGAGGTGCCGGCATGACCGTCTCGCCCGGCGCCCGCACCGACGTCGACGCCGACCTCGTCGAGGCGCTGCGCCGCGAGGAGCCGGAGGCTGCCGAGCAGCTCGTCGAGCGGTTCGGCGACCGCGTGTACCGGCTCGCGCAGCGGATCACCGGGTTGAAGGAAGACGCCGAAGAGGCCGCTCAGGACGCCCTCTGGACGGCCGCGCGCAAGATCGGCACGTTCAAGGGCGAGTCGGCCTTCGGGAGCTGGCTGTACCGCATCGCCGCCAACGCCGCCTACCAGAAGCTGCGCTCGCGCCGCGGCAAGGCGCGCGAGGTCGCGCTCGACGACGTCCTGCCCGCCCTCGACGGCGACGGCCGCCACTTCGAGCCGATGGCCGACTGGTCCGAGCGCGTGGACGAGCGCGCGCTCACCGGCGAGCTGCGCGGGGTGCTCGAGCGCGCCATCGAGGGGCTGCCGCCGGACTACCGGACGGCGCTCGTGATGCACGACGTCGAAGGGCTCTCGAACCCCGACATCGCCGAAACGCTCGGCATCAGCCTGCCCGCCGTGAAGTCGCGGGTGCACCGCTCTCGGCTCTGGGTGCGCAAGCAGCTCGCGGACTATCTCGATCCGCGCTGAGTGCCGAGAGTTGACGCCCGCCCGGCCGCTGTGGTTCCATAAGCGACTGTTACTCCAACACCGGGGAAAGGTTGGACGCGCATGGAAGCGGTGATCGCGACGGGCGGCAAGCAATACCGCGTGACGACCGGGCAGGTGATCGCCGTCGAGCGGCTCGCGGGCGACAAGGGCGCGACGGTGGAGTTCGCCTCCGTGCTGCTCGTCAACAAGGACGGCGAGATCATCGCGGGTGCCGACCGCCTCGCGAAGGCGCGCGTGGCGGGCGAGGTGGTGCGGCAGGGACGCGCCCGCAAGGTCCGGATCGTGAAGTTCAAGCGGCGCAAGAACTACCGGCGTCACCGCGGCCACCGGCAGGCGGCGACCACCGTGCGCATCACGAAGATCGAGGTCTAGGTCATGGCTCACAAGAAGGGTGTCGGCAGCTCTCGCAACGGCCGCGACTCGAATCCGCAGATGCTCGGCGTCAAGCGGTTCGGCGGCCAGTTCGTCACGGGCGGCAGCATCCTCGTCCGGCAGCGCGGCACGCGCTTTCGGCCCGGCCTCAACGTCGGGCTCGGCTCGGACGACACCCTCTTTGCAAAGATCGACGGCTACGTGCGGTTCGAGCGGCGCGGCGACAACCGCTACGTGAGCATCGTCACCAGCCCGGCCTGAACTCGCTGGCGGGCGCCCCCGGCCCGCGGGCACCGAGATGTTCGTCGACGAGATCGACATCTTCGTCAAGGGCGGCGATGGGGGCGCCGGCTGCATCTCCTTCCGTCGCGAGAAGTTCGTCCCCCGCGGCGGTCCCGACGGCGGTGACGGCGGCGCCGGCGGCTCCGTCTTCCTCGAGGCCGATCCCGCGCTCACCACACTCCTCGACTACCACTATCAGCGTCATTACCAGGCCGAGCGCGGCCAGCACGGGCAGGGCAGCGACTGCACCGGCGCGGGCGGCGAGGACCTCGTGCTGCGCGTGCCCGTGGGCACCGTCGTGACCGAGCGCGAGTCGGGCGAATTCCTCGGCGACCTCACGGAGCCCGGCCAGCGCGTGCTCGCGGTGCGCGGCGCGCGCGGCGGGCGCGGCAACGCGCGCTTCGCCTCGTCCACCAACCAGGCGCCGCGCCGCGCCGACCTCGGCCGGCCGGGGCCCGGGCGCTGGCTGCACCTCGAGCTGAAGCTGATCGCCGACGTCGGCGTCGTCGGCTTCCCCAACGCCGGCAAGTCCACGCTCGTGTCGCGCCTGTCGGCGGCGAAGCCGAAGATCGCCGACTATCCCTTCACCACGCTCGTCCCGACCCTCGGCATCGCGCGCGCCGCCGCGGACCGCTCCTTCGTCATCGCCGACCTGCCGGGCCTGATCCCGGGCGCCGCCGAGGGCAAGGGGCTCGGCCATCAGTTCCTGCGTCACACGGAGCGCACCCGACTGCTCGTGCACCTGCTCGATCCGGACCCGAACACGGGCCGCGATCTCGTCGAGGACCTCGACGCGATCAACGCCGAGCTGGCGGCGTACTCGCCCGCGCTGGGGGCGCGGCCGCAGATCGTGGTCGTGAACAAGGCGGACCTGCTCGCGAGCGACGGCGCCGCCCCGATGCGCGCGGCGACCGAGCGCGTGAGGGCGCGCTGCGCCGAGGCGGGCCAGCCGTTCTTCATCATTTCCGCGGCGACCGGCTCCGGGCTGCGTGAGCTGGTGAGCGCCATCGCCGCACGCCTGGACGACACCGGATGGCTGCGCGCCGCCAGCTAGGCCGCGTCCGCCGGCTCGTCGTCAAGGTCGGCACCTCGCTGGTCGCCGAGCCGGGCACGGGGCCGGATCCCGACCGCATCGCCGCGCTCGCCGCGGAGATCGCGGGCGCGCGCGAGGGGCGCGAGACGGTGCTCGTCACCTCCGGCGCCATCGCCACCGGCATGGCACGCCTGGCGCTGCCCGTGCGCCCGCGCTCCATTCCCGAAAAGCAGGCGGCGGCGGCGGTCGGGCAATCCGCCCTCATGTGGTATTACGAGGCCGCCTTCAAGCGGCACGGGACGGCGGTGGGCCAGGTGCTGTTGACCGCGCAGGACATCGGCGACCGCGCGCGCTATCTCAACGCGCGCAACACGCTGCTGGCACTCCTGCGCTTCGGCGTGCTGCCGATCGTGAACGAGAACGACACGGTGGCGGTGGAGGAGATCAAGGTCGGCGACAACGACAATCTGAGCGCTCTCGTCGCCTCGCTGATCGACGCCGACCTCCTCGTGTTGCTCACCGACGTCGAGGGACTCTACACCGGCGATCCGGCCACCGATCCCGGCGCGCGCGTGATCGACACCGTCGAGTCCGTCACCGACGACGTCACGCGCCTCGTCTACAACGGCACCGGCGCGGGCGCCGTGGGCGGCATGGCCACCAAGCTGCAGGCGGCGCAGAAGGCGGCGGCGGCCGGGGTGCCCATGGTGATCGCGAGCGGCCGCAAGCAGGGCGTGCTGGCGCGCATTCTCAAGGGCGAGCCGGTGGGCACCTACTTCGCGCCCAAGGCCGATCGCCTGGGCGCGCGCAAGCGCTGGATCGCCTTCGCGGTGACCCCGCAAGGCCGCCTCGTGGTTGACGCGGGGGCGCGGCAGGCTTTAACTCATCATGGAAAGAGCCTGCTGCCCTCGGGTGTGGTGGACGTCGAGGGCGACTTCGCGGCGGGCGAGGTGGTGGCGCTGGTGGGAGACGGCCGGGAATTCGCGCGGGGGCTCGTCAACTTCGACGCGGGCGAGCTGCGCCGGATCCGCGGCGCCAAGACGCGCGACATCGCGGCGCGCCTCGGGTACAAGAGCTTCGACGAAGTGATCCACCGCGACAACCTGGTGATTCTATGAGCGTGGGTTTGAGCGCGTCATGAGGGCAAGCGGGATCCCGTTGGGGGGGTGTCGGGGGGGAGCGGCGGTCGCTCCCCCCTGATACGAACAGGAGTCGCCATGGACGTGAGGCAGCTGGTCGAATCGAAAGCGCGCGCCGCGCGCGAGGCCGCCCACGCGCTCGCGCTCTGCGGCACGCGCGTGAAGGACGAGGCGCTGGCGCACATGGCGCGCGCGCTGGAGGAGAAGACGGCGGCCCTCCTCGAGGCCAACCGCGCCGACCTGGAGCGCGCGCGGACCAGGGGCCTGACGCGCGCCTTCCTCGACCGACTCACGCTCAGCGAGGCCCGCATCGAGGAGATGGCCAACGGCCTGCGCCAGATCGCCGCGCTGCCCGATCCGGTCGGCACCGTCGCGGAGTCGTGGCGGCGGCCCAACGGCATCGAGATCTCCCGCGTGCGCGTGCCCCTCGGCGTCATCGCCTTCATCTACGAGTCGCGGCCCAACGTCACCGCCGACGCGGCCGGTCTCTGCGTGAAGTCGGGCAATGCGGTACTGCTCCGCGGCGGCAGCGAGGCGATCGAGTCCAACACCCTCATCGCGGCCGTGCTGGCCAAGGCGCTCGAGAAGACCGGCGCGCCGCCCGAGGCGATCCAGTTCGTCGACGTCACCGATCGCGAGGCGGTGGCGGCCATGCTCGAGCAGGACCGGTACCTCGACCTCGTCATCCCGCGCGGCGGCGAGGAGTTCGTCCGCTGGGTTGCCGCGCGCTCGCGCGTGCCCGTGCTCAAGCACGACAAGGGCGTCGTCCACGTCTTCGTCGACGCGGACGCCGATCCCGAGATGGCTACCGCCATCGTGCTCAACGCCAAGACCCAGCGCCCGTCGGTGTGCAACGCGCTCGAGACGCTGCTCGTGGATCGCGCGATCGCCGAGCGCTTCCTGCCGGCGGCGGCGGCGCGCCTCGCGGAGGCGGGCGTCGAGCTGCGCGGCTGCGCGCGGACGCGGGCGCTGGTGCCCTCGGCCCGGCCCGCCACCGAGGCGGACTGGGACGCGGAGTACCTCGACCTCGTGCTCGCCATCCGCGTCGTCGACGGGATCGACGCGGCCCTCGAGCACATCCGCGCCCACGGCACCGGCCTCGCGGAAGCCATCGTCACCAACGACCTCGCGCGCGCGCGGCGCTTCACGCGCGAGGTGGACGCGGCGGGCGTGCTCGTCAACGCGTCGCCGCGCCTGCTCGACGGCAGCCAGTTCGGCATGGGCGCCGAGATGGGCATCTCCACGTCGCGCGTGCACGCGCGCGGGCCGGTGGGCGTGCGCGAGTTGACCACGACGAAGTTCGTGGTGCAGGGCGACGGCCAGGTGCGGGAATAGCCGGGTGCCGCGCACCGCGGTCTTCGGCGGGTCGTTCAATCCCATCCACTACGGTCACCTGCTGCTGGCCGACGACCTGCTGGAGATCCTGACGCTCGACCGCGTGCTCTTCGTCCCCGCCAAGCATCCGCCGCACAAGGATCCCAGCCGACTCGCGGCGCCGGAAGAGCGGCTCGCCATGGTGCGGCTGGCCACGGAGGGCCACCGCGGCTTCGAGGTCTCCGACATGGAGCTCGCGCGGGCGGGCCCCTCGTTCACCGTGGACACGCTGGCGGCGCTCGCCCAGCCCGGTCTGGCGCTCTTTCTCGTCGTGGGCTCCGAGACGTTCCTCGACCTCCTCTCGTGGCGCGAGCCGCGCCGCGTGGCCCGGCTCGCGCGGCTGGTATCGTGTCGCGCGCCGCCTCCATGCCCATCTCCGCCTCGGAGCTGCGGCGCCGGGTGCGGGAGGGCCGCTCGCTCGCCTTCCGGCTGCCGCCCGCGGTCGCGGAGTACATCCGGGCGCGCGGGCTCTACCGGGAGCAGCCGGCCTGATGGCGGGCTCGTCCGCCGAGCGCAAGGTCCGGCGCGCCGCCCGCGCCGCGCTCGACAAGACGGCGATCGACCTCACGGTGCTCGATGTGCAGCGCGTCTCCAGCGTCACCGACTACTTCCTCGTCTGCAGCGGGCGCTCGGCCCCGCACGTCAAGACGATCGCCGAGGCCATTCGGGAGGAGCTGAAGACGGAGGGTGTGCGGCCGCTCCACGCGGAGGGGCAGCCGGAAAGCGGCTGGGTGTTGCTCGACTACGGCGACGTGCTCATGCACGTGTTCCTCGAGGACACGCGCGCGTACTACGCGCTGGAGCGTCTGTGGGGCGACGCGCCGTTGCTGTCGGTGTCGACGGCGGAAGACGGCGCGTGACGGAGTCCTGGGTGCAAGACGGCGGATAGTCTGAGATCCACGACGGTGGACAAGAGTGGATAACCGTGGACGAAGAATCGGCCTCGCGTCTTGCGCCCCGCCCGGCGTGCATGCTAGCGTACGAGAAATCGCCGCGCGCGCGGCGTTCGTCGTAACGGAGGGGCGTCGATGAGGAAAGATCGACTGGCGCAGTTCAGGAAGCGCCTGATCGAAAAGCATCGCCAGCTCGCCGATGAGGTGGGCCGCACCGCCCTCTACGGCAAGGACCAGGAAGACGACTCCATCAAGGACCTCGGCGACCAGGCCAACACCGCCTACACGCGCGAGTTCTTCTTCGAGCTGGGCAACGGCAACAATCGCCTCCTCCGCGACGTCGTCTCCGCGCTGCAGAGGATCGACGACGGCTCGTTCGGCAACTGCGAGCGCTGCGGCGAAACCATCGGCGACAAGCGCCTGGAGGCGCTGCCCTTCGCGCGCCACTGCATCGGGTGCCAGCGCGTGATCGAGGAGGAGGAGCGGATGGCGGCCGGGTAAGCCGCGCACATCCCCTCGCCGTCGCTGCCCGTCCCATGCCGCTGATACCCGCCCGCGTCTCGCTCGGCTCGCTCGTCACCGTCGGCCACCGCGCCCTGCGCCTGCTCGGCCTCGAGCGCGCGCCCGCGAGCGGAGAGAACGATCCGCAGGCGGCCGAGGCGATGCGCCGCGCCGAGGCCGCGCGGGCGGCGGGCCGCCCCGACGAAGCACGCACGCTCTTCCGCTACGTCGTCCAGCGCTGGCCCGCCCACGTCGGCGGGCTGCACGCGCTCCGCGACCTCGCGGTGGAGGCGCGCGACTGGGACGAGGCGATCGCCATCCAGCAGAGCCTGCTCGAGCTCGCGCCCTCGCGCGAGCGTCACGCCGAGGCGGAGTGGCTCGCCGTCGGCTACTACGAGATGGGGCGTCTGGAGCTCGCGCGCGGCGAGGCGACGGCCGCCGTCGGACACTTCCGCGCCGCGCTGCGCGCCGACCGGGACTTCGTGCCGGCGTCGGTGGCGCTCGGCGATGCGCAGGAGGCGGCGGGCGACCCGCGCGAGGCCGTGCGCACCTGGGAGCGCGCCGCCGAGACGCACCCGGTGCTGCCGCTGCTGGCGCGCCTCGAGCGCGCGTACCGCGAGCAGGACCGGCCCAGCCGCATGATCGCGCTCTACCGCGCGGCGGCCGAGCGCGTGCCCGACGACCTCGCCCTCGCGGCGGCGCTCGGTCGCGTGTACTTCGAGCTCGAGATGCTCGACGAGGCGGCCGACCAGTTCGAGAAGATCGAGGTGCGCGCTCCCGACCTGCCGACCGTACACGCGTTCCTCGGCGCCATCTTCGAGCGCCGCGGCGACACGCGCGAGGCCTTCGACGAGTACCGCCGCGCGCTGCGGCTCGCGCACGGCTTCGACTGGCCGCACCGCTGCACGGCCTGCGGCGTCGCCGCGCCGCGCTGGCAGGACCGGTGCGATGCCTGCCGGCGGTGGAACACGCTGCGTCCGGCGTCGGCGCGCTGAGCGCCGCCGTGCGCGGATGGGCCGTCGCCGCGCTCGACCTCGTCTTTCCCGCCTGCTGCCCCGTGTGCGCGGCCACCCTCGGCGCCGGCCGCCGCGATCCGCTCTGCGGCGCCTGCTGGGACGGCATCGTCCGCATCGACCCGCCGTTGTGCGCCCGCTGTGGCCTTCCGTTCTTCGTGTTCGCCGACTCGAGAAGCGACATCGACGAGCGCCCCGGGTTTCCCGGGGCGCCCGGAGCGTCGGGGAGTGGGGCCGCCCAGACGTGTGGTCCGTGCGCGGCGGCGCCGCCGGCGTTCGACTGGGCGCGCGCGGCGGGCCTCTACGCGGGACCGCTGCGCGATGCCGTGCAGCGGCTGAAGTTCGGCCGCCGGCCCGCGCTGGCGCGGCCGCTCGCCGCCCTCGTGCTCGAGCAGTGCGCGGCGGCGATGCCCGCGGGCGCGGTGCTGGTGTCCATCCCGCTGGCGCGCGAGCGTGAGCGCGAGCGCGGCTTCAACCAGGCGGCGCTCGTGGCCGAGCACGTGGCGCGCGGGCTCGGCGCGCCGCTGTCCCCGCGCTGGCTGGCGCGCCCGCGCGCGACGGCGCCCCAGACCGAGCTCGATGCCGCTGCGCGGCGCGCCAACGTGAGGGGCGCGTTCGTCGCCTCCACCGCCGCCGCCGGCGCCGACGTCGTGCTGGTGGACGACGTGCTCACGACGGGCGCGACGGCCGGCGAGTGCGCGCGGGCGCTGCACGCCGTCGGGGCTCGCTCGGTCGGAGTGCTGACAGTTGCTCGTGTGTTGTAAGTGGCCGTATAATTTCGACTGATCCCGGGCACCCGGTAACGTTCTCCCGCACAAGGAGCCCTTTCATGAGTATTCGAGTCGGCGTCAACGGATTCGGCCGCATCGGGCGCGTCTTCTTCCGCACCGCGCTCGAGGCGAACGGCGAGATCGAGGTGGTCGGCGTCAACGACCTCGCCGATGCCAAGACCCTGGCGCACCTCCTGAAGCACGATTCCGTCCACGGCAACCTCAAGGCCGACGTCACCGCCAAGGGCGAGGCCATCTTCGTCAACGGGCGCGAGATCCGGGTGTGCGCGATCAAGGACCCGGCGGCGCTGCCGTGGAAGGAGCTCGGCGTGGACGTGGTCGTGGAGTCCACCGGCATCTTCCGGGACACCGCCACCGCGAGCAAGCACATCGGGGCCGGCGCCAAGAAGGTCATCATCACGGCGCCCGCCAAGGACCCCGACGTCACGGTGGTGCTCGGGGTCAACGAAAAGCAGTACGACCCGGCCAAGCACCGCATCATCAGCAATGCTTCGTGCACGACCAACTGCCTGGCCACCACCGCCAAGGTCCTCGACGACAAGTTCGGCATCAAGCGCGGCTTCATGACGACGGTGCACTCCTACACGAACGACCAGCCGATCCACGACTTCCCGCACAAGGACCTGCGCCGGGCGCGCGCGGGCGCCGTCAGCATGATCCCCACGACCACCGGCGCCGCCACCGCCGTCGGCCTCGTGCTGCCGAAGCTCAAGGGCAAGCTCGACGGCATCGCCATCCGCGTGCCGACCGCGAACGTCTCGGTGGTGGACCTCGTGGCCGAGCTGGACAAGCCGGCCACGCCGCAGACGGTGAACGACGCGTTCCGCGAGGCGGCCGCCGGATCGCTGCGCGGCATTCTCGACGCCACCGACGAGGAGCTGGTCTCCTCGGACTTCAACGGGAACCCGCACTCGTCGATCGTCGACCTGCCGTCCACGGCGTTCGTCGACGGCAACCTGATCAAGGTGCTCGCCTGGTACGACAACGAGTGGGGCTACTCGTCGCGGGTGCGCGACCTCATCAAGTTCATCGGCAAGACGCTCTGACCTTGCCGAAGCTGACGATCGAGCAGGTGCCGCTGGCGGGCAAACGCGTGTTCGTCCGCGCCGACCTCAACGTCCCCCTCGAGGGCGGCGCGGTGGCGGACGACACCCGCCTGCGGGCGGTGCTCCCCACGTTGCGGTTCGCGCTGGACGCGGGCGCGGCCGTGGTGCTCGCCTCCCACCTCGGCCGTCCCAAGGGCGGCCCGGATCCGAGGTACTCGCTGAACCCCGTGGCCGAGCGGCTTGCCTCACTGCTGGCGCGACCGGTGCCGCTCGCGCCCGACTGCGTCGGCGAGGTGACGCGCGCGCACGCCCAGGCCCTGAAGCCCGGTGACCTGCTGCTGCTCGAGAATCTCCGCTTCCATCCCGAGGAGGAGAAGAACGACGACGGCTTCGCGCGCCAGCTCGCGGAGCTGGCCGACTGCTACGTGAACGACGCGTTCGCGGCCGCGCATCGCGCCCACGCGTCGATCGACGCCATCACCCGCCACCTGCAGCCGGCGGCGGCGGGCCTGCTCATGCAGCGGGAGCTCTCGGCGCTCGGCCGGATCCTCGAGTCGCCGGAGCGGCCGCTGGTGGCCGTGCTGGGCGGCGCCAAGGTCTCGGACAAGGTCGCCCTCGTCGAGCACCTGATCGGCAAGGTCGACGCGCTGGTGATCGGTGGCGGTATGGCCTTCACGTTCCTGCGCGCGCTGGGCCACGCGGTCGGCCGCTCGCTCGTGGAGCCGGAGCGCATCGAGACCGCGCGCGCCGCCCTGGAGGCCGCGCGCCGGCGCGGCGTGCCGCTCACGCTGCCGGTCGACGCGGTCGTCGCCGACGGGCTCGACAGCGCCTCGGGCCGCGCGGTCGGCATCCGCCAGATCCCCGACACCGAGATGGGCCTCGACATCGGGCCGCGCACCGTCGAGCGGTTCAGCGCGGTGCTCGCGACGGCGAAGACGATCGTCTGGAACGGGCCGATGGGCGTGTTCGAGAAGCCGCCGTTCGCCGCGGGCACGGTGGCCATCGCGCGCGCGGTGGCCACGGCGCCGGCCTTCACGGTCATCGGCGGCGGCGACACGATCGCCGCCGTCAACGCCGCCGGCGTGACGGAGAAGATCGGCTACATCTCGACGGCCGGCGGCGCCTTCCTGGAGTTCCTCGAGGGGCGCACGCTGCCGGGCGTGGCCGCTCTCACGGAGGCCGCCTGATGCGCACGCCGCTCGTGATCGCCAACTGGAAGATGTTCGGCACCCTCGCCGAAGCGCGCCCGCTCGCCACCGGCGTGCGCGACGGGCTCAAGCGCTTCAAGGGCGTCGACGTCGTCCTCTGCCCGCCGTACACCGCGCTGGCGGCCGTCGGCGAGATCCTGCAGGGCACCCCCATCGGCCTCGGCGCGCAGAACTGCCACTACGAGGCCTCCGGCGCGCACACGGGCGAGATCGCGCCGCCGATGCTCGTCGAGCTCGGCTGTCGCAGCGTGCTGATCGGCCATTCCGAGCGCCGGCGCGAGATGGGCGAGACCGACGAGCTCGTCAACCGCAAGGTGCACGGGGCGCTGGCGCACGGCCTCACGCCCGTGCTCTGCGTCGGCGAGACGGCGGAGGAGCGGCGGCAGGGCCTGACGTTCACGACGGTGGAGGGCCAGCTGCGGGCCGGCCTGGCCGGACTCGACGCCGCCGCCGTCGGGCGCCTCGTCGTCGCCTACGAGCCGGTGTGGGCGATCGGCACCGGGGTGAACGCGACGCCGCAGCAGGCGGCGGAGGTCCACGGCTACGTGCGCGGTCTCGTCTCCGAGCTGGCGTCCAAGGAGGTCGCGCAGGGCCTGCGTGTGCTCTACGGCGGCAGCGTCAAGGCCGACAGCGCGGACGCCCTCCTCGCCGAGAGCGAGATCGACGGCGCCCTGGTGGGCGGCGCCAGCCTGAACGCGCAGGGGTTCGTCTCGATCGTGAAAAAGGCGGCGCGCGGCGCCGCGACCAGGGGAGAGTAGATGGTCATCGCGCTGACAATCATCCACGTGCTGATGTGCTTCGCCATCATCGCCATCGTGCTGCTGCAGGCCGGCAAGGGCGCCGATATCGGCTCGGCCTTCGGCGGCGCGGGCAGCCAGGCCGTGTTCGGCTCGATGGGCACCCCGACCGTGCTCGGCAAGATCACCGGCGTGATCGCGATCATCTTCACCCTGACCTCGTTCTCGCTGGCGATCCTCGGCGGCGACCGGTCCTCGTCCGTCGTACGCGAAGCGCCGCCCGTGTCGGCCCCGGCCACGCCGCCCGCCCCAGGGTCGCCGTCGGCTCCCGCGCCCACCACGCCACCGGCGTCCAAATAGCCGGAGGTACCCGACGTGCGCTGGCGCATTCCGCGAAGGCCGGTGGCGGCGGTCGCCCTCCTGGCGTTGGCGACCGCGGGCTGCTCGGGCGACGCCGACAGCGCGGTCGACGGCGCGACGCCGCCGGCGAACGCGACGGCCGCCTACGGCGACACGTTCATCGACTCGCTGCTCGGCAACATCTCGAGCCTCATCCCGACCATCACCGGCGACGGCCCGTCCCACACGGTCGGCGACCAGATCTACTCGGGGCTCGTCACCTTCGACAAGGACCTCAATCCCGTCGGCGAGCTTGCGCAGTCGTGGGAGTTCAGCCGTGACTGCCGCGACCTGACGTTCCGGCTGCGGCCCGGCGTGAAGTGGCACGACGGCCGGCCGTTCACGGCCGACGACGTCGTCTTCACGTGGCAGACCATCGTGGATCCGAAGACGCCGAGCCCGTACAAGTCGGAGTACGCGCTCGTGGAGAGCGTGCGCGCGGAGGGCGCGGACGTCGTGCGCGTCCACTACAGCCAGCCCTTCGCGAAGGCGCTCACGAACTGGGGCACGTGGATGCTTCCCAGGCACCTGCTCGAGACGTACGTGCGCGAGGGCAGGATCCGCGAGGCGCCGCAGAACTGGACGGCGCCCGTCGGCACCGGGCCGTACCGCTTCAAAGAGCTGCGCTCGGGCGAGAAGATCGTGCTCGTCTCGAACCCCGACTACTGGGAGGGGCGGCCGTACATCTCGCGCATCGTCTACCGGATCATCCCGAGCCAGGCCACGACCTTCCTCGAGCTGAAGGCGAAGGGCGTGGACGCCACGGCGCTGACCGCGCTGCAGTACAGCCGCCAGACCGACTACCGCGCGTTCCAGCGCGCCTACACGAAGTTCCGCCACCCCGGCAACGGCTACACCTACCTCGGCTTCAACCTCAAGGACGCGCGCTTCGCCGATCGCCGCGTGCGCCAGGCCTTCGCCTACGCCATCAACAAGCGCGAGGTCATCGAGGGCGTGCGGCTGGGCCTCGCGCGAGAGGCCACCGGCCCCTACAAGCCGGGGACGTGGGTCTACACCGACAAGGTGAAGACGTACCCGTTCGACATGGAGAAAGCGCGGCGATTGCTCGCGGAGGCGGGCTGGAAGGAGCGCAACGCCGACGGCCTGCTCATCAAGGACGGCAAGCCATTCACCTTCGAGCTGCTGACGAACCAGGGCAACGACGAGCGCAAGAAGATCGCCGAGATCGTGCAGGCGCAGCTGCGCGAGCTCGGCGTGGGCGTGGAGATCCGTGTGCTCGAGTGGGCGGCCTTCCTCAAGGAGTACATCAAGAAGCGGAACTTCGAGGCCATCGTCCTCGGTTGGGGCATCGGCATCGATCCGGACCAGTACGTCATCTGGCACTCGTCGCAGACGGGTCCCGACCAGCTCAACCACATTTCCTACGTGAATCCCGAGGTGGACCGGCTGCTGGAGGCGGGCCGCACCACCTGCGCTCGCGAGGACCGCGTGAAGTACTACCACCGGCTCCAGGAGACCCTCGCCGAGGATCTGCCGCTCGTGTTCCTCTACTTCGCGGACGTGCTGCCCGTCGTCTCCTCGCGCGTCTACGGCATCGACGCGGGCCCGAACGGAATCCGCTATCGCTCGAACAGGTGGTTCGTGCCGCAGGCACTGCAGCGGTACACGGCGGGCTGAGCGCTGCTCGGCTACGCGGTCCGCCGACTGCTGTTCGCGATCCCGCTCCTGATCGGCATCACGTTCATCTCCTTCCTCGTCATCCACCTGGCTCCGGGCGAGCCGGGCGAGGTCATCATCGGCGACCCCAACCCGGTGGACTGGGCGTCGGTGGAGCAGCTGCGCAAGATCTATGAGCTCGACAAGCCGCTGCACGAACAGTACTGGAGCTGGCTCAAGCGCATCGTCTGGCTCGACTTCGGCCGCTCGTTCGCGCCGCACGGCCGGCCGGTCATCCACATGATCCGCGAGCGGCTGCCCATCACGCTGGCGCTCAACGTCGTCGAGATGCTCATCATCGTGGCCATGGCCGTGCCCGTCGGCGTGACCTCGGCCACCCGCCAGTACTCGACCTTCGACAAGGCGACGACCGTGTTCGTGTTCGTCGGGTTCGCCACGCCCGACTTCTGGCTCGCCGTCATGCTGCAGATCCTGTTCGGCGTCCACCTGGGCTGGCTGCCCATCTCGGGACTGCGGCTGCCCGTCTGGGAGTACCTGCCGTTCTGGCAGCAGCAGTGGGACTTCGCCAGCCATCTGCTGCTGCCGATCACGGTGGCGACGTTCGGGGGCCTCGCCGGCTTCTCGCGCTACATGCGCCAGTCCATGCTGGAAGTCATCCGGCAGGACTACGTGCAGTCGGCGCGCGCCAAGGGCCTGCCCGAGTCCGTGGTCATCGGCAAGCACGCGCTGCGCAACGCGATGCTGCCCATCGTCACCGTGCTCGGGCTCTCGGTGCCCGGCCTCATCGGCGGCAGCGTCATCGTGGAGACGATCTTCGCGATCCCCGGCATGGGGCAGCTCATGGTGCAGGCCGTCTACGAGCGCGACTACCCGGTGATCATGGCCAATCTGGTGATCGTCGCGAGCGTGACGCTGGTGGCCAACCTGATCGCGGATCTCTCGTACAGCCTGATCGACCCGCGCATCCGCGTGAGCCGGCGCGGGCGACGGTGAGCGCGTGAAGGCGTTCTGGCGCGCGCTCTCCAAGAACCGGCTGGCCCTCTGCGGCGGCGCCGTCGTCCTCGTGCTCGCCATCATGGCGGCGGCGGCGCCCCTGCTGTCCCCGCACGACCCCCACAAGCCCGACATCAAGCGCATCCTCGACCCGCCGTCGGCGCGCCACTGGCTCGGCACCGATCAGATCGGGCGCGACGTGCTCTCGCGCATGCTGTACGGCGCGCGCGTGTCGCTGGCCGTGGGCTTCGTGTCCGTCGGCATCGCGACGGCCATCGGCATCGCGCTCGGGGCCAGCGCCGGCTACCACGGTGGGACCGTGGACGGGGCGGTGATGCGCCTGGTGGATCTCATGCTCGTCTTCCCGCGCTTCTTCCTGTTGCTGGCGGTGCTCGCGTTTCTCAAGCCCTCGATCTGGACGATCATGGTCGTCATCGGTCTCACGGGCTGGATGGGCGTGGCGCGCCTCGTGCGCGCGGAATTCCTCGCGCTCAAGGAGCGCGAGTTCGTGATCTGGTCGCAGTCGGTCGGCGCCGGCGCCTTCCGCATCATCTGGCGCCACATCCTGCCCAACGCCATGGCGCCCGTGCTGGTGGCCATGACCCTCGGCATCCCCGCCGCCATCCTCACCGAGTCGGGCCTGTCGTTCCTCGGCCTCGGCGTGCGTCCGCCGTACGCGACGTGGGGCAACATCCTCAACGAGGGCAAGGAAGTCATCGAGCTCGCGTGGTGGCTGTCGGTCTATCCGGGCCTCGCCATCCTCTTCACCGTGCTCTCCTACAACCTGCTCGGCGAGGGCATTCGCGATGCGCTCGATCCGCGGCTGCGTCAGAGCGTGGGACGGTTTGGCGGACGCGGACGTTAGGGTATACTTCGCCACTGTTCCCGGGCCGAAGTGGCGGAACTGGCAGACGCGCACGTTTGAGGGGCGTGTGGGGCAACCCGTGGGGGTTCGAGTCCCCCCTTCGGCACCATGTTTTTTGAGGGGCGTGTGGGGCAACCCGTGGGGGTTCGAGTCCCCCCTTCGGCACCATGTTTTCCTACGCGGGCGCCGGGCTTGATCGACTTCCGTCGCGCGCACGCGCGCATGAACCGGGCGTAAACGGAGCACAGCATCTCGGGGCTGGCGTGCCCCAGCATCGCCGCCACTCACGACGGCGCCTCGCCGGCGGCCTCACCAACAAGGAGATCGGCGCGCTCGTCCATCTGAGCGCGCACACGATCAGGGACCGCCTGGAGAAGATCGCAGCCGCCTTCGACGTCCGCTCGCGCGCCGAGATCGTCGCCGAAGCGTTCCGCTCCGGCCTCATCTAGGCCTCGTCATCGCGAGCGTCCCCCGTTCGGGGGTCGGCGCTCCCGCCGCTTCACCGCCGCGCCGCCTCCACACGCGAGCGGCGGCGCCCACGAACGGCCGCCGAAAATTCCCCCTCGCGCCTGTAGGCGCCGCTCGCGCGGTGCAGTACTACTTCGTGCAATAAGGCGGCGGTCCGTCGCGCCCCGGACCGCCGGAAGGGATCGAGCGATGTTCGGGATCGTCGGCGATGTGGGCGACAAGGATGCCGCGCCACTTCTGATCGAGCCTCTCAAGCGCCTGGAATACCGCGAGTACGACTCGTCCGGGCTCGCCGTCCTCATTACCCGCGCGACCGCGTCGAGATCGTCATCGGCTCCGACGGCTCCGCCGACGTGCTCATTCCCTTGCGCATCGCGCGCCGGGGCTACCGCGTCGTGCTCGAGACCCAGCGTCAAGTCGCCTGAGCGCAAGCACATGTCGAATCGGAACGGAGGAACGAAGTCACGGTTCGGTCGACGTACTCTGCGGTGCCTGACGGATGGAAAGAGATCGGCATGCGTCAACCAGTAACGCTGCGCGCGGTGATCAGCCTCCTCGGGATAGCGACCTTGGTGCTCGTCGCCGGCAGCTTCGCCATCGCGGACATCACGCCGCCGCCGCCGCCGTTCAGCGGGAAGTGCGACTTCCTGACGGGTGGCGGCTTCATCTACCCGAACGGCGCCGACAAAGGGAACTTCGGGGTTGGAGGCGGATGCAAAAAAGGTTCGGGGACGAACGGGGTCCCCTACTGGGGCCATCTCGAATATCACGACCACGGCCTCGACCTGAACGTCCACGTGATCGACATCACGGCGTACTTCCCCGAAGGAGCAACGGGCGCTGACCCCCAGACCGGCCAGCCGACCGGTACCCGTTGGATTTGTGGCACGGCGAGGACAGACATGTTCGGTGACGTCGACTTCGCGGTGAGGGCCTCGGACGCGGACGAACCAGGCACCGCGGACGAGTTCGACATCCAGCTGACCCAGAACGGCACAATCGTCTATTCGACCTTCGACTTCTCAGGCGGCACGCACCACAACTTGGGCGGAGGCGACGGAGGGGGCGGCAACATCCAGCTCCACGAGCCCAACAATTCGACCACGGGGGACTTCGGCGGCTCGTGCCCGGCCGCGATATAAGGTCAGTTGTAGTGGCTCGCAGGCGGGTGGTTCGATAACCAGTCTGTGTCGCTGGCGCCTGGCGGTTGCTCCCAGGGGGTTCGCCACGAACCCCCTGGGGCAGCCGTCCGAGCGCCGGCAGTGACGGCACTTTTGCGGAATATCAGGTGGATGAACCGCCGGGAGTTCCTCGGGCGCGTCGCCCTGGCCGCGGCGAGCCTCTCGGGTTGCTCTTCACTCGGTACTCGGACCACGCCCGATTCGCCCCCCGCGCAGGCTCGCGCGCCGAGGAAGGTCGTCATTCTCGGGGCGGGGCTGGCGGGGCTGGTCGCGGCCTACGAGTTGACGCAGGCCGGTCACGATGTGACGATCCTCGAGGCGCGCGGGCGGCCCGGCGGCAGGGTGCACACACTCCGCGAGCCGTTTTCGGATGGCCTCCACGCCGAGGCCGGCGCGCTGTTCATTCCGAGTAACCACCAGCTCACCCTCCAGTACGCCAACTTCTTCAGCCTGCCCATCCGGCCGAATCCGCCCCTGTCTGCCCCGGGTCTCTTCTACGTCCGAGGGCAGCGCGTCGTCGCCAACTGGGGGCCGAATGTCGAGTGGCCATTCGACCTCACTGCCGACGAAACGAAGCTCGGCGTCGGGGGCATGTGGGAGAAATATATCGGCGCCGAGTTGGAGGGCCTCGGCGACGTCACGGCACCGGGGTGGCCGTCGGATCCCCGACTCGAGACGCTCGACCGGATGAGCGTGGCCGAATTCCTCCGCTCACGGGGCGCTTCACAGGGCGCCGTGGCCCTCCTGCGTGTCGGCTTTCTCGACCTCGTCGGTGATGGCATCGACAGCTACTCGGCCCTCCTGATGCTACGAAGATTCGCCCTGAGACGGACGGAGTCGCTGAGGTTCTCGATCACGGGCGGGGCCGACCGTCTCCCGAGGGCCTTCGCAACGACACTGGCAGCGCGGATTCGCTACCAGTCCCCCGTGGTCCGCATCGAGCCAGGTGAGACATCTGCCTCTGTCGTGATCGGGCGGGACGGCCAACATCAGAGGCTCACCGCGGACCACATCGTCTGCACGATTCCCTTCTCCGTCCTCAAGAGCATCGACGTCTTCCCGTCGTTCTCGCCGCAAAAAGCACGGGCCGTCGACCAGCTGCCGTACACCTCGAGCACCCGCGTCTACCTGCAGTTCAGGCGAAAGGCGTGGACCAGCGAACGTCCCTACGTCACGGCGACCACCGACCTTCCGATGAAGTGGGTGTTCGAGCACACGGCGAGCCAGCCAGGTCCGCGCGGAATTCTCGAGGCTCAGGCGACCGGCGTGGATGGCCGGCGCGTGGCCCAGATGGGGGAGAGCGACAGAGTGCAGTTTGCGCTTTCCCAACTGCAGCGGATCTTTCCCGGTCTCAGCGGGGACTTCGAGCGCGGGGTGTCGAAGAGCTGGGACGAAGACCCGTGGGCCCGCGGTGCCTTCGCGTATTTCCGGCCCGGCCAGATGCTGTCACTCCTACCGCACATCGTCCGTCCAGAGGGCCGAGTGCATTTCGCGGGGGAGCACGCGTCCCCGTGGTCGGCGTGGATGGAGGGGGCGCTGGAATCGGGCCTCCGCGCTGCCCGCGAGGTCAACGAGACTCCGCCCGCCGCCCGGTAGAGGCGAACCCCGCGACCTTCGTGGCGTCCCGGCTGCGGTGGCCTGAGGGGCGTGGCATAATGATTCGGTTTTGAACACAAAGACGGAGCTTCCCGTGATCGAAGTGCGCGAGCGCAAGCCGCCGTGGCTGAAGGGGCGCGCGCCCGGCGGCGCGAATTACCTCCGGCTGAAGCGGCTGATGCGGGAGGCCAACTT